>Ga0180432_10010756_pt1 | contig 10889 bp, 10 predicted proteins | sample SS_ome_10_FD_132414 | JGI IMG/M metagenome (GOLD analysis project Ga0180432, IMG submission 132414) | Hypersaline lake sediment archaeal communities from the Salton Sea, California, USA - SS_1_MS_2 metaG | ecosystem: Environmental > Aquatic > Non-marine Saline and Alkaline > Hypersaline >...
AAAACAGCCCTAGCAATTCGAAAACTTCTCCAGAACGCTGTAGAGGCGATGCTCGATGGCGGAGAGTTATCTGTTAAAGTTATTGATGAACATGACTGGGTTACAATAATGATCACCGACACAGGATCAGGTATTCCTGATGATCTAGCTGATGTTATCGATGTTCCATTCGTAACTGGTCAGAAGAAGGGCAAAGGCCTCGGAGTTCCAACGGCTAAGCGTATAATTGAGAGCCATGGAGGCGAGATGAGTTACACCAGCGAGTCTGGTGTCGGTACCAGTTGGGAGATCAGGCTGCCCCGAGCTGCGGTGAACCTTTAAGCCTGTCCGCTTTACTCAATGCATGGTCATAGTATCCAGTCGCTTGGTTCACAGTCACCTCGACTCACCGTTACTAGTGGAGTCATTCAATCTTTTACAGGAGGATATTGAGGTTCAGAGTTACCTGCGTATGGCGAATATTATGGCTGTCAAGCGTCTCGGATACAATGACCATGGACCAGTTCACGCCAAGATAATCGCGGGTAGCGCCCTTGAGATATTCAAGTTATTGACGTCTCGTGTGGAGCCTAGCAGTGTGGTTCATGGCGTCTGTGGCTATGATGATGCTCAGCTTATTGTGCTTCTTGGGGCTTTTCTACATGATGTGGGTAACGCTGTTCACCGCGTTGATCACGAGCAGAGCAGTGCTTTTCTGTCAATGGGCATACTGGACAGGATATTGAACCGCGTTTATCATGATGACCATGAGCTGGCTTACAGGGTTAAATGCGAGGTTCTTCACGCATTATTCAGTTCAAATGATTCTGTTCCATGTCTCAGCGTGGAGGCTGGGGCTGTTACCATCGCTGATGGCACTGATATGGCTGAAGGACGAAGTAGGGTGCCCTATCTTTCGGGTAAAAACGATATTCACAGTATCTCGGCACAAGCTATCACGAAGGTGGAGATATTACGTGGTACAGAGAAGCCTGTCTCTATTCAGGTCAGCATGGAGAACCCTGCGGGCATATTCCAGATAGAGGAAGTGATGGGTCGAAAGATCAGGAGCAGCGGGGTTCCCGAGCTTGTAGAGGTAATAGCCACCATGAACGGTGAAAAGATAAAAACCCTTTAAGGCGTGTATGGGTCTCTTGGACGGGTATCGAACCCTATTTTATCAAAACACCAGCCAGCTACCTTTAGCAGATTCCACTCGCTTAACGGGGGTCCCACTAGTTGTAATCCCAGTGGTAGCCCGTTGGGGGCTATTCCTGATGGTATTGTTATGGATGGTAAACCCGTGAGGCTCCATGGGGCGTTGAATGCTGGGCTTCCCGTCCACTCCAGTCCCTTGGGAGCGGTGTCTGTCGTTGACGGACATACAACACAGTCGTATTGACTGAGGAGTTGTATCATTTCCTCTATTATAGCGCCTCGTAGTCGCTGTGCTCTGAGGTAGGCTGTTGCTGGTACGAGGAGCCCTGACATGATAATCCTCTGATATAGTCGCCGTAGTCATCTTTCCTCGATCTGATCTGGTCCTCGTGGACCGCCGCGACTTCTACTGCCATGATGACCCTGTGTACATCGGGCACAAGTTTGAAGCTATCAGGTAGTGTCACGTCGATCATTTCTGCTCCTTCTCCCCAGAGCTTGTTGATGGTTTTCTCGTATCCTTTCCATACCGTTTCTTCTGCGTTTTTCTTGAAGTAGCCTCTGAGCACCCCTATTCTGGGGGCCAAATCAGAGACCTTCCACGGCTTTTCTTGTTCTATGAGGGCTGCGAGCATGTGGTGGGCGTCTTCCACGGTCCTCGTCATGTAGCCTACGTGGTCTAGGCTCCACGCTAGGGGGAAGATGCCTTCTCGGCTGAGGAGATCATATGTTGGTTTTATGCCTACTATGCCGCAGTAGCTTGCTGGGCGTATCACTGATCCTCCTGTTTGTGACCCGAAGGCGGCGGGGCACATTCCTGTGGCTACTGCCGCGGCTGATCCGCTGCTTGATCCACCGGGGGTGTGGCTGGTGTTCCATGGGTTTGTGGTTGGGGCTGGATCGTGGAGGGCGAACTCTGTTGTCTCTGTTTTCCCGAGTACTACGGCGCCTTTTTCTTTTATCTTCTGGACTATCGCCGCGTCTATAGTAGGTACATGTGATTTGTAGATCGGTGAGCCCATGGTGGTCAGTGTGCCTGCTGTGCTGTAGATGTCTTTGACGCCGATTGGTATTCCGTTGAGTATGCTTTTTTGTTTTGTTTCTGTTGCTTTAATTGCTGCTTCCCGGGCTTTTGCTTGTTCGATGGTTACCCATGCGTGTATTCGCGGCTCTGTCTCGGCTATCCTCTCCAGTAGCTTCTCCGTATACTCGATGGCTGTGACTTCACCTATGTCTATTGCTTTGGCTGCCTCTGTGAGGCTCATCATGTATGGCTTCATGGGCGTTCCCCGTAGCGTAGCCGTGTTACTGGCTCGAGGTCTGGTTTTAGCTGTGTATTGGACACCGTATAGGTGGATTTGGCGGTAGCTTCTATGTGGGTTCTTGCTTTTTCTGCTTCGTCGCCCCATAATGCCTTGGCTGTCTCTTTGGCTGATTCAGTGTATTCCTTGGCTGACAATTCAATCTAGTAAAAGATATGTTGCCTAGTTATTAAAATAAAAAGGGGGGTTGGGTGTTTATGGGTCTGGGTGTAGCTGTGCGCACCACGTGATGTCTACTAGTTTGTAGCATATTCCTAGGTCCGCTGCCTCTGCTTCTACTGCTGCTTGTGCGGCCGCCTTGTTGCACGCGTATTCCGCGTCCTTAAAGTTGGTCATGAATCCCGAACACTCTGTTATGGTGCCCAAGCATTCCTTGACGTGGAAGCCTACTGGATGCAGGTCGTTGTAGTCGATCTCTATGATGATTGTTGTTGTTCCGCATTGTATCTCTTGTAGCCATGCTAGGAGTCCGCCTCTTAGGGCGTAGCATGTGTAGTAGGTGTCTTCGGCTGTGTATCCGTAGACGATGAAGCCCACGGTCTCGTTGAGGTCCTTGTAGGTGGATACGATTGCGTGTCCGACCTTGTCTTCGGTGTCTACGCTGTTGTACCATAGCTCGTCGTCTGTGACATCCATGAGTACTTTGCCTTGGTAGTGGTCTTGTGTGGTTCTTGCCCAGCATCCCTGTGCATAGAATCCGTCGCCGTAGCCTGTGAATATCTTGGCGTCTGTAAAGTCGTTCATGTATTCAGCTGATAGGCTCGCGATAGGTCCTCCGACTATGATGAGGTCGCTGCTGCTTACTGCATATGGGTGTATCGTTGTGGCTTTATCCCAGTCGTCTGGTGTGCACCAGTCGTCCTTGAAAGCTGATCGGTGGTCGTCTGCGTCGTGGTCGAAGTGGTAGTTTAGCCGCATCTCAGACTGTGTGTCGCTGAATTTTCTCATGGTCCATGGGATGCTTGGCCCGATGTCCTCGCTCTGGATGTCGAGTCCTGTGAGCCATGTTTCCTTGTTCTTCCAGTCGCTCCACGCTGAGGTTAGCATGGCTGAGCCTAGGCTGTCGCTTGCGTGGCTGTTCTCGCCGATGATGGCCCATTCCCATCTTCCATTATGCCAGTCGAGTTGGTCGTTGTCTAGTTTCGTGCTGTATAGTACTTTGTAGTGGTTGTATCCTATTGTGTCTGTGATGTATATGGTGTCGTCGCTTACAGTGTAGTCGTCTGGTCTTGTTAGTAGTGTTGCTCCACCGGAGCCGTAGAGGATGACTTTTTCGGTGAAATTACAGTAGTAGCCCCATTTCTCAGGGAACCATACAGTGTGTTCTCCGTCTAAGCAGTCCCTTGGGTTGCCGTATTTGTCGTATAGGTGACTTGTGAGTACTATGGTGTCTGTGATGTCGCCTTTCTGGGCCCATCTGAATGAGTCTAGTTCGGCTGCTTCTTTGAGGTCCCATGGGTTGAATACCTCGTTTAGCTGGTAGAGTACTTCCTTGTCGATGCGGAAATAGCCTGCGTTGAGGTTGGGGTCCATGGCGTTGTGGTTGTCTGTGAGTCCGTAGACGCTTACGCATCTGAACTGGTGTGTGCTGTTTTCTGGGTGGTCAAAGTCGAGGTCAAAGTCCCATTCTCCGAAGACGTATGGGGTGTCTGGCTCGCTGTACATTCCAAGAGTCTCTACTGTTTCGCCCTCCTCGTAGATTGGCTGCATGCATTCTGCGGCTGTGCTGCATTGAGGTGTGTGTCCCTCCATTAATCGCTTGAACACGATGCAGAACTCGTCGCCCCACTCCCACTGGAATGGTTCGATCACTACTGCCCCATACGGGGTGTACATAGGTTCTGGCATCCATGTCCATGAACCGGGGGTGGTTGTGGTTTCCATAAGCATCTTTGCAAAGTCGCCTGTGCCGTCTTTCTTGAAGAGCCATGGCGCGTTATCCCATTCTCCTAGTCCCCTTGGGTAGGCGACTGGTTCCTTGGGTAAGAGTATCACTATCTCACCTGTGACATCGTTGTAGTAGATACTTGGGTCTACTAGCTCATCTGCGCTTGTGGGTAGTTGTACTGTGTGTTCATATGTCTCCATGCTTGATAGGAGGCATGGTACGTCAACGTCTTCTCCGTATCTGCGTACTTCCTCGGCGTTTGTAACCCACTTGGAGATGAGTTGTGGCCAGTATGCTGCGTAGCCTACTAGTTCCTCTTCCTCGTCGATTAGTTGGCAGAGGTCATATGCTGCAGGTAGTTCTCCCTCTGGGTAGTAGAAGGGGTGTTTGTAGTATTCTGTTGGTAGGTCGCTGTAGAACTCGGCGTAGCTTCGACTGCTGGATGAGTCCCCGATGTCCCATTCTGCTCTTTGGCTGAACTCTATCTGGAAGGGGCCTTTCATCTTGTTGTTGTCGATTCGTTTTACGTCCTTGATCTCTGTGACCTGTTTCATGACCTTGTTGTAGACTAGCTGGATGGTTAGCTCCACGAGGGGTGTGCCGCCGTCCAGTGGGTTTTTGTCGTAGATGCGTGTCTGGAGTAGGTAGATGGCTTGTCTTGGTCCATCGTAGATTTGTTTGATGTCCTCGGTTTCTGCCCATCCGTTTGTTCTGCGTCCTCCGTTAGTGTCAGCCGGGTCGCTGGCGTCTTTGGTTAGTTGTTCCTGTTGCCAGTCTCCTTCGACTCCCGAGACGGTGCGGTCTGAGAAGAGGGCGTATGCCCAGGTGTTTCTGAGGTATCCGCCTTCTGTGTAGTGGATGTCCATTATCCATCCGCTGCACCAGAGGTCTTTGGGGACCGCTGGGTTGGCGAATACGTCGATTCCCTTGTAGCTTAGCCCTGTCTCTGTGTCGCCGTCGATCATTTCTCCGTATTTGGAGAATCCGATGTCAACGTTTACCTCGTCGTAGGGGTAGAGGATGTACTCGTCTGTGTCTAACACGCCTTCTATTGTTTGGTAGGTCTCGTGTCCTGTTACTGTTGGTGGTGTTACTGCTTGTGCTGTGAGTATTGTTGATAGTAATAGTAGTGTTATGATTGCTAATGCTGTTACTTTTTTGGGTTTATTCATTGCGTTTCCCATGAATACCATTCTTTAAACTTTAATAAACAATAATACTACCGTAAAGCAGGGTGTTGGGTTACATAGTTACCATATATCAGTTGTTTTCTAGTACTTTTTCCAACACTTTTTCGAGGCGGCTACAGTGAATACTCCAGGTAAACCGGGTCTCAACGTGTCTTCTAGCATTGTTTCCCATCTTGTCTCTAAGGCGTCTGTCCCTGAGTAACTCTATGTGTTTCTCCACCATCAGGTCAAGGTTGTATGGTTTGATTCTGTATCCTGTTTTTTGGTTGATGACTGTTTCCTGTGGTCCTGCGTGATCCCATACGATTGATGGTGTTCCACACGCTGCTGCTTCTAGTGGTCCTAGTCCGAAGTCTTCCTCTGGTGATGTGTATGCGTATGTGTATGCGTTTTGGTAGGCTGAGATTAATTGGTTTGATGTGAGTTTGCCTGTGAATTCTGTGTTTTCGTGTATACCTAGTTTGTGTACGAGTTTCTCTAATTCTTTGGTGTGGGGTGTGGGTTCTCCGGTTATTCTGCATTTGATCTCTGGTATTGTTTGTTTGATTTTCTTTATGCAGTGGAGTAGGTAGTCGATTCGTTTCTGGGGGATGTGTCTGTTGGTGGTGAGGATATATGGGTCTGTTTTTCTTCTCTTTGGCTGGAATTTTTCTTGGTCTACTCCCGGGTAGCATACTACGCTGTTTTGATGGTATGCGGTTTGTATCTGTCTTCGTATCCAGTTAGAGTTTGTGAGTATTATTCTCGCTGATGTTATGGAGATATTATCCAGTCTTTTGATTATTCCCGGATTTTTATGCAGTAGACTAAGAAATGCTAGGCTGGGGTCTGTGTTCCACCCTGTTTTTTTATCGATCTCTCTTGGGTGTAAAAACCTGTTTGCTTGATGTAGATATGATACGTATGGAATCCCGTTTTTTCTCGATATGTTGTAGGCGATCCAGTTGCTTGGTTGTCCATGTGCGATGAGTATGTCTCTGTCTTTGAAGACTCGGCTTGGTGTTCTGAGGCTTGTGTCTATCATTTTTATCGCTGTTTTTAGGGGGAGTTTGTCTGTGATGCTATTTGATAGTTGGATTAGTTCGACTTCTTTGGCTAGTTCTGGGAAACAGTCTTGTTCTATTATGGGGGCGTAGACTTTGACTTGGTGTCCTCGTTTGGTGAGTCCTTTTGCTTGGCTTAGTACTGTTCTTTCTCCGCCGCCACTGTAGAAGAAGCCCATGTGGATTATGCCTATGTTGATTATCTTACACCAGAAAGTAATGATTCAACTTATTTAGGATAATCTTGTGTTCTTGCGATCTGGTTTGCTCAGTCTTAGGGTTTCTCGGTATTATCTACCCTGTAACTCTGATAACTGCATTCGCTGAACTGTAGTCTTATCTCAATTTCCGATAAAAAATAGTGAGAATACAGTGAAACCCTTAGTCTCCGTTATAGCCCCCATTTACAACGAAAAAAAGACACTGGAGATAAACATAGAGAAAATACGTAACGCACTAACTGATTATTCACATGAGATAATAATCGTGGACGATAATAGCCCCGATGGAAGCGGAGAAATCGCTGATAGACTCGCAGAACAACATAATGACATCAAAGTTCTTCATCGCCCCAAAAAATTAGGACTAGGAACCGCATACAAGGACGGGTTTCTCCTCACCAATGGAGACCTTGTGGTTTCTATTGATAGTGACCTTAGTCACGACCCAGATTATCTACCCGAGCTTATCGCCAAGTCCAGTGATTTTGATATTGTAATTGGCAGTCGATTGATATCTGGAGGAAAGATCGTGGGAAGAGATTTTACACGTGATTTTCTCAGTTATTTCACAAATCTTGTTATGCGTAAGCTTCTCAGGAGACGTATCTTTGACTGGACTAGTGGTTACCGGGTTTATAGACGTTCTACTTGGATGGCTGTTATGCCTCAGGTTCACTGTGATAAATGGGATTTCCAGTTTGAAAGCCTATATAAGGCACTGAAAATGAAGCAGAGTGTAACTGAGATACCAATTACTTTCTATGAGCGCGCTGATGGAACCTCCAAGTTCACCACTGGTGACGCTCTCGGATTTATCGACAGCTTTGTACGGATTATCCTTGGATTAAAATAGATTCGGTTTAACTGAAAGCAGTAGAACAGTTAGGAATCCTGTGGTGTGTAGTGTGAAATAGACTATCATACCGGTGTTTCCTCTCATTGATGCTAGTACTAGTCCTATGGCAGCGTATATTGCTAGTAATAGTTCTGGTATCAAGGACTTGATGCTTGTGTTTTGAATCCTGTTTCCTTTTTTCTCTGATTTTATGTTGTATTTGGGGGTTCTCTGGAACTCTCCTCCCTGCTTGAATAATCCCCTTATTACCGCGAGACTGCATTCTAGGCTGAGTCCTAGACTGGATACGAACAGGAACAGGAAATCACTTGTGAATCCAAGCCTCTGTTTCTTGTTTCTCTGCATCAGTATCAAATAAATTGCTACATGGCTAAGCACTCCGATGAATCCGATTGCACCTAAGGCGTCAGGTATGGGTTTTGTGTTCAGTAATAGAGTTGGAACTGAGAGAAGCATCAATAACAATGTCCAAAGATAAACCGAGTACCCGTTGAGGTGAAGAATAGACTGTATTTTCTGTTTAATACCTAAGTCGCTTACAATCACTTCTTTGAACAGCTTCTTGCTACACTGTATGCTACCTTTCGCCCATCGCCTCTGCTGTATCCTGTAATCTTCTATTGTTGGAGGTATTTCACCGGGAACCACAACATCACGTATGTATACGGCTTTCCATCCCTTCGTCTGTATCCTATAGCTGATGTCAAGGTCTTCAGATAGGGTGTCTGCTCTCCAGCCCCCCGCTTCTAGGATTGCATTGCGTCTCATTACCCCACAGCTACCGTTGAAGTTGATGAACAGGTTTGATGCGTTTCTCCCCACCTGCTCAATATAATGATGCCAGTCCAGCGCTAATGCAATGGCTCTAGTTAGTTTATTGAATCCTTTATTGATGTGTCCCCATCGTGTCTGAACTAATCCAATCTCTGGATCAGACTCCATGATGGGAATCACTCTTTTCAAAAATCAGATTCAGGCACGAAATCAGCGTCAAAGATAGCAAAATACTCTGCATCTGTTTGAAAAAACCCGTTTTGAAGGGCTCCAGCCTTGTAACCATCTCTTTTCTCTCTACGAATCACCTTGATGAACGGCGTATCCCTTGTCTTTTCATCAATTATCTCTCTTGTTTCATCCACGCTATCATCAAGTACCTGTATCTCAAGTGATGTCCGTGGATAATCGAGGTTCACAACGGCGTCGATCAGTCTTGATACTACTTCTTTTTCATTATAGACTGGAAGCTGTACAGCCACCTTGGGGTAGTGTCTGAGTTCAGGTGCTTCTCGGTCCTTGTATCTGCGTGTCTCCAATATCAGGTACAGGTTATTGGTTGCATAAATCAGAATTAGGATGGAGAAAACAGTGAACACACAACTGATCAAGTACGTTATCTTATACCCCAGTAAAAGAATGAAACAAGTTATAGTTATTGTTTTTTATAAAAGAAAGAACTAGACTTCCTCTTCGAGAATGCCGATAACATATAGAAGCGCATTAGCCATCACTGCGTTTTCCCAGTTTTCTGTCTCGGTCACCATCTGAAGCCCTAGTTTAATTGATTCTACGCCTTTCTCAGGTGGAGAAATAGGGTCTACGATGATGTAGTTTTGCGCTATGAAACTGACTTTTGACAATACTGTCATGCCGGGCTCCAGTTCGTTGAATAAGACGTTTTCACGGTTGAACAAAATGACTCTTCCATCTTTCATACGGCTGATAATACTATCGCCCTTTCCTTTTAATACGAGAACTGTAAGCTCGTCACCCAGACTTACGTCCGGAGTTGAATCCATATTATACAATTTAAATCACATAGACATTTTATGTTGGCTTATTTAATTAATGTGGTAAATTACTTCAAAACTACTGGTCATATTTGGATAAACGCTTTCTTTTTTTGTCTCTCTGAAAACCAAAACACCCTATATCACTAGTGATATGCTTATATTCTTCGAGTCTCATAGTAACGCGAACAGAGGCAAAACACATGTCGCAGTCGCCGGGAAAAGTACCAAGAGGATTCACACGCTATTACGTACTATACCTGTTATCAGAAAACGAGCTAACAGGCAAAGACATTATCGATGAATCCATCGAAAGAAGCGAAGGCGACTGGTCGCCATCCCCCGGATTAATCTATCCTCTTCTTGGAAGGCTTGTGCGAGATGGTCTCATTAAGGAGTTGGATGGTGGAAAATTTACTATCACTGAAGATGGTTTTGAAGAGCTATCAAAGAAAGATGAGTTCCGTGAAGAGCTTGAGGGGCAGCTTACCCTCATTAACAAATTGGGTATGTCAATGTTTGCTGCTGGAAAATTTCTCGCTGATGAAGCTATTGACCGGATAAGCAGTGTATCGACAACGGCATGGGATAAGTTGACAAATCGATCTCCTAGTGCGCAACGCAGTTTTGAGGAAAAATATGAGCAGTTTTTACGTGAGGAGCTCGAGAAGCTAAATCGTAAAAAAATGGAGAAATCGCAGTTTTCTGAGTATCCCGAGTGATTTCAGTAGCCTTCAACGAGCCTTTTTTTCGTTTATCATAGTCAAAGAATGTCTCACCTATTCTTGACAATAAAGCATCTTTTTCGGCGTTGCGCCGGTTCTTATCCCTTATTATACCTTTCGTATCGAAAAGAGTAACGTTTTTATTCATACGATGTGGTAGGGGTGGTGCGAGCAATCGCATCCGCTCATAGTCGGCGGCTCCGATCTGACAAAGGCGTTTGCCTGTGGATGATGGATCGGGCTCCAGTAGCGGGTAAATGTATGAAGACGCGAATAAAGACAGGAATGTCTTCGCGTCTGAGAAGGGTCGAGCAGGAAGATTTCCTCGCTTAATTCTAAATTAACTACACAGTAGAAAGTACGATTGCGATCAAATTACATTCCGATTGATCCCGTCGGACCCCACTGCTATCGAGGTGGGACTAAGCCATGCTAGTCGAACGAACAGAACTATGTCTGTAAGTGGCACACTGCTCAGTAACACGTAGCTAACCTACCCTTAGGACGTCGATAACCCCGAGAAATTGGGGCTAATAAGCGATAGATGTGATGTCCTGGAATGGTATCACGTCTAAAAGTATCTCATACATGTTTGAGTTACGCCTAAGGATGGGGCTGCGGCCGATCAGGCAGTTGGTGAGGTAATGGCTCACCAAACCTTTGACCGGTACGGGCCATGAGAGTGGTAGCCCGGAGATGGACACTGAGACAAGGGTCCAG
>Ga0180432_10010757_pt1 | contig 10889 bp, 6 predicted proteins | sample SS_ome_10_FD_132414 | JGI IMG/M metagenome (GOLD analysis project Ga0180432, IMG submission 132414) | Hypersaline lake sediment archaeal communities from the Salton Sea, California, USA - SS_1_MS_2 metaG | ecosystem: Environmental > Aquatic > Non-marine Saline and Alkaline > Hypersaline >...
ACGAACGCACTCAAAATGCTCACGGCAAAGTTGAACGAGTGCCCGAAGATCAGCACCGCGAGAAACAGAACCACGCCCACGACCGGCATAGCATGAAACATGTTGCCGATCATGTTGAACGCCAGTGCCAGGATACTCGTGGTAAAACCGAGGGCCAGCAAACGCGAATACGAAAGCGTGTCGCCAACGAAACTGGTCACACCGTAAGTCCCGAGCACGCCGTAAAGGCTCACGAAACCGATGATCGCCTTCGCGGCGATGCCCTTTTCTTTGCGCCCTTGTGTGAGCACAAGACCCAGGCCGCCCGCCCCTGCCAGCACAAGCCCTGCGCTGGTGAGCGCCGGGGGTGCATCCTGAATGAACATCGACGCCCCGAGCAGCATCACCCCGGGCAGAAAGAGCAGCCACAGGCCGGCGTCGAAGATCGCATCGGCCGGGCAACCCTTGCGGAACAGCTTGTACATGTTGAGCGTAATGCCGTAAAATTGGTTCGCAACGCCTATCGCGAGGGCGGCCCCCAGCATCAGCATCGGTTTTGTGAGGGGATCGATATGCGGGACCAGATTACTCAATTTGAGCAGGAAGTTGCCCTCGCCCAGATATTCGGGGGCATAGAGGTTGCCGGCCCACGCGCCGGTGAAAGCGCCGAATATTATCGATCCGATGCCGCCGTATAAGAACAGCCTGAAGAATTTCCGCTGCGCGGAGTAGGTGCGATACTTGTATGCCATTATGAAGGAAAACGCGACCAGCCCGAGGCCGTAGACCACGTCGCCGAAACAAAAGCTGAAAAACAGCAGGTACGAGAAGATCAGGTACGGCGTGGGATCGAAGCTGAAATAATCGGGCAGGCCGAACATCCCCACCAGAACCTGCGCCGGCTTTGAAAACCAGCCGAGCGTCAGCGAGACCGGCACGTCGTCGTCCTTTGAGGGATCTTCTTGCAGGAACGATACATGGGGAAATCCATTGTCGAGCATGTTCTGCACTTTTTCCAGGTCTTTCACCCGCACCCAACCGGTGATAACCGACATCCTGCGTGTGTTGAGGACGCTGTTTTGCGCTTCGGCCTTTGCCTTTTCGCTCTCCCAGTAGCCGGCGGCGATCTCGACGCGGCGCCGGTCTTTGGCGAGATCGAGGACCTGCTTGTGGAAGTGCCCCTGGCGTTCTTTACGCTCGAGTATATCTTCGTCCAGCTCCCGGATGCGATCCTCGACGGTCCCCGGCAGCTTCGGCAGATTCATTTCGGAGAAGCCGTGCTTGCGCAGGAGTCCTCGGGCGTCATCGGTGCTTTCCTTCAGAAATACAACAACAGCCTTTACTTCCTTCTTGTCGCCGCCAACGGGCTCCCAGGCAAGCTTGTCGCGACATTCCGCGTCGCCGGTGAAGCGAGCCCAATCCAGCCCGCGAAAGGCACCGTACACGGCGGTGCTTTTCTCGAGGCTCAGGGCCGCCCTCACCGTGAAGGGCAAATCAACGAATTCCTGCAGCGATTCCTTTTCCGCTTCGCTCTGCTCTATCTGGTTCTGGAGGCTCTTGTACTCCTCGTAAATATAGGCACAGTCATCGTATAACGGATCGAAATCGAACCCGGCGACCACCTCACGGAGCTCGGCGCCGGTGATCTGGATAGGGGTGGGCGCGAACCCCTCGATGAATCCCTTTTTCGTCTGGGCGAACATCTCGAAGGTCGATCTGATAATGTCGAGTTTCTTGAGATTCTGATCGACCGTATCCGTCGACGCGGCGCCATTAGTAGGCTTACCGCCGGCCACCGGGCCGAGCGTTTCTGCGGCGTCTTCGATATCAACGGCCGAAAGGGCATGGAGGGCGTTGAGGAATCTGCGCGCCTCCTTGCGCGGAACGAGGAATGTGCCTTTTTTTACCCTATCGATCGCCATTTTTACGGACTGCTCACCCTCGCAACTATTCTGTCGATCAGTAGATGGGCTTCATCAACGTTCAGAGCGCGTATGTTCTTGAGCGATTCCTCAGCCTTCCGACGCAGTTGATCTTCTTCGGCCTTGCGTTCGTCCTCAACTCGCGCTGCGATGGCTTCGGCCTGCTCTTGATACTTGCTGTCGAGCTCGGCTCTGAGGTGTTCAATGCGTTCATCTGTTTCGCGATCGAGCCGGGCCGCATCGTTGTGCGCCTCTTTCACGATTTCGTCGGCTTCGTCTTCAATCGCTTGGATGCGATCAATAAGGTTATCCGCCATTGTAATCCCCAAGTCCGTCTCCATCTGTACTTACTGCCTGACCGGCTGATCAACGCCAAACCTATCTTATTGCCCGGCTGAAAGGATTCAAGATAATTCTAACGCATGCTTTAATTTTCGGCAAGAAACGGCTATAATTCATTCAATAGCAAGCATTTGGGTCGGCGCTTACCGGCCCCGTCGTCGGGCCTCTCTGGGGTGCCCATCGAGACAGCGCTCGGCCCCGCGCGGCAGCACAATGGGCCGCGACACCGGAGCTGCTCAACCTACAAACCATAGGCGGCCAAGCCAAGTCCTACCAAATTCGTCGGTTCTTGAGCCTTGGCGGGGAGGCACGCTCCGAAATTCGGGAGGCCGTAGTGAGCGACTGCCATATCAACATTTTCTACAGTGAGGAAGACACGGGGGAGGGGTGACAAGAAATCCCGGGTCAAGCTTTGGTCTGGTCGCTTGTGCCGGGGGTAACCTCCGTGTCCGCCATAGCTGTGCGGCGGACAGGTCTGAAAAAGTATTTACCTCAGACCCCCTTCCAAAGGTTTTTTCGCTGCCGCGCCGGCAGGAGCCGGCACGGCTGCCACCACTAATTCCCGGCGGAACCGTTGTCATCCCCGGGAAGTTTCTTTCCGTGTTCTTTAAGCACCTTCTCGCACTGCTCCAGCCAGTACTCGACAGTGCGGCCGGGGATGTCCACGCCCAGCACCCTCTCCAAACAACTGCATCCCGTGCGCCGGACTTCTTCGTTCCGGTCCCTGAGAAATGGGACCATCTTGTCGCAATGCTGCGGCTGATCAATGTAAAGCTCCATTATTACTGAGCAGGCCACGGAGCGATTTCGGGGGTAATCTTCTTTCTTCAAAGCCGCCAGAATGTCGTCTACGACCGGTTTGACCTTATCCGTGTCTTGCCGACCGATGATGATCATAGCGTGTTTTCGGACCAGGTAGTCCTCGCTGTTGAGCATATCCAGCGCAACGGGCAAGGCAACATCCGGGCCGAGAGCTATGATCTTCGCGGCAAGCGGGCCGTTATTGCCCCCTTCGCCGATTCGGCCGGCATAATATCGCGCCCTGAGCCGCGGACTGGTAGCCCACACCGTTACGGCGCCGATTACGATTACAACAAACAGCACGGCTACGACCATTGCCGAGATGGGAGTCCGTTTCTTTTCCTTATGCACGCATGATCTCCTCTGCTCATAGTGTCCGGCCGCCATACAGGCGCAGGTAACTCGCTCACTACATATAATACCGCAATAGGTGCGCACAGTCAAGGCGTTTAATATCGCCCGCGGCGCGCCCGCCTCCTCCGAAGAGGAAGAAATCTCATGAAAATACTTGATTTCAATTCGGCGTGATATTATAATTCAGGCTCTCGATTACCTTCCAAAACCGGAACAATCGTAACGGCTCGGTCCGTTTCACGGGCTTGGCGAAGATCTTGTCTGCTCTGAAGGAGAAATAGCAAAAAATGACCACCGAAAGCCAATCGAAAAAGACAATCGATTCCTTAATGACCGAAGATAGGACCTTTCCGCCGCCCGACGAGGTCGTGAACAAGGCTCATGTCACGGCCGACAAGTACAAAGAGATGTACGAGAGGTCGATCAACGACTCGGACGCATTCTGGCTGGAAATGGCGGAAACACTGCACTGGTCCAAGAAACCCACGGTTGCCCGCAAATATGAATGGAATACAGATGCAAGGACAATTCGGCACACGTGGTTTGAAGACGGCGAGCTCAACCTTTCGTACAACTGTCTCGACCGGCACCTCGGCACACCCGTCGCCAAGAAAGCCGCACTGATCTGGCAAGGCGAACCGGAGGACGACACCAGGACACTCACCTACGAAGAGCTCCACAAGGAGGTGTGCAAGTTTGCCAATGTCCTGAAGAGCTACGGCGTCGAGAAAGGCGACCGCGTGTGCATGTACATGCCGATGATCCCGGAGCTCGCGATTGTGATGCTCGCCTGCACCCGCATCGGCGCGATCCACTCGATAGTGTTCGGCGGGTTCAGCGCCGAGGCCCTGCGCGACCGCATCAACGACTCCACCTGCAAGCTCCTGATCACCGCCAACGTTTCTTTGCGCGCCAGCAAGCACATTCCGCTCAAGAAGATAGCCGACGAAGCCCTCAAGAGCACGCCCTCAATCGAAAAGGTTGTTGTCGTAAAGCGCAACGATCAGCCCTGCAACATGCAAGATGGGCGGGATGTGTGGTATGAAGATGTAACTAGCGATGCCGATGCGGACTGCCCCGCCGAGCCGCTCAACGCGGAGGACACACTCTTTATCCTTTACACCTCCGGGTCGACCGGAAAGCCAAAGGGCGTGGTACACACGACCGCCGGATATTTGCTCCACACATCGCTGAGTCACAAGTACATCTTCGACATCCATGACGACGACATCTACTGGTGCACCGCGGACATCGGCTGGATCACCGGTCACAGCTACATCGTCTACGGCCCGCTCGCCAACGGTGCTACCAGTCTGATGTTCGAAGGCGTGCCCACCTACCCCGACGCCGGCCGCTTCTGGCAGATAGTCGAAAAGCACAAGGTCACGGTTTTCTACACCGCTCCTACGGCCATCCGCGCACTCATCCGCCTCGGCGACGAATGGCCCAATAAGCACGACCTCAGCACCATCAGGGTCCTTGGAACCGTCGGCGAGCCGATCAACCCCGAGGCGTGGATGTGGTACTACAACGTGATCGGCAAAGGCAAAACCCCCATCGTCGATACCTGGTGGCAGACCGAAACGGGCGGCGTGCTGATCACCCCCCTGCCGGGTGCACACACCCTCAAGCCCGGGAGCGCCTCCCGGCCCTTCTTCGGCGTTGAGCCCGTGGTTCTCAACGACGAAGGCAAGCCGTGCGAAGTGAACGAAGGCGGCAAGCTCTGCATAAAGACCCCATGGCCCGGCATGATGAGGACCATGTGGGGCGACCACGAGCGGTTCATCGATACTTACTTCACAATGTACAACGACATATACTTCGCAGGCGACGGCTGCCGCATCGACCCCGACGGCGATTACTGGCTCATGGGCCGGATCGACGACGTGGTGAACGTCTCGGGCCACCGCATCGGCACCGCCGAGGTCGAAAGCGCGCTTGTCAGTCACGGCAAAGTCTCCGAGGCCGCCGTGGCACCCAGGCCGCACGACATCAAGGGCCAGTGCCTTTACGCCTACGTCACACTCGTCGAGGGCGTCGAGGCGTCAGACGAACTCAAGAAAGAGCTCATCCTGCATATTCGCAAGGAGATAGGGCCGATCGCGGCGCCCGATTACCTCCAGTTTGCGTCGGCCCTCCCCAAAACGCGCTCGGGCAAGATCATGCGGCGAATCCTTCGCAAGATCGCTGAGGGTGAAGTCGACAAGCTCGGCGACACCTCCACTCTGGCCGACGCCAGTGTGGTCGAAACCCTGGTCAAGGGTCGCCAGACTTAATCCGCAGCATCGATCATATAGAGCAGGTCGGGCGGGAACCACCAACCCCGCCCGGCTTGTTAAAGTTTTGATCCCGACTCAACGGAGATCCTCCGCAGAAAGGAAAGGCCATGTCCGAAGAGAATGTGAGGAATCGCTGGCTTGTTGTTGTCGGAGCGCTGGTCGTGCAGCTTTGCCTGGGCGCTCTCTACGCATGGGGCACGTTCACCACCGATCTGCAGAATTCCGAAGCCGAAGTCGCGATGTCTTTGAACCCCAAGCTGCTGGGCGTTGCCGACATACAAAAACTCGACACCGCAAAAGCGGAATACAGGCAGCTCAAAGACAAACTCAAGGAACTCCAAGAGGGCACGGACGAGGACGCGATCAAAGCCGCCAAGAAAGACATCAACAGCTTTCTCGCCGGCCTCGACAAGACGTGGATAGACGGTACATTCGATCGGCGGAAATTCGACAAACACGTCTTCAGGTTTTCGGCGTCTGAGACCTCCTGGATATTCTCCGCGGGCCTGGCCACGTTTGCCATCGTGATGATCCTCGCCGGCAGGCTGCAAGACAAGTACGGCCCGAAGATAATCGCTATTGTCGGCGGCCTCACGCTTGGCGCGGGGTATATTCTGGCCGGGCTGATCGGCGGCACATCCTTCGCAAGGCTGTTGCTTTTCATCGGCATCATCGGCGGGGCAGGCATCGGTCTGGGATATGTCTGTCCTATCGCCGCATGTGTGAAGTGGTTCCCGGACATGAAGGGCCTGATCACGGGCTTGGCAGTTGCAGGGTTCGGCGCCGGCGCTTTCATCTTCATCGGGTTGGCTGGTTCATGGTGCAACCTTATTCAGGGCATGGGCCTCAACACGACTTTCGTTATCTACGGAATAATCTTCGCCATCTCGATAGTCATAGGCGGTTCGTTGCTCTCGAACCCTCCCGAGGGTTGGCGACCCAAGAACTGGAATCCCCCCGAGGCCGGGACGGGTTCGGCAAAGCTCAAAGCCAGGGATCTCACACAGGGCCAGATAATCGCAACGCCGCAGTTCTGGATGATCTGGCTGGCCTTCGTGTTCAGTTCGGGCTGCGGCCTGATGGTCATCAAGTGCCTGAAGAACTTCGGCGTCAGAGAAGGCGGCCTCTCTATAGTCGCGGCCGGCTCCGCGCTCGGCTTGCTCTCCCTCTTCAACGGCCTGGGCCGCATTGTTTGGGGAACGATCTCCCAAAAGCTGACCGCAAAATACTCCCTGATACTGATGGCAGTACTTCAGGGCGGAATGATGTTTGTGCTGATCAAGATGGGGGGAACCCCCGTTACGCTGGCGATCGCCGGCTGCTGGATCGGCTTCAACTTCGGCGGCAACTTCGCGCTCTTCCCGCTGCTCACGCTCGAGAACTTCGGATCGAAGAACCTGGGTGCAAACTACGGGGCGGTGTTCACCGCGTACGGCGTCGGTGGAATTCTGGGGCCGGTCATAGCGGGCAAGGTATGGGATCACATGCACACCTTCCAAACGGCATTCATCATTGCGGCGTCGGCCTGCATTCTGGCAGCCATTGTCACGGTTGCTATAAGGCCGCCGAAGGCCGAGGTCGGTGCCGTCGCCGAAGCGACCTGAGAAGAAAGCAAGAAGCAATCAGAGCTGTTACAGTTCCCACGGCTTCCTGATATTACACGGGAGGAGCTTCACACAGAAAGCTCCTCCCGTAGTCATGAACGTTCTGCCCGTCGGTCCGGCTCAATCTCTCATCGAGTGAGGTAACAACAATGGATCACAAAGTAATTCTCGCAACGTTCGTTGCCATTTTCCTTATGGAACTCGGCGACAAGACGCAGATAGCAACATTTCTCATGGCAGGTAAGCACAGCGCGCCGTGGTCTGTATTTGCAGGGTCGGCAAGTGCGCTCATCGTCGCGGCGCTCATAGCATCCCTTTGCGGCCATCTGCTTCACAAATACGTCGATCTCTCTTGGGTCAACCGCATCACGGGCATCTTCTTCATTGGAATCGGGGTCTTCATTTTCGTATCAACGTTCATCACCCCAGAGGCCGGCAAGTAAACCCTCCACGGCGAACCAATCCACGTCTTGGCGGGTCATGTCCTTCCCATGATCGCATCCATCGCGGTCGACGTGTTCTTGATCAGCACCTCGGGATGATGCTTGTACGGAAAGACCTCGGCTGTGAGCGGACCGTCGTAGCCGATCTCACGGAGCGCCTTCATCACCTCGGGCCAATTCACGTCGCCGCTGAGTAAATCGACGAACCCGCCCAAATTGCCGACCGAGACCTTGAAGTCTTTCAGATGGACCCTTCGGATGCGATCTCCCAGAATACGAATCCAGTGCTCGGGCAGGCCCGTGTTTAGTACGTTGCCGACGTCGAAGTACACGCCGATGTAGTCGCTCTCCGCGCGGTCCACAAACTCCGCCATTTCGATCGGGCTCAGCAAGAAACCGTTCCACACGTTCTCCAGGGCTATGTGTACGTGCAGCTTTTCCGCAGCCGGCGCCAGTTCCTTCATCGCCTCCAGGGCCCGCTGATAGGCTACATCGTATTGCACCGTCTCCGACCCCAACGGCGAGGCCACCACCCCGGGCACCACCAGGAGCGCATCGGTGCCGGCCCACGCCGCGATCTGCAACCCCGTGCGGATAACCTCTTTTGCCCTTTCGCGTGCAGCGTCGTCGCCACTGGTGAGCGGGTACTTCCAGAGCAATCCCATGGCGATGCCGGCGATCTCGATACCGATCTTATCGGCTTCGGCGACGATGCTGCGGACCGCGGCCCGGTCGCTATCGAGATTCAGCGCTCCGCTCTCGCCGCAGCACAGCTCCACCGCCTCGAAGCCCGCGGCCTTCGCTTCTCGCAGGAACTCCGTTATGCTCTTCGAACCATCCCCACCGCCGGGGAACGCCCAGTAGTTGATGCTCTTCTTCATTTTGCAATCCCTTGTTTCTTGCCGCTACTCATAAGTGCAGAGCTTCGGTGTACCGTTCAGGCCGAACCGCACGAGGCTGTAGCTGTCGCGCCACGGGTCGCCCATTTCGGGGTTGTCTGTCCACATCGGGCCCGCCGAGAAGCTTTGCGGTGTGACAATGTAAAGCTCGCCCTCGCCGCGGTGGTGCGGCCCGAGGAGATTGCGGCAGCTTCCCGTGAGTTCAATCTCGATGTGGTTCTCGCCCCGCTTGAGCAGCTTGGTCACGTCGAGCTTGAACGGCTGCCAGATAAGCTTGCCGGCGTCCACGCCGTTGATCTTCACGCCGGCCACGATTGCGTCGGGCCGGGCCATTTCAAGAAAGACCTTATTTCCGCGGCGGGAGAATCCCCCGGGGAGGGTGAACGTTTGCGACAACCCGACCGCCCCGGCGAAAAACGGCATCCCCTGCCTCGTCAGGTCACCCGTTCCGGTCACGGCCGTCTCTTCGGCGAGCGCGAACGGCCCATTCGCCCACACGGCTCGTCTGGGCGCGTCGGTGATATCCGACAGGCATTCCACGGCGAAATCGCCGACGATGTAAATGCTCTCAAACTCCACCCCGCATCTCAGCCGGCGAGCTTCGTCGCCCGTTGCTGTTCGCATCAGCTCTTGCCGCATAGACCGCGGCACAAAGTTCCGACGCAGCACGATCACGTTCTCCCCCGGTATCACATAGTTGTCGATGGTCGTCTTGGCGAACGCGATATCGCGCCACCATTTCCTCGCAGGCCGAGGGCCGGGGCGCCCGTTGATTGTGATCGCGTACTCCCACGGCTCTTCCATCGCAAGATTGATGTCGCGCGATTCCTTCGGATCGAGCATCGACTCAAACACAAACTCAAGCTCAACGGTCACTTCCCTGTCAAGCTTTTCCAGCTCTTCCTGCATCGTGATCACAGCGGTCTTCGAGGACCACTCCCCGCCGTCGATCCGGTAGCGGCAGTAATCGAGCGTGAGCGCGTTGAGCTCCTTTCTGTGCGTTTTCCAGCGGTTCGAGAGCTTGAAAGCGCCTCGGAGCTTCGGCTGCTTCGCGCTGCCGCCGAGCGGGCGCGCGTCCGGCCGGACCAGCAGCAGGCGCGATCCTTTCGCATAAAAATGCATCGGAAAGCTCACGCCGTTCTCGCCCGATTTGCACCGCACGCCCGCCACCCGACCCGTATTGCAGTCGTACTCCTCGACCCGCGCCTTGAGCGGGATCCGGATCTCGGCATCAAACGCCTTATCCGGGTTCGTGTTGGCAAGGAAGAAAAGCTCGCCTTCGGGAAGGTGCCGCTGTTGCACCCACACATCCTTGATGTTTTTGCCTTTCGCATCGGCAACCGTAATAGCCGGCGGCAGGAGGGCCTCGAGTGTTTTCTTGAGGGTGGCGGCCCGGACACTAGCCCGTTGCGCCTTCTTGAGCACTTCCGCAGGACGGCCGGACACCTCGCCGTCGATTCGCTCGGGCGGCGGGCCGATTGCCAGCACCTTGCCACCCTTGGCGATGAACTTCTCGAGCAGGTCCACAGTCGCCGAACGCAGCGTGATGCACCGGGGAACGATCACGACATTATAGCGGCGCTTGGCCACGCGGAATACGTTGCCCGAGACCTTGCCGTGGCGGCTGATAACGCTCTCGTCGCCGAAATCGAAATCGCGGTGCATTCCCAGAAGAGCGCCGGCCAGGCCCACAAGCTCCGTATTAAGGCGGTATACCTCGTCCGATCCGTCCGCAAGATACTCCGTCCAGGCGCTTTCGATGTTGTGCAGCACGAGGATTTCGGCCACGTGCCTGCCGCGCGTGAGCATGAAAAGCAGGCGGGCGAAGTAATCGTTGAACAAGCGATAGTGGTCCCACCACGGCTGCTGATAGTAGAGCGACGGCGGATAATCGCGCTTGCGGCAGCCTTTTGCCGAGTACAGCTCAAGGTGCTGGCAGGGCATGTTGACGCCCTGCACGTATTGCCACTCGGCGATCCACTTGAGCTCTTCGAAGTTCACGTTCCAGCCGCTGCAGCCGTACATTTCCGAGAGAACCCGCCGGCGCCCGAACTGATGCGCCGCGCTGCTGACCTGCTTGCACAAGAGGGGGTCGCCGATCCCGCGGCACAGGTGATCGATGCCGGGCATTTGCTGGAACTCATAGTGAGGCATTGCGGCACCGATCGTATCGATCTGCGATTTCAGGCTGTCTTCGCAGAGATAATGCCCCGTGAATTCAAGCCCGTACTTGTCGCACCAGTCGTAAATCTGCTTGCTGAATGCC
>Ga0180432_10010758_pt1 | contig 10888 bp, 10 predicted proteins | sample SS_ome_10_FD_132414 | JGI IMG/M metagenome (GOLD analysis project Ga0180432, IMG submission 132414) | Hypersaline lake sediment archaeal communities from the Salton Sea, California, USA - SS_1_MS_2 metaG | ecosystem: Environmental > Aquatic > Non-marine Saline and Alkaline > Hypersaline >...
AGAAAAGTCACGGCATAATACTCGTTACCGGACCAACGGGAAGTGGTAAAACGACAACGCTCTATAGCGCCCTCAGCAGATTGAACAAGCCTGATGTCAATATACTTACGGTTGAGGATCCTATCGAATATCAGATTCACAATATCGGTCAGATGCAGGTAAAACCGAAGATAGAACTGACCTTCGCAAATGGGCTTCGATCTATTCTTCGCCAGGACCCCGATATTATCATGATTGGTGAGATTCGAGACCTCGAAACAGCCGAGATAGCTGTGCAGGCAGCCCTGACCGGACACAAGGTTTTTTCCACACTGCACACAAATGATGCTGCCAGCGGGATCACGCGGTTAATAGACATGGGTGTCGAGCCCTTCCTCATCGCCTCTTCGGTAAACGCATTTCTCGCTCAGCGGCTGGTGCGTACTATCTGTCCGGAGTGCAGAGAATCGTATAAGCCGTCGGCAAAGATGCTCTCGAAATTGAACATCAAACCATCACAGCAGAAAAACAGAAAGTTCTACCGTGGACGAGGATGTCCCAATTGCCTCAATACCGGATATCGCGGGAGAACCGGCATCTATGAATTATTGACGGTTACCGAGGATGTTCGAAAGGCGGTTCTCACTCATGCCGAGGCGCATGAGATTAAAAGCATTGCCATAAAAGAGGGTATGATAACGCTTTTTGAAGATGGCACGAAAAAGGTCTTATCCGGTGAAACCACCATCGAGGAAGTCCTGAGGGTAAGTTGACATGATATACCGATATCGGGCACTGAACAGAAAGGGCGAAGCGGTAAACGACTTCATTGATGCGCCTACCGAGGTGAATGCCCGCCAGAAACTCCGAAATCAGCAGCTCTATGTCGTGCGCATAGACCGCCATGAGCTTGGATCGCAGCAGGAGGAATCGGGCAGTAAAAATTTCCTGACGCGGTTGTACACCGCATTTTCTACCTATCTCAGCCTGAAGCTCAGTGCCAGGCAGGTCGGGATATTCTCACGACAGCTTGCGACGCTGCTCAAAGCGGGAATGCCGCTCCTCGTTGCGATAACGGATATTATAGAGCAGATTGACAATCAGCATTTCAAGAACATCATTGTCGATGTGAAAGAGAAATTAGAAGAGGGATCCTCGTTATCGAACTGCCTGCAGCGGCATCGATCGGTTTTTTCGGATATGTATATAAACATGGTGCGTGTTGGCGAGAATCTCGGTTCGCTGGATGAGGTTATCGAACGGCTTGCCGATCTCGAGGAGAAGAGAAATATCATCAAAAGCAAGATACAGGCGGCGCTCTGGTACCCCGCCTTTATGATATCTTTTGCACTCCTTGTCATTACGTTCATGATGGTTAACATCATACCATCACTCAGCAGGATGTTTATTGATCTCGGTAAGGAGCTTCCCTTACCGACCAAAATTGTCCTCTGGATAAGCGGTTTCTTATCAAGCTTCTGGTATATAATCCTCCTCACTCTTATCATTGCTGCTTATTATCTGATGCGATATGTGAAAACGCCCGAGGGGAAGGAGCGAATCGATGAATTGAAGCTCAAGCTCCCGCTCGTCCGAGGTCTTTACAAAAAGCTCATCGTACTGCGATTCACGCAGAATCTGGGCATTCTCCTGAACAACAGGGTCGATATATTGAAGTCCTTTGAAATCGTGAAAAAGATAGTAGGAAACAGTATAATCGAATCAAATATTGAAGAGGCTGCTAATATGGTCAAAGAAGGGAGCTCGGTATCACATGCCCTTTCAAAATCGGATTTTCTTCCCCGAATGGTAATCGGGATGATTTCAGCAGGCGAAGCGAGTGATAATCTCGATTCGATGCTCCTGAACATCGGGAAAGTCTATGAAACCGAGCTTGATCTGACCGTAACAAGTCTCACCAGTATGATCGAGCCCATCATCATAATCGTTATGGGGGTGATCATAGGCATAATAGTGATATCGGTGCTCCTTCCCATATTCGAAATGAACCTGATACTGCAATGAAAGTGAGTTGCCTCTACATATATTGGACATGGAAAGAGTCAGTTTATGGCAACTGTTTTCCTCTCATAGCGCGGTGAGGAGAAAATATAATAGCCAGATGAGAATTGTTGTCTCACATTAATAGTGGAGCAATAGGGATGATGCTGATGCTGATGTAATCCTATTCTCCGTAACCGGTTATCCGCGTAGAAGACAGAACGATTAAGTACAATAATGATTTTGAGGGGTACGGTGAAATGAATTTCAGAAATATACGAGAGAAAATAGACCGAATTCTCATAGAGCTGAAATCAGATAAGGGGTTTTCGCTCATTGAATTGATGATAGTTCTTACTATCATTGGCATCCTCTCACTTATCGTGGTCCCGAGGTTTATGGATATCCCCCGGAAAGCACGTATTCAAGCAGCGAAACAGCAGATCGCCGCTTTCGGCATCGCGCTCGATCGCTACTATCTCGATAATGGAAGCTATCCGACAACGCAACACGGTTTAGAAGCGCTCATTCGAAGGCCGGACACCGAGCCGATTCCCATGAATTACAATGAGGGTGGTTATCTTAAGAAAAAGGAGATACCAAAAGATCCCTGGGGAAGAGATTATCTCTACGTTTCCCCCGGTGATCACGGTAACGATTATGAAATCATGAGTTACGGTGCTGACGGGAAGGAAGGCGGCGAAGGGGAAGATGCTGATCTGAAGAGCTGGGAATGATGAGCTCTTTGAGCTTTCCTGTGATCAACTGAATCGCACAACCGGGATCTCCTCCTGGTGTGACCGGTCTCTAATCAGTAAGAAATCCCTTCATAGTACAATGAGAGCTTACAGGGCATTGATGTATCGCGAGAAGAGAAATCACCCTCCCCTCCCCTTTCGGAACAGCGAGGGATTTACCCTGCTGGAGATGATAATTGTTATCGTTATCATATCAATACTGGCGCTCCTCGTTGCCCCCCGGTTGACCACATTTCTGGGAGGCCACAGAGCGAATTTTATCATCCTGACATCTCTGATCGCCAGAACATTTGACGATTCATTCATCAGAGGGAATACGAATTTCCTTATCATTCATCTTCATGAAACTGATGAAGAAAGTGAAGTCGAAAATGAGATATTCTCCAGACGGAATGGCGTGTCAGTCGTGATGCTCAGGAAAAATGGAGAATTTGTGGACAGTAAAAACAGGATGTTGAGCCATCAGGAATTTCCGGAGGACTTCAAGATTGAGGAGGTGCTCCTGCCGTCGGGAGAACGGATTACCTGCGGGAATGTCCTCATCCCCTTTTATCCGAAGGGTATGGCCGACGATGCCATTATACATATTCTCGTTGATAATGAGGCGCGATGGTCAGTTCGTATTCATAAATTGAGAAAGGAAGCATCGATTACATCTGACTACATCGATTTCTCACTTTAGAACGCTCCCGGCAGCAATGTGATGAATACAGAATTCTTAAAAGGATATGCGATAATAGAAATTCTGATAGCGATAACCATTATCGCAATTGTTCTGACAACTATTATTTCAGGTGTTTCTTCAGGCATTGTTGCCATATCCGGGAATCGGAATCTCACTATCGCAATGATAATTGCCAGGTCCAAGCTCAACGAATTTCAGCTTCTTCGCATGCGGGGACCCGATATCAATGACGAGGCGGTGCAGGAGTATCCCGGTTTTCAGTACAGCAGAACCATTTCACGGTTTGAGCATGAGCTCATCGGGCCTATCAAAGCGCGCAAGGTCGTCATTACGGTTGAATGGAAAGAGCGAAACAGGAGCAGGAACTATTCTATCAGTTATATCTATCCCGAGCGGTGAAAGGTATCGATATTGACCGGAGAGTATTGCGAATATCAGAAGCTTCCAGTTGAGCCGCACAGGTGATAAACCACGGTGATGAAAAAAACACTGCATACTGCTTGCGGAGCCTTTATCGGATCGATCCGGACTGTCATTCGCGCCACGGGCGGTTTCTCGCTGCTCGAGATAATGGTCGCCACCGCGGTGTCCTCCCTCATCCTGTTGATGGTGTACTCCGCACACCGCTCGATTATGTCGGCAATACATGATCTCACCGGCGTTGCCGACTTTTATGAAAGCATAAACCTCACTCTTTATCGAATTGATAAGGATATTTCATGCGCCTACTACCGGAGAGAGAATAAGGATCTCTGCCTTATCGGTGAAAATAATCGGGGAACTGTCAGCCGCGGCAGGCTTAATTTTGTAACCATTGATCACGAAGATTTTCTCATATCCGTAGATACGAAAAAAGAGGTTCACAAAAGCGATGTCCACGAGGTCGGATACTATTTGCAGGAGGATACCGATTCGCCGGGTATCTTCAATCTTATGCGAAGAGAGGAACATCATTACGACGATCAACCGGAGTCGGGAGGGAAGGAAAGCATCATGCTTGAAAACGTTACCGATATACGGTTTGAGTTCAGACAGCGGAACACCTGGACGGATACATGGGATTCACGAAAGTACCGCAAGTTCCCCTCGGCAATTCGAGTAACACTGAAATTGAAAAACTTCAGGGGGAATGAAGAGGTGTTCATTTTTACCTCATATATCAATAGTACCCGGTAAGCCGGGGGAAGAAAATACAGCAATGCGATGATATTCCGGCATGATTGATTACAGAAGACAATACAATGCTTTCAGGTATAACTACAAACTGAGGAAAACCTCCCTGCAGAAAGAAGGGGTGCTCGGGTATCTCTTGAATACAGCAGGCTACGTGCTCATAATCGTACTCCTGATTACATCACTGCTCGTCTCGGTTTCCAGTGAGTTCCTCATTGCCGCTCAAACAAATGTCAACTATATACGTACCTTCAGCGAAAAGCAGAAAGCGCGGCTCATTGCAAAATCTGGTATTACCCTCGCAACTTATGTTCTGGAAGCAGATAAGAAGGGGATAATGACGGGAATGCTCTCCGGTAATACGGAAAGATACGTGGATAGCTATCAGGATATCTGGGCTTTTAATTTTCCGGAGCTGTCGATCGAAAACGGATATCTCACCATCAGGATAATCGACGAGAATTCAAAGATAAATGCGAGCATTCTCGCCAATGAGTTTGTTGACAGAACGCCGTACTACAGTGTTACCCAGCGTTTTTTTATCAATATGGGGTTCCCCCAGGATTATGCTGATGCTATTATCGACTGGGTTGATATTGATGATTCACGGTCTCCCTACGGAGCTGAGTCTTCGGACTACTATCTTACCCTTGAGACACCGTACCGTGCAAAAAACGGGGAAATGGACAGCATCGATGAAATGATGCTCGTCAGGGGTATAACACCGGAGATATATTATGGCCTTGGTGGCGGTACCTCCGGGCAGGAGGATAATCTCGTTGAGGATAATAAGGGGAACCGGGATATAAGCCTTTCAATGTTTTCGGATATCGAAGCGGGAGATCTTCCTGAGGAGAGCAAACTCGAACTGAAAATCGGAAAGGAGAGGAGCAGGAAACTCTCGGATTATTTTCGGGTGTACGGGAAACGCTCTGATTATCTGAGTGAGCTCAATAAAATAAATATAAATACTGCTCCCTATCGAGTTTTATCTGCATTGACAGATCATATGACCGATGATACGGTGACTGAAATAATAAGGAGGAGGAGAGAAAAGCCTTTCTCCTCAACGGATGAGATCAGTGATCTGATAGGAGATGAAAACATACGGAAAAACATAATCACTGTCAGATCCTATTTTTTTAGAATTGAATCTACCGGGAAAGTTAATAAAACCACTGTTACAATCACTGCAATCTATTATCGTGATAGCAAGAGATTTTATTACTGGAGTGAGCAGTAATCTGCTCGAAGCTCCCTTATCGAGCACCGGAACCGCCAGTGTTCAACTGAAACACGGTGGATGTTTTGCGTGAATGAATTAATGCGTCGTCACGGAGGAACACCTTGTTCGAAAATATCGCCGCCCTGGACATCGGCACCTCGTCTATAAAGGTGGTAACGGCAAAAACCGGATTAAAGGATTTTGAGGTTACCAATTTCTTCTATGAGGATATCGATATTGACAGTGAAGATCACGACGAGGCGATCGGTGACACCCTCTCGAAGATAATACAGGAGCACGCGCTGGAAGGATACACCGTTATCACCAATCTGCCGATGGAAAGGGCGATTATCAGAAATATCACCTTCCCCTTCAGTGATACCGAAAAAATAGCCGATGCGCTCCCTTATGAAGCAGGCGATGATGTTCCCTTTCAGCTTGAAGAGCTCGCCATGGATTTTCAGCCGCTCAAAAGCGAGAATCCGGAAGAGGGAAGAATACTCCTCGCGGCAACGCAGCGGGAAACAGTTCTCCAGCTCCTGGCGGTGCTGCAGAGGTTCGAGATTTATCCCGCACATATGGGGCTCGAAGCGAATGCGCTCTTTGAGTGTTATCGGTATTTCAACCGGATCAACGAAGAGACGGTGATACAAATTGATATAGGCAATAACAAGACGATATTGAATTTCATTCGTGATAACAGCCTGCTCTACACGCGATGCATATCCGTTGGATTGAACATGATATATGCCGCTCTCTCCGATAAGCTCAAGCTCTCCACTGGAGAGGTAAAAGATGTCGTCGAGAAACTCAATCTCGATCTGACATCCTTTGAGAATAATCTCCAGCGCGAGTACTACAAAACACTGAACCTGAATAAAGCTCGATTGAGAAAAATATATGATACATCGATAGACGTCGTCGATGCGCTGATAGAGCAGCTGGTGATAACGGTGAAATCGTTTATGACCGAATTTGGTGCTATTGAATTCAACAGGGTGCTCATGTCGGGCGGAGGCTCAAACATTACGGGTGTCGGTTCGATCGTGTCGCTGGAGCTTGATCTCCCGGTAGTCGCAATCCCCTTTCTCGAGGATTATGATGATATCACGGTACAGACGCAGTTTCCCATTGCCTTTGGCACCATGCTTCGGTATCTCAATAAGAAGAGCGCTTCCGTTAATTTTCTCAAAGGTGATTTTATCCCTGACGTTGGGAGAACAACCAAAAAGATTTACTATCTTTCCGGTGCCTTTGCGATCCTGTCGCTATTCGTGCTGCTGGTATATATCATCTCATCATCAATCCTCAAGTCGAACACGAACGAAAAATACAATATCATATTAGGTGAGCGCTTTAAAAGGTACTTTAATGTGCAGGTTACTTCAGGCGATCCGGTGCAACAGGCGATGAAGTTGCTCACCAAAGAGAAGAAAGAGTATGATAACCTCAATGCGGTAATTCGCTCAAATGATCTGGTCCTCGATATTATTAAGGATATTCTCGCTTTTTTCCCCAAGGGTGTCAGCTTCGAGCTGAAGAACATGGTTATCAACGAGCGGATTGTCAGGATTGATGGCTTTATCGATTCGAGTCAACATATCGATGAGTTTAAAAACAAGCTCATTCAATCAGCACAGTTCGATTCCGTGTCTATTAACACGAATATCGCCAAGGGGAACCAGGTTCGTTTTTCAATGATGATTAAGTTAAAACTACCGACCGGGACGACGGATTCAGGGAAGAGGTCGCCATGATAAAGATTTCAGCGCGGGAGCAAACATTACTCAAACTGCTCGGCGTAGTGGTTGGAATCGTGCTGCTGTATTTTCTCATTGTTTCTCCCTTAATTCATTTCAAGGACAGGAGTGAGGAGGAGCTCAGAAACAACATCAGTCGGCTCAATCAGCTGGACAAAATATATGCTCAGTACCGTGAGCTTAAGAATAAAAAAGCAAAAATGATGGCGTTTCTCAATCGGAAAGATGAGAATATCACTTCGCTTGTCGAGCAATGGGCAACCAGCACAAATATCGCTAAAAATATCGCCTATACGCGAAGAACGCAATCCAATATACAGAATAAATTTATCAGGATAACAACGGATATCAAGTTCGAGGGGATTCCAATTGATAACATATTGCGTTTTATCTATGAGGTTGAGCATTCCAATAAAATGCTCAAGATCAGTTATCTCAGAATACAACAGGGGTTGAAGGGCACCAACACGTATGATGTTGTTTTGAAAATTGATAGTTTCATCACACAGTAGGAGTGATCCCCCTGCACTGATGTATCATTCCCCGTGCCGCATATCAACGGTGAGCTGAGGAGCGCAGAAGATGAAAATACTACTAAAGTTCCTGAAACGTGAAAGATGGATTTAAAAGATATTGTATATACATTGCAGGACATGGCAAAACGCGTTGTTTTCCTGCTCGGGGAGATTCCGAAACTCCCGAAAGCGAAGCTTTACATCCTGCTCGCTTGTATACTGACCATTTTGTTCATGATCCTTACGTTCCCCTATGAGATCGTCATACGGAATCAGCTGCAGAAGCTTGAGCCGCAGATGGGAAGTAATATCAGCGTCGGCACAATCGATTTCAGCTTCCTGGACGATATCGTTATAGAGAGCCTCGCTATAGCTGCTCGTGATGGAGCCGAGTTGAATCTCAGAAACATCTCGCTCGATATGAGCCTGAATCCCTTTACGTACTTTTTCAATAATACGTACAGGGGCACCCTCGCTGTTAAAGAGGTCAATTATGTGCGGAAGAACATATCCATAAGCGGCACCGTGAATTCCAGCTTTGATATTGAAACCGACACGGTATCGGGCACGCTTAATCTCACACTTCAAAATGTTATAATGAATGGACTGGCGATCAAGGGATTTGACATCCCCCCTTTGAGATTCACCTCTATCACCGCTGATACGAGAATTGTCAATCGGGAATTCACTCTTACGCGGACCGTGCTCTCGGGTATGGACCTGAGAGGCGAGATCGGGGGGAGAATTACACTTTCGAAACCGTTACGAAATTCCAGGCTCAATCTAACCTTCGAGATAGATAAGAACTCACGTATCCTGAACGACTACAAAATACTGATTGGCAATCTCGTTGGAGACGACGAGAATCTGAGGATTAACATCACCGGGTTGCTCTCGAAACCGGAGGTGAATCTCCCTGAGAGAATTCCTGTTCAAGTGGAGGATGAAGAGGAAAAGGAAAAGCCTGCAGTAACCAGAGAAATGGTACCAGCTCTGAGGAGAGAGTGACTTCCGGGGATGAAAATCGAGCTGGCTAAGAATTCAGGCTTTTGCATGGGAGTGAGAGATGCTCTGCTGCGAATAGTTAATGAGATAAATACAACCGATGAGAGCATCTATGTTTATGGTCCCCTTATTCATAACCCGCAAACCGTTGAGGTGCTTCACAAAAGGGGTTTGCAGACTATCAATACTCTTGAGAGCATTGATGATAAGATTATAGCCATTCGAACGCACGGGATACCCTTTGAGAAATTAAGAGACATCAAGAAACGGGCAAAGCGATATATCAATCTCACCTGCTCACGGGTTGCGAGAGTTCAGGGTCTGATCAGGAAATACTCGCGGAACGGTTACTTCACGATAATCATCGGTGATAAAAATCACGCTGAGGTTATCGGTTTACAGAGCTATGCTTCATCAGGAGTAATCGTTGTCTCGCAGATTGATGATGTCCCCCATATCCCCCCTGCCGATAACTATCTTGTCGTTTCGCAGACAACATTTGATACGGAGCTCTTTGAAGCGCTTATTGGAGCCATCGGGGAACGATTCTCAAATGTTATTGTCGTTAACACTATCTGTCATTCGACACACAATCGTCAGGATGATGTGAAACAGGGAATAGAGAGGGGAATAGATGCGCTCGTTGTTGTCGGCGGCAAAAACTCGGCGAACACAAAGCGGCTCGCCAGCATCGGGGATGAGAATAATATCGTCACCTATCATGTCGAGACGGAGAGCGAGCTCAAGAGCCGGCAATTCGATAATGTACAACACGTTCTGGTGACCGCCGGTGCGTCCACGCCCGGCTGGATCATCAACCGGGTGCTGGAAAGACTCTATGATATAAAATATGCAAACAGCAATTTCCTGATCAACCTGTTAAAGAAAACCGCTGAATTTATTGTCCGCACAAATCTCTTTTCAGCCATCACCGCCTCGTTCATCACCCTTTTTGCGCAACGCTTTCTCGACCGGAAACCCGATTTCGTGCTCGCATTCATCAGCTTTATATACATTTTCTCAATGTACACGATCAATAATCTCTTTGAATTGGACTTCCTGAAGGTGAGTAATCCGTATAAATTCGTACTCTACCGAAAGTATAAAAATCTTCTCCTCCCTGTATCGATCATATCGCTGCTCATATCCTCGTTCATAATAAGGCGCTACGGTACGGAAGCGACTCTCATCTTTCTCTCATCGTCACTCTTTGGCATACTCTATTCGGCACCCTGGATACGGGGCATCTTCTATACCATGAAATCCAATTTGATAAAGAAACTCTACTTTTCCAAAAGCATTGTTGTTGCAGGTGGCTGGGTGATCATAACGACGGTAATACCGCTCATTAGCGATGGAGACGCCATTCATGAAATCGTGTTTTTATCATTTTTTATTTACACCTTTATTTTTCTGAGAAGTGTACTGTTGGACTGCATTGCTTTCCAGGGAGATCTCATCCTCGGGCGGGAAACACTTCCTATTCTTCTCGGGGTTACCTGTGCAAAAAATCTGTTGCTGTTAGCATCGCTCTCTGCTATTATCACCTTTGGTTCGTATGCTGTGATTCTACAGAAGCTCCCCTTTTTGATATTCACGGTTAATATCATCTATTTCAGTGTTCTCATCGTGCAGGTGATCAAGCTGAATTATCTCATTTCACTGAAATATGAGCTTCTCGTTGATTGCAACCTCCTCCTTTTCACCTTCTTCTATTTCGTTCTATCTTTCATTCAATAATGATCCGGTTCATTGTTATTACATATACTATTCCCAGGAATCCTCCG
>Ga0180432_10010759_pt1 | contig 10885 bp, 5 predicted proteins | sample SS_ome_10_FD_132414 | JGI IMG/M metagenome (GOLD analysis project Ga0180432, IMG submission 132414) | Hypersaline lake sediment archaeal communities from the Salton Sea, California, USA - SS_1_MS_2 metaG | ecosystem: Environmental > Aquatic > Non-marine Saline and Alkaline > Hypersaline >...
GATCGCCTCTGGAGACCCACCATCCCCAACCCATTGCTCTTGGGAAATAACAAGCAGCAAATCCCAATGACTGAATTCAAAACAGGGATATCGGGCGCGTTCGACCCTCAGGCTGACCACAGCCGCACCCTGTTTGGAATTTGGTGCTTTAGTATTGTCTGTGATTTGGAGCTTGTGATTTGAGATTTCCGCCAGATATTGCAGAATGACCTCGTCGGGCCATTTTCATCGTTCGCTGGTGTCCCAAGGCGTCATGAGGAATTGAATTGATGCAGCTTCCAGAGTTGTGTATACTGGTTCCTGGCCTGGAGAAGAGCACTCGCCCAATGTGGCGGGGCCAGACACAGTGAGGAACCAATAATGATCAACCGGAAGTTGTTCTGGGACCCGGACTGGTCGGTTGAGGACAACCTGGGGCGCCTGTTCGGCATCATCTTTGCCGTGTTCCTGCCGATTGCCATCATCGTTGGAATAGCTATCAGCGTCGGCGATTAGCCGGCGTCCAGCGGGCAGCCGGACCCGGCGGTGCTCGGGCATCGTATCCCCGGGGACTGTCTCCATAGCGCCAAGAGGCGTGCCTGCTACAGCGCAGGCACCGGCAACCACGGCCACGGATACTGGCAGCAGGCTTGTATCTGCTTCGTCGTTGCCACCTGGCCTCCTCCCCTCCCGGCTTCGAACACGCACCGGATAGGCCTCGATCCACCATCTAACAGGTTGGCCCACAGGTGTTCTTTGAGCACCCGCCGGGTGAAGGAGTTGCCCTTTCGAGCATGCTTGATAGATGGTGGATTTTGGCAGGCCCAGCTACTTGAAAGCGTGCCCATTTTGCGCTAGAATCTGTTAGCAGTCGCGATAGTAGAGTGCTAATTGCGCGTTAGGCCAGGAGGTGGAGCCTTGCCTATATACGAATACAAGTGTGGAAGGTGTTCCTATCAGTTCGAGTTGCGGAGGGGTTTCGGCGAAGACAACGGTATTGCTCCCTGCCCGGTCTGTCAAGGGAAAAGCCTCCGCATCTTCTCGCCGGTTCCCATCATCTTCAAGGGCTCTGGGTTCTACATAACCGACAGCCGGGCCAAGAGCCATACCCTGGAATCAGACCACTCGTCGAAGGAGGACAGCAAGGAGACCAAGGCGGATTCTGGCAGCACCAAGGCTGAAGACAAGTCCACTGCCAAGGCCTCCGCCAAGGACGAATCCAAGTAGAGGAGGCAATCGCTGGATGGCCAAGCGTGACTACTACGAGGTGCTCGGGATCGGCAGGGAGGCTGATGGGGCGGCGATCAAGAAGGCCTTTCGTGCTCTGGCCATGAAATACCACCCTGACAAGAACCCCGACAGCCCCGAGGCGGCGGAGAAGATGAAGGAGATCAACGAGGCCTACGCCGTCTTGAGCGACCGGGAGAAGAGAAGGCTCTACGACCTCTATGGCCACGACGGGCTGCGCGGGTTCACCCAGGAAGACCTGTTCCGCGGCGCGGACGTCGGCAGCATCTTCGGCGACCTCTTTGGCGGAGGTCTGTTCGACAGCTTCTTTGGCGGCCGCAGGTCAGGCGCCCGGACCCGGACCAGGCCCAGGAAAGGTGCAGACCTGCGCTATGACCTAAGGGTGACGCTGGAGGACGTGGTTTTCGGCAAGGATGAGGATATCGAGATACCTCGGGTGGAGACCTGCTCCGCTTGCAGCGGGTCGGGAGCCAAGCCGGGCGGCATCCGGGAGTGCGAGGTCTGCCATGGCACCGGCCAGTCTGTGACCGAGACCAGGTCGGGGTACAGCGTCTTCCGTCAGATAACGACCTGCCCTCAGTGCCGGGGCAGGGGCAGGACCATCACCGATCCCTGCGACGAGTGCAGCGGCCGAGGCTCTATCTCCAAGACCAGCCGGGTATCGGTCCATATCCCCAGTGGCGCCGACAGGGGCTACGCCATAAGAGTGGAAGGCGAGGGAGAGGCGGGGCCGGACGGGGCTCCACCCGGAGACCTCTACATCGTCCTCGACGTGGAGAATCACCGTGTCTTCGAACGGCACGGGGATGACGTGTACGTGGTCGAGGAGGTCGACGCTATCAGAGCGGCCCTGGGTGGGGAGGTTGACGACGTCCCCGGCCTGGACGGACCAGCGCGCATTGATATCCCCGAGGGCACACAGAACGGGGCGGTGCTCCGCCTGGTGGACAAGGGCATCCCCCACCTGAACAACTACGGCCGGGGCGACCAGTACGTGATAGTCAAGGTGGTGACCCCCACCGACCTGACCGAACAAGAGAAGGAACTCCTGAGGAAGCTGCAGGAACTAAGGGCAAAGAAGGCATCGGGACGGGTCTAGCGAAGATACCCACTTCAGCAATACGCCCCGGATTCTCCTCCTCAATCCGACAGTATACTCTCGCTGACCATACTGGGTGCCGCCACTGCGACGCCCAGCGCCTCACGCCACTCCACCTGGTACACAGCAACGGCTCCGCTCTTACCCTTGAACTGGCGTGCTTCCAGCTCGCTGGTCGGGATCGTGTCCTTCAACTCGACCCTGGTCTCCTCCGATATCCAGATCTCGTCGCCGGGGGCGGCTCCGCACAACCGAGCCGCCAGGTTCACGGCGTCGCCGATCACCGTGTACTCCAGCCTGCCGGCGGAGCCCACGTTGCCGGCGATGGCCGGGCCGGTGTTTATGCCGAAGCCGAACTGCACCTGAGGCAGGTAGGGGTTCTCCTCCCGTATTCTCTGAATGGCCAACTGCGACTCCATCGCCGATCTGACCGCCAGGAGGGCGTGGTCAGACTGTATCTGCGGCGCGTTCCACACAGCCATGATGTTGTCACCAGCAAACTTGTTGATCATGCCGTCGTTAGCCAGAATCCTGTCGATCATCACCGAGAAGTACTCGTTCAGCATGTGGACTACCTGGTCGGGTGTCAGTTGCTCGCTGAGCTTGGTGAAGCCGCGAATGTCGGTGAACAGCACGGTAACCGAGCGCTCCTCGCCGCCCAGGCTGAGGCTGTTGGCATCGGAGGCCCGCAGTATCTCAGTGGCTACCTGAGGAGAGACGTACTTACCGAACAGGTCCCGGACCTCCCGCCGGTCCACCTGCTCGCTGGTTATGCGGCAGATGATGCTGGAGATGTATACCAGCACCAGGCCTATGGGTGGGTAGATGAGGTTCATGATGTGGCCGCGGTTGTAGAAGATGAACACCGCGGTGACCACGTAGACGATTATCAGGAACAGGGTGAGCAGCAGGCCCCAGCGCAGCCTCATCCAGGGGAGGGACACGCCGGCTATGCCCACCAGCAGCATGACCATCCAGAAGGTGCTGGCGGTGCTGGCCTCGGTGACGAACCTGTTGGTCAGTATGGTGTCCAGGGCGCTGGCGTGAATCTCTACCCCGTACATCTTCTCGCGGGATATGGGGGTCACCCAATTGTCGGTGGCGCCCTCGGCCATGACGCCGATCAGCACCAGGTTGTACTTGACCAGGTCGGGATTGAAGTCGCCGGTTATGATGTCCTTGTAGGAGATGGTGGTGAAGCCCTCGTTCGGCTCGTTGATATAGTTGACCCGCATGCTGGTGGTGCCGTCAACGGGGATCTCTTTGGGGCCCATGTAGAAGGTCCCGTCTTTGACCATGTACTCCATAGGGTACATGACAGGATCGAAGACGTGGAGCATGGCCAGCGCCAGCGAGGCGTAGGCGTTGCCCTCCATGTCGTTCACCACCAGGGGGACCCGCCTGACCTTGCCGTCGCCGTCGGGGAGGATATTGGCGTGGCCCAGTGTGGCCGAAGCGGGATACAGGACGGTGTTGGGCTTCTCGAACTGCGAGAACACCTTCTCACCCGGGCCAGGGACTCCCTGGGCTCCCAGCACCGGCTGCACCACGTTCTCGGCGTTGATCATGGCCGTGGCCAGGGCGCCGTCTTGCGCCGGATCGGAAGTCTCGGAGAAGAGGACGTCGAACCCGATGGACTTCGCTTTGGCCTGGTTCAGGTTATTGATGGCCTGGGCGTGGAGGGAGCGGGGCCATTCCAGCAGCCGCTGCCCGCCTGTCGCCTCCGGGTCGACCACCCACTTGCCCTGGGCCTCATCCCACTTGAAGCCGGTGTCCAAGGTGGCATCATCGATGGCGGCGAGCACGATATGGGGTGAAGCGTCAGCGGGGAGGAAGAGCTGGTCGGACAGCGTCCACTGCAGGTTGACGAAGGGGCCGGGGATGGTGATCAGAGCGAAGATGATGCCGATGGCAAGGACGATGAGGGTGTGCTTGATGATGCGGCGGCGGTGCTTCCCCAGTTCCTGCCACCACTTCCATATTCCGCTGGTGGACCTGCTAATACTGGCTGTTAGTTCCATACTCGCCTCTCTACATTATCGGCGCCTGGCGCGCGGGTGGTGCACAGGTGCGATGCGGTCGCCCGCGCCCCTGCGTCGTCCCTTCGCTCCCCATTTCATCCCTGCGGCCACGCGTTATGCCCACTTCCCCCGCCATCCCCACATCCCCCCGTCATGCTTACGCCCCCCCCCCAACGCCGCCCCATCATGCCAGCGTCCCTTTGGTGGCTGTCGGGTCCCTGCCCCGACGCTCAAATCCTTGCTACCGAGGTCAGGTCGGGGACCTGACACTCACTCTAAGTTAGCGCCCATGGGGCACAGCCCACCCTACCGGGTTTGCACACGCCTCCACGGGCGGCGCCGCGGCTAGCATGGTCAGCCTCCTCCCTGGTACTCGAAATCATACTCCTCTGACCAGGAAACGTTGCCCGAGCGGTCCACCGATATCACCCTGATGTGGTAGGTCACGCCTGCATCGAGGCCCATGAGCAACTCCTGATGGACTGCGGTCATGGTCGGGTTCTCGATGGTCCAGGAGCCGTACGTGTTGCGGACGTCGTCGGCGTTGGTGAACTCCTCACCATCGTGGGAGTCGGTACTGTAGACGACCTGGGTTGTAGCCAGCTCGTCGGTGTTCCAGGTTATCAGTGTATTGGGCTCCATGTTCATGTGCGACAGGCCGAATATCACGGGCGGTGTCTCGTCAGGCGGTGTCTCGAAGGAGTACTCCTCAGACCAGGCTGCGTTGCCCGACCCGTCCCTGGAGATGACCCGGTAATGGTAGATGGAACTGGACTGCAAGTCGGACAGGGACTCAGCGTGATAGGTGGCCGGCTCCGTGTTCTCAGCCGTTGAAGAACCGTAGGCGGCCAGCAGGGCGTCCACATCGGCAAACTGCTCGCCCTCGTGGGAGGTGAGGCTGTAAGCCACCTGAGTGGTGGACCGCTCGTCCGTTTCCCAACTCACGGTAGCGCTGTACGCGGTGTCGCTGGAGCCCTCCACGGCGGAGATGTCCGGGCCGGTGGTGTCCGGCGTGGTGAAAGTGAACTCGTCAGACACGGTCTCGTTACCGGCTTGGTCGGAGGAGATAACCCTGTAGTAGTAGGGGGTGCCATCGTCCAGGCCGCTCAGGTTCACGGTGTGGTCGGTGACCATGGTCTCGTCCAGTGGCGTGCCGTATGGGTAATCGCCGGCGCTGGAGTGCGGCAACCTGTCGTAGACCACCCGGCTGTTGGCCAGCTCGTTGGTCGTCCAGGTGATGGTAGCGCCGGAGCCGGTGATTTCTGACTCATCCACGCTGGAAATGACCGGCTCCTCCGTGTCCAGGGTGAAGCTATCATTGGCGTAGTCCTCAGCGGCGGTGGTGTTGCCCGCCGCGTCAGTGGCCCTTACGTGGACGGTGTGCTGGCCATCGTCGAGCGCCGCAGTCGTGAAGGTGTAGGCCTCGGTCACGGAGTTGAAGGTGCCATCCTGTGCCTGAGCAGGTTGCCAGGGTCCCTCGTCGATGCGGTACTCCACCGACTTTATCCAGGTGCTTGGCGCGTCCTCCGCCGTGCCTGTGAAGGTCGGCGTATTGTCGTTGCTGGGATCGGGTTTCAACTCTTCGATGGTTACCGCCGGCGCACCGATGTCGACGCTGAAGGAGTCGCTGGCATAATCGGCCTCAAGGGTGGTGTTGCCGGCAGCGTCAGTTGCCTTCACCCGGACGGTGTAATCGCCATCCGCTAACGGGCCCAGCGTGAAGCCAAAAGCACCGTCGACGGCCGTGGCTGCTGTCCAGGCACCGCCGTTCAGCGAGTACTCCACCGAGACGATGGCGCTCATGGTGTCCGTGGCCGTACCCTGGAAGTCAGGCGTGTTATCGTTGGTGGGATCAGGCGGAACCGTGGTGAGCCTGACTGCCGGCGGCGTGGAGTCGATGGTGAAAGCGGCGTCGCTCTCGTCGCTGCCCTGGTTCCCTGCCCTGTCGGCGGCTGTCACCCTCACCTTCGCATCGGAGGTGTCAACGTCGTTTGGCAGCGTCAACTCGTAGCTGCCATCGTTTACCTCGTTGGTGGCGATCTGGACCCAACCGGCACCATTGTAGTACTCGATGGTGATTGGGTTATCTGCCATGTTGATGTCGCTGGCCGTCCAGGTGATGTTGTGGATGCTGCCACCCTGCCACACCTCCCCACCGTTGGGACTGGTCACAGTGACGACGGGAGGCGTGGAATCGATGGTGAAAGGAGCATCGCTGTCGTCGGTCCTGGAGTTGCCAGCCTTGTCCACCGCCGTCATTCTGACTCTGGCGTTCGACGTGTCGACCCCGGTGGGCAGCGTCCACTCGTAGCTGCCATCGTTCACCTCATTAGCGGCTATCTGGTACCAATTTGTGCCATCGAAGTACTCCAGGGTGATGGGGTTGTCCGCCATGTTGGTGTCAGTCGCCGTCCAGGTGATGGTCTGCGTGCCGCCGCCTGCCCAGAACTCGCCCCCATTGGGGCTGGTCACGGTGACGGTGGGCAGAGTGGAATCTATGGTGAAGCTGGCGTTGCTCTCATCGAAGTTCGTGTTGCCCGCCCTGTCGGTCGCGGTGGCCCGGACCCTGGCCGTAGAGGTATCCAACGAAGGCACAGTCCACTGGTAGGTGCCCATGTTGGCCAGGCCCGTGGCTATCTGCACCCAGGCACTGCCATTGTAGTACTCCAGCTTGATAGGACTGCCACCCATGTTGGCATCACCGGCCGTCCAGGTGACGCTGTGCACGCTCCCACCTCCCCAGAACTCGCCCCCGTTGGGGCTGGTCACAGTGATGGACGGTGCAGTGGAGTCTATGGTGAAGCTGGCGTCGCTGACATCAGAGCCCGTGTTACCTGCCCTGTCGGTCGCGGTGGCCCGGACCTTGGCGGTGGAAACGTTCAGCGAAGGCACAGTCCACTGGTACCAGCCGGTGTTGTCTAGACCCGCGTCGATCTGCACCCAGGCGCTGCCATTGTAGTACTCCAGCTTGATAGGACTGCCACCCATGTTGGCATCACCGGCCGTCCAGGTGACGCTGTGCACGCTCCCACCTCCCCAGAACTCGCCCTCGTTGGGGCTGGTCACAGTGATGGACGGTGCAGTGGAGTCTATGGTGAACTCGCCGCTCTGCTCGGTGGTGCTGTTCCCAGCAAGATCCACAGCGGTGACCCTGATCCTGGCATCGGATCTGTCAATCGGGGTCACTAGCCAGTGGTGAGAACCGTCGTTGGCTCCGTCACTGGGTACAATCTCCCAGGAGTCACCGTCCCAGTACTCGATGGTGATTGGAGCAGCCACCATGTTGATGTCGCTGGACTCCCAGGCGATGGTCTGGGTGCTGCCGCCGGCCCAGAACTCCCCGCCGTTTGGGCCAAGCGCCGTGACCGTGGGTGGTGTGGTGTCCACGGTGACGCTCCACGACGCCGACCAGCCGCTGTTGGTGCCCTGGCTTCCCACCGCGCTTACTCTCCAGTAGTAGGTGCCATCAGCCAGGGCGGTAGTGGGCGTGAAGCTGGGGCTGGTCAGTCCCGGCCGGTTGATCGTGACGGGGCTGGAGAATCCGGCATCATCGTCCACCTGAAGGCTGTAGGTGATGGTGGTTCCAGTGATAGTGGAAACGTTCTCCCAGGTGAAGGCTGGCTTGTTGTTGCTGCTGAAAGCACCATTGGCCGGTGTGGACAGGTTCGGTACGGGCGGCTTGACCTCGATGTACCCGGCTTTCGTCTCCACGTCCTCGGTCTGGGGCCCGTCGGTCTCCGTGACTGTCAGAGTCACGTCGTATCTCCCATCCTTGACATACAGGTGGCTTGGGTTGCGCTCACTGCTGGTACTACCGTCACCGAAGTCCCACAGCCAGGACGTGATGCCGTCGTGGGAGGTAGACCGGTCTGAGAAGCTGACGGTGAGACGGGAGTTCCCCGAGCGAGGCGACGCGCTGAAATCGGCCGTCGGCCCGGTGTCGAACACGGTGATGTACCCGGTCTCGGTGATGCTGTCGGTGGTCTCGGGCCCGTCCGACTCGGTCACGATCAGGGTCACGTCATAGACACCATCCTGGGCATACACGTGGGTGGGGTTCGCCTGTGTGCTGGTCTGGCCGTCGCCGAAGTCCCACAGCCAGGAAGTGACGCCGTCGTGCGAGATAGACGTGTCCGTGAAGCTGACGCTGAGGGCCTCGTTGCCCGACGTGGGCGTAGCCTGGAAGTGGGCTTCAGGCCCGGTGTCGAGCACAGCAACATAGTCCACCCTTTTCTTCTTGTCGCTGTCGCCGTCCGGCTTCGTAACGCTCAAGGTCACTGTGTAGACGCCGTCCTGCTCGTAGACGTGCAGAGGGTTCTGCTCGCGGCTGGTCTGGCCATCGCCGAAGTGCCAGAGCCAGGAGGCGGCCTGCCCCGGCGGCGTGGTGGCATCGGTGAACTGGACCGACAGGGGCTCGTTGCTCTGGAGAGGCTGGCCGGAGAAGTCCACCTGGACTAGATACAGCGCCTTCTTGCTCAGGGTGTCCGAGCCGCCCGGGCCGGTGACCGTCAGCGATACCTCGAAGGTGCCAAGCTGCCTGTAGAGATGGGTCGGGGCGATCTCGCTGCTGGTCTCGCCGTCTCCGAAGTCCCACTCATAGCCGGTGATGTCGCCGGTGGAGCGGTTGATGAAGTGGACCCTGTCGACCTCCAGGCTGGTAACGAAGTTGGCGCGCGGCGGCACCGACTTGTCCACCTGCTTCACCACCCAGTCCTTGACCTGGACAGTGCCGGGTCCCTGGGATGGTTTCAGCAATAACTGGCCCAGTGCGCCGCCGGTGATGAAGCCTTCTTCCGGATCCAGACTCAGGGACAGCTCGGCCATGTACTTGACCTCACCGTTGCTGTCCTTGCTATATGGCTCGACCGTGAGACTCCTGGTCTGGGTGAACATGCTTTCGCCGTCGGAGTAGCCGTCGACCTTGACGGTCACGTCACCGCCGGTCTCTTTGCCGTAGAGGAGCACCCAGAAGGTCTGTTCCGCCTTGCCGCCCTCCTGGGGAGGCCTGATGGGTATGGTTATTAGCTGCGGTTCGGCCTTGGCGCCGGTCGACAGTCCGCCGGGTATCTGGCTGACCACCACGCCCGGCGGGACCACGCCGACGCTGCGCTGCAGGGAGTCAACCACCAACCCCCAGGCCGGGCTCATGATGGTGATCTCCAGGGAGTTGCGGGGCGGTGGGATGGGCTCAGGCTCCTGGGGCGGCTCGCCGACGTTGGTCCTGCTCTGGCTGCCAGCGCCGACCGTCTGCGTCTGTCCCTGCGCGGTGACGTCTATGCTGCCATCATAGGTGCCGATGATGGTATTGCCGTCCCAGTCCACGTCTGTATCCCACCAGGTGCCCCGCACCACGGCTGCGGCTGAGGGTGTCTCCATCTCAAAGGTGGACTGCGCTCCGACCAGCCTTTTCATGCCCGACCAGGTGCGGCCCACGCTCTGCATGACCTTCTTGTAGTTCGACGTCATGGCCTCGACCGTGACCTCCGTCTCGGGCTCCAGCTCCACGGTGGTGCCGTCCTCGAAGGTGATCAGAGCGATGGAGTCCTTACCCGTGCGCACGGAGTCGCCCTGCACAACCAGGACTGTTTGGGTGATCTTCTCCTCGACGCCCCCCTCTCTGGTGAGGTAGACCTCGTCGCCGGAGATGACGCTGAGGGTGGTGGAGCTGGCCAGGGCGGGTTCGCTGGAGCCCATCGTGGTCATAAGGACCACCGCGCTGACAACGATAACGACTACTGCCGCCACGGGGATGAGAACCTTCTTCTGCATCATGTGGGTTAGCTTCTAGGGCAAATTGCAGGATATAGGATAGGTCACAGCCGACTGGACATTGTCTTCCTATTCAGCGGCCTGGGGGAAGGCCCGACCTGCCTCCGCCACAGGCAGGATCGAGGCCCACGCAACCTGTTCCGCCAACCATTGGATGATAGACTACCATAAAAGGGGGTTTCCATTCTAGAAGCCGCAAGTGTTGTGGCCTCTCTCCAGGCACGGGACATTTTGAGCGCTGCATAATGAACGCAATAGGCTCGTGCGTCTGCTGACTCACAGTAGCTTTGCATTATTTATACAGACATCACTTTGTGAGTAGCGCCCGGCCCTTGTGGAAGAGCGGCAGTAGACACGGCGAGGGTGCAACAGGGTGAGCGTCAGTCGCTTGTGACCATTGACCTTTGCAGCCAGGGATGGTAAGACCTCGCTAACCGCGTCATTGTCCCGATCCTCGCAATCGGTCATGTCCATTTACATTGGACACCACGAAGTATCAAAAGGGCCTGTGCTATCAAGCCATGCATACTGCCGACTGTCAGTACCTAGAAAATGACGTCTCTTAGCATGGGGTTGGGAGGGGTTCAAGCTTGCAGGGTGGGTGGAATGCAGTGGAACTCAAGGAGGTCTCCTACGGCGACTCTTCGATCGCCTCTGGAGACCCACCATCCCCAACCCATTGCTCTTGGGAAATAACAAGCAGCAAATCCCAATGACTGAATTCAAAACAGGGATATCGGGCGCGTTCGACCCTCAGGCTGACCACAGC
>Ga0180432_10010760_pt1 | contig 10884 bp, 6 predicted proteins | sample SS_ome_10_FD_132414 | JGI IMG/M metagenome (GOLD analysis project Ga0180432, IMG submission 132414) | Hypersaline lake sediment archaeal communities from the Salton Sea, California, USA - SS_1_MS_2 metaG | ecosystem: Environmental > Aquatic > Non-marine Saline and Alkaline > Hypersaline >...
GCGCAGGATGCCGGCATCCGCGCTCAGATTGTTCAGCGCATCAGCGTCGACGACCGCCGGCACCTCCAGCTTCGGGATAAGACTCAATACGAAGGTGCACGTCGACGGATGCCGCCCGATCCCCGGCCCAAGCGCTGCCGCCGTGAAACCGGGAATGAATTCCAGCACTTCCTGCACGGCGCTCTCGGCGAAGGATTTCACGTCGGTCTCCGAAAAGCCCCGCGTCGTAGGGCAGGTGGTCTTGGCGGCCAGAATCGGGACGATGCTCCGGGGCGCGCCGATCGTTATCAGCCCCGCGCCCGACCTGAGTGCCGCCTGGGCGCACAGAGCGGCCGCGCCGACCATCCCCTCGGACCCGCCCAGCACGAGCCCGCTGCCGTACGTGCCCTTGTGCGAGTCCTCCTCCCGCGCGGGAATCGCCGGGAGTTCGGTCACCCGTTCAGTACGTTTTTCAGCCATTCGGTTGCTCGGTCGTTGACAGGAGCTATCGGCCTCGGAATTCCTTCACGGCGGCCATCAGCTCTTCTGCGTTTTTCTTTATGACGTGGAGGCGGCCATCTTTGAGCGCCTGTTTGTCGACGAGCGCGCCGCCCACGGGCAGGACCTCGGCTCCCGCGGCCAGCCAGTCGGCCACGTTGGCTGCGCTCACGCCGCCCGTCGGCATTATCGGTATCTGCGGCAGGGGCGCCTTGAGCGCCCTGAAATATTTCGGCCCGAGGTGCGAAGCCGGAAACACCTTCACTATATCGGCCCCCGCCCGCCACGCCTGGTAGATCTCCGTCGGCGTCATGGCCCCCGGCATGACGGGAATGTCCTTCTCGTTGCACAGTTTTATCACGTCGGGCTCGGTCACCGGGCTGACGATGAATTTTGCGCCGGCTTCAACGGCGGCGGCAGCGTTGACTGCGCCCAGCACGGTACCGGCGCCCAGCAGAACGCTGTCCCCGAATTTCTCCTCGACCGCCACGATCGTCTCGATCGGTTCGGGTACGGTGAAAGTGATCTCAATCAACTTCACGCCGCCGTCATAGCAAGCCTGGACCGCCGCGAGTGCCTTGCCCGTGTCGTCGCTTCGCACCACGGCTGCAATCACAAATTCCTTCAGTCGAGAAAGCGTTTCGGTACTCGGCATTGTACTCTCCGTGTGTGGTCAGTCTTGTTTTTTCTGAGCAGGCTGATTGATTAGTGCGGCGACGTAGCCGGCGCCGAAACCATTGTCGATATTCACAACCGCCACCCCCGCGGCACAACTGTTGAGCATCGTGAGCAGGGGGGCCAGTCCCCCGAAAGACGCTCCGTATCCTACGCTTGTGGGCACGGCGATGACCGGCCTGGCGGCCAGTCCGCCGACAACGCTGGCGAGCGCTCCATCCATCCCCGCCACAACGATCAGAACATTGGCGGCGAAAATGTCGTCGCGCGAGCCCAGCAGTCGGTGGATTCCGGCAACGCCTGCGTCGTAGATCGTCCTGACGCGGTGGCCCATCATCCGGGCGGTTACTTTGGCTTCCTCGGCGACGGGTATGTCGGACGTGCCGCCAGTGGCGATGAGTATGTAGCCGTCGTATCGCGGCTCGGCGGGTCCGTTAAGCGTAATTGTGCGGCCCTGTTCATTGTAAGCGGCGCCGGGCCACTTTTGCGCGACAGCCGCGTAAACATCCGGGGCCGCGCGCGTTGCGAGCACCGGCGCTTTGGCTTCCGCCACGTGCTCTATGATTCCCACGACTTGCCCGGTGGTCTTGCCTTCGCAAAAGATGACCTCGGGGAAGCCGCAGCGCAGCGCGCGATGTTTGTCGATCTTCGCGTAGCCCAGGTCCTCAAACGGCAGATGCTTAAGGCGCTCCAGCGCATTCGTGACCGACAGCCCGCCGGCCCGCACATCTTCCAGAATCTTTTTGAGGTTTTCCGAATTCATCAGGTAAAACTCGATGTGCCTGCCGCCGAGGCGCAACCCGCCCGGCGGCCTTTCACGTTTCAACCGACTATCATATTTGATCTTAAGGGAAAATTCAAGTGCACCGTCGGCCGGGCGGCCAACCCGGCGCGGCTTCGAGTCGGATCTTCAACGCCGAGGTCACGAAGGTTGCGGCCTCGAGTCATCGCGTTTTTGTCGCATGCCCTCCAGCATCTCCTTTATTCCTCCGATTGAACTGAGGATGCCGGTGGCTTCGTAGGGGAGGTAGACGACCTTGTTTTCCTTGCCCGAGACCATCTCCTTGAGTGTTTCGATGTACCTGATGGCTATGAGGTAGTTGGCCGGGTTCCCCTTGGTTGCGGCGATAGCCTCGGTAACCTGTTCGATGGCTTCGGCCTCGGCCTGGGCTACTCGGATGCGCGCCTGGGCCTCGCCCTCGGCGCTCAGTATTCTGGATTCCTTGTCGCCCTCGGCCTTGTTTATGAGTGACTGTCTCACGCCCTCCGATTCGAGGATATTGGCTTTCTTGGCTCCCTCTGCTTCGAGGATGGCGGCGCGCCTGTCCCGCTCGGCGCGCATCTGTTTTTCCATTGCGTCTTTTATGTCTTGAGGCGGAATGATGTCTTGCAGTTCGACGCGATTGACCTTTACGCCCCACTTGTCGGTCGCCTCGTCGAGAATGGTCCGAAGCTTGTTGTTGATGGTATCTCTGGAGGCGAGTGTCTCGTCCAGATCAAGTTCGCCTATCACGTTCCTGAGCGTCGTCTGGGTGAGCTTTTCAATGGCATCGGGGAGGTTCACGATTTCGTAAACGGCGCTCTTCGCGTCCGTTATTTGAAAATAGAGTAAAGCATTGATTTCGATAGCCACGTTGTCTTTGGTGATCACATTCTGTCGGGGAAAGTCGTAGACTGTTTCGCGGAGGTCGATCTTGACGACTCTCTGGACTCGGACTATCGTCTCGCCATCCAAGTCCTGCGTCACGAATTTCCAGTCTATGGGCCTCGGCTTTTCAAAGAACGGCCATATCACATTGACCCCGGCGGGAAGTGTTCTGTTGTATTTGCCCAGCCTCTCGATGACCATGGTCTCCGACTGTTTGACGACCTTCAATCCGGCCGTAGCGAAGATTATGACGAGAACGGCAATCGCTGCAACTATGATTATTGGGATCATATCTCACTGCTCCTGTTCTTCTGAGATCGGTTTCACGTGCAGTTTTGTGCCATCGACCCCCACAACCGCCACCTTAACCCCGGGTTCGATTAGTTTTTCATCGGCCGAGAACGCCCACCAATCGTCGCCCGATACGCTCACCCTGCCCTTACGAGTCGTTGGGTCGATTCTTTCGGTTACGAGCCCTGTCTTGCCTATCAATGCGTCGATATTTGTCCGCGCCTTATCCGCCGCCGAGCGTGAGTATCTTATGAAAAGCGGCCTGATGCCGAACAACACCACCAGAGTCGAAACGGAGAAGGCGGCGATTTGCAGCTTGAGCTCCAGCCCGAACCACGCCAGCAGCGCGGCGGGGAAGCAAGCCACGCCGAAGCACGCCACCACGAAGCCCGGCGTGAATATCTCTGCTATCAACAGCGCGATACCGGCAATAATCCACGCATGCCACAGTTCCACTGCTTTTTGTCTCCTGTTATAAGTCGGTGTGTTTTCAGAAGTGGCTATTGGTTTTGGTGACCATCCGGTTGCTGGAATCAAATTGTAGTTGATGGAACGAAAAAGTCAATGAATTCTTTGGGAAAATGGCCTGAGCCGGTGCGACAACGAAATATGGCCCTTGGTCGACGCGCGAAACCTCTGCTCAGTCATCAGTCCTCAGTCACCAGTCATCAGTCGATGGTGAGCCATAGTTCATCGTTGTTTCGTCCTGGTCGTCGAGTTTTTCTGCCGCCCCCTGCGGTGGCTCTGGGAGGCTGCCGTTAGGCCCGATGGCTACAGACTATCGCCCTCCCGGCCGCCGTAAGGCGGAAGGCGGATCCGCGTTGCCGTCGATTCACGGAAAGCATAATGTTTTGTCGCGCCCGGCCTGAGGGGCAACGTTTGAGTCTTTTCGGATGGCCCTATCCGCTTTCAGCGTGCCTCGCAATGTCGGGGGGGCCGGTAAGGCGGGCATTGATGACGCGTTCAAGGAAGATTTCCATGCCCTCGGCGCTTGCGGAAATTCTGTCGTCGATTTGCATTTCGACGCGGCTTTGGCTGGTTCCGGCCGAACGTGCAAGACCATGGACGTAGAGCTCGAGCTCGCGGACGGCGTAGGTGTGGGCCTCGTCGAACAGCGCGAAGCTGTGGGCCGCCGGTAGTCCTACCACCGCGTATTCGCCAAGTTCGTTGGGCCGAATGCGTACTTGCTTGCTTACTACCACGCGGCTGGTGATGGCGCCGATGGCGTTGGCCACGTCGGCGTTGGAAGGGATGATCATCTCGGCGTTGAGCAGCTTCGCCGCTTGCGGAATGAAGTAGTGCGCCGGCGCGCCGATACCGATCACGGGGCGGTTGAGGGTCACGTCGACGGCGTATTCGTCCGAGCCGCCCGCCAGCATATTGCCGAGTAGGGCCTGGCACACCGGGCATTCGTCCACGGCGTCCGGGTCCGTTTCCTCATCGAGCTGTTTCTTCAGCAGTTCGACGGCCAGCCCCCGGATGATCCGGTTCATCACGCGCTCGGTGAAGTCGCCCGCGTCGAACCCCGAAACGTGACTTATCATCTCGCATAGCCGTTGGGCCGACTTTACGTCCCACCGGTCAAACTGTCCCAGGGTGTGCAGGATGTCTGTAGGCGTGAAGCCGCATCGCTGTACGACATAGTTCTCTTCGAGCCGCCCGAGCCTCAGGAGCGCCCAGTGGTGCGCGCGGGTTTTTTCGGCGAGTTCGGCGACCGACATCGGCCGTTCGCGGAGGGCGTGCACAATCTCCTTTTCACGATCGCGCGGGGCAAGTCCATCTCCGTGGCCCGTGAGCATCACGAGCTCCATCGGCCTTGTCGAGCCCGCATAGTCGTCGATTCGGGCTTCCAGATAATCGAGCGCCTTGGCCGCGTCGGAATTGCGGGCAGCCAGCCAGGCGGCTGGGGCCACGCGCTGCGGGCCCACTGTAAGCTCGCCCCTCTCATACGCGATCAGGCTGTCGCCGCCGAGGCCTATGGTGCGCATATCCAGCGCCCTCACGTGTGTCTTCCACCGGCGCACGTGGGCACCGTCGGGGCATGTCCGCACGAGACCGTCTTTGACAGCCGCGGTATCGGACGTTGTTCCGCCGACATCTACGACCAGCGCGTTTGAGCGACCTGTAAGGCGAATGGCTCCCGCCACGCTCGCCGCCGGGCCCGAGAGGATCGTCTCGATAGGCCGCCAACGGGCGACGGCGGTGCTCATAAGCGATCCGTCGCCCTTAACGACCATTACGGGCGCGTCGATGCCACGCCTTTGCAGCGAGATATCAACGTCGCCCAGAAACTTCTCCAGCCGCGGGATGATGCGGGCGTTGAGCACGGCGGTGTCGGCCCGGGTACGGAAGTTGAGCAGCTCGGAAAGCTCGTGCCCGCAGGTTACGCTCAGGCCCGTCTCCTCCTTCAGGATTGCCTTAACTTCGAGCTCGTGCGACGGATTGATTGTGCTGCCGTAGCCGGAGACGGCGAAGGCGCCGACCTCGTGGCGCCGAACCATCTCCCGCGCTGTCCGCCGGACCTCTTGAGGGTCGATGGGGCTTATCTCAATGCCGTCTATCTCCAAGCGCCCCGAGATCACGGCTCTTGGCTGGTGGGGGATATCCGAGTCATGAAAGATGCCGTAAGGAGGCATCACGAGCAGCCCGACGGTCTGGCCATGGCCCTCAACGATTGCATTTGTGGCGAGGGTCGTGGAGACCGACACGAGATCGACCTTGTTCAGTCTGCCGGTGTCGAGCGCGGCGAGCGCCTCCTCGATGCCCAGCGTATAGTCCCACTTGGTCGTTAGTACCTTGCTCTTGCAGAGGACCTTCTCGCCCGCGAAATCATAAAGAACCGCGTCGGTGTACGTACCGCCGGCATCAATGCCGAGGCCAAGGCGAGTTTGCTTAAAGGGCGAGAGGCCGACGCTGTCGCTGCCGTCGATCGCACGCGACACGCTCTGCGGCCGGGCCGTGGATTCCGGCCCTTGGGCCGCGGTGTCGTGCCAGACGGGAACGGCCTTCAGCCCGGCTTCGAGCGGATCAAACGCGGTAACGTGGTGCGGCGGTACTACGAGGATCTCACGCGTAGTCTGATCGGTTGTCAGCATCTTTTCCAGCAGCGAGAGGTCTCCGGGGATCTCCTCATATTTCCAGCCGAACTCTTCGGCCATCGCCCTGGCATAATCGGCGTACCTAGAACGTCCGCCGGCGCCGGTGTCGACGAAAGCTGCTCGCTGGTAGTTTCTCTGCCAGCTATTCATGAAATCGACTATGGCCCGGGCGTTGTCCTCGCCGTATTTCCGCACGAGCCGTTCGAAGTCTGTATTTTGTTTTTTCTTATCGGATCCGTCCGCGCTCTTTGAGGAAGATAGGGGCTGGACCTTTTCCTCGAACCACCCGGCCGAGATGTAATAGGTGCCGGGAAATCGAGAGAACTCCCGCCTGTAGGCGGCGTCGGAGCCGAGGAACAGGGCGATGCAATCGTGGGCCTTGGGGATGGCCAGCGGGATGTTGCGGGCGTGTATGCCGACGGTTCCACGGCCGCATACGCCGTAACCCACTGCGATCTTGTCGTACATTCGCGCGGAAGAAGCCCGGTCGATGCTTGCCTGCAGGCGCCGGCGCAGCTCGCCCGGCCTGTCGTGAAGGCCGCCCTCGAGGAAGTCGGTTGTTATCTCAATGCCGAGGCGTTCGGCAAGTTTCCTGATATCTATGGCAAGCACACCGCAGGCCACTACGTGCACTCGGCTCGCGTTATTCACTGGGATAAACTCCATTTGTGGTAGTCACCGGACTGGGGCGGGGGCGCATCGCCCCGGCTGACAACGACAGATTGTATCCGTACAGACGGCTTGATTCAAGGCCGCTCTTCGGCTATGATGCTTTGGGGTGCATCTGACCGCCATCGTTGCTCGGTCGCTCGGTCGCCCGGTCGTATAGTCGCATTGTCCCATCGAGATGGGACCCCGCTCGCGGCAGGAAGGCGTTTTGCTGCGATATGTCTAACCATTTTTGGAACATTACCACTTTTTTTGTAAAATCTCGAAAAAAAACGGAGTTTTACTTGCAATCGGGAAAAACATGAGGCATAATAGGGCGAAGTTGCGGCTCATGATGGGCCGCGTTTGGTTCTGATGGACCAGGACTGTGTGCTCGGCGCCGGCCAAGGGCGGGGAAGGCTGCCGGGCGCCGGTCGGTTTTCAGCCGTGAAACAGCCTGCCGCAAAGGGAGTTTTGGGTCCGCTGGCCGCGGTGCTCGATCTCACTCATACAATGACACCCCCATAGGATCGTTCGGTCCTGAGCTTGTAATCAGCAGTATTCACAAGGTTTTTGCTCGCTTGCCGTGCGCGCTGGAAGTGTGCGGCGGCTATGCGCGACCCGCTCGGCGGGGGTCGTATTGGCGGGATGGATTATTTTATGACGAATTTCAGGAAGTTCCTCGGGTTTCTAGGCCCATCAAGGAAGAAATTATTGGTCTGCCTTGCGCTCACCATGGGCTTTGCCGTGCTGGGGCTAACGCCGCCGATCTTGCTCAAGGTGCTGACCGACGAGGTCATCACAGCGGGCAACTGGGGCCTGCTGCCGATGGTGATCGGCCTGCTGATAGCCCTGCCGCTGGGCCGCGCGTTGATCAGGGGCTTCAATACTTATGTGGTGTCGTTGGTAGGGATGAAGCTGGTCTTCGACCTCCGCGAGGCCATATACCGCAGGCTGCAGGCGCTCTCGATGCGCTTCTACAGCGAGATGTCTACCGGGGCCGTAATGCAGCGGATAATGAGCGACGTGAACGCGGTGAAGCGCGGAGTTACAAATCAGACGATCTCGCTGGTGACGGACGCCGTGGCGTGCGCGTTCGCACTGTCGATGTGCTACGTAATAAACGCGCGGATGGCGCTTGTCGTGACGCTGATTCTGCCGCTGTATGTGGTCAACTACAGGTTTTTCGTCCGGCGCATTCGCGACGCCAACGTAGCTCACCGTGCGAAGATGGACGACATCTGCGGCGTGCTGCAGGAACGCCTCTCGGCGCCGGCGATGGTCAAGAGCTTCTCGCGCGAAAAGGACGAAACCCGGCAGTTCGTGGAAGACACCCGCGTGACCTACGACATCGCGCGCGACAGTGTGATGTACTCCAGCTCATTCTCGACTGCGTCCAATCTCCTCTCCGGAGTCGGCACTGCCATTGTTTATTGCCTGGGGTGCTACATGGTAATACAGGGGGAAATGACGTACGGTGAGGTCATCGCCTTCGACAGTTTCACCTGGAGCTTGTTTGGCCCGGCCGTCAGGTTCTCCCAAATCTTCAACGTCTTCGAGCAGATGAAGGTGTCGCTCGACAGAATTTTCGAGCTTATGGACGTACAGCCCGACATCGTAGACCGCCCCTCCGCGAAGCGGGTGAAGCGATTCGAAGGACGCGTGACCTTGCAAGACGTTTCCTTCGAATACCTGCCCGGCGAACCGGTGCTGCGGAATATCGACATGGACGTGCAGCCGGGCGAACTCCTCGCGCTCGTCGGACACACGGGCTCCGGAAAGACCACTATCGCCAACCTCCTGTTCAGATTCTACGACGTAACCTCCGGCCGAATCCTGATCGATGGCGTTGATATCCGCGACATACGCCTGACCGACCTCCGCCGCAACCTCGGCGTGGTCTTGCAAGATACCATATTGTTCGGCGACTCGATCAAGGAAAACATCCGTTACGGCAAGCCCGATGCCACCGATGACGAGGTGGTCGAGGTCGCAAAGATCGCCGAGATTCACTCGTACGTGCAGTCGCTGCCGAACGGCTACGACACGCTGCTGGGCCCGGGGGGAGTTAAACTGTCGGCGGGTCGCGGACAGCAGTTGGCGATTGCCCGGGCCGTGCTGACCGATCCGGCCATCATCGTGCTCGACGAAGCGACCTCCGCCCTCGACACAGAATCGGAGCAGTTGATCCAGCAGGCGCTCAAGCAGGTGATGGCCGGCCGCACGTGCTTTGTGATCGCGCACAGGCTGTCGACAATCGTGCACGCCGACCGGATCGTGGTCCTCGACAAGGGGCGGATAATCGAGACCGGCCGACACATCGATCTGTTGAGAAAGAAAGGCGGGCACTACCGGGATTTGTGCAAGGAGCAATTCGCGCCGCTGGTTGTAGAAAACGCCGCCATCCACAGGCCGGCAGGGCAGGAAACACCAAAGGAGGTCGTGCGTGCGCGCGTTCGTCAGACTGGCTAAGACCTATCTGAGACCGCACTGGGCGCCGATGCTGGGGGCCGCTGTGCTCACGGTCTTGGCTGCGCAGTCGCATTTTGTGTTGGTCTTTATGGGCAAAACAATTGTGGACGACGTTCTGGAAATAGAGGCATCGGTAGAAGCTCCGGCCCGTGAGGAGGTAACCCGCGACGAGCCGGCGCCGTCGTCCTATTCGGCCCCCGACCACGCCGGCCTCCGACCCCCGGGCGCCGCCCGCGAAGGAGCCCCCGCCGCCAAAACCGGTAAAACTCGCGCCGAGAAGGCGCATTTGATGGTGCTGTTTTTCTTGGGCTACCTCGGCGTGTATTTTCTGGCCAGTCTCTTCAGTTGGATCAGCAGATACAACGTAGGTGTGATCGGGCAGAAAGTTGTCTTTCGCCTGCGATCGGATCTCCACACCAAACTCCAGGCCCTGCAGATGACGTATTTCGACCAGGTGCAAACCGGCAAGCTGATGGCGAGAGTCATCGACGACGTCGACGTGATCCGCACCCAGGCCACGAACACGGTCATCCGGCTCGCCACCAACCTTGCGATGCTGGTCATCGGCGCGGTGATTCTTTTCTCGATCAACTGGCGGATGGCGCTCGTGGCGACGTTCTGTCTGCCGCTGTATGCGGTCAGCTATCAGTTCTTCGTGAAGCGGATTCGGGAGTACACCAAGCAAGCGCGTACGCTTAACGCCAAGACGTATGGACTTTTGCAGGAGAAAATCAGCGGCGCGCGGATGGTGAAGTCATTTGTCCGCGAGAAAGGCGAATTGCTGCGGTATCACCGGCTGGCGAAAGATTTCTTTCGCACCCTGATGGCCCGATCCGTTGTGCAGGCGCTTCTCAGCAGCCTTGCCATGCTGATCTCGGGGGTGGGTATCGCGTTCACGCTGTGGTACGGCGCCGGGCGCGTCCGCGCCGGATTCTTGACAACCGGTGAGATACTGTTCTTTTACGGCTCCGTCACTGTGCTCTTCAGGCCGGTGATCCAGCTCGCCGATGCCAATGTGATGTTCCAATGGATGTCGGTCGTCATCTCCAGGGTGTTCCATATCTTCGACGAGGAGGTGACGATCAAAGACCATCCCGGCGCCGTTGGCCTGTCGGACGTACGCGGCCTGATTGAGTTTCACGATGTGAATCTTACATACAAGGGGAAGGACCCTCGCTTCCGGATGGAAGATCGTGCTGAGGACGAGGACGCACCGGCCGAGCCGGAGATTGCCACCATCGCCCTTCGGCACGTAGATCTGCGAATCGAGCCCGGCCGGCTGGTATGCGTGATGGGGGCCAGCGGGTCCGGCAAGACCAGCCTCGTCGACCTCATTCCCCGCCTCTACGAGCCCACCCAAGGAGCCGTGACCATCGACGGGCGGGACACGAGGCAGATCACCCTCGAGAGCCTTCGCCGCCACGTCGGGCTGGTGCCGCAGGAGTCGGCTATGTTCTCGGGCACAATTGCCGACAACATCCGCTACGGCGCACCTTACGCGCCGCTGGAAGACGTGATCGAGCCGCAAAAGCCGCCGAAATCCATAGTTTTATCGAAGAGCTCCCCAATAAATAC
>Ga0180432_10010762_pt1 | contig 10883 bp, 9 predicted proteins | sample SS_ome_10_FD_132414 | JGI IMG/M metagenome (GOLD analysis project Ga0180432, IMG submission 132414) | Hypersaline lake sediment archaeal communities from the Salton Sea, California, USA - SS_1_MS_2 metaG | ecosystem: Environmental > Aquatic > Non-marine Saline and Alkaline > Hypersaline >...
GATAGACCTTTCGCTCGCTCGTGGTGACGAAGTGCTAGCTGTATTCGCCCAACACGTGGTAGGCAGTCAGGATCAACCCCCGTCGATCCACGAACAAGCCGCTGGCAAACTCGTTTGGGATGAAATCGGGGTCGGTCGGCTGTGGCTGGCCGGACGGCATGAAGCGACGGCCGAACGGGTCCGGCGGGAACTCGATTTTGAAGGTCTCGCCAGGCCGCTCCTTGCGAACCCGCGCCACGGCCACCACCGACTTATCGGCCCCGGCGATCACCTCGACCAGGGCCTCCTCCATTGCCGTCGCCACCTCCAAACCGGAGGGCTCCTGCCCGAAGCTCCGGCCCGTCGCCAGAACCAGAACGGCAAATAGAGCAATCAACTTCAGCCAACCGAATCGCGACATCTCGACTCCGATTTCTTCCTGAGCGAAGTCATCGAGGAGACGGGCCGTCCGCTCCTAACTCAATATACCGCACCGGACGGACATGTCGACACCCCCTCCGCTGGCAACTTAGCCGGCTGTGTCGGTCGTATGCGGTATGCCGGTTTACGGATCTTGTCGCTCATCAGCGAGCCGCGGGCTTTATCCCCACGCCGGTTGTGGCGAGGATCTTCGTCCTAAGGTCTGCCACTAGATCGGGGTTTTCCTTCAGGTAGGCCCGAACCTTTTCCCGGCCTTGTCCAAGCTGCTGATCGCCGTAACGGAACCAGGCGCCGGTCCGGGTGATGAGCTTCTGGCCCATGGCCATATCCAGGATGTCGGCTTCGTAGCTGATGCCGTCGGCGTGCATCATATCGAACTCGGCCACGCGGAACGGGGGCGCCACCTTGTTTTTGACGACCTTGGCCTTGACGCGCTGGCCGATCACGGTGTCGCCGTCGCGGATCTGGCCGATCCTGCGCACGTCGATTCGACAGGCGCTATAGAATTTCAGTGCCCGGCCGCCGGGCGTGGTCTCGGGGCTTCCGAACATCACGCCGATCTTCTCGCGGATCTGGTTGATGAAGATCACCGAGGTCTTGCTCTTGGAGATGGCACCGGTGAGCTTCCGAAGCGATTGGCTCATCAATCGAGCCTGCAGGCCGACGTGGGTGTCGCCGATCTCGCCCTCCAGTTCCTTCCTGGGAACCAGGGCGGCCACGGAGTCGACCACGATCACGTCGACCGCGTTTGAGCGGATGAGCATCTCGGTGATGTGCATTGCCTCTTCACCGCATCCGGGCTGGCTGACCAGTAGCGTTTCCAATTCCACACCCAGCTTCTTGGCCCAGGCGGGGTCCAGTGCGTGTTCGGCGTCGACGAAGGCGGCGATGCCGTCGCTTTTTTGTGCCTGGGCGACCACGTGCAGGGCCAGCGTGGTCTTGCCGCTGGATTCCGGGCCGAAGACCTCCACCACGCGTCCCCGGGGAATCCCTTTTCCACCGAGGGCGATGTCCAGGGAAAGGCTGCCCGTCGAAATCCCGTCGATCTGGCCGAACTGATCGGCACCCAACGGCATGATGGCTCCTTCGCCAAATTCCTTTTCGATCTGGGCCACCGTGGTCTTCAGTGCGGGATTGTTGTCCAGCAGCGAACTGCTGCTATCTTGCTTGGTCGCTCGCTTGGTGGCCGACTTTGCGGGTTGGGTTGCTTTCTTAGCCATCTGTTTTGCTGCTTTCGTGTTGGTGAAAGAGACCATGGGCACATTCCTTTTCTTGCAGGCCGCGGAAGTGAACACCCGGATAGTATACCGATGTCCACTACAACGTGCAAGAGCCCTTAGTGCGATTTCTTTGACCGGCAATACCGTCCATGGCTTGCACGACACCGAGTGACGACAGGAAAAACATCTTCTTGCCCCACCATCGGTGAATCTTACCAGGTTGGTCCCCTTCTTGCCGAGGGGCCGTACGGCCTCCTGAGAATTTTTATCCGGCGTCGCGACGTCTTGCAAAAAGCGAGTTTCCCGGCCAGAATAAGGGGTTGAGAGATTGTAGTAACTCCCTCCTGTGACGCGATTTTCCCCTGCCTAAAGGCGCCTCTTTTCGAAAGCTCACACGATGCGGATACGTAGCGAGCACCGTGGTTTTACCTTAGTTGAACTGCTGGTTGTGATTACGATCATCGGGATTCTGATTGCCCTGCTGTTGCCGGCCGTCCAGGCGGCCCGGGGAGCCGCCCGGCGGATGCAATGCCAGAACAACCTCAAGCAGCTCGCCCTGGCCTTGCACAACTACCATGACCAGTGGGGCATATTTCCGCCCAGTTCGTGCTGGTGGCCCGCTACAACCGAGGCCGAAAAGCTCCAGATCGAAAGCCCGACCACGCAGGTGTTGCGCGAAAACTGGGTGATCATGATTTTGCCCTTCCTTGAGCAGCAAGCATTGCACGACAGCTTTAATCTGAGCTTGCCGATCTCCGATACGGCCAACGAGCCGGCCCGCTCGACCCGGCTCAGCGTAATGCTTTGCCCTGAGGACTCGTACAACCGCAAGCCGTTCAATGGTTCGGGCGATGCCGACACGGCTCAATGGAACGATAACTGGGCCCGCGGCAACTACGCGGCCAACGCGTCCCTGGGCTTCATGACCTATCGATGGCACGCCGGCTCCGGGCTGGACAACCCTCGCAGCGCGGCCTTCGAGGACTCGCCGGGTTGGGTCAGCCCGAAAGCCCGCGGCGTGATGGGCGCGAACGCTTCGGTGGGCATCGCCGAAATCAAGGACGGCACTACGAATACGGTTTTGCTGGGTGAAGTTCGGGCCGGGGTCATCTCTTACGATTGTCGAGGCACTTGGGCGATGGGCGGGGCACCGACTGCCCTGTGGTGTCACGGCTATATGGGCGACTGTTACGGGCCGAACTGCCAGGTCTTGGCCTCCGACGATATCGCTGCCTGCCCGCGTATCGCAGCCCACTTCGGCGGACAGGCCGAATTGGCCAGGCAGACGGCCATGCCTTGTGCTTTGGCCAGCTACCCCAACATGCAGCAGACAGCGCGGAGCCAGCACGTAGCAGGCGTCCACGTTGCCATGGCCGACGGCAGCGTCCATTGGATCGGCGATTTCATCCACGTGCGGCCCAGCAGCTACACCAATCCATCGGTCTGGGACCGCTTGATGCTTTCGGCCGATGGATTCCCCATCTCTTCCGAGTCGTTCTGAGCGACAAGACGTTTGGGTGTAGGGCCGGCACCCGGTCTGACGTGCGGAAATCGAGCTCCCCGAGTGCCGATTCGACGTGTTTGTGGGGGCGCTTGGCAGCGTAAACGCTTGCACTACGGTAAGTTCCGCTTCAGCGACGCGAACTGTCGCGACATGGCATTCCCATGCAAGACGTGGCAACCAGGAAGACTCAAACCGGCCGATCTCATCTTTCACTACACTCGCTTAATAGCAGTAATCTATAGTTGTTTTGTCAGAATATGGCGCGCAAAACGGAGCCGGATGGTTGGTTGGGTTGACCGTAATAATTGGCGTGTTGAACCTGTGCCTGGGATATGCATTGGCGGTCTATTTGGGCTACGGACCGCCGGCCTTGGGTGACGCTTGGGACGCGATGTCGGCACCGTTGCCGAGAGACGACTCTTCGAGCGACCCGCTTGCGACGGTCGACGAGTTGCAGCCTTCCTCTTTCGAAGCGTGAGACCGGGCGATCCGTGCCGCCGCCGTGCTCACTCAGCAATTCAAACGCTTGCAGGAACCGAGATCCTCCGCGGCCTTCGTCGGGCGAGACCCTTTCCACGTCCCTTTGAGGCCGGCATTTGACTGCAGAGTTGTCCGACCTAGTCTTTCTTTAAACTTGGAAGGTGCCGGACCAGCCGGCTTCGGTCGGGTGCAACTCGTTTGGCGTACGCGCGGAAGACAAAAGGGAGAAGCTTGATGAGCGCAAGAGTACTCGTTGCTGACGATTCGACAACCATGCGGAAGATCACTCTGCGCTCGCTCGAGGCCGTGGGAGTAACAGCGCCGGTGGAAGCGGCCGACGGTAGTCAGGCGGTGACGCTGTTTCGGCCGGGGCAATTTGACCTGGTGTTGACCGACTGGAACATGCCCGGCAAATCAGGACTCGAGGTGATCCGCGAGATTCGAGCGCAAGACCCGGAGGTGCCGATTATCATGATCACTACGGAGGCCGAGAAGAGTCGCGTGGGCAAAGCCATAGACGCGGGGGTCTCCGACTACCTGGTAAAACCGTTCACTCCTGAAATCCTCCGTGGAGCGCTGGAAAAACACGGCTGCTGTTAACCGCAAAGCTTCGCTCGCCCCAGGGCCTCGTATGTTGGTCCGGAGGGGCCGAGGTGGCTGGCAAAGACGATCACTTCGGCGACCGGCGTCCGGCCGGCGAGGAAATCGGCGTGCTGGCGGATGAGCTGGCCCAACTCGGCCAGGCCGATGCCGCCGCGGCGGACCCGACCTATTGTCAGATGGGTGCGGAAGGCGCGGTTGTCTTTGCGGAATCCAAGCTTCGCCAGCGCCGATTCCACGTGTTTGTGGAGTGCCCGCATCGCTTCCTCACCCTGGCTTGCCCCAAGCCAAACAGTACGCGGCCGGCCCGGGTTTGGAAACGCCCCGGCCCCGCAGATCTCCAAATCGAAGGGCGACACGTTCTCGGCTGCCTTGGCAACCGCCTGGCACACCCGGGCGGTCTCGTTCAGGGCCACGTCGCCGAGAAACTTGAGCGTGATGTGCAGGTTCTGCCGTTCGACCCATTTCACGTTGGCCGGGGTAGCACGCAACCGGTCGATCAGCTTTTGCGTGCGGTCGCGAACCGCCGGGCTGGTTTCGACGGCGACAAAAGTGCGAGTCGTTTGTTTCATGATGTCAGAACGTGTTTTGAAATTATTCGCGGACCGAGGGAATCTTGTACGATGGGCCTCCGAGCCCGTCGATTTACGCCAAGAGCCGTATGCGTCGACGGCTTCGGAGAGCCATCGTACTAATTTCAAAACACGTTCTCAGAAGCTGAGCATCCGCCGGTACTCTTCCATGCGAAAGTCGAGATCTTCGCGTTCGATTTGTTTCAGCCGGTCGAGGCTGAAGTCTTCCACTGTGAAACTGGCGGCCAGCGTGCCGTAGGCCATGGCTTTCTTGAGTGTCTTTGGGTCGAAGTCTCCCTGCTCGGCCAGATAGCCCATCATCCCGCCGGCAAAGCTGTCGCCGGCGCCGGTGGGATCGACCACGTTTGGTATAGGGTATGCGGGCAGGATGTACGTTTCGTGTTGGCTGAAAAACATGGCCCCGTGATCGCCTTTTTTGATCACAACCAACCGCGGTCCCAACTCACGGACACGGTGGCCTGCCGCGACCAGGTTTTCCTCGCCGGTGAGCAGCTTGGCTTCGCTATCGTTCAGCATCAGGCCATCGATCCGCTTGAGCAGTTCCAGGAGGTCTTCTCGTTGGTTGTTGATATAGAGGTCCATCGTGTCGGCCATGGTGAGCCGGGTGCCGGGACATTGCTCGAGCACGTCGATTTGGAGCGAGGGGGGGTCGTTAGCCAGAAAAAGGAACTCGCACCGGCGATAGACTTCCGGCAGGACCGGCTTGAACTGCGCCATCACATTGAGCTGCACGTCGAGAGTCTCGCGCCGGTTTAGATCACGATGATACTTGCCGGTCCAGCGGAAGGTTTTGCCACCGGGTACGACCTCCAGGCCGGCGGTGTCGATATTCCGCGAGTTGAGCAACTCGGTATGCTCGCGGGGCCAATCTTCGCCAACCACGCTTACGAGCCGAACCGACGTGAAGTAGCTGGCCGCGTAAGCGAAGTATGCCCCCGAACCACCCAGCAGGTTTTTCCGCTTCTCGGTGGGTGTTTCCACATCGTCCAAGGCAACCGAGCCGACGACCACAAGCGGCATGACATCCATCCTTTCGTGAGGGGAACGATCCGCAGGCGCAACCCGATGGCAATTATCAACGTTCCGCCGCACGAGGCAAGGGGGTCGGCAAGCCACCGCGTCGCTCCATGGCAGGATACAGATCCCGCAGGAGGAAACCCCGGAAAATGCCCAGCAATTCGCCTAGATGCCCGGCCAGCTCCGGAGCTTTGCGATGGGCGTGCGGAGGCACCGCATCGTAGTTCTCCATGACGAAGTGTTTGCCCTGGGGCCTCGCCAGGCGGCTTGAAAACTCCTGGGGAACGTCGATTTTCTGCCACTTGTTGACCATCTCGAACCGGCGTTTGGGCTTGTTGAACTCGATCGTTTGCAGGATCAGGACATGGGGATAAACCCGCACCTGCTTCATGGCCGGCGGCGAACCGGGCCCCAGTGCCGGACAAACCACGTAGGTCTGCCCGTTGCCCTCGATGGCCATATCGGCATGGAGGTGCCCGTGAAACCCGGCAATGACGTTCGGGTGTTTGTCGAGCATTTGCTGGAGCCGCTTGGCGTCGAGGAAGGTAGGCGGAAAGATCGGTTCGTGCTGGAGGAGGATGGTCGGTTTTTCGCGGTTTTTTTCCAGGTCGCCTCGCATCCACGCCCAGGTGGCATCGTTGAAAACTGCCAGGCCCTCCGAACCCGCCCCATGGAACGACTGGTCGACCGCCGTGAACAGGAAGTGCAGCCCACCGAAGTCAAAGCTGTATTGCGTGGGACCGAACACCCGGTGGAAGTCGTGCGGCCAGTTGTCGCCGGGGATGACGGCGTATGGCGTCTTGAGGTGTTTTGCGAGGTAGGCCTTGAAGAACTTCTGCCTGCGCAGTGAGACTGGCTCCGGGTTGTGAGGATCGGTTGGAGGAGCGGGGTGGGCGTTGTTGTCGCCCGTGATTACTAGGAAGTCGGGCCGCAGCTCGGTGTCGATGTAGCGGAGAGCCCTGGCGATGAACCCGAGGCGGGAACCGTCGAGGTGAAAGTCGCTGGCCCAAGCGAAGGTGAACAGGGGCTCCCGGTCGATTTGTGCCCAGTCGGGTGGTTCCGGGCGGAGTTCGGGAGCGAACGCTTCCGCAATTCTGGCGGCCATCTCGGCAGAAACCTTGCCCAGCGATCCCTGCCCGGAGCAGGGAGTTGCCGCGACCATCAGGAGCATTGCCAGGAGGCCGGTCCCGGTTCTGCGAAGGAGGCGGGCGGTCATTGGGGGCAGTCCTTCCGCGCGTCCTCGGTTTTGGCCATGGTTTGCTGGGCCTTTTCGATTTTGGCCCAGGAATCGCGCAGCGAGACCGTGCGGTTGAAAACGAGTTTGTCTTCAGATGAATCGCTGTCGACCGAGAAGTATCCCAATCGCTCGAACTGGTATCTGTTGCCCGGCGTCGCCCCGGCCAAAGTCGGCTCCACCCAGCCGGAAGTGAGCAACTCCAACGAGTTGGGATTCAAGTTGGCCTTGAAATCGGCCCCCTCCTCGACGTCGTCCGGGTCTTCCTTGGTGAAGAGATGATCGTACAAGCGGACCTCGGCTTTTAGCGCGTGGGCGGCCGAAACCCAGTGGATGGTGCCCCTGACCTTGCGTCCGTCGGGCGACGAGCCACCGCGGGTTTGAGGGTCGTAGGTGCAGCGAAGCTCCACCACCTCACCGGTCTTCTCATCTTTGACCGCCTCCACGCAGGTGATGTAATAGCCGTATCGCAGACGGACCTCGCGCCCGGGCGCCAAGCGGTAGTACTTTTTCGGCGGGTCTTCGCGGAAATCGTCCTGCTCGATGTACAGTACCCGCGAAAACGGGACTGCGCGCGTGCCCATGCCGGGATCTTCCGGGTTGTTGACGGCCTGGAGTTCTTCGGTTTGATCTTCCGGGTAGTTGTCGATGACGACTCTTAGCGGTCGGAGCACGCCCATCACCCGCGGAGCCCGCTTGTTCAAGTCCTCCCGCACACAGTGTTCCAACAGCCCGATGTCGATCACGCTGTTGAACTTGGCCACGCCGATCCGCTCGCAGAAGTTGCGGATCGACTCGGGCGTGTATCCCCGCCGGCGGAGACCGGAAATGGTGGGCATGCGCGGATCGTCCCACCCGCTGACGTACCCTTCCCCCACCAACTGCAACAGCCTTCGCTTGCTCATCACGGTATAAGTGAGGTTGAGTCGGGCGAACTCGATTTGCTGCGGATGGTAGATACCCAACTCGTCGAGAAACCAGTCGTAAAGGGGACGGTGGTTCTCGAATTCCAGCGTACAAATGGAATGCGTGATCCGTTCGATGGAGTCTTCAAGGCCGTGTGCCCAGTCGTACATCGGGTAGATGCACCAGGCATCGCCGGTGCGGTGATGGGTTGCGCGTAGAATGCGATACATGACCGGGTCGCGCATGTTGAGGTTCGGGGCGGCCATGTCGATCTTGGCACGCAGCGTCCGCGAGCCGTCTGGAAACTCGCCCGCGCGCATCCGCTGGAACAGATCGAGGTTCTCCTCAATCGGGCGGTTGCGATAGGGGCTGTCTTTGCCGGGCTTGGTCAACGTGCCGCGGTATTCTCGGGTTTCCTCGGGACTGAGATCGCAAACGTATGCCTTGCCGGCCTTGACCAATTGAACGGCGTACTCGTACATCTGCTCGAAGTAGTCGGATGCGTAGAACAGCCGGTCCTCCCAGTCGAACCCCAGCCATCGGACGTTTTCCAGTATCGACTGGACGTATTCTTCCTCTTCTTTGATCGGATTGGTGTCGTCGAACCGCAGGTTGCACTTCCCGCCCTCGTTCTCCGCGGCGATGCCGAAATTCAAGCAGATCGCCTTGGCGTGGCCGATGTGCAAATAGCCGTTGGGTTCCGGTGGGAATCGCGTGTGGACCCGGCCGTTCCACTTGTTCGTTCGCAGGTCTTCCGCCACGATTGCTCTGATAAAATTGAGGGAGGGGGTTGAATCTTTGTTACTCATCTTGGCCACTTTCCTAGTGTCTTCTGTTGATAGTCTGTTGTGTTCCGCGCTCCAGCATCCGTGGCAATACGGGGCTTCTAGCAATGGAGGGTTTATAGTCCCAAAGGGACGACAGTCAATAACCAGGGGTGTAAGCCCCTCGGAAACTTCACGGGCCGGCCCTTTGGAGCGCCCGGTCGATCCGGGTGAGGCAGCTCTCTCGCCCGAGTATGGCCAGCGACTCGAACAGGCCAAAGCCTATCGACTTGCCGGTCACGGCCACGCGAAGCGCGTGAATGATCTGGCCGACCTTGATCCCTTCGGAATCGACGAAATCGTGTATCAGGGCGTCCAGGTTTTGCGTATCGAACGGTTCCGCCGCCGCCAGAAGGTTCCGGCACCTGGTCAACAGTCGGACCGCCTCCGGCGGTTTGCGTAGCCTCTTTTCGAAGGCTTTTTCGTCGTAGGTGATCTGGTCGTCGGGCAGGAAGAAGTAGGCGTAATCGAGGACATCGCCAGCCACCTTTACGCGGTCGCCGGCCGCATCGAGAATCCGGCCGACCTTCTCGCGCACCTCGTCCGATTCGCAAGACGCGATCAGCCCGGCCTTCTGCAAAAACGGCAGCGCCATGGCCGTCTTTTGCTCGGTCGCCACTGCCTGCATGTGTCTGAGCTGGAAGGCTTCGAGCTTGTTTGGATCGAAGCTGGCCGGGGCCTTGATCACGCGATCGAGCGAGAAATGCTCTATCAACTCTGCGGTGGTGAAATGCTCCGTCTTGTCGTCCAGCGACCAGCCCAACAGGGCCAGGTAGTTGATGATCGCCTCGGGCAGGTAGCCCACCTGTTGGTAGAAGTCGACGATCACGGGATTGAAGTTGTCGACGTCGGCCTCCAGCCCGAGGGTGGCGGCGATTTTCTGCCCGTGTTCCACAAGCTGGGCGAAATCACGATTCTTGAGATACTTTTTGAGCTTTCGCTTGCTCAGTTTGGTCTTGCTGCCCGGCTCCGCCACGAACGGCAGATGGGCATAGTGCGGCATCTCGTATCCCAACGACTGAATGATGAACGCCTGGCGGGGTGTATTCGAGAGGTGCTCTTCGGCCCGAATCACGTGGGTGATCCGGAACTCGTGGTCGTCGACGACGCTGGCCAGATGGTACAGGCATGAGCCGTCCGCCCGCTGGATGACGTGATCCTGTTCCTGGGCCCAATCGAACTCAATCGGGCCGCGGATCAAGTCGTCGATCACCAGGCTGCCTTCCCGGGGCATTTTGAGCCGGACAACCGCCCGGCGGCCTTCCGCCTCGAAGCGTGCACGCTCGTGGGGTGTTTCGGCCATCCATCGGCGACTGTATACGAAAGGCCGTTTCGCCCGTCGGTCCTCCTCGCGCTCGGCCTGTATTTCCTCGGGTGTGGCATAATCGTGGTATGCCATTTTGCGGGCAAGCAGTCCCTCGACGGCAGCCCGGTGGAACTCCGAGCGTTGCGACTGGTGGTACGGGCCAAACGGGCCGCCCACGTCCGGCCCTTCGTCCCAATCGATACCCAACCACCGCAAGCCCCGCAAGATCGGCTCGAGCGCCTGGGCGACATTTCGCTCCTGGTCGGTATCGTCGATCCTGAGGATGAACTTGCCCCCATGACGCCGAGCAAAAAGCCAGCAAAACAGGGCCGTGCGAACCCCGCCGATGTGCAGATATCCGGTCGGACTGGGTGCGAATCGGGTGCGGATCATGGGTCGGGGAGTAGACAGTGGGCAGTGGGCAGTAGACAGTTGTCGGTTGTCAGTGGGTAGTTGCACAGTGGGTAGTAGCAGAATACTTCCCACGTCCGGAGATGTGGAACGAACCTCCGGGGTATGTCGGGCATTAGGAAGATTCAACAATCATCGTATAGTAGCAGACCTGAATCCCGTTGCCCAGACCGCGCTTCTTCGGGGGGTGCGATCAGAACCCCCGGCGCTGGCGCTCCAGTCGTTGCTTTGTAAGTCGTTTTCGGAGGGCCTTCTTCTCGGCTTTGGTCAACTTCCGGCGAACCGACGTTTCGGCTTGCTCGATCCCGGCACGGACCGGGTCGTTGAGCGCGGGCGGCGAAACCGGTCCCCGCAGGCTGTGCGGCGCA
>Ga0180432_10010763_pt1 | contig 10882 bp, 12 predicted proteins | sample SS_ome_10_FD_132414 | JGI IMG/M metagenome (GOLD analysis project Ga0180432, IMG submission 132414) | Hypersaline lake sediment archaeal communities from the Salton Sea, California, USA - SS_1_MS_2 metaG | ecosystem: Environmental > Aquatic > Non-marine Saline and Alkaline > Hypersaline >...
CACGTGGTCGTCGGACAAAACAACAATGCCGCCGGTCGTCTTGTCGACCAGGGCGTCGTGGTTGTCTTCAATGCTGCCCATCATCACGCCGCCGACCACGTAGTTCGCCGTATCGCAGGTTGAACCGTCGGCGGCCGCCACGCACTGGGCCAGCGTTACGCCCAAGGGCACGCGAAGCGTAACCGGCCGGGCAACCGCCCCGGCGACGGTCAAATACTTCTCGGTAACGGGTCGCTCACCTGCCGCGGCAACGTTGATGGCCGTTTCAACGTTCATCACAACCGCGCCCACGGCCAAGGGAATCCCGCCCGGGGGAACAACACGGCCGAGTATGTCGAAGACCAGCACCATCTCGTCGCCGGCCGGATATGCGTCGCGAAGCGGGGCAACTTCCATACCGCCGGGCAGCCGCTTGCCGAGCAAGTCGATCACGTCGGTATACTTTTCCTTGATACCGATGACGCCACGCTCGGCGCCGACCAGTTGCATGGCGGCCGCGAGTCCTTCGATCACGGCGTCGGCCCGTTCGCGCAGCAGTTCCTTATCCTTGTGCAACAAGGGTTCGCACTCGGCGGCGTTGATCAAGACCGTATCAGCCTCGGCGCAGAGCTTAACGTGCGTGGGAAAACCGGCGCCGCCGGCGCCCACGACTCCCGCTCGGGCGATGTCTTCGACCGTGACGTGTGCCATGTCGCGTTACACCTTCTGGCTCAGCGCGGCAACCACGCGGTCGGTGACGATGCGAATGAGCGTTTCCTGATCCAGCGGCGTCGCCTCATGGCAGGAAGCCGGTTGGCTATACTGGGCACCAGCGGCAACCGGAGGGCAAGACGCCGGCGGTTGGGCCGGTCGCCGGTCGTCGTACTTCGGCGCGGTGAAGGCGGTGGGGCTGATGCCCGACTCTTTCCAACTGTGGCGGAACAGGTCGTTGCCGAACAGGTCGCAGTTCTCCATCTCCAGCCGCGGATCGTCGATTCCCCACGATGTCTTCAGCTTCATCAGATCGAGCATTTCCTGTTGGGAGAAGTATTTCACATTACCCAAGTCCCGGGCGATCATCAGAATCTTGCAGTATGCTTCGAGCATTTCGGTCCACCAATAGGCTCGTTCGACGGTGGGCCCGAAGCTGATCGTGCCGTGGTTGGCCAGCACGATGACGTTGCTCTTGGAGACGAACGGCAGGATCGTGTCGGCGAACTCCTGGCCGCCGGGTATCGCGTATTTCGCTATGGGGACGGTGCCCAGATTGATCTCCACCTCCGGAATAACGCCTTGGGGGATCGGCTCGCCGGCGATGCCGAATGCCGTGGCGTACGGCGGGTGGCAGTGCAGCACGGACTTGACGTCGGGCCGCTCCTTCATGATTGTCAGGTGGATGAAGACCTCGCTGGTGCGGGGACGATGGCCGCCGATCTGGTTGCCGTCCATGTCTACGACGCACAAGTCCTCGGGCTTCATGAACCCCTTGGTGATTTGCGTGGGCGTGCAGATCACCCGATTCTCGGCCACCCGATAACTGATGTTACCGTCGTTTGCCGAAGCGAACCCCTTCTTGTAAAGCCGGTCGCCGATTTCACAGATTTCCTGCTTGATCTTGTGTTCGTTAATCATGGTTGGCTCTCGTTCCTATGAATCAGTTGATGGTGTTTTTGTATCAATTGGCGGCATCGAATCGCTGCCCCACGTCATTTCAAATCTTCCCTAGCCCCTGTCCCTGAATCACTGTCCCCTAATCCCTCTCCCCTACTTCACAATGAAGCGTATCGAGTATCGCCGCGTTGTACGAATCGATCGGTTTCACTTCCGGATAAAACGGCATTGCCGCTTCGCGACCTTCGCTCAATGCAATCTGGCTTCCCAGCCCCGCGCCCAGTTCGTCGAAGACAACGGTTTCCTCGGTCGACTGCTCGCTCTTGCCAAATAGGTTGTCCCAGTTAAGCGGCGAGACCAGTTTCAACGTGGCCCCGTCCATACTGGGATGCTGCCTGCTAAGCGTTACGGTGCCTATGACTTTGCCGATTCGCACTTTGGTGTTTCCTTGTTTGGTTGTGGAGCCCTCAAGCCAATTTCTCTCTAAGGTTCTCCGGGCACTCCTGCACACCGCCTCGGCAGAACTCGGCTGCCGCTTGGCGAAGGCGAAACGTGTTTCCGCCCTCGGGATCGAGCAACAATAGGTTGGCACCGACCGCCGCCGCATTTCGGGCAACCGACTTTGCGTCGGTGGCGGTTATTGCTCGCACGCCGGCGTGGCGGTTGGCCAGACACAGGGCGGCCGCCACGTGTCGGGTTATCAAAAGCCCCAGTGTGTTCGCCGTTCGCAGTTCGCCGGCAAGCTGTTCAACGGCCCGAATCGCGCAATCGAAGTCTTTCGGCACGACCTCGACATCGCCGCCGGAGAGGCTTTCGACCAAACCGCCGGCAAGCGGTTTCAAGCTAACGCCGCTGTCCGAGACGGCCAACACGAGCCGCAAGCAACAGTTTGCCGTGGACGTCGACTCGGAAGCGAACTCAACGGTTATGCTTCTCTGTCGCAACTCATCACGCACGGCCGGAGTAATCACCGCCCGGTTGGGGACGACCAATCGGCGAATCGCTTCGAGCTTCCCGTGAAGTTGCGAAAGCGTCACCACTCGCGTCGTCAGTACCAATGCATCAGGCGACGACTCGGCGGCCGGTTCACTGGAGACGTTTTCCGCGCGTGGAGCGAGACCTTTGTCGGCCAAGGCCGCGAGTACTTCGCGAACCATTCGATCGATGTCAATCTGGCTTTGCGTCATTGGTCCACAATCCCCACCACGGTCCAGCGGATGGGCGAGTTCTTAGCGCCGACCATCTCCCGGGCGGCGATTCCGTCGCTGGTGACTATCACGGTCTCCCCGATTCCGGCGCCCAGCGTATCGACCACCAAGATCGGATCGCCCTCGATGCCGCGCCCGTCGCCCCTAAGAGCCATGACCAACAACAGCTTGCAACCTTCCATCGAAGGATGCTTCACCGTTGCCGTGGCACTTCCGACTACGCGGCCATAGTACATGTTGGTTGTTTCCTTGTTACTTCCCTAGGATTCTCAAGTTGTCGATCAACGAACAACGCCGCTCGCGGGTGAACGTCAACGGCGTGGTTACGCCTTCGCCGGTTGGGCCCGCGATCGAGAAGGAGATGTATCCTTCGCCGCCGAGTCCCAGGCCGGCCATGCTGGGGCCGTTTTTGATGAACAGAGTGGTGTCCATGATCTTGCCCATCTTCGTCATGTTGTTTACGTCGTGCGAATGGATCATCGCCGTGTGGCGGAAGCCGTGCTCGCTGCGGTGTGCCTTTTCGATCGCATCGTCGACGTCGCGACAGCGGACGAACGGAACGAAGGGCATCATCTGCTCGACCGGCACGAAGGGGTTCGACTCGTCCGTCTCGCCATAGATCAATTCCACGTCGGCCGGTATATTCTTGCCCGCCGCGCGAGCCAACACGGCCGCGTCCTGGCCGAGGAACTCGGGCGACGGCACGTCGTGTGCGTCGGCACCCTGGCCGACGGTCTTGATCGCGGCCCGGGTGAGCGAGCTCACTTCGGTAGCGCTGAGCCGAACGGCGCCGGCGAGTTGCATGGCGTCCATCATCGGGTCGAAGACTCGGTCGACGACGAAGACTTGTTTCTCGGCGATGCACAGCAGGTTATTGTCGTAGGCGGCGCCTTGGATGATGCATCGGGCGGCCCGGTCGAGGTCGGCCGTTTCGTCGACGACCACCGGCGGATTGCCGGGTCCGGCCACGATCGCCCGTTTGGCTTGCTGCATTGCCGCCCGAGCCACCGCCGGCCCACCGGTCACGCTCAGCAGTGCCACGTCGGGATGTTTGAAAATGGCGTCGGCCGATTCCAGCGTGGGTTCGGTTATCAGGCAAATCAGGTTGTCGATGCCCAGGTCTTCGTAAATGGCCTGGTTGAAACGCCGCACGCCTTCGGCCGCCACCCGTCTTCCGCTGGGGTGCGGATTCACGACCAGCGTATTGCCCGAGGCTATCATGCTCACCGCGTTGCCGGTTATGGTCGGCAGTGAATGTGTAACCGGCGTGATGGCGCCGATAACGCCAAACGGCGCGTGTTCGATGACGGCCAGACCGTGGTCGCCGCTGAAGACCTCGCTGCGGAGGAACTCAGTGCCCAGGGAACGCAGGCCGAGCGTCTTGAGTTTCTCGATCTTGTGTTGCAGCTTGCCGATGCGGGTTTCTTCCATTTCCATCGTGCCGAGCTCCACGCACTGGTCGATGGAAATGCGGCGGATGTGGTCGATGATTCGTTTGCGGTCTTCGATCGTGCGGCGGGAGAGTCGCTCGAAAGCGTCGCCCGCGGCGGCCACCGCCTGATCGACGTCGGTGAACATGCCGAAGCGGCCCTGGTAACCGCAAGCCACCGGGGCCGCGGCGGCCGGACCGTCCAACTGTGTGATGACTTGCTGAACTACGTTGCGGATCAATGTTTCGTCAATTTGCATATCGAGACTCGTTGGTTTCTCTTGATTAAACCCAGTGTCTTGGGCCTCACGCTATTTCGAATCCTTGTCGTACACGCATTTCTGCTCGACGTGGACAGTGTCGACGATACCGATGATTACCGTGTCGACCGGCACGTTTTTGGTTTCCGGCGTAAGTCGGGCACTGGAGCCTTGGGTCACGAGTACGAACTCGCCCTCGCCGGCCCCAACCGTGTCGACCGCCACCACCGTGCGGCCGCTGGCCTTGAGCTTCTCGCCGCCCTTTGGGTCAAGCTGGTAAGGCTCGACGGTCAACAATTTGTGGCCCACCATCGCTTCGACTTTCTGCGTGGAGACCATCGATCCGGTAACTCTTGCTACTAACATGGTTCTGTAGTCTTTCGTTTAGTTGGCCGTTTGTGATAGGCAATCTTCACGTTACTTCTCCAACAGCTCGGCAGCTTGCCGGGCAACGATCAGTTCCTCGTTGGTGGGAATGACCCAAATCTGCGTGCGGCTGGACGGGGCGTTGATCTGGGCTTCTCCCCGAGCATCCGCGTTTAGCTGCTCGTCGAGTACGATGCCCAGTTCTTCAAGCTCGCGACACACGGCCGCGCGAAACTTCGAGCGGTTCTCGCCGATGCCGGCCGTGAACACGATAACGTCGGCACCACCCAACTCGACCAGGTACGCACCCAGGTAATGCCGCACGGCTGCCGCGTATACGTCCAAAGCCAACCGAGCACGGTCGTTCCCGTCTTCGGCCGCCTGTTCGATGTCGCGAATGTCGCCGCCGACGCCGCCTATGCCCAACAAGCCGCTGCCGGTGACCAGAACGTCTAGCACTTCTTCAAGTGACTTGCCGGTCTGCTTCATCACCACGGGAATGGCGAAGGGGTCGAAATCTCCGCAACGGTTGTTCTGCGGCAGACCGGTCTGCGGGCTCATGCCCATACTGGTAGCCACGCTCTTCCCGCCGCGAATCGCACAAAGCGAACTGGAACCGCCAAGATGGCACGAAATTACCCTTAGGTCGTCGCGATCCAGCAATTCGGCCGTCCGCTGGGCGATGTAACGGTGGCTGGCACCGTGGAATCCCCAACGCCGCACCATGCCTTCTTCCGCCCATTCGTAAGGAACGGCGTAAGTGCGGTTGGCCTCGGGAATGGTTTCGTGGAAACCCGTCTCGAAAGCCGCCACCAGCGGGATCTCCGGCAGTTGCTCGGCCAACGCCCGCATCGAAGCGATATACGGCGGGTTGTGGGCCGGGGCCACCGGCGACATCTGCTCCATGGCGTCGAGCACCTTGTCGGTCACCAACTGCACGCCGCTGAACGTTCCGCCATGCACGGCCTTCAGCGCGATTGCCGATACCTCGTTCGCTTCGTCCAGGCATCCGGTTTCCGGGTCGGTCAGTTGAGCCAGGCAGCCGCGAACCGCTTCTCCGTGGTCGGGCACGTGAAGCGTTTGCTCGACTCGGTTGTCGCCGATCTCGACCATGCAAGCACTCTCGGGCGAGCCGATCCGGTCGACCGACCCGCGCGCAAGTTGTCGCTGTCCGTCGGTGTCGAACAGACGGTACTTGAAACTGGTCGAACCCAAGTTTGCTACGAGGATTTTCATGGCATCCGTTTCCTCACGTTATGGCGATCCTGTTCGGTCGATCAATCATCGCTTACGACAAAAAGGCGTCGACTACACCTTCGGCCGGGCGGGGGATGATGTGACTGGCCAGCAGTTCGCCGGCTGCGTTGGCGCCTGCTTCGACGGCCGCGCGGACGCTTCCCACGTCGCCACGAACGACGGTCGTGACCATTCCTCCGCCGATTCCCACGCGTTTGATAATCTGCACGTTGGCCGCCTTGGCCATCGCGTCGGTGGCCTCGATCAGCGGAACCATGCCCTTCGTTTCCAGCAATCCTATGGCGTCTTGCATGATAGTTCGTTTCCTTGTTTATCTTGGTTGTTTCTGTTGGTCGTGTTGGGTTACTTGCCGGACTTCTTCGTTTTGAAGGCCTCGGGCAGGACGAGTTCCAGGTCGTCGTGCGGGCGGGGAATGACCTGAACGCTGATCACCTCGCCGATACGGCTACCGGCGGCGGCACCGGCATCGGTCGCCGCTTTGACGGCCGCCACGTCGCCGGTCACATAGGCGCTGACCATTCCACTGCCAGCCTTGTCCCAGCCGATAAACCGGACGTTGGCCGCCTTGAGCATCGCGTCGGTCGCTTCGACCAGGGTCACGAACCCCCTGGTTTCAATCATCCCCAACGCCTCCATTGATTTAGCCATTACTTCTTTCTCCAAATACGAACTACGGGTTAAACTTCGGTGTTAGTTCCTGTTTTCCAAAAGACAAATGGGTGCCATGTCCCACGCTTGCGTGGGCATGAGTAGCGGTTTTCGCTTTGCTTCGGGCATGCCCACGCAAGCGTGGGACATGGCACCCAGTTGCATCCTTCCTCACTACTTCAACAATTCCACTTTCCTCGCGTGGTCAATATCGCACGCGTTTCCTTCGTCGGTATCCATGTGTACTTCGAGTTTGATTCCCTCGTCGACGCGAACCAGCAAGTTGCCGAGTATCGTCGGGCAGGGGGAGTCGACGCGGAGCATCATTCGCTGGCCGTCGGCCACGCCGTAATGGGCCGCGTCGGCGGGGCCCATGTGTACGTGTCGCTCGGCGCGGATCACACCTTCGCTGAGGTCGACGACGCCCTTGGGGCCGACCAACACACAGCCGGGCGTGCCGGCGATGTCGCCGCTGCCGCGAACCGGAATGTCCAAGCCCAACGAAATCGCGTCGGAAAAGGCCAACTCGACTTGCGAGTGCTTCCGCGTCGGTCCAAGCACGCGAACCGAGGGCAGCATGCGACGCCGAGGGCCGACGATCATGACGGTCTCCTCGGCCGCGAAATGGCCGTCCTGGTAAAGGTCCTTCATCACCGTCAGCGTGTGGCCGGGCCCGAACAGTTGCTCGACGTGCTCGTCGGTCAAATGCACGTGTCGGGCGGATACGCTCACGACCAACTCCGGCTTTCCCGCCGGAGTAGATTGGGAAAGGACCACCTCGCGAACGATTCGTTCTATGACCGTGCGGTCAATCGTTGGTGCCATGCTCATCGGTTTCTTCTTCTTGCGATTGTTTCTCTTCTTTGGCTAAGACGAGGTGAACCCCGGCCTTGGTGATCTTCTCCCGCCACGGCTTAACCATCCCGCTGTCGACGACCAAGTGGTGGATTGCCTCCAAGGGGCACACGTGGGCGAGGCTCTGACGGCCGAACTTGCTGCTGTCGGCCACCACGATCACCTCGTCGGCCGCCCGCATCATGGCTTGCTCGGTTTCGACCAGCATCAGGTTGTTGTTAAAGCATCCTTCGTCGTTGATGCCCGCCACGCTGAGGATTGTCTTTCGCACTCGAACCATGTCGAGCATCTTCTCGGCGTATGGCCCTTGGGAAACGCCCGTTCGGGGACAAATGTTTCCGCCGATCAAAACCAAATCGCTGCCGCTGTGCGATGCGAACAGGTTGGCCACCGGCAGCGAGGTCGTGACTATGCTAACCGGCCGGCCGACCAGCAGTCGGGCGACTTCGTACGTGGTGCTGCCGCCGTCGAGCATTACCGTGTCGCCGTCGTCGATAAGCCGGACGGCCTCGACGGCGATTGCTCGTTTCGTGTCTTCTCCCACGGGTTGTCGCATCTCGAAATGGGGCAAGCCCGGGGAGCGTCCGGCATACAGCACACCGCCGTGGATCCTTCGCGCGGTGCCTTGCTCCTCGAGGTGTTCCAGATCGCGCCGGACGGTCGATTCGGAGACCTGTAGCTGATCGCACAATTCCCCCAGCGAGGCGAATCGTTTGACGCGCACCATCTCCAGCAGCCGATTGCGACGTTCTTCAGCGAGCATCGAAGTTCATCCTGAAATTCGTGTTACACGGTTTCCGTTTCCTACATTATTGCAGAAATCGAGAAAGAAAGCAATCACGTGCCGTCACTATCTTTCTCGTTTGCGGTAGATGCTGATTATATTACATGATGGTTTATGCGTGGTTCTGGCTGTATGCGACGTAACTCTTGCACACACAGGGCCTTGCGTCGACCTGACGTAAAGATGCGTAATATGGGTGGTATAGTTGAAAGCCGCCGTTACAGGTGCGGAAAGAAGACGAATGGCATACAATGGGCACGAAACCTCGCTGTATTGCCACTTGCACAAATAACCATAACGAAAGATCACCGATGAACAGATTATTTGAAATGGCCAAATCGATGGGCCTTGCCGCCGCCGTCACCGTGGGATTCCTGCTCGCCGCCGAATGCACGTCGGCCGAACCCAAGGCCTCAAAGGAAGTTAAGAAAATGTCAACGACCAACGCCAAGTCCTTCCTCGACGAGTATCAGAAGAAGTACGCAGAGCTGGACATTCGCGTGAATCTGACATACTGGGACGCGGCCACCACGGGCAAGCAGGAAGCCTTCGACAAGGCCGGCGAAGCCGTTCTTGCCGAGCGAAAGTTCCATAGCGACGCCGACGCCTATAAACTCATCCAAAAGCTCAGGGCAGACGCCGACAACCTCACGCCTCATCAGGCCCGATCGCTGAAGATCGCCGAACTTGCCTATCAGCGAAACCAACTGCCGGCCGATCTGCTTAAGCAAATCGTCGAACTATCGACCGAGATCGAGAAGGACATCAAGACCTATCGGGCCACCGTCGACGGAAAGCGATTCTCCAACAACAAACTGCTGGAGTTGCTGTCCGAGGAGAAAGACTCGAATCGCCGCAAGAAAGCCTGGGAGGCTTTGAAGCAGGTTGGCGGCGAAATAGCGCCCAAGATCGTCCGCTTGGCGAAGCTTCGCAACAAGGCCGCCGAGCACCTGGGGTTCGAGAACTACTGGGACATGCAGATCCGCCTGCAGGAACACGACCCAAAACAGTTGCTGGCCATCTTCGCCGATCTGGAACGCCTTACCCAAGAGCCGTTCGAGCAGATGAAGGCCGAGTTGGACGGGGAACTGGGCCGCCGCTTCTCAGTCGATCCCAAACAGATGATGCCTTGGCACTACGACAATCCGTTCTTCCAGGCTCCGCCGCCTTCGGAGAAGGTCGATCTGGACGAGTTCTACGAGGACAAAACGAAGGAGCAGATCGCCGAGATTTCCGGCAAGTTCTTCGCCGATGTCGGACTTCCGGCCGAGGGTATTCTCAAGCGCAGCGACCTTTACGAACGCGAGGGCAAGGATCAACACGCGTTTGCCATGGACGTAGACAGGGCGGGCGACGTTCGCACTTTGTGTAACATCACGCCCACGGCCGAGTGGATGGGCGTAACGCTGCACGAGTTGGGCCATGCGGTCTACGACGAGGGCGTCGACCGCCAACTGCCGTACAACCTTCGCGGCCCTGCCCATGCGTTTACGACCGAGGGCGTTGCCATGCTGTTCGGCTGCCTTATGCAGGAGCCGTCGTGGATGGTGACTTACGCCGGCGCTGACCAGGCACGGGTGGATGAACTTGCCGAAGCGATTCGCCAACAGCGCCGCCGCGAGTTGTTGATCTTCGCCCGATGGACGATGGTGATGCTGCACTTCGAGAAAGCCCTTTACGAGAACCCCGGCCGCGACTTGAACACGCTTTGGTGGGATTATGTCGAGCGGTTCCAACTGGTAAACCGCCCGGCGGATCGCGACGAGCCGGACTGGGCTGCCAAGCCGCATTTCACGATCGCGCCGGTCTATTACCACAACTACATGCTGGGCGAACTGTTCGCCGCGCAACTGCGAGGCGCCCTGGCCAAGAAATCGGGCCACGAGGGCCCCACGATCGAGCTTAAATTCACCGGGCGGAAAGACTTCGGCGAGTTCCTAACGAAGAACGTATTCCAACCCGCCAAAACGCTCCCCTGGCCGAAGTTCGTCGAAAAGGCCGTGGGCGAGCCGCTTACGGTGAAGTACTTCGCCGAGGAGATTCGCTCGGAAAAGTAGTGAGTAGAGTCGGCACCCGGCGGGTTGCCTCAAGTTGGCTGCAAACGTCTTCCCGCCCCGTTTGGCGCACAACTCCGCTTCCACTTCCGCCCGCTTTGTTTTATAATCGGCAATCGTGGCTTTCGCGGGCAGTCTCTCTCGATATCGACCCCACCCCCGTGCTCATTGCCTTGACGCCATGAGGCGGTAAACAATTACATTTAGGATTGCATACAATCGCGGTTCATGGAAAGGACGTGTTTTATGGCCAACAAGAAAACGGAACAAACGCTGGTATTGATCAAACCGGACGCGCTGCTGAATTCGCTGACCGGTTATATCCTCTCGATGCTTTCGGAGTTTCACACGGGCCTGCGTTTTGCGGCCGCGAAGATCGTTCGCGTCCACAAGATGCTGGCCGAAGAACATTACGCCGAGCATCAAGGTAA
>Ga0180432_10010764_pt1 | contig 10882 bp, 7 predicted proteins | sample SS_ome_10_FD_132414 | JGI IMG/M metagenome (GOLD analysis project Ga0180432, IMG submission 132414) | Hypersaline lake sediment archaeal communities from the Salton Sea, California, USA - SS_1_MS_2 metaG | ecosystem: Environmental > Aquatic > Non-marine Saline and Alkaline > Hypersaline >...
AACCGTTTTCAAGCGACGCTGGTGGGAGGGAAACTCTTTGAAAAGAGTTTCCCCCCACGCCCCCCTTCAGAAACTTTTGGGCTGTTACAGCAGCCGTGCCGGCCGCCGGCACGGCTGTGAAAAGTCTTTGGAAGGGGGTCTGGGGGAGAACCTTTCTTCAGAAAGGTTTCCCCCAGCATACGCGACCAGACCAAAGCTTGAACCAAGATTCGTTATCGCACCCGAGGGCGCTTATGAAGAAGATCATCCTTGCATCGGGGTCGGCGCAAAGGAAGCGCCTTCTCGCGCAGATCACGCCGTCTTTCGAGGTGATTCCGGCCGAGGTCGACGAAACGCTGCCCGCGCATCTTCCGCCGCGAGACGGGGCGGCTGCCGTGGCGCGCAGAAAAGCCGAGACGGCCGCAGCCATTGCAGCCGGCCGCGGCGTGCAAGGAATTGTGATCGGAGCCGACACGATCGTGGTCGCCGGGTCGGGCAAACCGCGCATCATAGGAAAGCCTGAAGACGACGCGCACGCGACCGCTATTCTCAAGCGCCTCAGCGGCAGCCGACACAGTGTCGTCACGGGGCTGTGTGTGCTTGATATCGCTTCGGGCAGGGCGGAGGTCGGATGGGACGAAACGCACATAGTAATGTATGCGATGACCGACAAGCAGATCGGCGAATACGTGGCCTCGGGCGAGGCACGCGGCAAGGCCGGCGCCTACGGCTTCCGCGAAGATGGCGACCCATACGTGAAGCAAGTCGAAGGCAGCTTCAGCAATGTGCTCGGCCTGCCCATCGAACTGCTTCGCGAATTCCTGAAGCGGCTTGATGTTGAGATCGGATAGATTATGCAGGCATGGCGGGAGCAACTGGCAAACTCGATTACGGCCGCGCGGGAACTTGCGGAGCACTTTGAGCTTGACGAGGCCGCGCGGCGGGCGTGTGAGGTATTTCCCGTCAGGCTCACGCCGCACGTGCTGGAACTGGCTCTACGCAGCAGGGCGGTAGCCCGCCAGTTCGTGCCGGACGGCGCGGAGCTTGCCGACGGCGGGCCCGGCGACCCACTTCGCGAAGAAAATGCCCGGCCCGTGCCGGGGGTGATTCATCGTTATCCCGACCGCCTCCTGTTGATGGCCGCCGGCCGGTGCCCGGCTAATTGCAGGTTTTGTACACGCAAAGGCCGGGTGGGTGACGCACGAGGGCAAGACAGGCAAAAACAGAGCGGTTCCGGTTTTGATGCGGAAAAGGCGGCGGAAGCGATTGAGTACATCCGAATCAAGCCCGATGTACGGCACGTAATATTGTCCGGCGGCGAACCGCTGCTGCTGGAAGATGACGACTTGATCGGCCTCCTCGACGTGCTTCGGTCGATACCGCACGTGCGGATCGTCCGCATTCACACGCGGGCCGCGACGACTCTTCCCATGCGGATAACGCCCGAGCTATGCAAGGAGCTCGGGCGGCGCGGGCCGTTGTATGTAGCCGTTCACTTCAATCATCCGGATGAACTGACCGAAGAGGCGACCGAGGCATGCAGGCTGGCGGCCGACGCAGGCGTGCCGCTGGCGAACCAGAGCGTGTTGCTGCGCGGGGTGAACGACGACCCCGCCGTGATGCAAAGGCTGGTCGAGGCGCTGCTGGAGGCGAGGGTGCGGCCCTACTATCTTCATCACCCCGACGGCACCCGCGGAACGCGGCACTTCGACGTGGAGGTGTCGCGAGGGCTGCGGATCATCGATCACCTCCGAACACACTGCTCGGGCCTGGCGATCCCGCAATACGTAAAGGACGAGGCCGGCGCTCCCTTCAAGCGTCCGTTGTATTGAGGCGCACCTCGCCTGCGTCTGTACGCCGGCTTTACGCTGATCGTCGGCATGTTGAAAACCGCTTGAAATCGCCCGGCCGCGCGTTATAATATCGGCCTCGCGGCCGAAGCTGGGGGCCGTTGCGTAATGGATTCCTTCACTCTTAAACATAGGGACACTCGAAATGGCACCGAAGCTGAGACCAAATCCGGACTGGCCGATCGTCACGCAATATGATCAGGACCACCTCGGACGAATCGCGCTGCTGCTCGGGGGCATCGGCACAGGCACGGTTTCGCTGGGCGGGCGGGGCGACCTCCGCGACTGGGAGATCGTCAATCGGCCCGCGAAGGGATTCCGGCCCGGCAACGCGTTTTTTGCGCTTTATGCAAAACCGTCGGACCGCCGGGCGCGCACGCGCGCCCTGGAGGGTCCGATCGAACCGTCGCGATACGAGGGCCACAGCGGCTGCGAAATCCCCAATCACGGTCTGCCTCGTTTTCGTAATGCATCGTTCGCCGCCGCGTATCCGTTCGGACAGGTTTTGCTCTCCGATCCCGACGTGCCGCTGGACGTGCGGATCGAGGCGTTTAACCCGCTTGTGCCCGCCGATCCCGACACCAGCGGAATACCAGTGGCAGTCTTGCGGTTCGTGCTGACAAACAAGACCCCTTCCCCCGTCGCGGCGTCGGTTTGCGGCAGCTTCAACAACTTTATCGGAACCGACGGCTCACGTGGAAAGGCCGAGGGAAACATCAATACCTGGCGGGCGTCAAAGAAGGTCCGAGGCATATTCATGCATTCGGACAAGGTTGATCCCTGCGCCGAGCAGTTCGGCACCATCGCCCTTACCACAACCGCGCGAGCCGGCGTGACCTGCAGCACGAGGCGGGCGGGGGGAGGCGGCCGCACGCTGCTCGATTTCTGGGACGAATTCAGCGCCGACGGCAAGCTGGCCGAGCCGCCGCAGGGCGCCCCGTGCAGTCACCTCGATGAGGACGCGCCCATGGCCTCGCTGGCGGCGAGCGTGAGAGTGCCCCCGCGCCAAACCAAAACCGTTACGTTTCTGCTGACCTGGCACTTCCCCAATCGGCAGACGTGGACGCCCATAGACGAACCGGCGGGCTCATCCGACGAAGGCGGCGCATGCGGCGACCCCAACCGCGTCGGGAATTATTATACTACGCAATACGCCGACGCTTGGGACGTGGCTGAGAAGACCGCCGCGCGGCTAAAGAAGCTCGAAGCCGATACCCTGGCGTTCGTCCGCACATTCTGCGAATGCGACCTGCCCGCTGTCGTGAAAGAGGCCGCGCTCTATACCCTTACCGCCCTTCGCTCGCAGACATCCTTCCGCACGGAAGACGGCCGCTTCTTCGCATTCGAAGGCTGCGGCGACAGGTCCGGCTCGTGCCACGGATCCTGCACACACGTGTGGAACTACGAGCAGGCCACGGCGTTCCTTTTCGGCGATCTTGCACGAATGATGCGCGAGGTGGAGTTCATCCACGCCACAGATGAAACGGGCATGATGAACTTCCGGGTGGGCCTGCCGCTGGAGCGCGCTCGAGTCGCCTCCCAGGCCGCCGCCGACGGGCAGATGGGCTGCCTGATGAAGCTGTATCGCGACTGGCAGCTCTCGGGAGATGACGACATGCTCCGCACCCTGTGGCCCAAGGCGCGCAAAGCCCTCGAATATTGCTGGCTGCCCGGCGGCTGGGACGCGGACGGCGACGGAGTGATGGAAGGCTGCCAGCACAACACGATGGACGTCGAATACTACGGGCCCAACCCCCAGATGGGCGGCTGGTATCTCGGAGCGCTCCGGGCCGCCGAAGAAATGGCACGATACCTCGGCGAGCAAGACTTCGCCGCAACCTGCCGGGACCTGTTCGACCGCGGCAGCAAGTGGATAGACGAGAATCTCTTCAACGGCGAATACTACGAGCAGCAGATTCGCCCGCCTGGCGATGCGCCCGTCGCCCACAGGCTGCGGTGGAGCCCGCCCAAGAACCCCGACGCCCCCGACTTCCAGCTCGGCGCCGGCTGCCTGATCGACCAGCTCGTAGGGCAGTATATGGCGCACATCTGCGGGCTGGGCTATCTGCTGGACCCCAAGAAGGTCCGCAAAACGCTCCGAAGCATCAAGAAATACAATTTCAACAAGGACTTCTTCAATCATTTCAACAACATGCGCACGTTTGCCCTCAACGACGAATCGGCGATGATAATGGCGAGCTTCCCGCGCGGCAACCGCCCCAACCGTCCCTTCCCATACTACAATGAGGTCATGACCGGCTTCGAATACACCGCCGCCGTGGGGATGCTCTACGAGGGCCAGACGTCCCCCGCGATGGAGTGCATCGAGGCGGTGCGCGAGCGGTATAAAGGCAACGGGCGCAGTCCGTTCGACGAAGCCGAGTGCGGCCACCACTACGCCCGCGCCATGGCAAGCTGGGCCGCCGTGCTCGCGCTCACCGGATTCCGCTACTCGGGCGTCGACGCCGCCATGACCTTCGCCCCCGCCTGCAAGCCGACACGGGTTTTCTGGTCCAACGGCACGGCCTGGGGCACGTGCAGCCAAAAGCCGAGACGAAACAGCATTGAAGTCGAACTAGAAGTCCTTCACGGCAAGCTCAAGATCGGGCGGCTGATCCTCACCGGCTTCGGCTCGCTCGAACTTCCGAGGGCGAGAACACTGGCCAAGGGCAGGTACGCGTTCACCGTGGCACCCTGACATACGCATACTGCAAGAAAGCATAGGCGACAACTGGCGGTGCGACGTCAACGATGATGGGCTGATCAACGTCCTCGGTATGCTCGTTGTGCGCAATAACGTGAGGGCAACGTGCGAGTAGGTGCGTGGCGCGGACGGTGAAAGGATAAAACCTCACGCCGGTTTCATGCCTCGTCGGTCGCCCTATTATTGGAGGGTTACCCCGCTGGGGCTGGGAAGCTGCGCGGTTCTTGCGGGGATGAAAAGCCGCGGCACGCCCGCCCGCCTCACCCGCTCCCCACCCCGGAATACATTTGAACCCGCCGGAATTCGCTCTTATAATAGGAGCAACGTTGAAGGCGGGATTTGGCCCGCCGTTGAGAGGACGCCGACGGCGCACCCGCGGCCGGGGCTCGGCGTCTCTCGCGACTGTTTTACACTCCGACCGATGAGCAGAAGCTCTGATGCAAGACAAAATCAAGAAGGCCCTCGGCTCGGCCAGGGCCGACTACGCTGAAATCCGCTTGGAAGAACGAACGGCCGGCACCGTCCACTACACGGGGAAGGAGTTGGAAGACATCGGCACGAGGACGGGCGCCGGCGGTTGCGTGCGGGCGCTCGTGAAGGGCGGCTGGGGGTTTGTGTCGTTCAACGACCCCGCCGACCTCGAACGCTACGTGAAGATGGCTTGCGAGCAGGCCGCGATGGTGGGACGTACCGAGAGCAAACTTGCCGATATTCCCGTGGTGACCGACTCGGCCGTCAATAAGGTAGAGGAGGATCCGCGACAGGTGGGCCTGGAGGAGAAGGAACGGCTCGCAGCGTCGTACAATAAAATCATCCTCGCCGCGCCGAACATACAGACTTCGACCGTCTCTTTCCGCGACTATCATATCCGCGAAACCCTTGCCAACACCGAGGGTGGACTTATTTCTCAGGAAACCATCTACTGCGTGGTAGCCCTGGCGGCGATCGCACGCGACGGAATGAACGTGCAGCGGGCGTTCGAGTCCGTGGGCGACCTCCGGGGCTTCCAGATAGCCCGGGGACTCGATGCAACCTGCGAGGAGGTTGCCAGGCGGGCGGTCGACCTGCTGAAGGCCGCGCCGGTGCAGGGCGGCAAGTATACGGTGGTGTGCGATACCAAACTGTGCGGAGTGTTCGTGCACGAGGCGTTCGGCCATTTGAGCGAGTCGGATTTTCTGTACGAGAATCCCGACATGCTGAAACTGATGACGCTCGGCAAGAGATTCGCCGCCGAGGAAGTATCGATAGTCGACGATCCCACGCTTGCGAATGAGGCGGGTTCTTACAAGTACGACAGCGAGGGCACGCGAGGGTCGGCGACGTATCTTATCAAGGACGGCGTGCTGGCGGGCCACCTGCATTCTCGCGAGACGGCGGCGCGCATGGGCGAGGCGGCCACGGGCAACGCACGGGCGATCAGCTACAACTATCAACCGATCGTGAGGATGTCCAACACGTATCTCGAGCCGCGCGATAAAACGTTCGAGGAGTTGATCGCGGGCGTAGACAACGGCATTTACGCCGTGGGTGCGCTGGGCGGGATGACCGAGATGGAGATGTTTACTTTCTCGGCCGGCGAGGCGTATGCGATCCGAGGCGGAGAGCTGAAAGAGAAGCTCCGCGACGTTGTGCTGACGGGTAACGTCAAGGAGACGCTGTCCAATATCGACGGCATAGGGAACGACCTCGAGTTTCACGCGGGCGGCTGCGGCAAGGGAGGGCAATCCCCGCTCAGGGTATCCACCGGCGGCCCGCATATCAGGATCAGGAACGTTGTTGTGGGGGGACGCTAAGTGGTCGGGAAGATTCTCGATATGGCCAAGCGCTCGGCTGATTCGGCGGAGGTTTTTTACGTTGAGAGCGAGAGCCGTCGGGCCGAGTTTGAGAATAACCGCCTTAAGTATATTACGACGAAATCGGTGCGCGGCGCCGGGCTGAGGGTTATACACAACGGCCGCATCGGCTTCTCGTCCACGACCGACCTCTCCCGCCCGGAGCTGCTGGTCGAGAACGCCCTCGAGAGCGCAAAATACGGGCAGGAGGCGAGGTTTGAGTTTCCTGCGAGCTCACGGCCCGCGCCGGTCAAGGTACACGACCCGGCGGTGCTCGAGTTCTCGATTGAAGAGGGCGTGAGGCGCACTGAAGATGCGATCGGCAAGGTGCTGGCCGCCGAGCCTCGCGCGCAGTGCGGCGCCGACCTGTTGAGGAAATCGGGGAGGCAGCGAATCGCCAATTCTGCGGGCCTCGACGCAACCTTCGAGTATACGGAGTTCTCTTGCGGGGCGTCGGCCCTGCTGGTCCGCGACGGCAGCTTGTTGTGGACGGGCGATCACGATTGTTCGTGTGCGGTGCTCGACGTATGGGAGAAGCATGCCGACAAGATTATAGCGGATATTCGGGCTGCGGCGCGGGAGATCGTGCCGGAATCGGGAGCCTATCCCGTGATCTTCACCCCAAACGCAATGGCGTCGCTGCTCGTAACGTTCGAACAGGGCGTGAACGGGAAACTCGTGCAGAAAGAGGTGTCGCCCCTCACCTGTAAACTGGGCGAACGAATAGTCGATACTCAAATAACCCTGACAGATGACGGCACGATCGATTTCGCCGCGGGAAGCTGCCCCATCGACGACGAAGGGCTCCCGATCAGAAGAAACGTCCTTCTTGAAAACGGCGTGCTCAAGCAGTACCTTTTCGACCTGCAAACGGCGGGGATGCTGGGCGAACAGCCGACGGGCAGCGGCATGCGAGGGTTTCAATCGCAGCCGGCGCCCGGCAACACCAACCTGGTGATCGAACCGGGCGATATGCCCTACGAGAAGATGATCGAGGGCATGCGGAGGGGTCTGCTGGTCGATCAGCTCTTGGGGGCGGGCCAGAGCAACACGCTGGCCGGCGAGTTCTCGGTAAACGTTGCTCTGGGCTATCTCGTCGAGAATGGTGAGATCGCCGGCAGGGCCAAGGACTGCATGCTGGCGGGGAACGTGTTTGAGGCGTTCAATAATATCGCCGGCGTGGGAGAACGATCGATCCTGAAGGGCAGCCTGATGGTTCCGCACATGTATTTCGCGGAGCTGAACGTGGCGTCGGACCGATGACCCGCGTGCATTATGCGCCGGCGCGGTTACCGGCCGAGATTCGATCGGCGAGGCTCGCGAAGTGAAAAACCTTCTCAGTAACCGCCGCGTCCTCTTTGGTGTGGCGGCAACAGCCGCGGTTTGCGCCCTGCTGGTATTGGTCGCCGGCCACCGCGCCCCGAAGGGTGTTTGCATCTCGTTTGAAACCCCGTTCGCTCGCGGCAGCGGCGGATTTCGCCGGCTCGAGGAGATCGTCGGGGTTTTTCGCGAAAAGAACCCCGAAATACATGTGAAGCTCTTGCCTGGCGGACCCCGGGAGCGCGACGCGATCATCAAGCACATCCTCGCCGGGCGCGCTGGGGACGTTATAGAAATACCACTGGCTGCTCTTCCCGGCCTCGCCAAGAAAGGTTACGTGATTGACGTCGCCAATGCGCTAACCGACGACATCGGCGACGTGTTTCCTCTGGCGTTGGCCGCCGCCGAATACGACAACGCTACCTACGCAATGCCGTTTAGAGCGCGAGCCACGCAGCTTATTTACAACGGCGGCATTCTGCTCGAATCGGGCTTTCTGCCCGACGATCCTCTCTTGAACAATTGGACCGAGCTTCTCGAGACCTGCCAGACTATTGCGCGCCGGATACGCGGGCGCGGCTGCCGGCCGTTGGGAATTGCCGGGGCCGATGCGGACATGCTCGCAGGACTCGGCGCGGCGCTCATAGGGCAGACCGACGGCGAATTGCTTGCGCTCAGGCAGGAGAAAGATCTCTCGGATCTCGGCGCGATATGGCGAGTAACGATCAACAACGAGGCCGGTATCCATGCGTTGAGCATGCTGCGGCGGCTCGGCGAGTATGTGCCGCGCGGGGCCCTCTACTGGAGCCGCGACGATCTGTTGCGCGAATTCACGGCGGGCCGGGTCGCGATGTTTTTCGGCGATACCGCTGCCGTAAGCCGAATCCGCAGGGAGGCGCCCGACGTGCAGGTCAAGGTTGTCGAGGCCCCGGTAGACAGGACTTATGCATCGTGCGTTGTGTATTACGGCGCCGCGATAACGTCGGCGGCTCGCCACCCCGAAGCGTGTCGGAAACTCCTCACGCATCTGTGCGGGGGCGCGTCTCAAAACGTGATAATGACGGGCGGCCGGACCGGCCTGCCGACCTCGGCCCCGGTGTGTCGCGAATTCCTCGACGATCCATGGTATGGCGAACATCCCTGCTACAAACCGTTTTTGAAGGCTTTGAGATACTCATCGGGCCATGCTCGCGTGCAGGGCTGGCGCGAGGTGCAGAAGCAAGCCTTCGCGCCCGAACTAAAAAAGGTGATCGCGGGTAAGACCGACCCCCGCGCCGCAGCAAAAAGAATCGAGGAGCGCGGAAATGCCGCTCTGGGCACGTATTATGGTTATATCGGGCATGCCTCCGAGACCGCAGTGCTCGGCATGAGCATTATCGCCGGGGGAGTTTTCCTTCTTGTGTTTTTTACGGTAGGGCATCGTCCCAAGCGCTGAAATCGCAGCGAACCCGGCGAATTAACGCCTGAGCAGTTCAACTACCGGCCGGACAATTGATTCATGCTGGACGATCTGGTTTTCACGCCGCCTCCGAAAAGGCACTTCGACCGATGGGCTTACATTCTCATGGCCCCGGCGGCGGTGTTGCTGGTGGTCTTTCTTTTCATTCCGGCCATTTGGGCAATCCGCACGAGCTTTGCACCCGGCCTTCCCGGCACGGGTTCTGTTGGCGGCATCTCCGCCTACATACACCAATTACAGTCCAGCCTGTTTTGGCGCGCGGCCCTCAATACGATGTATTTCTCGGGGGTGTATGTGCCGGGCGGATTGATCTGCGGGTATATTCTCGCCCGCCTTATATACCGGAATATGGAAGGTCTCAAATATGGCGTGCTCCTGTTCTTCGCGCCTGCTTTGCTGCCGGGTGTGGCTTCGGGCGCAATGTGGCGGTGGATGTTCAGCCCGGAGGTGGGCCTGGTGAGCCACCTGCTCGCGGCCGCCGGGTGCCCGGCCGTCGCCTGGCTGCACGAGCCGAAGCTCGCGCTTCCGAGCATCGCCATCATGTGCGTGTGGCAGAGCGCCGGCCTGATCGCGGCGATCTTTCTCGCGGTGATGTCCACGGTGCCCAAGGAATACGAAGAAATGGCCGAGCTCGACGGCGCCCGAGGCTGGCCGCGCCTGCGGCACGTAACGCTGCCTTCTATGCGAAATGCCGTCCGCGTCTCTTTGCTTCTGCTGCTGATCAACTCGTACCGCGTGTTCGGGGCGATTCTCGTGATGACCCGCGACGGCGGCCCCAGTAACTGGTCTACCAACTTGCCCTTCCTCGTATACCGGGAGGCAATGAAGCAGTTCAATTTCGGCGGGGCGTGCGCGTTGTCGACAATCCTCTGCTTTACGATCGCGATCATGGTCGTGTTGCTGCGCAGGTTCCCGTTGGCGGGCGAGGGCGAGGCAGAGGGTGCAGCGCTTTCGGGGGGAGAAAGGCGATGAAGATAGCGCGTTTTATCGGTTCGCGCGCCTTGCCGGCCTTCCTCGCGGCGGTGTGGTTCCTTCCGTTTCTTGCCGTTGTGTACGGGGCCGCCGTTGCGTCGGAGCCGGACGCTCCCTCGCCGTATCAATTCGATCCGGGATTCATCCGTACTATCATCGTCAGCGTTTTCGTGTGCGGTGCCGCAGCCGTGCTGTCCGTCACGTTCGGCACGATGGCCGGGTATGCGATCTCTCAAAAACGCTTCTACGGGAAGAACCTGCTTTTCGGCTGTTTGGTGGGAGTGATGTTCTTTCCGCCCGTCGTTTTCATTGCGCCGCTGTTCAAGGTCTGCGCATCGTTGCGCATTTATGATACGCTCCTGGCGCTCATTCTGCCTTCCGCAGCGACGGCGTTCTCAATTGTTTACATGAAGGAAACCATAGACCGCGTGCCGTCTGCAATTCTCGATGCGGCGAGGATCGACGGCGTGGGCGAGGTGAGGATACTGACGAGAATCGTTGCCCCGCAAGTGCGCGGGCCGCTGACGGCGCTGGCGGTGTTGCAGTTCCTGGCAACGTGGGGCGCGCTGGCCGTGCCCTTGGCCGTTGTCGACAGCCCGCGAAACTACACGCTCACCCTCCGGCTTGCGTCGGCTATCCAAGAGCTCAACCATGTCCCCGCGAGGGAATTGTTGTGGTCAATCGGCCTGATCACGATCCCCGCGATAGTGCTATTCGTGCTGAGGGCCCGGCAGATTGTCCGCGGCGTAATGAATATCCTCTTCAG
>Ga0180432_10010765_pt1 | contig 10882 bp, 13 predicted proteins | sample SS_ome_10_FD_132414 | JGI IMG/M metagenome (GOLD analysis project Ga0180432, IMG submission 132414) | Hypersaline lake sediment archaeal communities from the Salton Sea, California, USA - SS_1_MS_2 metaG | ecosystem: Environmental > Aquatic > Non-marine Saline and Alkaline > Hypersaline >...
GACGAGCCCAGTGCCGCCTAGCGTAACGAGACTGAGCAAAGAACTGGGGATCGACGTCCAGGGCGCCGTCAAGGTCGCCTACGATCTGGGCCGGCACATGGCCGAGTCGGAGAGTGCTTACCGGCTCAAGCGCATCGCGGGCGTGGAACTGTCCCAGCGCGAGCTGGAGCTTGAGGCCGAGAACGAGGCACTGCGAGGGGACGCACAGAAGCTCCTGAAGATCAACCGGCACCTGTGGCGACTCATCATGGAGGACCACCAGTTCATCACAGGTGGCGGGCTCCAACGGGCCATAAGCAACGCCCGGAAGGCGGGTGACAAATGCCAAGTCGAAACGCTCAAGCGAATGCTGGCCGTGCTGGAGCAGGGCGGGCCGCGACGATGGAAGCGCAAGCGAGGCCCAAAACTGAAGAAGGCGAAAGGGAAGAAGCGCAAGCGAGGCCCAAAACTGAAGAAGGCGAAAGGGAAGAAGTGAGCGACCCCAACGACATCTCCGTCGCCTTCTGGGCCGTCTGGCCCATCGTCATGGGCGCCCTGACCGAGTGCCTCATCAAGGGCAAGACCGACGAGTTTTGGGGATACATAGACGAACTGAGACGCACCTGCGACGAGCTACTGGAGACAGACGATCCGGTCGCCGCGGTCATGGGGATCTGGGCGACGGTCGAGGAGCCAAAGGGCAAGCGGACGTGCGAGAACTGCCGGTACTGGCATTTCGCACCAAGCAACGATACTCGAAAGCTGTGCCACAACGTCCAAAGCCCCGGCTGGATGTGTCTGGTTGGGGCGGCCAATAGCTGTGATGGGCATGTTTTCAGAAAAGGAGATCGGTAGAGATGGCACAGTACGCATGGAACAGGCGCCCAAAGGGAGCACCGAAGGCGACAATCGCGGGGAATTACATCGCAAGTCTGAATCGCAAGCACAAGGGTATCAGCGCCGAACAACTGGTCGAAGAATGCCGCGATGCGGAGAGTCCGCTGCACCGATGTTTCGAGTGGAACAACCCTAGGGCGGCAGACGAGTACCGAAAGGCGCAGGCGCGGCTTGTGTTGCGGTCGCTGGTCGTCGTTATCCAGGAGAGTGACGACGTCGAGCCGGTCCAGGTCAATGCGTTTGTGACGTTCGATGACCAGCCGGAGTACGTGGCGATCCAATCAGTGGTCTCCGATGAGGATTTGGACGCGAAATACAAGAGGGCTTTGCTGGACGATCTCAAAAGCATAAAGAACAAGTGCCAGCAGTACAGCGAGTTCGGGCAGGTCTGCAAAGCCATCGACAGGATCAGGATCAGATGAGCCAGGTAAGTTTTGTTGCGCCAGCTTAGTCAAGTTGCGATTCGTTACGTTGCGTTCGGGCCCGTTTCGTCAAGCCAGTTGGGTCACGTTTCGTTTCGTCCCGTCCCGCTAAGTCCAGATACGCCATGTTGAGCCAGTTGAGTTTCAGAAACGTCTAGTTAGGAGAATCACAATGGCAAAGAAGCAAGAGGCAGTAGCAATCACAATCCCCCCACTGAAGTGGACCCGCATCCGGTTGACCCTGATCGGGGACAGCTTCCTGATTCCTCACGCTTGGAGTGAGAAGGCCAAGCGGATGATGCGGGAGAAGCAGACCAAGAAGGCCAAGGGCGCACGCGAGGCTAAAGACGCCCTGGTTGAGGGGTCGCACAGTCTGTACTGGCTCGATAAGGACGGCAACACCATTCAGGCCGGTGACGACTTCACGAAGCACAAACACGGGTTTGGTATCCCATGCCGCGCCATCAAGGCATCCGTCGTCCGGGCGGCCTGCGACGTCGAAGGTGTGGCGATGACACAGATGCGCCGAGCCCTACGAGTCCTGCCCCTTGAACCTGATGGCTGCGTTCCGATCCTGACGGGCAACGGCAAGAAGAACGCAACACCTAGCAGAATCCGAGAAGACCTGATGCGCGTCGGTGGTAAGGGCGCTGGGACCGGGACGGCAGACTTACGCTACCGGGGAGAATTCAAGCAATGGTCTGCCATTGTGGATGTCGAATTCGTCTCTGATATTCTCTCGGCCGAGCAGGTGGTGAACCTCTTTAACCGAGCCGGGGCGATGTGCGGACTACTGGAAGACCGACCCGAAAAGACAGGCGGCTACGGCGGCATGTTCCACGTCGCCACGTCGAAAACTCAAGTCGCCGCTGCCTGACTTCGTGTACCTCTGGGCACTGGTTCCGGGTGACTCTGGGGCCAGTGCCTTCTATGAATCCCTTGACGCACCATGAGGTGAATGACATGGACGCTACAAAGTTTTGGGAACAGACCAACAGCGGCGAGGAGCTAAGTGATTCATTGCCTTTTGGGAAGGGGGAAGTACAATGAACCAGAAGGCTATTGCTCCTTGGGCCGGTGCAAAGCGGAAGCTGGCAGGCGAAATCGTCCCGATGTTGGGATCGCACAGCGCCTACTGGGAGCCCTTCTGTGGTGGGATGGCCGTACTACTCGCCAAGCCTGAGTGTCGCATGGAAATCGTCAACGACCTGCATGGAGACTTGACCAACCTGGCGCGTGTCATCCAGGATGAGCGGGCGGGGCCAAAGCTCTATCGGAGGCTGCGTCGCGTGCTGTTCTCGCAGGAGATTCACAAGGAGGCGCAGGCCAAACTTACAGCGACCGACGATCCTCTGGAGCGTGCCTATCTGTACTTCATCAAGGTGTGGATGTCGTGGGGTGGAGTGGCTGGCTCGGCCTGGGGCAGCCGGAGGATGAGCATCCGATACACGAACAACGGAGGGCACCAGGCGAAACGGTTCCACGAGGCCGTAAACTCGATCCCATCATGGCGCCGGCGAATGCGGAACGTGACGGTGCTGAATGGAAATGCCTTCGAACTGATCGCTAAGATTGACGATGCTCGTGGGGTGGTGGTATACGCAGACCCGCCATATATCGAAAACAAGGTGGACTATGAGCACTCGTTCGCGCCGTTGGATCACGTCCAGTTGTCGCATCTACTCCATCGCTTCAAGAAGACGCGAGTTGTTCTGAGCTACTACGCGCATCCTGCGATTGACGATCTGTATCCTGGATGGCAGCGGCGCGAGATCCACGTCACGAAAGCCATCGCTCAGATTGCCAAGCGGAATTCACAACGACAGCGGGCCGTAGAGGTACTCCTTACGAACCAGAGGCTCGGTGGGAATCAGAAGGAGTTATGGGTCTGACCTTCTACCGTAACTCTGAAGTAAAACACTGCAATATGCCGATGAGGTCTTACGACTGGCGGGCAGGGGAGTGGAGAGGACACTGGAAAGCAGAATTATGCCACGCAAACGCACGACACCGAAACGCGACAAGGCCGGAAGACCACCGAGGGTCTTCACAGAGACGCAGAAGCGGAAGATTGACCGCATGGCCTTGGCTCAGGCGAAGGATTACACGATTGCCGAGGCTATGGGCGTGGATGTGATGACGTTCAAAGAGCATTTCCTGAAAAGGTGCAAGCAAAAACGCGCTGAGGGCAAGCTGAGAGTGCTTAACGCCCAATTCCGCGCCGCCTCAAGCCCGAAGGGGTCGACGGTTGACCGGATCTGGTGGGGCAAGCAGAACCTGGGGCAGACTGACAAGCAGGAGATGACGGCCGATATGAAAATGGCGATGAACGTTCAGGTGGTTTCGTATGCCGACGCGAAGGCCGAGGGGTTCGACGAGGAGGGCAAGCCCATTGAGTCCTGAGTTAGGAGACAACAGTGGCCGGTAAGAGAGTTGTGAGTCCCGAGAAAGCAAGAGAGTACCAGAGGCGATATCACGCGAAGAATCCAGGGCGGAAGGTGAAATGGAATCGGGAGTGGATCAAGACCCATCGTGAGCAATACAACGCCTCGAAGTACCTCTACCGGGAACGGCAGAAGCATAGGGTGATGCGCCACTATTGTGGAGGGAAAGACCCATTCTGCGTCAAGTGCGGATTCGATGACATTGACTGTCTGTGCCTCGATCACATCGATGACAATGGGGCTGAGGATCGGAGAAAACGACGAGTATCCAGCCGGACTACGACTGGGGTTGATATGTACACCGCCGTCAAGCGGGATGGCTTCCCTGATGGCTACCAGGTTCTCTGTGCCAACTGCAACATGAAGAAGGAGGCAGAGCGGAAGCGAGCCGAACGGCTCAAGAACCCGGTGTATAAGGCTAGGAAGGAGGTCGAGTGCGATGTCGCATGACGGAGTACGTGTCCCGCACAACTATCGCCCCAGAAACTATCAGATTCCGTTCTGGAGAGCTATGGACGGTGGGCTCAAAAGAGCTTTGCTTGTTTGGCATCGCCGCTGACTGAGCGGGCAAGGACAAGACCCAAATCAACTTCCTGATTTCCCGTATGCCTCAGCGGAAGGGGGCATATTACTACTACTTCCCCACCGGCGCCCAGGGCCGCAAGATCCTCTGGGACGGGGCCGACAAGGCGGGCGTTCGCTTCCTGGAGCATTTCCCACCTGGCTCGATCGTCAGCAAGAACGATACGGAGATGAAGATCAAGACGGTCTGGGGCTCCATCTTCCAGATCGTTGGCACGGATCGGCTGGAGGTCGTCGGTCCCAACCCGGTCGGCTGCGTGTTCTCGGAGTTCTCCCTCCAGTCGCCCCGGGGCTGGAACTACGTCCGACCCATCCTGGCCGAGAATGACGGGTGGGCGGTCTTCAACGGCACGCCTCGTGGTCACAACCACCACTACAAGCTCTACCAGATGGCCGAGAACAATCCGCTCTGGTTCTGCCAGATGCTCGGGGCCGACGTGACCCAGGCGATCACGAAGCAGGCGATCAACAACGAACGCAACGCCGGCATGAGCGAGGAGCTGATCCAGCAGGAGTTCTACTGCTCGTGGGACTACGGCCTGGCGGGGGCCTACTATGGCCGTCTGATGGCCCAGTGCCGCTCTGGGGGCCGGATCATGGACGACCTGCCCTATGAGCCCAACCACCTGGTTCATACGGCCTGGGACATCGGCTACCGCGACCCGACGGCGATCTGGTGGTTCCAGATGGTCGGACCGTGGATTCACGTCCTGGACTACTACGAGAACAGCGGGGAGGGCCTGGAGCATTACGCCCGCATCCTGAGCCAACGCAAAGAGGAGCATGGCTACGAGTACGGGCATCACTTCGCGCCGGCAGACATCAACAAGCACGAGATGGGGACCGGCCGCGAGGTCAGAGAGACCGCCGCCATGATGGGTCTAGACTTCTTCGACCTGCCGATGGAGAAGAAGGTCCAGGAGGGCATCGAGCGCGTGCGTCGTCTCCTGCCGACGTGCCGCTTCCACAGTCGGTGTGAGTTCGGGATCGAGTGTCTTGAACACTACCAGAAGAGTATCAACGAGCGCATGAGTACCGAGTACAAGCCGGTCTATTCGAACACGCCACAACACGACTGGACGAGTCATGGGGCCGACGCTTTTCGGTATCTCTCGAAGGCCCTGCCGTTCACTGAAGCGCCTTCGGACTACTACTGCAACTCTCAAGCTGGACCGGCCGAACGGCCGAGAAGTGAAATGGCCGGCTAAAACCGGGACAGACAACTGAATATCGGGTTCGCTGACCGGGGGCACCTGGAAGGCGACGCAAGACAAAATCAGAGCTGATACGGAGCCGTGATCCTCCGCGTCAGCTCTTTTTTTGTGCCCATTTGGAGCCCAGACAGGGTGAAAACCAAGCTCAGTACAACCAAACGCGAGGACCTGATCGCCAAGCTGATCCGCTGGCACACAGAGGCCGAGGACGGCAACAACTCCGCGTTCCAACGCATGAGCCAGTGCGAGCGGATGAAGGTCGGCAAGCAGTGGGACAGCGACGACCTGGACTGGAACAAGGCCCACCGCAAGCACTCCGTCACCATCAACCGCATCCTGCCGGCCGTGCTGCACCTCGACGGCCACGAGATCCAGAATCCGCGTGACGTCTCGGTCAAATGCACCAAGACCAGCACCGCGACCCGGGCCCGCATCCTCTCTGCCCTGGTCAAGAACGTCTTGGACGAGAGCAAGGCCCAGAGGGTCAAGTCTTCCTGCTTCGACGACGGTCTGACGACCGGACGAGGCTATCTGACGGCCGTGCGGGACTATGAACGCGATCCCAAAGGCGACTGGAAGCTCCAGACAGCCGATCCCTTCCGCGTCCTGCCAGATCCACGACGGACGCAGTACGACCCCAACCATCGGCTCGGCGGTTGCAGGTTCGTGATCGAGGAGGACTGGTGTCCGAAGGAATGGCTCGAAAAGCTCTATCCCCGCATGAAGGAAGAACTGGGCAACGCCTCGTACAGCGGTGACTCCGACTCGGCGGGCCTGTTCCGACGCTTCCAGGGCCTCATCAGCCATATGTTTGGGCAAGACCGGCCGTGGGAGATCAGCGACAGCTACCGGCAAGAGACCTGGGGCGATACGCGAGTGCAGAGCCACCGGTATCAGGACGCCTATCGGCGCTCGACCTACTGGTGGAGGACGTGGGAAACCGGCTCCTACGTGCAGCGGCTCGATCAACCCGATTGGTTCGTCACGCTGCACAAGAAGGGCGACATCGAGTACGCCAAGGACCGGCTCAAAGAGACCCGCAAGAAGAACATCCGCATCATCGAGTCCACCAACGACAAGGACCCGGTTGTGGTCCCGGTCCTGCACTGGGCTCAGATGGTCGGCAACGTGCTGCTGGACTACCAGGAGGACCCGTTCAACGGCCTGATGATGTTCCCGGTCTTCCCGTTCAACCCCTACTTCTGCCACGGCTACGAGTACGGGATCGTGGAGAACCTGATCGGGCCGCAGAAGGTGGTTAACTCGAGCTGGTCCCGGATGCTGGACCTCATCAAGCACCTGGCCAACACCGGCTGGAAGGTCCGCAACGCTTCGGACGTGATGAAGCGCTGGCTGGAGACCCACGGCAGCGAGGACGGGATCATCCTGAACGAGAAGGACTTCGGCGGCCAGATCGAGAAGCTGGAAGCCAACATGCCCAACACCGGCTTCGCCGAGATCAGCGCCGCGTCCAGCCAGCACATCAACGAGATCGCCAACGTCCGCATCGAAGATCCTAACTGGGACGACAAGAACATGAGCGGCCGGGCTATCGCCCTGAAGCAACAGGGGACGATGACCGGAAGCGCCATGCTGTTCACGAACTACGACCACACCAACGAGATCATGGGCGAGTTCTTCGTCAACGCCTTCATCCGGGCCGGGGACACCGACCAGGCCGAGATCGAGAGCATCATCGACGAGGAGGAACTGATCGACGAGCAACTGCTGGCCAAGAGCCGGGCCATGCTCATGGACAAGGCGTTCGGTGGAGCCATTGCACCGCCTGAGCCGCCCGATCCGGTCATGGTGCAGCGGTTGGACCCCCAGTCACAGATGCGTTGGTGGGCGGCGTACAAGCAGGAAGAGAAGCTGTATGAGCAGGTCATGGGCGAGATCGATTCACTGGCGGTTCCGCTGGCCAAGGCCACACTCCTGGACGAGTTCGACAACCTGCCCAAGGGCCGCTACGGCGTCAAGGTGGGCCTCTCTGAGGCGGCGATGACCCACCGGGCCCAGAACTTCCTGGAGACCATCGAACTGCACAAGACGCTCCTGGAGAGCCAGTACCCCGGCGTCCCGCGTGACGTGCTGGTCAAGGCTTCCGACGCCCCCAACAAGGACGAGATCCTCGAAGCGGCACCCACACCCACAGGTTAGGAGACCTCACACATGAAACGCTGGTTGGCTATCGCCTTTGTACTCTCGATGATTCCGCTCACCATCTGCTTGACCTACGCCACGGCAGATCAGCCCGAGGCGGCTTCCATCACGGAGCCTGAACCCTCACCGCACTTCGTCATCGTCGAAGACCGCGGGCAGGACATCATCATGAGTTCCGAGGGTCCGACCTACACAGCGATCAGCATACAGGGCGGGGACTGGAGTATCGAGATTGACTGGTCGGACGGCGTGGTGGGGATCTTCGGAGATCAAGACCGCTACACCGACGCCGCGAAGGTATTCTTCGAGGCCTGCTTTCCAGAGGCCGCCTACAGCATCGTGCGTCACAACCCTACGCTGATTCAACGCCTCATCGATGACGGGGCGATCACGATCACACCCAGAGTACAGGAGACAACCCCATGAAGGCATCTACCGCTATCGCCGTACTGGCCGTGCTGGTCAGTGCATGCGCCATGCTCATCAGTACCGGACTTGTCCGCATCGATGGCATGGACCCCGAGTCACGGCAGTTCAATCCGAACGACCCGATCTACACGCCCCTGGCGGCGCCCAACGAGACATGGACGGGCAAGTTCGGCGATTCGGAACGGACCCGCACCTTTTTCAACCTGGGCCTGGCACTGGCCAACGACCGGGCTCTCAACGCGAGCTTCCAGGAGATCACCAAACGCATCGAGAACCTGGAGGCCTCCACACACACCTGGGACGGAGACACTACCAATGGCAAAGACGACATCGAAACCAACGCCCAAGGCAACCCCACCGTCAACGGAGAAGACGGAACAGGCACCGGCGACCCCAACCAAGGCTAAGAAGCCCAGCCTACGCGACCGAGCCTCTGCTCTGATGGCCAAGGCACGCGGCGGGCCGACGATGGACCCGAAGGTCCTCCAGGAGAAGGCCGACGCACGCCTGGCCCTGATCGTCGCGCGTCTGGAGGCGGTCGATAAGGGCGTCAGTGAACACCCGCCGGCGATGGTCCGGCACTGGCGCAACGTCGAGTTGCCGGCCCTGCTCAATGGGACCTGGTCCCCGGCGCTGAAGCGGACGGGCGACAAGAAGACCGAAGCGACGTTCGGCCTGTTGGCCCGCAGTACCGGCGTTCCCAGTGGGGAGGCCGAGAAGGCCGAGGCTCACGTCGATGACATAATCGCAGGAGACCCCCTGTAGACCTTTCCCAACTGTCCGTATCCGCGCCGGGACGCTGGCGTGAGAGACGGTTTCCGGCAACGCCGCCCCGGCATGAGCGGCGACGGTCCGACAGCGTTATCTGACGGTTTACGGCTGCAAGACTCCCGGCCGGAAAAAGCAAAGGAGCTTCACAGATATGACGGATTTCGACACCAACTTGGACACACTGCTTACCACTGACGAAGAGATGCCCGTTGTAGACGAGGCCCCTGCCAACGCTGACGAGCCCAACGCCGATGATGTTGTGACCGACGAGCCGACTGAGGATCAACCTCAGAGCGACGAGACGGCCACGGAGTCGGAGGACGAGGGTCCCGAGGCCGGGAGCCAGCAGCCGAGCGACGAAGAGAACAAGCCACGCACCGACGACACCGTGCCACTGAAGACCTACATGGACCTCAAACACGGTAGCCGCGAGCAGATGCGGGAACTGCGCCAGCAGAACCAGCAACTCCTGGAGCGGCTGGAGCGTGTCGAGCAGAACCAGCAGGCCGGACCACCGCAGGAAGAGGACGGGATCGACGACGATGAGCCGTTGACCCGTGCCGACCTGCGCCGGATCGAGCACGAGCGTATCGAGAAGGCCAACCAGCAGACCCAGCAGCAGACGGCCGCGAAGGTGCGGAACGCCTTGCTCCTGGCCGAACCTGCCGAGGAGCGGCTTCTGATGGTCGCCGAGCAATACCTTTCGGCGGCCGATCGACAAGCGATCGCTCAGTCTGACAACGTCCTGGAGACGGCAACGACCCTGGCCAAGGCCCGCGTCAACGCCTACGGGACCGAGGATCAAGTCGCCTGGCTCGAACGCCTGTTCCCGGCACAAGAGGCAACGTCACGACAGCCATCTCCCAAGCAGCAACGGAAAGCAGATCGTCAGTCCAAGAGACAAGCACAGGCCCCCGACGAGGAGGCCGCTGATGCTTCGACAGGACCCGATCTGAACGGCGGCGCCCGGTCCGTAGTGGACCATATGTTCGCCTAGCAGGTCGGTCCTCCATCGGAGCGATGGAAGGATTGACAGATGGCTACAGAGATACTACACGCCAACCAACTCACCCAGAAGGCGTGGTCGAAGACCATGTTCGAATACATGCTCGCCAACATGAAGTTGAGCGAGCTGATGGGGCCTCCCGGCTCCGGTATGCCCATCCAGATCGATAAGAGCCTCGTCGGCCGTGCTGGCGACCAGGTCATCTTCGAGCTCGACTTGCCTCTCTCGGGCGCCGGTCAAGGCGACGACGGGACGCTGGAGGGCAACGAAGAGACGATGAGCTTCTACAACATGCCCATCGTCGTTCACGAGCGATCCAACGCCGTGAGAAGTAACGGCATTATGACCGACAAGCGTAGCGCCGTGAACATCCTGAAGAAGGGCTTCTATGGCCTGAACCGATGGGCGGCCGAGCAGTTCGAGAACGACCTGATCTACGCCCTGTGCGGGATCGGCAACCAGAACACCTACGTGGGCGAGGGGACCAGCGACATCGAGACGGTTAACGAGGTCGCACCTTCGAGCAACCGCATCCTCTACGGCGGCGAGACGGCGGCCGGCGCCTACACCTCCGAATCGACCGACTCGGCGCTCGGTGACGGCGGCGCTTCGGACTACGCCAACTACCTGTTCGGCACCAACTGCATCACGCGGATGCGACAGGCGGCCGTCCTGGCGACCCCAAAGGTCATGCCGGTCAATATCAATGGGGCGTACTACTACGTCCTCCTGATCCACCCCTTGCAGCGTAAGGCCCTGCGGGCGCAGACCGGCGATACCGGCTGGGCGTCCATCGTTCAGGCGGCTCACGTGCGCGGCCTGGGCAACTGGATGTTCCGCAAAGAGGGATCGGGCCGGGAACGGATGTTCAACGGCGTCGTCGGCGTGCTGGACGATGTCATCATCTACGAGTCCGAACGCCTGCCCACGAGAACGGGCGGTGAGGTCTTCACCAGCGGAGACGCCATCGATTCC
>Ga0180432_10010766_pt1 | contig 10882 bp, 8 predicted proteins | sample SS_ome_10_FD_132414 | JGI IMG/M metagenome (GOLD analysis project Ga0180432, IMG submission 132414) | Hypersaline lake sediment archaeal communities from the Salton Sea, California, USA - SS_1_MS_2 metaG | ecosystem: Environmental > Aquatic > Non-marine Saline and Alkaline > Hypersaline >...
AGAGCGACTACTCGTGGGGACACGGCAACAAGATGGTGAAGCTCGACAGCAAGGCCTTCGGCCTCGACAAGCTCATCGGCTACACCCGCGCCGAGCCGCCGCTGTGGACCCTCTGGCTGCCCGTGCGGGTGCGCGCGATGGTGAAAACGCGCGACGTGCTCTTCGTGGCCGGGCCGCCCGACGTGCTCGAGCGCGACCAGCCCTACGCCGCGTTCGAGGGGCGGCGGGGCGCGCGGCTTGTAGCCGTCGCCGCGGCGCGAGGCGAGAAGCTCGGCCAGCTCGAGCTCGACGCGCCCCCTGTCTTCGACGGCATGATCGCCACCGACCGCAGGCTCTACCTGTCGCTGACCGACGGCTCCATCGCGTGCATGGCCGCGCCGTAAGCAACTCCCCCGGGGCTTGAGCCGCCGGCAGGCTCCCCCCGACAGCACGAACGTGTGGAAGGCAACGTGGCACGACGGCGGAAGCGACGGCCCAAGCTTGGGCTGATCAGCCTGGGCTGCGCGAAGAACGAGGTGGACGCGGAGCGCATGCTCGGCGCCGCGGCGGAGAGCGGCTGGGTGGTCTGCGGCGACCCCGTGGACGCCGACGTGGTGGTGGTGAACACGTGCGCGTTCATCGCGTCGGCGAAGAGCGAGTCGCTGGAGGCGATCGGCCAGGCGCTGGCGCTGAAGCGCGCGGGCCAGTGTCGCGCGGTGATCGTGGCGGGGTGCATGGCGCAGCGCTACGCGCGGGAGTTGAGCGTGGAGCTGCCCGAGGTGGACGCCTGGATCGGCCTGGCCGAGCCGCGGCGGCTGCCCGACATCGCGGCGCGCGTGCTCGAGTCGCCCCCCGCCGAGCCGGTGGTGCGGGTGGCGCCGCTGCCAGCCGAGTTCGGCGACGAGGGCTCCCGCCTGCGGATCACCCCGCTCCACTACGCCTACCTGCGCGTGGCCGAGGGCTGCGACAACCGCTGCGCCTACTGTGCCATCCCGCTCATCCGCGGGCCCCTGCGCTCCAAGCCCCTCGAGATGTGCCTGGCCGAGGCACGCCAGCTCGCGCAGACCGGCTGCCGCGAGCTCATCGTCATCGCGCAGGACACCACCAGTTACGGGGTGGACCTCTACGGTCGTCGCTCGCTGCCCATGCTGCTCGACCAGCTCGCGGGGGTCGACGAGCTGCGATGGCTCCGCGTGCTCTACTCCCACCCCGCGCACCTCGACGCCGCGGCCGTCGAGGCATTCGCCGCCACCCCCAAGCTGTGCCACTACGTCGACCTGCCCATCCAGCACGCCAGCGACCGCGTGCTCGAGCGCATGGGCCGCGGCACCACCCGACAGGCCATGGGCGACCTGGTGGGCAGGCTGCGGCAGCGAATCCCCGACGTGGTGTTGCGCACCACCGTGCTCGTGGGGTATCCTGGCGAGACCGACGACGACTTCGCCGCCCTCCTGGAGTTCATCCACGAAGCGCAGTTCGACCGACTCGGCGCCTTCGCCTACTCCGTCGAGGAGGGCACGCGGGCCGCGCTCGAGGAGCCGGCCGTGCCCGAAGCCGAGCGCGCGGCACGCTACGACGAGGTCATGCGGCGGCAGCAGGCCATCGCGTTCCGCCGCACGGCGGCGCGGGTCGGCAGCGAGGTCGAGGTGGTAGTGGACGGGCGGCTGGACGGGTCGCACGTAGCGGCCCGCAGCTACGGCGAGTCGCCCGACGTCGATGGCATGATCCGCGTCTCCGGCCGCCGGCTCGAGGCAGGCGAGTTCGCCCTGGTGAGGATCACGAAGGCCGATGGCTACGACCTGGAGGCCCGGGCGCGGAGCAAGGCGGCGAGCAGAAGGGAGCGGCATGGACCGCGGACGTGAGTGGCTTGCGAGCGTGTGTTACCTCGGCGAGTTCCCCTTCGCCTCGGGCACGGCCGGGAGCCTGGGCGCGGTGGCCGTCTACCTGGTGGCCGCGCTGGGGCTGAGCGGCGTGCCGTTGAGTTGGGCTGCGGGCGTCGCGGGCGTCGTGTTGGCCATCGTGGGCATCCGCATCGGCCGCTGGGCGCAGGAATACTACAAGCAGCGCGACCCCACCGAGTTCGTGCTCGACGAGGCCGCGGGGCAGATGATCGCCCTCGTGGCCGTCACGCCGCCCGTGCTGGCGGCCGCGCCGTGGAAGGTCGCGCTGGCCGCGTTCTTCTTCTTCCGCTTCTTCGACGTCATCAAGCCCTTCCCCGCGGGCCGCGCCGAGCGGCTGCGCGGGGGCTGGGGCATCGTGCTCGACGACGTGTTCGCCGGCATCTACGCCGCGGTGGCCGTCGCGCTGTGGTTCCACTACTGGACGTAGGGGGGATGAGCGATCCGCAATGCGTAATCCGTGATGCGTAAGCAGAAGAAGCGGCGTCGCGGGCCTGGGGGGGGAAGGTGGCCCTCGGTGCCCGGGGGTCGCTTCCCGCTCCCTCTGATTACGGATTGCGCACCACGCATTACGCACCCCGTGCTTCGCCTGGGAGCTTGTTGTCGGGATCCCGTTTCCCATGGAGGAACTGACATGAAGGTGCTGAAGACCGCGATCGTCGGCTGCGGGCTCTTTGGCGAGAACCACGTCAAGGCCTACAGCGACTACGCCAGGGCCAAGTGCGTGGCCGTGTTCGACCTCAACCGCACGCGCGCGAGGGAGATCGCCAAGACCTACGGCTGCGAAGTCGCCGGGTCGCTGGCCGACATCGCGAGCGACAAGTCGATCAAGGCCGTCTCCATCGCCACGCCCGACTTCGCGCACACCGACACGGCGCTCGCGCTCCTCGAGGCAGGCAAGCACCTGCTCATCGAGAAGCCGTTGACGACCAAGACCGCCGAGGCCCGCCAGATCATCGCACTCGCCAAGAAGAAAAAGCGGACCGTCATGGTCGATTTCCACAACCACTGGAACCCGCCCTTCCTCGCGCTCAAGCAGCGGATCGACGACGGCGAGCTCGGCAAGCCGGTCATGGGCTACATCCGCATGGCCAACCCCCTGTCGATCCCCTTCGGCATGCTCGCCTGGCCCGAGAAGAGCGGCCCCCAGTGGTTCCTCTTCCCCCACGCCGTCGACCTCGTGCGCTGGCTCATCGGCGGGCAGAAGGCCCTGCGGGTCACGGCCCTCGCCCGTCGCGAGATCCTCAAGCGCAAGGGTGCCGACACCTACGACGCCATCCAGGCCCTCGTGCAGTTCGAGGACTGCTTCTGGACCTTCGAGACCGGTTGGATCCTGCCCAACGGCTGGACGGGGCTGATCGACTTCACGTTCAACCTCGTGGGCAGCAAGTCGATGGCGCAGATCAACGCCTCCGACCAGATGTTCCACTTCACCACGCCGAAGCGCTTCGAGCGGCCCTTCAGCATCGCCCTCCTTGAGAGCCAGGGCCACCCCCAGGGCTTCGTGGTCATGCCCATCTACCACTTCGTCGACTGCATCCTCGACGGCAAGCAGCCTGCCACCCCCGTGGCGGACGGCCTGGCCGCCACCCAGATCATCGAGGCCATCGAGCGCTCCATCGAGGAGGGGCGCACGGTCGAGGTGGATGAGGTGTGACGGCTGACGGTGAAGGGGGAGGGCGACGGCGCTGAAGAGCCTGCCCCCATGGCCAGGGCGGGGGTCCCCACGCGCAGGTGCCGGTGGACAGCGTGTAGGGCCATGGTGCTCGCGGGCGGCCCAGCCTGTCGCGGGGTGCCTCCTGCCGTCCCAGACACTTCCATAATCCCCACGTGCAGGGGCGCGAGCGCCGCCGCACTAGGGTGCGCTGGCGGAGACAGGTGCGCTTGACAGCACCTGTTACTCGTGTGAGAATGATGTCACACTTACGTAAGTGTGACATCATTCTCACAAGAGGTCAGCGGCAGAAGGCCTTGACACACAGGGCGTCGGCGACACAGGGCCTCGGCCTCGGAGGGACCGGCGCGTACACAGGTTCGGCTTCATGGGGCTTCGACGCGGAGGGCAACGCTGTGGAGAGCATCGTCCGGCTGTTCCGCATCCTCGCCAACCTGCGCCGCATCCAGGTGCTCAGGCTCCTTGCCGTGCTGGGGGAGCTGTCCGTCACACGGCTGGCCCGTGCGACGCGGGTGCGCCTGCCGCGATTGTCCTCGCACCTGGGGCTGTTGGCGGCCACCGGCCTCGTCTGGCGCCGCCGCTCCGGACGTGCCGTCCACTACCGCCTGGCGGAGAGACCTGGAAGCCCCGTCACGGCGGCAGTGCTCAGGGAACTGGCAGCCGTGTTTTCCGCGGTGCGGGCAGGGGACCCGCGCCGCGTGGCGAGGGCCGACCAAGCGACGTCGCCGGTGCGCTCCGACGCCGCGCTCTTCGCGTGCTTCACGGCCTTCACGCACCCACGGCGGTTGCAGATTGTGCGCCACCTGGCCCGTCGGGGGCCGGCGTCGCTTACTGAGCTGGGCCGGGGTCTGGCCATCCCGCCGCGGGCGTGCCTGAGGCATCTGGACAAGCTGGAGCGGCGCGGCTTCGTCCGCCGGCGTGTGCGCGGCCGGAAGACGGTCTACCTGCTGGCGAAAGGGAGAGGAGCGCTGCAACGGGCCACCTTGCGAGTGGTGGTGGCCCGTCTGGTGGGCATGGGAGAATGATGACACACCTACGTAAGTGTGACATCATTCTCACGACGTGCCGGGCGAGCGTACAGGCCGCAGAAGAACCTCCCGGCCACGGGCGGAAGCCGCCCCGCGCTCTGCGGCGACGTGCCTCCCAGGCGACGGAGGAGGTCCGCGCCGGCCGCAGACGCCGGTGGGCAGCCGGGGGCCACAGGACCACGGGACTCTCTGCCGGCGGCGGGCCGCATGGTTTGGCTCGCCAACGCCGAGATGCTGGGTCGTCCAGTGGCGTTGCGGGAGGTCGGGATTTGAGTAAGATGGTCCGCTGGAGGCCGCAGGCAGGCGCGTGGGAGGTGACCGCGAGTTGGAGAGAAACGACGTGAAGGCCAAGGCCGCTGTCCTGACGGCATTCGAGCAGCCGCTCGAGATGACCGACTTCGAGGTGTGTCCGCTCGCCGAGGGCGAGGTGCTCGTCAAGATCACCGCCGCCGGCGTGTGCGGCAGCGACGTCCATATGTGGCACGGCAAGGACCCCAGGACGCCGCTGCCCATGATCCTCGGCCACGAGGGGGTGGGCGAGGTCGCCGATATCGGCGGCGAGCGGCTCGACCTGCTCGGCCGACCGCTGAAGCCAGGCGACAAGGTGATGTGGGAGCGCGGCGCCATGTGCGGCCACTGCTATTACTGCGTGGTGCGCAAGCAGCCGTCGCTGTGCCCCCATCGCAAGACCTACGGGATCAGCTTCTCGTGCGCCGAGCCGCCCCACCTGCGGGGCTGCTACGCCGAGTACCTGCACCTCCAGCGCACGGCGCACTTCCTCCGCATCGACGACGCCATCGACCCGGCCGTGCTGGTGGCCGCGTCGTGCTCGGGCGCCACGGCGGCCAACGCGATCGAGCTGTCGCGCATCCGGGCGGGCGACGTGGTGCTGGTCGTCGGGCCCGGCCCGCTGGGGCTCTTCGCGATGGCGATGGCGCTCAAGGCGGGCGCCTCGCGGGTCTACACCGTCGGCGTCGAGGCCGACAAGGCGCGGCTCGAGCTTGCCAGCGAGTTCGGAGCCGCCGATGCCCTCTGCACCGCCGACACCACCGCGCAGCAGCGGGCCGAGTTCCTCAACGACGTCACCGGCGGCCTCGGGCCAAACGTAGTGCTCGACTGCTCCGGCTCGGCGGCGGCGCTCGAGGAGTATCTGCCGCTGGTCGCCCCCGGCGGCGTGTACTCGATCCCGGGCATCGCCGAGCCGCGGCGCCAGGTGGCGGTGGACCTCTTCGCCCACTTCGCCCGCAAGAGCGTGGCGCTCCAGGGGGTGTGGGTGAGCGACACGGATCACCTGTGGCAGGCGGTCCAGCTTGTCCTCGCCCGCGACCTGCCCTTCGAGAAGCTCGTCACCCACACGTTCCCGCTCGACGACGCCACCGAGGCGCTGCAAACGGGGGCGAAGCCCGAAGCCATCAAGGTGGTCCTGAGGCCATGAGACGCGTGACGCGTGATTCGAGCTCTGGAATCAGCCTCTCGGCGGAGTAGCGAATGGCGCGCAGCTCGCCTGCGTTCGGCTGCTTGCGAGCATGGGTACGCCCTCGGTGTCGGGCTCACGCGTCACGCGTCACGCATCACGCAGTCATGATCGAAGGAGCGCGATCCAATGGTCGACTGGGGCGAACAGGATTTCAACGGCTTCAAGGCGAAGGCCTACACCGTCCACACGCTGATCGTGGGCAGTGGGGCGGCGTCGCTGAACTGCGCGGAGCAGCTCCACGCGCTCGGCGTGACCGACATCGCCATCGTCACCGACAAGTTGGGCGCGGGCACGTCGAACAACTCGGGCTCCGACAAGCAGACCTACTACAAGCTCGGCATCTTCGGCGACGTGCCCGACAGCCCCATCGAGTTCGCCCGCACCCTCACCGCGGGCGGGATGATGCACGGCGACATCGCCTACATCGAGGGTCTCGGCTCCGCGCCCGCCTTCTTTCACCTGGTGCACATAGGCGTGCCCTTCCCCTTCAACGCCTACGGCGCCTACGTGGGCTACAAGACCGACCACGACCCGCGGCAGCGCGCCACCTCCGCCGGCCCCAAGACCTCCCACTACATGGTCCAGCGCTGCCTCGACCAGGTGCGCCGCCACCACACCCCCGTGCTCGACGACACCGAGGTCATCCGTCTGCTCACCGCGGGCGAGGGCGACGACAGGCGCGTCATCGGCGCCATCGCCATCGACCGCGGCCGCCTCGACGCGCCCGACAGCGGCCTCGTGGTCTTCTGCGCCCAGAACGTGGTCATGGGCACCGGCGGGCCGGGCGACATGTACCAGGTCTCGGTCTACCCCGAGGGGCAGATCGGCAACCACGGCATCGCCCTCGAGGTCGGCGCCCTGGCCAACAACCTGGCCGAAAGCCAGTTCGGGCTGGCCTCCACCAAGTTCCGCTGGAACCTCTCGGGCACCTACCAGCAGGTCATCCCCGCCTACTTCAGCACCGAGGCCGACGGCCGGGGCGACCGCCGCTACTTCCTCAACGACTACTACCGCACGACCCGCGAGAAGGCCAGCAACGTGTTCCTCAAGGGCTACCAGTGGCCCTTCCACGCCGCGCGGCTCCAGGACTACGGCTCGTCGGTGGTCGACATCGCCGTGGCCAACGAGATCGCGGCGGGCCGCCGCGTGTTCATGGACTTCCTGACCAACCCGGTGGCGGGGGAGGGGATGAGCGAGTTCTCGCTGACCGACCTTGAGCCCGAGGCCCTGCGCTACCTCGAGCGGTCGGGCGCCACGCAGGCCACGCCCTACGAGCGGCTGGCGCACATGAATCCCCAGAGCATCGAGCTGTACGCCGAGCACGGCATCGAGCTGCGCGAGCCGCTCCAGTGCGCCGTGTGCGCCCAGCACAACAACGGCGGCCTGCGCGGCTCCATCTGGTGGGAGAGCAACATCCGCCACCTCTTCCCCATCGGCGAGCTCAACGGCAGCCACGGCGTGCGCCCAGGCGGCAGCGCGCTCAACAGCGGCCAGGTGGGCGGCATCCGCGCCGCCCAGCGCATCAAGCACGTCTACGGCGACGAGCCGATGGGCATCGACCGGTTCCGCCAGCTCGCCGGCCCCCAGGTCGCCGAGCAGCTCAACGAGATCCGCCGCCTGCTCGACTCGCCCGCCTCCGCCCTCACCCCGGCCGAGGTGCGCGCCGATATCCAGGAGCGGATGAGCGCCCACGGCGCCTTCATCCGCTCCGCCGCCGCCATCGACGAGGCTGTCAACGCGGCCAAGGCCCTCCACGCCCGCATCTGTGCCGGCGGCATGCGGCTGGCCAGCCGCAAGGAGCTGCTGCCCGCCATCCAGAACATCCACCTGTGTCTCACCCACATCGCCTTCCTCCAGTCCATCCAGGCCCTCATCGCCCGCGGCGGAGGCAGCCGAGGCGGCTACATGATCCTCGACGACGAGGGCGACGCGGCCGTCGTCACCAGGCGCGGCACCGAGCTGCCCCACCGCAGCGAGAACGTCGAGCTCCGCGACGAAGTGCTCGAGACCCGCCTCGCCGGCCCGCGCCAGTTCGACGTGGCGCCCGTGCCCGTCCGCCCCATCCCCGACGACGATTCCTGGTACGAGACGACCTGGCGCCAGTGGCTGGCAGGCGACATCTTCAAGGTCGGCGAGTAGCCCCGGCCGCCGGGCCGCGAACGCCCCGCGAGGTCGCCCCGTGCCCGCATCCCGCGACGCCCTCCTGTCCGCTGCCGACAACCGCAGGATGTTCGGCCGCATCGCGGCGCGCTACGACCGCGCCAACGTCCTGCTGTCGCTGGGCCTCGATCGCGGCTGGCGCCGCCGCGCCGTCGAGGCCCTCGGCCCTCGCAGCGGCTTGCGGTATCTCGATGTGGGCTGCGGCACGGGCGAGATGACGCGGGCACTCCTGCGACAGGCGCCGGGCGCCCGGGTGATCGGCATCGACCCGGTGGAGGCGATGCTGGCGCTCGCGGTGGGCAAGGCCAGGAAAGCAGGGAGGGCCGACGCGGTGGAGTTCGTGGCCGCCGACGCAGAGGCCCTGCCTTTCCCCCAGGGGGCTTTCGCGGGGGTGGTAAGCGCCTTCTGCATCCGCAACATCGCCGACCGCCGGCAAGCGCTGCGCGAGATGCGCCGGGTGCTCGTGCCAGGCGGGCGGCTCGTGGTGCTGGAGGCAAGCGTGCCGACGAGCCGCGCGCTGCGGCTTGGCCACAGGCTCTACACGCGCCGCGTGCTTCCCCTCCTCGGCGGCCTCGTGGCGGGCAGCCGCGGCGCCTACCGCTACCTCGCGGAGTCCATCGAGGCCTTCCCGGAGCCCTCGGCGGTGGTGCAGATGATCGCGGGGGCAGGCTTCGCGCACGCCGAGAGCCGGTCGCTCAGCGGCGGCATCGTGACGCTCTACACCGCGGTGGCCTGACCACGCGTGCGCCCGCCGTGGGCTGAGCACGCGCGTGCCCGGCGTCGGCGAGGGCACCGCCGCTACCGCGGGAGGAGTCGGAACGCGATGGCGCCGTCGACGATGGCCAGGTCGCGGCCCTTCTTGAGCTTGATGCCCTGGAGGGTGAAGAGGCCGTCGCCGGCGAAGATGGCGGCGAGCACCTTCTTGCGCAGCATGGTGCCGGCGGGCAGCGGGGAGAGCAGGCACTTGACGGGGCAGCGGCTCACGCTGTTGCGCTGCCGCGGGTGGTTGCGCTTGGCGGGGTCGTGGATGATGAGCCAGGTCCGCCCGCCCGCCGCCTCGTAGCCGACGACGGTGAGGTAGTGGCCGCCGAGTCGGGTGTGGGTCGTCCCGCCGTCCTCGGTCTTGTACCAGCCGATGTTGAGCAGCAGGTTCGAGGTGCCGCGGACGCCCTCGAGCATCCAGTCGATGGTTGGCTTGTCGGCCACGCGGCAGTGCCTGGTGCGCCACCCTGCGTGCTCGATGAGCGCCCGGTAGCCCCGCTCGAAGCAATACCGCTTGATGCCGTCCATGATGCCGGCCGGCCCGCAGCCGTTCACGGGGTGGGTGGCCATGTAGTCGGCCGTGCCGAGCAGGCGAATGAGCTCGAACTGGTCCTGTGGGCCCGGCTTCTCGGCGTCGAGCAGGTTGCCGCAGCCGTGCTGGTCGAGCCACACGAGGGCGTTCGACGCCGCGGTCGGGCCGCAGTAGGCGGCGCCGTGGAGGGGGAGCAGGCCGTACGCGCGGTCGGCCTGGTAGAAGTCGGGCACGGTCCCCAGCTTCTCGACGTAGCGCCCCATGGCGACCTCGCCGCACCGTGCCGCAGCGGCCAACGCGAACAACGCCATCGCGACCGTGGCCCGCACCCTCGGTCTCCCTCGATGTACCCATCGGCCTGCCGAGTTCCCTTCGCCCATTCTACCGCTCGGCCTCGCGCGGTCAAGCTCGGCGGCGCGAGGCGACGAGCCGACTTGGGGCACGCCCGAGCTGTGAGGCGAGGCCGTGGGCAGGGAACCGTCGCGCGGCGACGGGATTTCGGGTACAATGGGGTGGAGAAGGGATGCGGGCGGCTCGCTGCGCAGGAGACGCCCTGATGGCGAGCGTGAGGACGGAGAGCGACCTTGCTGGCGAGGTGCGGGAGCTCGTGCGGAGTGGCTTCGTGCCCCACTTCGGCGAGTTCAAGAACCGCTTCGCCACCCACCCGACCTGGCGGCGGCTGCGGCAGCTCGGCACCCAGTTGTGGCTCGACACGGGCAGCCTCGGCGACGCGAGCGGGCTGTGGACCCGCGAATTCGCGGCACTGACCACCAACAACACGCTGCTGAACCGCGAGGTGCAGACAGGCCGCTACGACGACCTGATCCCGCGGGCCGCGGCCCTCCTCGAGGGGTTTGGGCTCTCCGAGCGGGAGCGGCTGCTCGAGCTCGCGTTCATCCTCAACGCCTGCCATGGCCTGAGGCTCGTCGAGGAGTTCGACGCCTTCGTGTCGGTCGAGGAGCACACCGCCCTCGCCCACGATGTCGACGGAGCCGTGGCCGCGGCGCGGCGCTACCATGCCGTGTGCCCCGAGCGGTTCCTCATCAAGATCCCCTTCACGCCCGCGGGCCTGCTCGCCGCGCGGCGGCTGTCGCACGACGGCGTCCCGGTGAACCTCACCCTCGGCTTCTCGGCCCGACAGAACTACCTGGCCACCCGCGTGGCCAGGCCCGCCTACGTCAACGTGTTCCTTGGCCGGCTCAACAGCGTCGTGGCCGACAACGGGCTCGGCTGGGGCACCTACGTGGGCGAGAAGGCCACGCTGGCGTCGCAGACGGTGGTGCGGCAGCTTCGTCGCGACCTCGCGGTGCCGACGCGGCAGATCGGCGCCAGCTTTCGCGTGGGGGAGCAGGTTCGCGACCTCGCCTGCAT
>Ga0180432_10010767_pt1 | contig 10882 bp, 6 predicted proteins | sample SS_ome_10_FD_132414 | JGI IMG/M metagenome (GOLD analysis project Ga0180432, IMG submission 132414) | Hypersaline lake sediment archaeal communities from the Salton Sea, California, USA - SS_1_MS_2 metaG | ecosystem: Environmental > Aquatic > Non-marine Saline and Alkaline > Hypersaline >...
AAAGACCTGGCGGCGGCCAAGGACGCCAAACACATTTTCATCTTCGAGCACCACCCGATCTACCACGACCGAGGCGACTGGATGCGCCTGCGGAAGATGCTCCACCCGGGCAAGACGACGATCTTCTCCGGGCACGAGCACGGGCTGAACTACACGGTCGAGCACGGGATCCCCTACCTGGTGCTGGGGGCGACGGGGGGCTTCGGGGGCGACGGGAAGTGGGAGACCGGCGGCAGCCACCAGATCGCCCACGTCACCGTCAGCGACGGCAAGCCGCGGATCTGCATCCTCCCCGTCGACCACGTGCTCCCGCACGACCTGCGGACGCGGCGCAGCCTGGGCGCCCGCCGGCGGGCGCTGACGTGGGGGGCGGAGTTCGCCGACATCACCCGCGCCGCCGGCGAGCTGACCTTCGAGCTGCCCAACGCCTCCGACGTGAAGGCGACCTACACGCTGCGATGGCGCGCCGATGCGGGCTGGTTCGGCGGCAAGGCGCCCGCGCCGGAAACGGTGACGCTCCCGCCGGGCCGGTCCGTCCGCCGGACGTACCGCCTGGCGGGCGAGCCCGACCCCCTGGCCGCGCCCCCGGCGGTGGAGCTGACCTGCGCCTTCGCGCACGAGGGCAAGCCCGCCGAGGCAACCCGCGTCGTGGCGCCCTTCGCGCGCCCGCTGCTGACAGCGGCCCGCCTGGAGGGCGCGACGGTGGACGGGAAGCTGGGCGAGTGGGCCGACGTCAAGCCTCACCCCATGGGCGCCCGCTGGCAGGTGGGCGACAACGCGAAGGCGTGGTCGGGGCCGAAGGACGTCTCGGGTGCGGTCCGCGTCGGGTATGACGCCAGGTCTCTGTACGTGGCGGTGGACGTGACCGACGACGCGCTGGTGACCGGGACGGGCCCGAGCTGGCGGCGCGACGGGGTGGAGGTGTTCGTGGACCCGCGCGGCGGGGCGGGTCGCGGGGGCCCGTTCGCCGCTCCCTGCCGGCAGGTGGCCGTGCCGCTGCCGATGGAGGGCCGCCCGGCCGAGGCCGAGGTCGGCCCCGACGGCGCCCGCCCGGCGCTGCGCGTCCGGGCGGCGGCCCGCCGACGCCCGGGCGGCTACGTCATCGAGGCGGCCCTGCCGCTGAACGCCATCGGCGGGGCCTTCAAGGCCGGCCCCGGCGCCGTCCTGCGCATGGACGTGCTGCTCAACGATCGCGACGATCCCGGCGAGAAGGCGCCCACGACGTGCCTGTCCACCTCCGGATACACCAAGTGCAACTACCGGACGTGGCGGTATGCGGAGCTGACCTTCAAGTGAGCCTGGCGGCGGACTTGCCGCAGGCGGGGGGACGCGTATAGCATGGCCCGGCCGGTGGGGTGGGGGCCGGCCGGCAGCCCCGATGGCGGTGAGGCGGCGAGGATGTCCGAGGCGGACGGAGAGCGCGTCAACTGCGACCTGTGCGGTGCCGATGCGTGCGAGCGCGTCATCGCCAAGGCCGGGACGTTCTATTGCCGCTGCCGGCAGTGCGGGTTCGTCTACGCCAACCCGCGCCCGCGCAGCGCGACGGCCGACAGCGAACGCTACTTCGCCTACCAGCGGGGGCACTACATCGAGGCGACCTACTCGGCGCGTCGGCAGCGGGCGTACCGACGGACGCTGTCGCGCCTCCGGCGGCACCGGCGGACGGGCCGTCTGCTGGAGCTGGGCTGCAGCGTGGGCGGCTTCCTGTATCGGGCGCGGGAGATGGGCTGGGCGCCCGTCGGCGTGGAGATCGTCCCCAGTTGCGCCGAGTACGCCCGCCAGGCGTGGGGGCTGGAGGTCGTCTGCCGGCCCCTGGAGCGGGCCGACCTGCCCGCCGACGCCTTCGACGTGGTCTACTCCAACGCCCTGCTGGAGCACCTTCCCCGCCCGGGCCGGGCCATGCGCGAGGTCGCCCGGGTGCTGCGTCCCGGCGGGGTGGTCTACACCAAGACGATCAACCTGGGCAGCTACACCCACGAGCTGCTGGGCGACGACTGGTCGCTGCTGCGCCCGGACGTCCATCCCAGCCTGTTCACCCCCGAGACGCTGAAGCGCTGCTGCACGCAGGCGGGCCTGGAGGTGGTGGGAATCCGCTCCAGCGGCGTGCGCATACCGAACGGGCGGGGCAACGGGCTGACGCGGGCCCTGCGGAAGACCGCGCTGAGCTGGCTGTCGCGGGTGACGCTGAAGGGGGATCGGCTGGCCCTGCTGGCCCGCAAGCCGGGCCGCTAGTCGTGCCCGGGCGCCTCCGGGGCCGCGTGACGCGCGAGCATCACGAACGAGCGCGAGAAGTACTCCCGGAAGAGCGCCCGCCAGCGCTTCCGCAGCCCCCCGGCCGGCAGGACCCAATACGCCGCGAACGGCTCCAGCCTTGCGCGGCGCAGTGCCGTCCGCAGGGTGATCGGGTCGAACCAGGCGGTGTGGTCCTCGTTGACGCGGGGGGACCCCTCGGACCAGATGCGGCCGATCTGCGCGGACCAGTAGGGGTTGGGGGTGGTCAGGATGAGGACCCCGTCGGGCTTGAGGTGGCGGGCGAGGTTGCCCAGGCACAGCCCGACGTTGTCCACGTGCTCGATGATGTCGCCGGCGACGATGCAGTCGAACTGCTCGCCCAGGTCCATGGTGACCGCGTCGGCGCAGCGGGCGTCGAGGCCCTCGCGCCGGAGGATGTCGATGCCCTCCTCGAGCAGGTCGACGCCGACGGCGTCGGGATTGACGCGACAGATCCGCCGGTAGAGGAGGTCGGCCTTGCGCTGGAGGCGGCGGGACATGCTGTCGCTCTTGCTGCGCCAGTCGAGGCAGCCGACGTCGAGGACCCGGCCGGCGCGGACGTGGCGCTCGATGACCTCGAAGCGGTCACCCACCGTGCCGGACATCTGCATGGGCCGTCGGGGTTTCACGCGTGTGCGGTTGGGGCTTCGACAACCGCAGGCCGACATGGTACACGACGCGGCCGGGGAGTGCACGGGGGAAAGACGTCGCGCCGGCCGCCGGCCTGGTCTTGCGGGGCCGGCGTTGACCCCGCGGGCGTCTCGGGCAGAATGGTCGGGCGATGGCGGTGAGCAGGTCATTCACGACGGTCGCGGCGCTTGTCGCCGCCGGGCTTGCCGGCTGCGGCCGGGCGCCGCCGTGCCCGCCCGCCCGATCGAGGTCGGCGGTCGCGCTGCCGCCGGCGCCGGCGACGCGTCCGGCCGAGCGGCCCGTCGAGCTGACCGCCGCCGAGCGGGCGCTGGTCGAGGCCGTCAACAGCCTTCGGGCCGAGCACGGGCGGCAGCCGCTGGCGGTTCGCGCCGACCTGACTTCCCTGGCGCGGCGGCACAATCGCGACATGATGCGCCGCGGTCGGCTGAACCACCTCGGTGCGGGCGGGACGACCCTGGCCCAGCGGGCCTCCGCCGCGGGCATCGACTACCGGCTGATCGGGGAGAACATCCAGCGGAACCGCGGGTACGACGACCCGCCCGCCCAGGCCGTCGCGAGCTGGGCCGCCTCCGGGGAGCACAGGAAGACGATGCTCCGCGCCGAGTACGAGGAGCTGGGCGTGGCGGCCGCCGCCGTGCGGTCCGGGACCGCGCGGGCGGAGGTGCACTACTTCACGGCGGTCTTCTGCGTGCGGAAGACCGACGAGGCCGAGGCGTCGACGCCGGCGTGGCCCCCGCCTCCGCCGGGGCGTTGACGCCCGCCGTCCGTTGCCGACAATGGGCGCGCAGCGAGGTGCCGATGACCCGGACGGCGATCATCACGGGGCTGGTGGCGGCGGGCGCACTGGCCGGCTGCGGGGGCGGACCCACGCGGGCCAACGCACAGATGCTGATCGACCCGGCGTCCATGCTGGGCAAGGTCGCCCTCGGCCTGGCCGGGGGCGGCGGCGGGCTGGTCCGCCTCAAGCAGGTCTCTCACCACAAGCGGATCGCGGGCCTCGGCGGCGTTGACATCGACGTGTGGGTCATCTCCGCCAGGGGCGGCAAGGACCGCGACGGCGAGCCCAAGGCGCCCCGCGGGACGGTGGTCCTGCTGCACCCGCTGCTGGGCAGCAAGGCCTGGTTCCTGCCGCTGGGACAGACACTGGCGCGGCGTGGCTGGCACGCGGTCCTGCCGGACCTCCGCGCCCACGGCGACAGCGGGGGCAAGTACATCACCTGGGGCGCCAAGGAGAAGTTCGACCTCGAAATGATGGTGGACGAGCTGCTGCTGGACGAGGTCATCTGCGAGCCGATCTACGCCTTCGGCGCGTCGATGGGGGGAATGGTGGCGGTGCAGTACGCGGCCCTGGACCACCGCTGCCGGGGGGTCATGGCCCTCTCGCCCCCGGCGTCTCTGGAGGCGATCGCCGAGCGGATGCTGCCGCTGGAGCCGGCGATCGAGCGCGAGGAGGCCCTCATCGAGGCCGGGCTCATGGCCGGGTTCGATCCGCAACGGGCCTCGGCGGTGCGGGCGGCGTCGCGCCTGGACTGCCCGCTGATCGTGGCCCACGGGGTGTGGGACTTCGTCGTGCCGTTCGGCCACGCCAAGCGGATCTATCGGGCGGCGGGTCGGCCGAAGAAGTTCATCACGCTGCCCTTCGAGGGCCACGGGGCGGGGATCGGCCTGACGCTGTGGCTGGCCGGGCGCATCGAGGACCTGACGAAGATGGAGGCCCGCGTCGAAGGGCCCGCCGCGTGGGGCGAGGGCGACGGGGGCTAGGGCCGGCGCTCCGCCCGGGCGCCGGCAAGGGAGATCGCGGACCATGATGACAGGCGGCGTTCTGATCGGGCTGCTGCTGGCCGCGCCGGCCGACGGCGCGGGCAAGCCGACCCTCGTGGACGAGAAGATCGTCCTGGCCGCCCACGGGCGTGTGGACCAGGGCGGATGGGTGCCCCAGCTCCGCGGGCCGCACGACCTCCATCTCAGCCCCGACGGGCGGCGGCTGCTGTACCTCCGCTGCCAGCAGGGGGAGGGCAAGCACCAGGGGCGGACGCTCCGGCTGCTGATGCTGCGCGACCTGCCGGCCGGGACCGACACGCCCATGCTGGTGCCGGCGGCGGCCGACGCCCACGTGTACGCGTATCTGTTCACCTCCCGGCTGTTCGACGCCGCCTGCGGGCGGATCGTCCTCGGCGCGGGCGTGGACGCCGACAACGACGCCGTCGCCTCCCCGGGCATGACCGACCCCATGCGGGCCGTCGTCTACGACGTCGCCGACGATCGGATGAGCTACCTGGAGTTTCAGGCGCCCGTCGTCCTGCCGTGCTTCGACCGGACGGGCAAGACCGTCTACGCCCTGACCTGCGACCGCAAGCGGGACCCGGTGAAGCTCTGGTCGGCGGACGCGGAGAGGCTGCGCTTCCGGCCGCTGGCGTTCCTCGGCCTCCCGCGCGCCGTCTGCCCGTCGGCCGACCTGATCGCGATGCTCGTCAGCCCGCCCGGGGCGAAGGCCTTCGCCCGCAAGCTCCGGCTGTACGACACGGCCCGGGACCGCCCGTCGTCGGCGCTGCCCATGGACGGGCCGGGATGGAACCTCATCAACACGCCCCCGCGGTGGACCTCCGGCGGGCGATACCTCTACTACCGCGACAACACCCTCGACCCGCTGGCCCACTTCGCCCGCGTGTACGACCGGGAGACCGGCAAGTCGGTGGCGCGGCTGGCCGACGCCATTCCCATCGGGCCGGGGCCGACGCCGACGACCATGGTGGTGGGCAAGCGGCACTCCGGCGGGGCGGTCCGGGAGCTGCTGCTGCACGACGCGGCGTCGGGAAAGCTCTGGCCGCTGGCGGGACGGGCGTCCCGTCCGATGGCCGCCGCGGCCGGGGTGGTCCTCTACGTCGCGCACACCAGCCGGAGGGGCGACGTGCTGTTCTCGGCCCGCATCGCCGCCTCGGGCGGGGCCGAGGATCCGGGGCCGGAGAGCCGCCCCGCGCGCGGAACGGCCGCGGAGGGCGAGGATGCGGGAGGCGGGCCCTGACGCGCTCCGGCGGCGTCGGGCGGCCTATCGCCCCAGGCCCGTCGCCAGGACCAGCGCGGTCAGCCCCACGCCGGCAAACATCAGGGCATAGCCGGCGAAGTAGACCTTGCGCATGCCCGCCGACAGCAGGCGGGCGCAGCAGGCCGGGACGTCGCCGGCCGGGCTCAGGCTCGCCCGGGCAACGCTGAAGAGGACGAAGCCGCCGCCGATCAGACCCAGGACCACCTTCCCGGCGGCGGACGGGTACAGCCGGAGGCCCGCGAAGACGATGCTGCCGGCCAGGGCCAGGGCCCAGGCGCCCGCGCGCAGGCCGCCGGAGGTGGCGGCGAACGCCGCCGCGCGCTTCAGCCTTTCGGCGCGTCGGGACATGCGCGTGGCTCCTGGAGCACGTGGTTGACGGGACTCCGTTCCCCCAGCCACCGCATTGTAGCACGCATCGCCCGGGCCGCCTACCCCCTTTCCGGGGCCGGGCGGGCGAGAAAATGGCCGCTTCGGTGGAACCGGGCGGGCCGCCGCGGCGTCCAAGACAGAGACGGGGCGGACGCGAGGTCGTCGGGGCGCCCGCCGGACACCAGCGCGTCAAGCGGAAAGGAGCATGACGATGCACCGTGCCGCGACCTTTCTGATCGTATCGGCCGCAGTCGCCGCGGCCCCCTGCGCGGCGTGGGCGCAGGCGGAGGCCCAGGCGTCCTTCGAGGCCGGTCGGGCCGCCTACGCCAAGGGCGACTTCGCCGCCGCCGCCGAGCAGTTCGACAAGGCCGCCAAGACCGACGTCCGCAACCCGGAGGTCTTCCTGTGGCTGGGCAAGGCCCGCTACCAGCTCGGGCGGGTGGACGAGGCCATGGCCGCCTGGACGAGGACGCTCCAGCTCGCTCCCGACGAGCCGTTCGCCAAGAGAATGCTGGCGGCCCTGCGGGGGGAGTTGACCGACGCAAACGCGAAGGTCCGCCTGATCGAGGCCCTGCTGGCCGAGCGTCTGCACGTGCAGGCGCTCGCGCAGTGCCAGATGCTGCTGCGGGACAAGGCACTGACGGACGCCCGGCGGGCGAAGGTGATGACGCTTCAGGCCGACGCGATCGTGAGCATGAACCGGTCCGTCGAGGCCCTGGCTGTCCTGGAAGAGATCGGCGTCCGCTTCGCCGGGCGGGCCGACGCCGCGCAGGTCGCCCTGCTGACGGGGCTGGCGAAGCTTCGGCACGGCGCGGGCGGCCCGGCCGAGGCCCTGGCGATCCTGCGGAAGGTCGTCGCCGATCACGGCGGCACCGCGGCCGCGGCCCGGGCCGAGTATGAGTTGATCGCCTGGCGGATCGCGGAGCGCCCGGACGCCGATGCCGTCGCCGACCTGGCCCGGTGGATTGCCGCTCACCCGGACCACGCGCAGGCGCGGGCGGCGCGCCGGCGGCTGCTCGACGCCCGCCTGGCGCTGGTGGCGCGCCTGCCGGCGCCGAAGGCCGGCGCGGAGCTGCACGCCCTGGACGCGGCGGTCGTCGCCGGCGCCGCCGAACTGCTGGCCGACATCGCCCGCGCCGGGGAGGCCCGCGCCGTGGCCAAGCGCGTGCGGACGCACCTGATGGGCCGCTACGCCAAGGCCGGCGCCTACGCCGCCGCCATCGACGGGCTCGAGCGCCTGGGGCGGGCGCGGCTGGACCGTCGGGAGGGGCTGGCGCTTCTGCGCGACGTGGCGACGTGCCGGACCGAGCTGGCCCTGCGGGAGCTGACCCGACAGGCGCGGGCGGGCAAGTTGCCGGGCGAGGCGATGCCGGAGTTGCTGACCGACGCCGTCGCCGCGTGGGAGGCCGTCACCCAAGCCTTTGCGGACGCGCCCGCGTGGTCGGACCTGGCCGCCTTGGCCGAGCGCGTCCGCCGGCTGGCGGGGGTGACGCCCTGGCCGTCGGAGGTGACGGGTCCGAAGCCGGCCTACGACTGGGCGCTGGGCATCGCCCTGTCGGTGGTGAAGGCCGACGCCGACGCCTCGGCCGTCAACCGGGCCGTCAAGACCGTCACGGCGATGGTGGACGACTGCACGCGGTTCACCGGCAAGCCGGCGCGGGGCATGGCGCTGGCCATGCACACCCGCCTGGTCGAGGCGCTGTCGGCGGATCACCCGTCCTGGCCGGGGACCATGCACAAGCAGATCGACCTGCTGGCGGGCGAGGCCGCGCGCGTCTTCGAGGACAACATCAAGGACGGGCGCGCCGGCGACAACGCCGACCTCAGCGATCCCCAGAAGCGCATGCTGGCGGCGATGGCCCGCCTGGTGGGCCGCCAGGCCGACCAGGCCGACGACGTGCTGAAGAAGCTCGCCGGGCACCTGAAGCGCTGGCTGGACCACGGGCACCACGAGGCGGCGGTGACGGCCTACGAGCAGCTCGCGTCGGCGGTGCCGGAGGCCCAGCGGCGGGCGGGCGAACTGGCCGTCGCGGGCATCTGGGTCCACCAGGTCGCCGCCGAGCACCGGCGCCTGCTGGCCGCCGGGCTGAAGGTCCCCCGCAAGCTCCACCCCCTGCACCTCAAGGCCCTCCTCCGCTGCTACGCGCTCCAGGACGACCTGCCCGAGGGCGACGCGTTCCTGCGGCGGGTGCGGGCGGCCTGGGACGGGATCGTGACGCACTACCGGCGGCTGGAGTACTTCGACGTGGCGGCCGAGGCCGTCAAGGCCGCCCCGGACGCGCCCGCGCCGGCGGCCCGGGCGTATGCCCGGCTGCGCGCGGCCAACCTGCTGGAGGCCGCGGCCCGCCGCGAGCTGGCCGAGTCCCTCGAGCACTACAAGGCCCACGAGAAGATCGCCCTGACCGACGGCTTCAAGTCGGCGATCGCGGCGTACAAGACGTTCATCACCGACCACGCGCCGGGCCCGCTGGTCCACGCCGCCGCCGGTCGTCTGGAGGCGATCGCGCGGCTCTTCGTCGGGCACAAGGCCCACGACGTGGCGGCGGGGGTGTATCGCGACCTGGCGGCCTTCGCGCAGAAGGCGAAGGTGCTCGCCCAGGCGCCGCCCGGCGGCGCGAGCACGTCGGAGCGGTGGGAGCTGGCGGCGTGCGACACGCTGCGGGCCAAGGCCGTCGAGGCCCTGGCCAAGGCGGTCGCCGACGCCGGGCCCAAGGCCGACCCGCCGGCGAAGATCAGCGCCGAGTTCACCGCCGCCATCGAGGCCTACAAGGCCTTCCTGAAGGCGCATCCCGACAGCGTGCTGGTGGGGCGGGCGCTGGGGCAGGTGATGTCGGCGGGCCTGGAGTACGCCAGGGTCGCCGCCTGGGACGTGGCCGAGGGCATCTACGCCGGGCTGCTGGCCCCGGAGCTGGCCCGCCCGGAGCGGATCGAGTTCTGCCGGGGGCTCTGCCACCTCGGCAAGGTCATGCCGGACCACGCCCGGGAGGTGCTCAGCGCGCTGACCTCGGCGGGCGTGGCCGTGCCGAAGTCGGCGTTGACGCGCGACATGCCAGATCTTCCGGCTTGGGACTACGACGAACGTCTGGGCGACGTTCGGAAGGCGCTGCGCGCGGGGGAAGACATCAGCGAGGGTGGGCGCAGTAGTGCGGGCCCGTCGGGGCGCGCGCGTTCGGCCCGCATGGCCCCGGCGGAGCCGGGGGCTGTCAGCGGCCTCGCGGCCAGACGGCGGCCGCCCGCCCGCCCGGCGCCGCCGAAGACGACCCCGCGGGCCGAATCCGCCGCAGACGAGCTGGCCAAGGCCGACACGAAGGCCCTCGCCGCTATCCGCGCCCACCAGCAGCAGCGGGCCGCGCGCGTCGCGCAGATGCGGGCCCAGCTCCAGTACAAGGGTGGGAAGCGGGCCGCCAAGGACCAGCGGCCGAAGGCCCCCGTCCTCTCCGACGCCGAGATCGCCCGCCAGGAGAAGGCGCTGGACGCGGCGTACAAGGTCTTCCAGGGCATCCGCGCGAACCACCCGCGGACGCCCACGGCCGAGCAGGCCCGCGGGGAGATCATGGTGATGGTCCAGCACTGGCGCGGGATCCAGCGCTGGCGGCGGGCGGCCGAGCTGGTCGGGCGGTACCTCGCCGACAACCCCGCCGACCCGTCGCTGCCGCCGCTGCGCCTCGCCGCCGCCCGCGACCTGCTGGCGTGGGCGGGCCGCCCGCCGGAGAAGGCACTGTCGCGGCAGGAGCGGCTGGCGGAGGTCGCCGACCGTTTCAAGCGTGCGCGCGCGGCCCTGGCGGCGGTGGTAAAGGACTTCCCCGGCGAGAAGGCCACGGTGCACGCCGCCCAGTGGGAGATCGCCAACAGCTTCCTGACCCAGGCCCGCGCGGTAGACGCCTTCAGCCCGACGCTGGCCCGCGGGCAGTACGTCCGCGCGGCTGCGGAGCTGCGGCGGATCGCCGAGGCCTACCACGACCATCCGAACATCGGGCAGGTCCCGCAGATGCTGTGGGACATCGCCAACGAGCTGAGCCGGCGCGGGTACCACGACGAGGCCATCACCGTCTTCAACGGGCTGATCATCCGCTACCCCACCCACGCCCTGGCCGCCCGGGCCGCCGAGCGCATCGCCCAGATCTACCGCAGCAGCCTGCAGCGCCCCCTGCTGGCCGCCGAGACCTACCTGGAGATCAACTTCGCCCGCGGCGGCAACGACCTGAAGGTGCAGAACCAGATCTTCGAGATCGGCTCGGCGCTGAAGAACGAGAAGCGCTGGGTGGAGGCCCTGCACGTCCTGGAGGTGTTCGTGGACAGCTTCCCGCGGCACCCCTCGGCGGGGCAGGCGCTGACGATGGTGGGGCAGATCCACCAGGCCAACGAGGCGTGGGCGGACGCGATCGCGGCGTACGAGCGCGTGATCGGGGAGTACCCCTCCGGCGCGTGGGTGCGGGACGCGAAGTGGTCCATCGCCGAGTGCACCATCAACCTCAGCCGCTGGCGCGAGGCCCAGGCCGCGTACCGGTCGTACCTCGCCGCCTACGCCAAGGACGCCCGCGCCGCCGA
>Ga0180432_10010768_pt1 | contig 10881 bp, 7 predicted proteins | sample SS_ome_10_FD_132414 | JGI IMG/M metagenome (GOLD analysis project Ga0180432, IMG submission 132414) | Hypersaline lake sediment archaeal communities from the Salton Sea, California, USA - SS_1_MS_2 metaG | ecosystem: Environmental > Aquatic > Non-marine Saline and Alkaline > Hypersaline >...
CGATGTCCCGGCTCGCGCTCAAGATGCTCCTGCTCGCCGTGCTGGGCGTCTCGGCCGCGTGCCTGCTCGAGCTTCAGCGCCCCGTCCCCGACGGTGGCCGCTTCGACTACCTCGCCACCATGGAAGGCCCCGGCGGCTATGTGGGCCACCACCTCGTCCGGCGCGTGCTCCGCCCGGGCATCGGCCTGGTCGGCACGGCGACCCTGGCGACCGTGGCATTTCTGGCGGCCCTGGTCGGCATCACCCAGATCCAGCTCTATCCCGCCCTGCGCGCCATCGGCCGCGGCAGCGCAGCGGCCGGTCGCGGCATCGGCCGCGGCATCAGCCGCGGCGGGGCCGCGCTCTGGGCCGCCCTTAGCCGAGGCGTCGAGCGCCTCCGCACAGCCATCCGCGAGCACCGCGAGCGCCGCGCCACCGTGCGCGAGGAGCTCGCCCGCGCCGGCGCCTCCGCACGCAGCCGGGGCACCGCCCGCGCCGCCGCCGCCCCGAGACGAGCTGTCGCGTCCGCCGCCGCCCCGAAAAACCGGCGCGCCGCGCCGAAGACCGCGCCCCAGGCCCCGCCGCCCAGGCCGGCCGCGCGCGCCGAGTTCGACACCTACCGCCTCCCGCCCCTCGAGCTGCTCGAGACCGGCCCCCAGCCGAGCAAGCGCGACGTGATCGAGACCCAGAAGGCCAACGCCGCCAAGCTCGAGGAGACCCTGAGCCACTTCAACATCGAGGCCACCGTCGGCGAGATACACCGCGGACCCGTCATCACACGCTACGAGCTCCACCCCGCGCCCGGCGTCAAGCTCCAATCCATCACCCAGCGCGCCGACGACCTCGCCCTCGCCCTCAAGGCGCTCAGCGTGCGCATCATCGCGCCCATCCCCGGCCGCGGCGTCGTCGGCATCGAGATCCCCAACGAGCAGAAAAGCTTCGTCTACCTCAAGGAGGTGCTCGCCTCCGACGCCTTCCACAAGTTCAAGGGCCGCATCCCCATCGGCATCGGCAAGTCCGTCTCCGGCGAGGTCGTCATCTCCGACCTCGTCGACATGCCCCACCTCCTGATCGCCGGCACCACCGGCTCGGGCAAGAGCGTGTGCATCAACTCGCTGCTCGCCACGCTGCTCTACACCATGCGGCCCGACGAGCTCAAACTCATGCTCATCGACCCCAAAAAAGTCGAGCTCTCCGACTACAACGGCCTGCCCCACATGCTCGTGCCCGTCATCACCGACTCGAAAAAGGTCGCCCGCGGCCTGCACTGGCTCGTCAACCAGATGGAGAAACGCTACGACTACCTCTCCGAGGCCGGCGTGCGCAACATCGAGGCCTACAACGCCCGACCCATCCCCAAAACCCCCGCCGTCCGCGTCAACGACGCGGGCGAGGCCGAGGACCCCCTGCCCGACCGGCTGCCCTATATCGTCACCGTCATTGACGAGCTCGCCGACCTCATGATGATCGCCCCCGCCGAGATCGAGAACGCCATCCGCCGCCTCGCCCAGCTCTCGCGCGCCGTGGGCATCCACCTCGTGTTCGCCACCCAGCGCCCGTCGGTCGACGTCATCACCGGCGTCATCAAGGCCAACTTCCCCACCCGCGTCGCCTTCCAGGTCGCCTCCAAGGTGGACTCGCGCACCGTCATAGACACCGTCGGCGCCGACAAACTCATCGGCAACGGCGACTGCCTCTTCCTGCCGCCGGGCTCCGGCCGCCTCGTACGCGCACAGGCCACGTACCTGAGCGACCCCGAACTCAGGCACGTCCTCAAGTTCATCAAGGACCAGGCCGAGCCCGCTTACGACGACACCGTCCTCGCCGGCGGCGACGATATCGAGGGCGCCGTGGGCGAGATCTTCGACGACGACCTGTTCGACAAGGCCCTCGCCCTCGTCAAGGCCAAGGGCGAAGCGTCCGCCTCGTTCCTCCAGCGGCGCATGCACATCGGCTACGCACGCGCCGGCCGCCTCATCGACCTGATGGAAGCCCGCGGCCTCGTCGGCCCCGCCCGCGGCTCCAAGCCCCGCGAAATCCTCGTCGCCATCGCCGACGAGGAGTAAGAGACCTCTCGCAGAGACGCAGAGACAAAAAAAAGGGCCGCGGCAGGTGTGGTGGCCCGCCGCGGCCGGGGGTGATCGTCTCAATACTTGTCCGGATCCAACGCCTTGAGTCTCGGAATGATCAACGTCTGCCCGTCTATGAGCTTTGTCGGCTCGATGCCGGGGTTGGCCGCCATGATCGCAGCCCGCCGCTTCGCGTCCGATCCCCAACCCGGCGGAGTGTCGTCCTTGTATATCGTGGTGGCCAGTCCCGAAAACGTGTCCCCCGGCCGGATAGTGATCGTGAAGTATTGGTCAATATGCGCCTTGTTGTCCTCCCACCACGTGCGCCACTTCTGCTTCATCTCGTGCCGGTGCTTTGTCTGGCCAGGGCCCTCGCCGTAGAAGCGCAGATGAAACCAGCGCTCCAGTTGCCCCATCGCTGGATCGCCGTTCCAGCTCGTGGCGCTATCCATAGCTTCCAGGAGCAACGGAATCGCCGCCTCGTCCCGGTACTCGCACAACGTAAGCCCCACCGCCTCGCGCACCTCGGCGCTCCCGTCGTCTGTCATCGCGCGCAGGGTTTGGACGGCGTCGGCTTTCTCGAGGCTCGTTTGGACGCCGCATACAGCCGCGCGTCGAACCTTGGCCTCTTCGTCGCCAAGCGCCTTCAGCAAGACGTCCTTGTCGACCTTCACGCGAAGGTTGTCCAGACTCCGGAGTGCTTGCTCTCGCACGCGCGCGTCGGAGTCGCTGCGCGCCGCGTCCTGAAGCGCTTGAACGGCCTCGGCTCGGGCGAGCTCCTTGGCTGCCCGGAGCCCAGCCATCACCCCCGCCCCCATCAGGCGGACTTCGGGGTCTTCGTCCGTCTTGACCAAGTTGACGAGTTCCGGCACGCCTGTGGGCGCCATCGCGCAGAAGATGCCGGCAACCGTCCAGTCTCCGTTCCTAACGTGCTCGATGAGAAAAGGCACGGCCGCCTGACCCATGGCGACGAGCTCCTTCTTGGCGGCCTCGGCCTTCCGCCATTCAGCTTCCGGCGGCTTGAGGCCGCGGCAGTAGAACCGGCTCGCTTCGTCAATGAGTTTCTCTATGCGAGCCGCCTCTTCCTCCTGTACCTCGCCGCCCAAGGCTTGTGCCGGAAATCCGACCATGACAAGGACCGCCAACAGGACCCCGTTGAGCAACCGCAGTCTCTCCATGGCACGACACCTCCTCCGATTGCGAGCAGACTCATCCGCTAGGTACATCGACCCGCTCCTGTCGTCAATGTTCCACATCTGAAGTCCTTACTCTGCGCTCTCTGCGTCTTCCCGTCCTCCGTAGCCTTGGCGAAGGAGGATGCGAGAGACACAAAAAAAGCCGCGGCAGGTGTGGTGGCCCGCCGCGGCCTGTGTGATTTTGGTCTGCTGTGTCGAAGCGTGCGATCTGCTCCCTTACCGGTCTCCGCCGGCGCTTCCGCTCGATCCGCCTCCAGGTGCGGAAGCGGTCTCGCTGCGGCTCCGGCCACTTCGGCGGCGCCCGCCCCGGCGCCGGCGCTTGGGCGGTCGGTCGCCGCTCTCGGCGTCGCGTTCCCTCGAGCGCGAGCTCGAGAGCGCCGGCGCGGGCGTGCGACCCGGCTGGCCCGGCGCGTACGAGCGCCGTCCGCCCAGCGTCGAGCCGCAGAAGCGGCACCGCGTGGCCACGTCGAGCACCGTCATGCCGCACGCCGGGCACGTCTTGGTGCGCTCGCGCACGAAGCCGCGCGGCGGGGCCAGCACGGCGCGCACGCCGAACACGGCCAGCGCGACCATCGCGGCCGCATAGAGCACATACGCGATGAACTGCCCGAGCAGCAGGCTCGAGCCGCCGACCGCGATCGCGGCCAGGCCGGGCGCGCCCGCGTACACGAGCGGCATCACGATATGCCCCACGAAGGACCACACGAGAAAGTGGGTCGCCACGGCGATCAGCGCCGCGGCCACCATCAGAAACAGGATGGGCATGCCGTAGCTGCGCAGCGACTCGACAAACTCATTCCGCCGCCGGCGCCGGTCCTCCGCCGACGCCGCGAGCGCGTTCGCCTCGTCACGCACGTTGAACAGCGTTTCGATAGCAGACCGTAGTCGTTCAGCCATAGTGTCTCCTGCCCATATTCAGGGGGTGCATGGCAGGCCGCGCGCCCGCGAGGCGCCCGCACGTAAGGCCGCCGCGCAACGCCGCTTGAGGCAGGAACGTTCCGTACGAAACATTCCCGCCCGCCGCGCGGCGCACAGCCCCGGACGGCGCCCGCAGGGGACCTGCCGATGGTTAGCGTGACTGACGAGCAATGGAGAGGAAGCTGCGCAGGATCCGCGTGCCCGGCTGCGTGAGGATGGACTCGGGATGAAACTGCACGCCGAAGGTCGGGTGCTCGCGATGGCGCAGGCCCATCACCTCATCCCGGTCGGTCCACGCCGTCACGACGAGCGCCTCGGGCAACGTCTCCCGGCGCACGATGAGCGAGTGGTAGCGGGTCGCCTCGAACGGGTCCTCGACCCCCTCGAACAGCCCGTCGCCCGTGTGATGGATGGGCGACACTTTGCCGTGCATCAACCGGTCGGCACGGTCCACGACCCCACCAAAAACCTCTCCAATGCATTGGTGGCCCAAACATACTCCCAGAATGGGAATCCTGCCTGAGAAAGAGCCAATGACATCCTTCGAGATGCCCGCGTCCCTGGGCGTGCCCGGCCCCGGCGAAATCACGATCGCCTCGGGCCCGAGCGCCTCGATCTCCGCGACGCTCGTTGTGTCGTTGCGCCGCACCTCGAGCCCCTGCGCACTCGCGCAGCCAAGCTCGATCTCGCCCAGGTACTGAACCAGGTTATACGTAAACGAATCGTAGTTGTCAATCACGAGCAACATCTGTGCCGTCCTGCTCCAGGAAAATAGGGACAGTCACCTATTTTTCCGTGACCTGGCGGTCCTTCCGAATCGCATGCGAACGAAAAATAGGTGACTGTCCCTATTTTCCGTCTTGAGCTGTGCACATCGGTGGTGAATTCTCCTAGTAGCTCTCCGCCAAGGTGATAGCCTTGAGCATCCCACGCGCCTTGTTGCGCGTCTCCTCGTACTCGCGCTCCGGCACCGAATCGGCCACGATGCCCGCGCCGGCCTGGATGTAGCACGTGCCGTCCTTGACGATAATCGTGCGGATCGTAATGCAGCAGTCCAGGTTGCCGCTGAAGCTGAAGTAGCCCACCGCCCCCGCATACGGCCCGCGCCGCGTCTTCTCCAGCTCCTCGATGATCTCCATCGCGCGGATCTTCGGCGCGCCGCTCACCGTGCCCGCCGGGAAGCTCGCCTTGAGCACGTCGAACGCGCTGCGCCCCGTCTCGAGCGCACCCACCACGCTGCTCACGATGTGCATCACGTGGCTGTAGCGCTCGATCACCATCAGCTCGGGCACCTCCACCGTGCCGAACTCGCTCACCCGCCCGACGTCGTTGCGCCCCAGGTCCACCAGCATGATGTGCTCCGCGCGCTCCTTGGGATCGGCGAGCAGCTCCCGCTCGAGCGCCGCGTCCTCCTCGGGCGTCGCCCCGCGCGGCCGCGTGCCCGCGATGGGCCGCACCTCGACGCGCCCGTCCTCGCAGCGCACGAGGATCTCCGGGCTCGCGCCCACCACGCCCAGACCGCCCAGCTTGAGGTAATACATGTACGGCGAGGGGTTGACGCTCCGCAGCGCGCGGTAGATGTCGAACGGCTCGGACCGCGTCTCCACCTCGAAGCGCTGGCTCAACACCACCTGGAAAATGTCGCCGGCCCGGATGTACTCCTTGCTTCGCTCGACGATCCCCTCGAACTCGGCCTGCTCGAACGTCGAGCGCACGCGCGCCGGCTCGGGCGTCTCGATCCGCTCGACCGCCGCGTGCCGCGCCGGCTGCACGAGCATGTTGACCACCCGGTCGATCGTGCGGCACGCCGCGACGTAGGCCGCGGCCGGGTCGTCCTCGACGTGCGCGTTCGACACCACCCGGATCGTGTGGTTGATGTGGTCGAAGATCAGGATGGTGTCCGTCATCATGAAGTACAGCTCGGGCAGCCCCAGGTCGTCCGGGTTCTCCTGCGGCACCGCCTCGATGTACTGGATCGCGTCGTAAGCGACGTAGCCGACCCAGCCGCCGAAAAACCGCGGCAACTCCGGCAGCTCGACGACCCGGTAGCGGCCGAGCAACTGCTCGAGCTCATCGAGCGGCGTGCCCGCGCACGTGTACGTCCTCGTCGCCCCGCGCTCGACGAGCGTGATCTCGCGCCCCCGCGAGCGGAAGATCACCCGCGGCTCGGCCCCGAGGAAACTGTACCGGGCGATCTTCTCCCCGCCCTCGACGCTCTCGAGCAGAAACGCGTGGTCGGCCCGGGCAATCTTGCTGAACGCCGACACCGGCGTCTCCATGTCCGCCATGAACTCGCGGTACACGGGCACCAGATTGCCCTGCGCCGCCAACTCGATGAATTGCTCCTTGTCCGGGTAGTACATCGCGAAACGGCCCTACTCCGTGTCGCCGGCCGGGCCCGAGACCGGCGTCGCCTCGATCGTCACCGGCTCGAACGCCCCAAACCCCTCGGGAAAGCCGTCAATCGCCGCCGGCGTGCCGATCACCAGGATCGTCGCCCGGTCGGGATGGATCAGCCGCGTGGCCACGCGCACCAGGTCCCTCTTGGTGATCGCGCGGATGATGTCGAGGTAGCGCTCGAGGTAGTCCATCGGCAACCCGATGCTCTCGATCTCCACCTTCTGCTGCACGATCCGCTCCGCCGTCTGGAAACGGAAAATGAACTGGTTCTCGATCGCCTTCTTGGCGCGCGCGAACTCCTCGTCGGTGACCTCCTCGCGACGCACCCGCTCGAGCTCGTCGAGCACCATCAGCACGGCCTGCTCGGTCGAGTCCGTCTTGGTGAAGCAGTAGGCGAAGAAAAACCCCGGGTAGCGCGGCGCGAAGAAGTAGCTGCCCACGCTGTAGGCGAGCCCCGCCTTCGTGCGCACGCTCTCCATGAGCCGCGAGTTGAACCCCGAGCCGCCCAGGATGTAGTTCAACACATACGCCGCGTAGTAGTCCGGGTCGAGCCGGTCGATACCCAGGTGCCCGATGACGATGTTCGACTGCACGATGTCCTTCTCGACAAACTTGAGCGAGCGCGCGAACCCCGCCGGCACCGGCGGCGGCTCCGCAATCTCGAGCGCCGCCCGCGGCCAGTCACCAAAAAACTCGTTGAGCTTCCCGAGCATCTCGTCACGCTCGAAATCACCCGACACCCCCATGATGATGTTGTTCGGGTGAAAGAACGCCCCGTGAAACGCGACAAGGTCGTCACGCGTGATCGCCGCCACCGTCTCAGGGTAGCCGATCACGCGCCGCGCGTACGGGTGCGCCCCGTAGAGCAGCTCGCGGAACTCGCGGAACAGCGTCTCCTCCGGATCGTCGTTCTCGCGGCGGAACTCCTCGGCAAGCTCCGCCTTGCGCAGCCCGATCTTCGCCTCGTCGAAGCGCGGCCGCCGCACGATGTCGGCGAAGATCCCGAGGCCCGTGTCCAGGTCCTTGCGGAGCACATCGAGCGTGGCGAGGCCCCGCTCGCGCTCGATCGAAACCTCCACGCGCGCAGCCACGAACTCGAGCGCCTCGTTGACCTCGTCCGGCGACATCGCCGCCGTGCCGCCCGTGCGCATCACGGCCCCCGTCAGCGAGGCGAGCCCCGCCTTCTCGGGCGGCTCGTAGATCTCCCCGGTACGGACCAGCGCGTAGATCTTCACAAGAGGCAGCATGTGGTCCTCCATCAGGTAGACCACCATGCCGTTCTCGAGCACCAACCGCTCGACCTCGGGCACCGCGAACTCCAGCGGTGTGACCTCGAGCGTCCGCGGGTCAACGACTCGCGACCAATCGGTCGCCACCGGCACGGCGCCCCGATCGCCGGCGGCCGGGGCGGGCGTCGCCCTCCCCGAGGGCGCAGTGCAGCCGGCAAGCACGAGCAACCAGGTCACCGCGAGCACGGCAGCCGCTGGGACACTCTTCATCGTCGTCCAAACCCTCGCCACGTGCGTGTCCGTCTTACCACCAGGTCTCTCTCCACCGATCATCGAGGAGCCGTCTGTGACTGTCAAGACGGAACTTGCGTCCGCCGGGCCGCGCGCACGCGCCCCGAGCCACCCCTGGGACACGCGCGCGGAGAAACAAAAACACTTGACTCCCCAGCGGCCGTGCCCTACGATGCCGCCCTGTCTTGACCTCCGCCGGCTCTTGCGGCCTCGCGCACCGGTGCCCGGACTCTTTAAGCGTGCGTGATCTTCGCGCAGGATGGGGGAGGATCACTCTCGGAGGAGGGTTCCTCTGGTACTTCCGCAGCCGGAATGCTGCTGGCGTGCCATTTTCCTTCGAGTTGTAATAGTTTGCCGCTCAGGCAGTTGGCGTCTCGGCGCTTGCCCCATCGGCGGCGCCGGTGCCCTGGCAAGATCCCGTGGCATACTCCTTGCAGTATGCCCAGGAGGAGCAGTGTCCTGCCGGTCAGTTCCACCATCCCGGCAGGAAAAAGCAATCATCAGATAACGTCTAACAGACAGAGGAGAAGGCATGATGCTAAAACTCAGGAAATCACGGGCGGGTTTCACGCTGATCGAGCTCCTCGTGGTGATCGCGATCATCGCGATCCTCGCGGGGATGCTGCTGCCGGCTCTGGCGCGGGCCCGCGAGCAAGCCCGCAGGGCCGCGTGCCTGAGCAACCTCAAACAGCAGGGGCTTGGGCTGAAGCAGTACGCGCAGGACTTCGAAGAGAAGTACCCGTGGCAGTTCGGCGCCACCAACTGGGGCAACGCGTGGCGGGACCTGGGTCTCATGTACCCGAACTATATCACGGCCATCGGCGTCTACCTGTGCCCGAGCTCGAAGGACCGGAAGTTCGACCCCATGTGCGATTCCGGCGCCAAGGAGGACTATCCGTTCGAGCCCTTCCGGAACAACGTCAAAGAGCGCATTAGCTACAGCTACTGCCTCGACTTCACAGGCAACGATCCCAATGGCAGGACCTCCTGGGGCGAGAACACGAAGTCCACGGTCCGGATCATGGCCGACAAGAAGGCCGCCTACGAGATCGGCTCGTCCCCAAACGACAAAACGAAGGCCAACCACAAGGACGACGGCCGCCAGGTGCTGTACCAGGACGGCCACGTCAAGTGGAAGTCGGGCAAGAAGGGCCTCGACCCAGAGCCCGATGACCCGGATATCGCCCCGGACGACCAGACCTCGTACGTTGGATGGTGGTCTGATCCAGCGTTCTACAACGAGTAGACCTCCAGGTCGGCTCGACTTGAACTGAATCTGACAAGGGGGCGGTGCGACACACTGCCCCCTTTCTATGTCTGTGCGCGGTGGGTTGCGCCGAAGGCGTGACAGCCCCGCGCGTATCCGGTATCCTTGGGCGCCGAGTGCCTTGGCGCCCGGTGCACCCGCTTCCAGCGTGGACGAGAGGAACGATGACCGACCCGACGCAGGCACGACTCGCCGAACGCGTGCACGCATTCGACTCCTCCGGCATCCGCAAGGTCTTCGACCTCGCCCAGCAGCTCGAGGCCCCCATCAACCTCAGCATCGGCCAGCCCGACTTCGACGTGCCCGATCCGGTCAAGGCCGAGGCGAAACACTGGCTCGACGCCGGCTTCAACAAGTACACGCTCACCCAGGGCATCCCCGAGCTGCGCGACCGCCTCCGCGCCAGGTACGAAACCCAGGGCATCGAGGTCGGCGACGTGCTCGTCACCTCGGGCGTCTCCGGCGGCATCATGCTCGCCCTGCTCGCACTGCTCAACCCCGGCGAGGAAGCCCTTGTCCCCGACCCCTACTTCGTCATGTACAAGCACCTGACGAACCTCATCGGCGGCGTCGCCCGCTTCGTGGACACCTACCCCGACTTCACCCTCGACGCCGAGGCCGTCGAGGCCGCCATCACCCCCCGGACCCGCCTGCTCTTCGTCAACACCCCGGCCAACCCCACCGGCGTCACACTCGACGAGGCCGCCGCCCGCGCCATCGCCGCCGTGGCCGAGCGCCACGACCTCGTCATCATCTTCGACGAGATCTACGAGCACTTCCACTACGATTCCGCCCCCGTGAGCCTCGCCCGGTACTGGCCCAAGACCCTGATTCTCAACGGCCTGTCCAAGTCCCACGCCATGACCGGATGGCGCCTCGGCTGGGCCGCCGGCCCCGCCGAGATCATCCGCGAGATGATCAAGGTGCAGCAGTACTCGTTCGTCTGCGCCCCCTCGTTCGCTCAAAAAGCCGCCCTCACCGCCCTCGATGCCCCGCTCGACGAGGCGCGCGACGCCTACCGGCGCAAGCGCGACCTCGTCTACGAGGGCCTCAAGCAGCGGTTCAACGTCGTGCGCCCCAGCGGCGCGTTCTACATCTTCCCCGAAGCCCCCGGCGGCGACGGCGCCGCCTTCGCCGAGCTCGCCGTCCGAAACAACGTCCTCGTCGTGCCCGGCAACGTCTTCAGCGAACGCAACACGCACTTCCGAATCGCCTTCGCCGCGCCCGACAAAACCTTGCGCCAGGGCATCGAGATACTCAACTCACTCGCCTAGCAGACTGTGGCGGAAAGCGCGTGTCAGTCGAGAACGATCGGGGTGCGAGCATCCCGACCAGACGGATCGGGCCCGAGTCCTCGAAGAGGACGACATCTTGTTAGCCACGGGTGTCAGGGCCTGTTGAAAAACTCCGCCTTTGCCCTTCGCAGCTTTGCCCCGAAGGGGCTGCATAGAACAGCCCAGGGTCAGCGAAGCGCCACCCTGGGTACAAACGCCGCAACAAACCGAAGCATAGCCTGAAGGGCTTACATAAAC
>Ga0180432_10010770_pt1 | contig 10881 bp, 20 predicted proteins | sample SS_ome_10_FD_132414 | JGI IMG/M metagenome (GOLD analysis project Ga0180432, IMG submission 132414) | Hypersaline lake sediment archaeal communities from the Salton Sea, California, USA - SS_1_MS_2 metaG | ecosystem: Environmental > Aquatic > Non-marine Saline and Alkaline > Hypersaline >...
ATATATTAAAACTATAACCTTTAAACTATGTTCACACAAAAACCAAAACATGGGAAGGCCATGGGTAGATACGTTGTGCGATATAATACATTATAATATACAACATACACCGCTTGCAACATACAAAAAGCCACAAACAAACAAGCGGTCCGAGCACCCTAACTATGTTCAAAAATTGAACAAAGGGCGCAAAGCGTCACTCCGTTCGTGACCCCTGGCCCCGTTTCAAAAGCCGCTTTGAGGGAACAAAGTTCACCATTCTCCAAACGGCAAAAAGCCACACCAAAGGCGCACGTGTGCGCCCTCGATGTGGCTCAAAAAAGGTTATTGGCTTACTGTGCTTGTATCAAAATGGCAATGGCCATTCCCCATGCCATGCCTAGCACCAAAGCGAATTTCAATAGTTCCGTGATATAACGTCTCATCTCTCAGCCCTCAGCCACTCATAATATCTTTGTCTCATTTCGCTAATCGGAAACGCGGGCTTTATAATTCCCACGTTGATCGCTTCCTTGATCACTCCGTCGGCTTTTCGGTCCGCGCCTACCAGCGCGCGAAAAGCCTCATGAACGGCCTCAAACTTCATCATTCTTGACTCTCTTAGCTTGTCCTGGTAATTCATCTGTCTTATCTCCTTTTAGGGTTTACGTTTAGCTTTAACCTTTGCCCGTTAGCTCTCATCGACCGTGGCGATTAGTAGTTTACTTACCCAACGCTTTCATCGCCGCTTGCATCTTTTGGTAAAATGCAACCGGGTCCTTCAACATTAACTCAGCGTCTTCCCGCTCAATCCCACTACTCACCAAATCCTGTACCTTCTCTTCAAACGTCTTGTTTTTCCTCTCCCGTTTAAAATAATCCTTCGCAACCAGTGTCCTTCCCTCCAGCTCCTCCAGCGCTTTCAACGCCGTTCTGCTTCTGAACTCCGGTCCCCGAGCGGCTATTATCGCCGCTTTGCTTGCGAACTCTAGAACCTCTTCCTGGTCCATCCCGCCAAAGTCCATCACGTTTCGGACATACACTTTCAACCCGTCCTTACATTTGGTTTTGTGGACCACTTCCACAAGCCCCTTCTCAACGTCAGTACATGTGTACGTGCTCGAGTAGGAATATCCTTCTTCTTCCATCACACCGGTTGGCCCTTCGTACTTTACTTTATCCTTCGCCATGACAACCATCCTTTCCGGGCGCCTCGCGCCCAATGCCACGGCCGATGAGAACCAACGGGCAATAATGTTTGTGGGCTAGTTGTGGTGGCCGGAATCATGTTACATTTTAATTGTGGTTGACGAGATCATCTCGCCATTTTGATACGTTTCAATCCTCCAAACGGTATGTATTGTATCTCCGGGTTCTTTATCAGGAGCAATACGAAACGTCAATGACTCGCTTTCGGATTGCTCGGGATCAAGGTCATTATCCATGATATTAATGATGTTTGGGTACAGGTCCATATGATTATCCTTTCCCCCGGCCACCATAATTAACCCACAAACATTTTGGTCACGCCATATCGGGACACAATGCCCTCAAGCGCTTTTTATTCGATTATCAAAGAACAAGCCCTTCCAGCGTTCCGGGACCGAAGCCCCGTTATCCCACCCATGTGGTGGTCCCGCCGCGATTCGATTCCATCATACCATATCCGCTGGATTTGTCAACCGCTTTCTCAAATTATTTTCCTTTGCCCGGCCCTCAACCACCATTTAACCCAAAATCACTTAACCAACCATCCCATCTCACCCTCCTCACCTCATCACATGACCTGACCGCCCCCGATGGGGGAGTTGCTCGCGTGCCGCTCGCACATAGGCAGTGGTAGATGATTTTTGAATTTTAGCATAACCACATTTTGGAACATTGCTGTCAAGGGTGGCAGAAGGAGTCCGGAGTTGGGCCGCTTGGCGGGCGACACATCGGGCGATGTGGCTGGGCTTTGTTCAAAAATTGAACATAGGGGTCGAGGCCCGTCGGGCGATGTGGACTTGTGTGTTTGTGGTTGTTTGTTATTTGACAACTACGAACGTTTGTGGTATGGTGATAGCTACAATGACAAGGCTAATAGACATACTTGGTGGCGGGCGGGCGACATGAACTTAAACAACGAGCTACAGCGGGAGTATCCGAACTACTTTGACGGGCAGGACCCGTTACGGGCCATAGACCGGCGGGAAAAGCCCGAGGAGCGGAAAACGTTCGAGGTTTCCAAGATCTGGGAACAGCACGAGGAAATAATCCGACGGTTGCTGGTAGGCCAAAAAGCCAGCCAAATCGCGGAAGACATGTCGGTGTCCCGGGCAATGGTCTCGTATGTGCGAAAAAGCCGGGTTGTCCAAGATCGGCTGGCCGAGCTAAAAGCTGAGCGGGACTCTGAAGCTATTGATATGGCCAAGTATATCAAGAAAAAAGCTCCTGAGGCTCTGCGGCTGCTGGAAAAAATCATCGACGGTGACATTGACGCTCCGACTACTGTCCGAGCTCGTGAAGCAAACAACTGGCTTGATCGGGCCGGTTATGCCCCCGTCCGAAATATCCAGGCCCAGCACATCCACGGGCATTTTACCTCCGACGAAATCGAGGATCTCAAACGCCAAGCTATCGCAAATGGTTTTGCCCAGCCAAGTCCATCAACCCAGCACCTGATTGACGTCACACCCGCAACAAAGGACGAAGTTCCGAAAGTCGCCAACCCGGCAACTTGCGACCTCGTCGCAAGAGGCGAGGAAACTAACGGTGCCTGATTACCTGGTGAAATTGGTGGCTGAGGTGTTGAGCCCGACGAGTCTGGTGTTGCTTGCTGTGGTGATGTGGCAGTTTCGGGAAATCCACACTAAGGACAAAAACTATCACTCGCTGTTTAGCGTTTTAAACAACCATACTGATGCTATTAACCGTTTACTTGGTGTGCTCGAGGGGAGGAGAGTGGCATGAGCTGGTTATTCGGGCGGGGCAAAAAGCAACAAGCCGAGATTGATGAGCTGATAGTTAAAAGCGAGGAGATGGTCAAGCGAGCGGCCGAGTATGAGCGCGCGGCGCTTGATGGCGAGGAACAGTGGATGCTCGTAAAGTGTAAGCCAAAAACCAAAGTGGATCATCCTCTCCGGCGGGAAACGGATGCTGTATGTGTGACCTAGCATTGTTCACATACATCGCCTTGGCAGTGATTTCAAGCTTTGGTGCAGCGCTCTTTATCGGTTGGCTCGTGCACAGCAGTTACCGGGCGACGAGTGTCTACCTCTACGTGACGCTGCTTATATCCGGTGAGGCCATTCGTTCGTGGATTAATGTGCAGGGCCGATTGTATGCCCTGGCGAACGACGGCTCGTTTTATTTGTTTTCCCAAGGTTGGTATTGGCCATCCCGTAACATCCTAAGCCTTGTAGCCCTAACAGCCATCGTGGCCCACATGACCTATCGCGTAGCGACTGGCAAGAACCTGGAGGTCCCCGAGCATTGGAGCGAAAAGATGAAGAAGTGGTTCAGACGATGACTAAGATTTTTCAGCGACAAATCGACTCATTTGGCGAAGCATAATAGCTGGCTGAATAACAACTTTTTGAACTTGGAGTATCGGCTTTTCGATCTTGAGAAACGTTGTGAGCGGGAGCACCTGCAATGTGGGCGAGATGATTAAAGACATTTTGGGAATGGCTGTTGTTGGCATTGTAATGGCAGGTGGGCGAAGCGAACCAGTTGGTCGGCCTGGTCGGGTGGTGTGGGAAGCGGCAAATCGTGTGCAAAGAGTTGAGTTCATGGTTAGTGTTGATGCTGTCTTACGGGCAATTAAGAAGATCTTTAGGTGGTTTAAAAGGAGGTAACGAAATGGACATGATTTTGAAACTGGCTATTCCGATCATAATGCAGATTGTGGAAAAGCTGCTGAGTCCGGAGAACATTATCAAGTACGGCGACAAGCTGTTTGACTTTATCGAGGACGCGGTGGTGTCCAGCGACACTACGATCGACGATGAGACCGTTTTGCCGGTGATTACTGCGCTCCGACACGCTCTTTCAATTCCGGATAATGACTAGCGATGGCAACTCGGTATTATTGGATAGGCTCGACCGGGCCGTTTAAGTATGATGATGCTTCGCAGGTTAATGATTCTGGCTTGGTGTATGATGGTGTTGCGGCGCCTGACCAAGCTTCAGTAATCACGACCGGCCAGCTCAATGTAGCTGAGGCTCCGACATCCCCGACCCATGTGCTGCGTGAGGATGATATCGGCAGTGTTGTTGGCGATGTATCTGGGCCGGCCAGCTCAACGGATGGTGCTGTTGTGTTGTTTGATGGCACGTCCGGCAAGTTACTTAAAGATAGTGGAATAACAGACTTTGGTGAGGTCCTAGCCGACGGCACTTCTGGTCGGGTGCTTCGGCAGGGTTTCCTGGCCTTACGGGATGGCACGACAGGAGTGTCGCTTAAGTGCCAGCTTGATTCCCATTGGAATGGTGATACTGATGGGCCGACTGATAACGTGACCAAGGGCGCTACGACTGGGAACTACGCGCTGAACTCCGCCGGTACCATCCTTGACATCCAAGCGGCTGCGTTTAGCGGCAACATCGTGATGGCGTTTGCTTCTATGGGAGTCAACAGTTCTGGCACTTCTTTAACGGCGTTTGTCTATCCTATTAGTGGTAAACTCAGAGTAATGCTATACAGCGATCCGGCCGGAACGGCCCAGGACATTACGACATTGGTGGACACTGGCTACATATACGTGAATTTGCTTTATCTGACCAGTGCTTAAACTATGTTCAAAAATTGAACAAAGAGGAGTAAACGATGGGACAAACAGTAATGACATTCAGCGGTACACCAGGCCCCACGACGCGGATTGTGGTGGGTGATACGGTTGATGAGCTGAGCGATGAGTACAACAACGCGAGCGGTGAGCCGGCGATTGGAGCTATTGTAACATGCGAAACCGGTGACGTGCGCTTCACGATGGGTGGGAACATCTCCACCCCAACGTATCCGCCTACTCAGGGCGCCAGCGGTCTCGGCCATATCCTCTACGAGGGCCAGAGCCTTTATCTGTCTAGCGGTCCTGCCGTGCGAACGTTTCAGTTTATCGCCTCCACTAATGGTGCTGCAGCAGCTTTGCAGGTCACGCCGTTGTTTGAGCGAGGTTAATAATTATGGGATATTCAAATAGCTGGTTTGGGAGTGTTGGGGTTAGTGGTGGGGCTAGTGGCGGAGCTGGTGATTTCGGCGCGGCGCACGAGTTGACACTGAGCGGTGGTGTGGCTGTCAAGGATAGTTCTCACAAAAACCTGCTGATCGACACCGAAGCGGATGCGGCGAGTGATGATCTCGATAATATCACTGGATACAGCGAGGGTGACATGGTGATCATTGCGCCGGCGGACGGTGCTCGAACGGTTGTGGTCAAGGACTCAGCAAATATAAACTTGCAGGGCGTTGACTTCACTATGGACGACATTTACGACAGCATGATTTTGCTTAACCTCGGTTCTGACAAGTGGAAGGAACTATCAAGGAGCGCAAACTGATGAAAAAATTATTTGTAGGTTTTCTTGTTGTTTGCTTTGTTCAATTTTTGAACACAGCTTGGTGTGCCGATGGCGATCCTGCGATTATGGGCAAAACGAACACTGGCGATTTCACTGTCCAAAGCACTACCGACTCCGCAACCGCCGTGCAGGTGCTGGACGCTGACGGTGGGGCGCCGGTGTTGAATGTGGATACAGACGGAGAAAATGTTGGGGTGGGAACGGCTGGCCCAGACCGCAAGCTGGACGTTCTCGACGCCTCCGACCCACAGCTACGGCTCACGCACACGGACGGTAGCGTGTACTCTGAGATGCAGACGGACTCGAACGGGGATTTGACGATTACACCGAGTGGTGGGGATGTCGATATTGATGCTAACGTAACCGCAACCTCCTTCACCGCAGATCCATCCGACCCCGCAACCATGAGTTTCGTCAATTCCAGCGGCGCAGATGGCGACACGAACGCGATGATATCTGTTACTCTTTCTGATAGTGGCAGCGGTACTGAGGATGCAGACGTTACTTTCTCCAGCCAGGTTGATGGGACGATGTTCGACTTTATGGTATGGGACGCAAGTGACGAGAGTTTGGTTTTGCCGTTGGAGAATGACTCCGCCACCCCCACAATGGCCTTCGGTGATGGGGATACGGGGTTTTATGAGAGTGCGGATGATACGCTTGCGTTTGCCGGGGATGGTAACGTGGCCGCGTATTTTAATAGATATTATATGCGGGGGACTGGAGAAGGTCGGTTTAGATTGGATTTCGGTGTGTCTGCTTATAATGACCCATTGTATTGTTTTCGGGCTGATGATGACACCGGCATAGGCCGAGCAGCAGCAGACCAGTTAAGCCTGATTGCGGGTGGGGTTGAGGGTATCCGGCTGATCGAATCAACGGGTGTCCTCCAAAAAGTCCAGCTAACCACAGGCATAACGGCAACCAACCCGGGCGTGCAGGGAGATAACCCTTTAGTCTCTTCCTACAACCGCATTACCACAGTGGGGACGGCTGATGATGCTGTGACCCTCCCGGCTGCTGATTCTGGTGTAATCTGTAACATCCGCAACGATGGAGCGAACCAGTTGGAAGTCTGGCCAGCAAGCGGTGATGATTGCGGAAGCGGTGTTGATACAGCTTGCACCATAGCGGCAGGGGATGCTGTAACTTATGTGGCCATAGACGCTACCACATGGAAAATTTGGTAAGGGGCCTGACATGACATATATCAGATCAGACAAAAAAATCTGGAAGTACGCCGGAACCATCTGGTACGTCAACGGAACTGGCGGGAATGACAGCAACAGTGGAACTGATCCAGACGAAGCTCTGGCGACTATCGGACAGGCAGTGACCAATGCTTCGGCGGGAGACGCCATCGTGACTTATGCCTCTACCTACGCCGAAGCGGTTGACCTGAACAAAAACGCTCTTGAGTTCCATCCCGAGATCGGGACAATCATTGCTCCGGCGTCAGGAACTCCCTTAACTATATCCGCAAACTATTGCAAAGTCCAGTGTCCTGGCGGTTCGCTTCGAATCAACCCTGGGGCTAACGAAACTGGGGTTCTGATCACGGGCGTATGGGCTTATGTGTCTGATGTGCGGGTGTTCGGTAACTCTAGCGCCGATATAGGGTTCCATGTCGGTAGTGCTGCGGATAACACCAACGGTGATGGAAGCGTCTTAACGAACTGCCGATGCTCCTCACCTCTAATCGCGGCTTTTAAAATCCAGGCGAACAAAGTAAAGCTGGAAGATTGCTGCACTGGCGGTGAATCCGGGGACAGTTCAATTGGATTCTGGATAACCCCTGATGCTTCTGGAGTGACTGACAAAGTACGGCTGAAAGACTGTGGATCTCAGGGACATGAATCAGGTGGCTTTGTTGTTGACGCTGGATGCACGAACGGTGGCATCGAGTCTTGTTACTCTGGCGGCGGTGACGGCAAAAGCACGGATGCCGATAACGCTTTTGTGTGGTCCAACTTCCATTATGATCGGATCAAGTACAAGAGCATCACGTTTACCGCAACTGGTGGGGTGGGGGGCGCCGGGACCAATTACAACCTGTTCAAGGTAACTGGGACCGTCCGAGTGTCTAACATCTTCGGTCATGTAACCACAGTGTTACCGGCCACATCAACTGTGCCAAACCTGGAGCTTTATTCCAGCAATGCCAGTGTGGATATCACATATGCTGCTGGTGGGCCGGACATCTCCGGTGCCGTGGTGGATGCAGTGTTGAAGCGCCTTGAACCAGCTGGTGAACCTCTGTTGTTCTCCAATCCTGACAGCACTCCAGCAATCACGGAATCATCCAACTACCGCGACCCGCACGTTCCGGCGATATTGACCAAGGATGATGCAGCAGACACTTATATCCAGTTGCAGCTTTCAGCGGCATTGGCAAGCGGGGCGATGCACTGGCACGTAGAGTGGGAAGCCGTAACGGACGATGGGTTTCTGGAACCGGCGTAAAGGAGGAGTGATGAAAAAACTAAATCTCATAGTAGGTATCTTGTGTGTGGCCGTATGTTTACTGGCTGTTAGAGTGTGGATACTTGAAAAACGGATTGATAATCCCCGTATTGAAACAATCAGCTACCCAACTGTTAGTTACGATCCAGGCATGAATAACGGTTATATGGTTGATAATTTTGGGAATCGTGTTCCGTTGGAGGTTAATTGATATGAAAAAGCTAATACTAACAATCGCAATCCTGCTGATGTTCCCGTGCGTGTGTTGGGCGGGCATAGACAACCCAGTTCTCAATATGCCCTTGGTCGCAAAGACCATGAACGGGCCGACAACGGCGAAGGACTTCGGGAGTGGTGCGAATGATGGAACGCTGGTGAATGCTCCGGTGCCTACGAGTAATGGGATGACGTTTGATGGAGTGGATCAGTATGTGAACTGTGGTGAAATGGCAGAAATTGAGGGGGCTACAGCATTTAGCTTATCTGCTTGGATTAACTTTGGGTCTGGTAGTCAGGATTATCCGCAAATCGTAGCGCAGGATGCAGCAAACACCTATAATTTCGCTATCAATAGAAACGATTCTTTACTTTATATCTATGTAAATGGAGAATCTTTTTCTACTCCAAACAGTAGCATAACAAGTGGTACATTGTATCATGTTGCGTTTACATATGATTCAGCAGGTGCTGGTTTGGGAATACTTTATATAGACGCAGATGAATCCGCAAGGGATGATACGTTTAGTGGTAGTGCAGTTGGAACAACTACGAACGATATGCATATTGGTTTTTACCATAGTGGGTCTGCTAATCATTACTTCCCAGGCACAATCTCAGACGTCCGCATCTATGACAGAGCCTTAACCCAAGAGGACGTGACAGCACTTTACAACCTGGGCCGCACAAGCCAGCAGGGAGATATTAAGGGGGTGGGTGCTTCAGGTGCGGGGATTAATTAATGAGCGTGGTGGTGTGGCCATGACCAGCCAAAGAGAAGGGTATTGCAGAGTATGTGGTGAGTACAGCCAAGGTGTTTATATCGAGTATGACCGGCTATGCAATGCCTGTCATACTAAAATGCTGAAAAAGGACAAACCTACAATCAAGAAACTTCAAGATTGGTTGGAAGGGACTAAGACCGCAAAGCAGAAATTGAATGACAGAATTGGCGACCACATTAACCATCTATGGTGTGAGTGATATGAAAAAACTAGGCGGCCCAGTCAAATGCCCGAAATGCGGTGGGTTGAATCCAAGCGGCTTCTACAATCCTGATTGTTGTCGGTGGTGTGGGAAGGGCAGAATTAATTACAAACGATTCGTTGACAAACTAATTGATATGAAACCGCTTGATCCTGAATACAGCAAAGTGGCGGATAATCACTTTTGGGAATTAGCGTGATGAAAGCACCACAATACTACGTTTGGGATTTTTCAGCAGACTCACCACAGCATCTCCCGCCGGTTTGCCTGGACAAGTTCTACACGGCGGATGATCTGATGAAGATTTTTGATGGGATTAAAAAGTCATACTACGCCAACGCTATTCAGTTCTATTGTGATGACTATTCAATAATGTTTAAGGAGCTTTGAGTATGAAAACCGAACTCAACAAAAAATCAATAGACACAATATTCAAAATCCTTGATCACCGTCTTGAGCGGGAGCGGGTTAGGCAAGCAAAGGCTATGGACAAAATGGATCTTGAAAACTATCACAGATCAAGTGCAAAACTACATGCTTATGCTGACATCCATGCAACGATTGTTCATGAGTTGAGGAAGTGATATGAAAAACCATGACACAATTCTACTTTTTATATCCCTTGCTTGCGGGTGTGTGACGCTGGCAGCTGTGCTTTGGTGGCTGACATGAACTGGCTTGAGAAATTATTAGGGTTAGGGGCAGTAAGAGGCGAATGTGTTCCGAGGGCTTTTTTCAATGCTACTGCCTGGGCAATCAAGAAGAAGTGTCCTGTGTGGATAGCCGATTTCAAGGGCCACTGGCAAGCAGTAGGCCAGGATGAAGGCGGTGAACTAATCTTCCTTGAAGGCAATGGCTGGGACGTGTGGGAAGGCAAAAAAGAAGGAACGAACCCCATTTACAAGCTGTGGACACTGGAAGATGCAATGGCTCACTTTTGCAGACATAATCCGTGGGCAACAGCATCACCGAAACGTCAAGCGGAATTGGATGGAATAACTATGTTCAAAAATTGAACAAAGGAGATACGAAATGAGAGCTGAGTATACCCCTGATGTTGTAATAACTAACGGTGTTTGGGTTGATGCCAGGGCTTACGGTGTTACGGCTGATGGAGTAACGGACGAGACAACGGAGTTCCAGGCCTTTATTGATGCAATCCCAGCGAATGGTATGGGGTTGGTTCCCCGTGGGACAACTATTGTTTCTAATATTACAGGCGTTTCAGATATGAAGCTCGTCGGGCATAACAGCGGGTTGTCAGTTATTAAACACAAAGCAGCAGCAACCAATAATATGCTGGTGTGTTCTGGTGATATAGAACTTTCAGGTGTTCAGATTGACGGGAACAAGGCTAATCAAACCGGCCGTTATGACGCTGTGAATTTTAGCGGTGGTGGGACATTGCATGTGCATGACTGTTTATTTAGAAATACTGTTGGTGCAGCAATCCATAACACAAATGCTACGCTTGTCAATATTCATGATAATGAGTTTCTTGATTTGGCCGAGCATGGTGGGACTACTGGCCAAACTGCTTATGGTTTTGTAGATGAAACTACCACAGGCCCAGTAAAGATAAAGGTCTGTAACAACAACTTTGTTAATAGTGCTCCGTCAGTTGATTCGCTTGCATGCACTGCTATTATGATAAACCCAGCGAGAGGTACGTGC
>Ga0180432_10010771_pt1 | contig 10880 bp, 6 predicted proteins | sample SS_ome_10_FD_132414 | JGI IMG/M metagenome (GOLD analysis project Ga0180432, IMG submission 132414) | Hypersaline lake sediment archaeal communities from the Salton Sea, California, USA - SS_1_MS_2 metaG | ecosystem: Environmental > Aquatic > Non-marine Saline and Alkaline > Hypersaline >...
CTGTATCTCCACCTGTAAAATCTATCTCCTGATCATGTGCATATTGAGCTATTTCTACGATTATATTAAACAGCCTTCCAGATCCTGCAGGAATCCCTTGTCCCTGAGTATATGGATATTCATCATATTGCATTAATATTAACACATCACCAGATGTACCATCATTATTTATTTGCTTTACATATGATACTGGATTTTCATTTATGCATCCATCTAGTGTGATATTAGTAATAGTAATATCGCCATTTGATAATGCTTCTCCATAGTTAATTCTAATCATTATTCCAAATATCTCCTCGGTCCAAGAACCAGATACTTCGATTATATTTTCAGTTGTTCCAGGCTCTACTATAGTATCTTGAATTTCAACATTAAAAAATGGTGATAATATTGTAATAACACCTGGGATTACATCTGGTTCAATTTGAAAATTTTCATATAATGCGTACCATACATTTGCTGAGTCTGATTCAACAAAATCAACATCTTGGTCTTCAGCAGTTTCTGCAACATCAATGACAATATTAAACAGTTTTCCAGATCCTGCAGGAATACCCTGCCCTGGAGTATATGGCCAACTATCAAATTGAACATATAATAATATAGAGCCAGTATTAGCCTCATTGTTTATAAGTAACGCATCATTTGCTGGAACTTCATCAACACATCCTTCATAAGAGACATTTGTGATTGTAATATCTCCATTTCCCAATGTTGGACCATATTCAACTTTTATATATATTGCAAATATTTCTTCTTCCCATGATCCCGTGACTTCGACAAACTTATCTGTCGTTCCTGGTTCAACAGAGGTATCTTGAATTTCAACAGAATATCCATCTAATCTTTGTGTTTGCATATCATTTTTTTCACTAGTGCTTGCTGTTACAACAACGGATGTAATGATAAGTAATGTTGCTATGAACAAACTTGCAGCTTCTCTAATATATTTTTTTGTTTTGATTTTCTTCATCTTATTTTCCCTCTAATATATTTATTAATGTTTATAAAAAGTTAGATATTAAAATATTAATATAGTTTATTGGAAGAAAATCGAGTGTTTGGAAGAAAATCGAACAAAGATAACTCCTTTATTTTAATTAAGACAAAAAATAAAGAAATATATGTATATAAAATTTAAATCCTACTAACTACCATCTCTTCTGATTCTGAGGTTTTTCCTCTAAACATATAATTTACTAGATCAACTACTCTACAGGAATATCCCCATTCATTATCATACCATGAAAATATTTTTGCAAGATTGCCCTGACCACCGACAACTGTTGTGCTTAATCCATCTATAATTGAGGAATGAGGATTTCCGATTATGTCAATAGATACTAATGGTTCCTCACTATATTGCATAATTCCTTTAAGAGAACTATTTGCTGCATTATTAAATGACTCATTTATTTCCTCTTTTGTCACATCTTTTTTCAAAATGCAGGTAAAATCAGTTAATGATCCGTCTGGAGTTGGAACTCTTACGGCAAGACCATCAATTCTATCTTTCATTTCTGGTATGACAAGAGAAACTGCTTTTGCAGCACCTGTTGTGGTGGGGATGATAGAGACAGATGCAGCTCTTGCTCTTCGTAAATCTTTATGTGGAAAATCTAAAATTCGCTGATCACCAGTATAAGAATGAATTGTTGTCATGAAGCCTTTTTCAATGCCAAAATTTTTGTTTAATATTTTAACTGGTGGAGCGAGACTATTTGTCGTACAAGATGCATTTGATACTATCTTATGTTTGTCAGTATCATATAATTGTTCGTTTACCCCAAGCACAATTGTTATGTCGGGATCTTTTGCAGGTGCAGAAATTACTACCTTTTTTGCCCCTGCCTCAAGATGTTTTGTTGCACCCTCTCGAGTGCGAAATACTCCTGTGGACTCTATTGCCACATCGATATCATACTTGCCCCATGGCAAGTTTGATGGGTTGACCTGTGAGAAAAACTCGATAAGTTTTCCATTTATTTCTATCCCATTGTTTTTTAAATTTATGTCTCCATCGAACTTTCCGTAGATAGAGTCATATTTAAGAAGATGAGCAAGTATCTCAGTATTACCAAGATCATTTATTGCAATAATTTCAAATTCCTTGCCATATTGAGAATGTTGTAATGCTGCTCTAAGAACGTTTCGTCCTATCCTTCCAAAACCGTTTATTCCTACTCTTATCATCCTCATCCACAATTCCAAAAAACATTGTTATCTATATAAGCTTTCCGACAAGATGAATTGATGAAGAATCAATAATTTTTACTGATATAATTTCTCCAATTTTGACTTTTTCTTTTATTTTTACTGGTTTATAGTTTTCGGATCTACCAATAAATTCGTTATTTTCATTTTTTGTAACAAGAACTCTATATTCTTTTCCAACATGATTTTTGTTTATTTGTTTTGATATTTCTGTGTAGATTTTTGATAAACGCCTTGATCTTTGCTTTAATGCATCTGTTGGAATTCTATCTTTCATAGTTTTTGCCTTGGTTAGTGGTCGTGGAGAAAACCTTGTAATATTTAGAATATCTGGTTTTATTTTTTTTATTAATTTGATAGATTTTTCAAATTTTTCTTCAGATTCACCTGGAAAACCAACAATAACATCTGTTGAAAGTGTAATATTTTCATATTTATTTCTAAAAGCTTTTACAATTTTTTTAAAATCAGTTACACTGTATTTTCGATTCATCTGTTTTAAAATATCGTTATCGCCTGATTGTACTGGTAGATGAATAAACTTATAGATTTTTTCATGATTGTATGCATTAATTATAGATTCTATGTTTTTTTGAGCGGTATATGGATTCATCATTCCTACTCTAATTCTATAATTGCCCTTTGTTTTACAGACATTTTCTAGAAGTGTACCTAGATTATCATTGCTATCAAAACCATAGGATGCAGTATCCTGTGCTGTTAAAAATATCTCCATACAACCTTGTTTTAATGCTTGTTTAACATCTGAAATAATCTCCTCTTGAGAAAAAGATTTTAAATTACCTCTAGCAAAATGAGTTATACAATATGTACATGAAAACATGCAACCTTTGGCAATAGAGATTGGTGCAGATTTATCTCGAAAATATTTTGTTGTTTTTTCAGTTTTCTTATCTATTTTCACATATTCATTTTCTTTTAATATCTGATTAATAAAAATAATTTCATCAGGTGGTAATAATATTGATTTTGGAACAATTGATTTTATCAAATCTGCTTGCACTTTTGGCATGCAACCTGAAACAATAATTTTTTTTCCAGCTTTTTTAAAAACTCTTAATCTTGATAACATCCTTTGCTCAGTTGTTCCAATCACAGTACAAGTTAGAAGAAGTAAAACATCAGCATCATCTATTTTATCAACAATTTTATGTTTATCTTTTTGTAAGATACCTAAAATAGTGCTTTCATCGCTTTTATTTGCAGTACAACCATATGTCTCAATATAAATATTCATAAATTACAATGGAAACAAATATAATTCTATTTAACTGCTTCTGTTAATCGAGCTAATATAAATTTCTTATCTATATTAGATAAAAAATAACCTGCTCGTGGTCCCTTTTCTTGTCCAAGAATTATTTGATATAATGTTTTAAATGAAATATTGATCTTAATATTCGTTTCTTTTGATGCTTCATAGATTGCATTATGTATTTCTTCTGGAGACCATATAATACTTTTAAGTTTATCATTTAAACATATTAGAAAATCTTTTTGTTCATTTTTAAGAGACATGTCTGGTAATTTTTCTTTTACTTCAAATTTAACCATATCTGGTGCAAACATTTTTAGCCAATAATTTGCATGTTCAGTTCTTTGTTTTAAATACAGTTCATCTTCTCTATTTAAATCGTCAGGAATTTGCCCAGTACGAATAAGTATTTTTTTAACACCTTCCCATTTTTTACCTATTTGTATAAGAGTTACTAAATGTCTATAAGGTAGTTGATATGGGATTTCTTTTGGAATCTGATATGGTTGTGAAAGCTCATATGTTTTTTTGAGATCCTTCATACCTTTATTTTCTTCATCTATTCCAAAATAAACTCGTTCTTCTTTATCATATTCATCTACTAGATTTAATAATCCAATACCTGAGTCAAAAGTTATATGTCGTTCTGGTTGATTTTTCATAAGTAAAAAGCGTAAAACCTCAGGCGGAGTCATTTTAAGCATTTCTTCAGAGCTTAATGCTGTACCTTTAGAACTATGCATAGCTCCTTTTCCTTTCAATATTATAAATTCATATACAAGTAGTGCCGGATGAGGATATTTGTAGATTTCTTCAACTATTTTTGCACCTGTATCCCTTGCGCCGCCTACTGTTGCAAGATCCTTACCGCATGGCTCGAATGTAACATTTAACATTTTCCATCTTGCAGGCCAATCTATTCTCCATGGTAATTTTCCAACACCGCCTTTACGAATATCAATTTCTCCTTCATATCCACAATCACAAACATATTCAATAATAGGAAAATCATAAAGAACAGGTTTTGCAGTATTTATACGTCCACATTTAGTACATAAAACATTAAAAGGAAGCCAATTCTTTGGAAGCTTTCTTTTAGAAATATTTTCAATGATATCTCTTATTTTAACCGTATTTTCAAGTGCAATTTGAATAGATTCTACATATTCTCCTTTTTTATACATCTCACTTGCTCGATAAACATGAGGATTAACACCGATTTCTTTTAATGAATTTAAAAAAGCGTTTAGATAATGATCTGCATAACTTTTATGTTTACCGCAGGGACAAGGGATATCAGATATAGGTTTTCCAACATATTTTTCATATGTTTTTGGTAGATAAGGATAAACTTTTCTTAATGGGTCAAAATCATCAGCTATATAGATAAAATTTGCATCCCCGCCTTTTTCAATAATACATCTATAAATAGCATCAGTTGTTAATATTTCCCGCATATTACCAATATGTATTGGACCTGATGGAGTAATCCCTGTTGCAAGAACGTGTTTCTTTTTTGATTTTAATAGTTTATCTGCTAAAACATCTGCCCAATGCATAAAATTTCACCCGAATTTTAAATGCTTCTACAATGCTCTTGCTCTAATTAAAGCACGTAATGGGATACCTTCAACAACATCTGCAGCTCTTTTGTTAACAATACAAACACAAAGAACTGGTTTTCCCTTTTCAGCTTTTGTTGCTTTTATCGCATTTTTAAAGGTTTCACCTGATCCAACAACATCATCTACGATAACAATATTTTTATCTTTTACTGATGCATAATTAGATGAAAATGCGCCAACTTTTTCATGATGAGGCCGAAATAATGCAAGTTCTAAACCTAAATCCTCAGCAATATATGATGCAAAAGGAATGCCATTTATTGCGATACCAACAACAGTATCAATATCAATATCTCTTTTCTCAGATTCTTCAAGAATTATATCACTTAATGCATCTGAAATATAACCTATTCTTGATGGATAAATTCCAACGGAGCGCCAACCAATTTTTACTTCACCAACAGGTTTTTTTTCTTTTCCTTTACTTAGAAGCCATATGGCTGTATCTTTTGATATATTTAATTCTTCAGCTATCTCGTAATCCGATAGGCCACTCTCTTTATATTTTAATGCTCTTTTTTTGAGAGATTCTATTTCTTTCATATAATTTTCACCCTCAAAAAATAGGTATCAATCTTAGATATTTAGATGTATTGGTATATTAAAAAAATTGTTGATAAATATGAAATAATTTTCTAATAAAAATTAATTTTTAAAGATTGAATTCTCATTCTCTCTATGAATGATTGCAAAATTACAAAATAACGAGTTATTTTTATTTTTAAAAATAAAAAAGAAGAATTTAATTATTTTTGTAATTTCTTCTTTTTAAATATTTTTTATGTAGGTACTGTAACATTACAACCTGGAGGAGTTGATCCACAGTATTGTGTTGCCCTATTACATGCATCTGTACGAATTTGAGTTACATAAGCAATACATGCTGCTCTATCAGCACTACCTGCAGGAAATTGTGATATACAGCTTTGATATTTTGAATTTAAACAATCAATTTCCATTGTATACGCATGACATTCCTCAGCAGGTGGGTCGATTCCAGGTAGAAATGGAGGTCGACATATTTGTCCCGAAGGTGTATGAGCACAGGTTACGCTATCATGATGATCATCTTCATGGACTTTTACACATTCTTCAGCTAATTGATGACCATAGTCTCTTCCAGTTGTGCCATTTGGATCACTTGGAGGAAAAAACGGTGGATGATGCCAAACACAGCTGACCATTCTTCCTTGACAGCATATAACTCCACCCCAATCTCCATTGCTACAATTGGCTCTTATTGCATTACAACATTCCTCATCTGTCATCTGATTATTTTGACTTTGACCTTGTGATTGACCTGGAGTTATTATTTGTACCTGATTATTTCCTTGCGTATATTGGAGATCGTTGAATATATCAATGATTATATTAAAACCAATTTTTATAGTTGGTGAAACAGTTGGTTCATTTACACAACAACCAGGATTTGGAGGATTTTGCTGGACTTGAGTAGCAGTAGTTAATTCATATATAGAAATAACTTTATCTATTTCATTGGCTACTAGTGAATATCGTGCACCACTTGATACTGGAATTGGGCGGTTTTCACCATCTATACTATCAGAAACACAGGATGATGATTTGCTCTTAAACTCCAAGTTTTCGTGCTTAACATTTACACCTAAAAACTTATCTAAAGTAAAACGTAATTCATCCTCGTTAACAAATCCATTGAATTGTTCCATAATTTCATAGCCATTTTCACTGATTCCATCAATTAGAAACATAGTTGGAAATCTATCTATTCCAAAATCATTAGCAATTTTAGGATGTTTTTCAGCATCGATATATACAAATTTTATTTGGTTGTATTCTTTTAAATTTTGTAAGCTATCAAGTATTAATATTTCCTTTTGACTATAAGCACACCATTCAGCATAGAACAATAAAAAAACAGGCGATTCTTCTAGATGTTGTGAAATCAAATTAATTATTTCTTCATCTGATATAGAATCTTTTTTTCTAGCAACATCTGTATTTATTATGCTATCGACAAGTTCATAAACATTATATCCTCGATCTTTTAGAAGATTGTATGCTTTTGTTTGTAAAATTTGATCTCTTGAGGTTATTATTATACTTTCATATCTGTTTAATTTATATTCAAGACAGCTTCCACAACCCATATCTGACAAACTAATCGCAATTACGCCATTAATTGAATATGAATTGTATTGATATTCTTCTTGTATATCTAATATTATTGCTTTTTGATTTTCTATTAAATCTTTAGCATATTTAACAGATATATATTTTCCATCTGAAATATTGTTTTCATTCAAAATTGCAGATCCTGGCATAACAAAAACCAAGATTAACACAATTGATATACCTGCCTTTATGAAGTATTTTCTATTTTTTGTTTTATTCATATTATTTTCACCCATATCTTTTCTCTATTCTTTACTTTAAAATTTAATTTATTGGTTCAAAAACAACTTGTACCTCAAACATATCGTTAAATGGTGTTCCATCTTCATCATATTGATTGCAACAAGAAGCTCCTGATGAAATCCAATGATCAGCATCAAATTCTACTGATAATGTGTATGTACCTGGACCGACAACTCTTGAAAAAGCAGATGTATCTTCTCCGGGTTCATCAAGATTTAATTCACCGTTTTCTCCTGCAATACTCCATTCAAGTCTGTTGGAGGTTCCATAAACATCTGCAAGTTGTCCTGCCATGCTGATAAGTGCTGCTGTTCCAACCATGAGACTTTCTTGTATTAGCTCAAATTCAATTTCAATATCGTAATCACCTGGATATGTACTAACTGATGAAGTAGCTCCACTCGTTGACATATCTAAACAGTTTGGGCCTTGACCACATGGATCACCTGTCTCTATGGCTAGGGTATCTAATGAAGCAATTAATGATCCACCAGCATTTACACTATTTTTTGATGCTGTTGCAGTAATTTCTGTTACTCCCCCTGCATTTGCTTCAGCATAATTTTCTGAACTTTCGGCTTCGCTATATACTGGATTAAGAACAGCAGTCCATGCACATGAACCTCCCGTATCTCCAAGAGGACACACATGTCCATCAGGTCCAGTTTGTTTTATATCTTGATCATCATCACCAGGTGGACCGCATGCAATAGCTGTTGTCTCACCAATAATTCCAGCATGTATTGTAATTTCACTACCTGAAGGATAATTCAAAGGTTCATACTCAGGTGGATCATTATCATCACAGGCATCACCAATACCATCTCCATCACTATCTGATTGATCAGGATTTGGAGTCTCTGGACAGTTATCACAGACATCTCCATGACCATCACCATCCACATCAGATTGATCAGGGTTATAAACAGTTGGACAGTTATCATCTTCATCTATTATTCCATCACCATCAAAGTCCTGTGGTCCCTCACACTCATCAGGGATAAAATTATCATTTAAATCAAGACTTCTACCAGTTGCTATATCATTAATATCATTGTATCCATTATTATTACAATCATTTCCATCATAGAGTATATAATTTGCTGCATATCCAACCGATGAACAACCATATGTTATATACATATAACCACCTGCTCCCCATCTGGTTCCCCAAGAATTTCTAAGTATCCAAACTCCATAGTAATTTCCATGCCAATAAAAATTATCATCCCAACCAACAAGGACTACTGCATGATCTGGTCTATCAAATGAATGTGTATTAAATACACCCCCATTATATGATTTGAATGCACTGTAACCTGCTTTAACTGCTATTGAGATTGGTCCATAGTTGAGAATTGCATCTTTTATAGAATTAACTGAAGGAACTCCCCATGAAGATCCTACATATGACCATCCATCGATTGTATAAGAATGAGGATAAGGACAATTACATGGAAGATCAGCAGCTCTATATCTAAAGTATTGCTCTAATACAGCACCAGTATCTCCACATGGATCTTTTGAGAATTGGTGATATCTATGAGCAAACCAACCTCCAGCACATGATCCTGCATTTGAGCAACTAACAAGCCATTGCTCTGATAAATCAACAGTGATTCCATCATTCATTTTTATATTACATTCTAATGGTCCAACTGTTGAAAAAGCCCAACAACTTCCACAACTTCCTTGATGTTTTACAGGCGTTGTGAAATCAACCCCCTTAAAATCTCTCCAATCAAATTCTGTAGGATATGATCTAGAAGAGCTAGGTGTTTTTGGCACTAATTGTTGTTCTGAGAACCAATGATCTGGAATTATTAATCCTGTATAATATTCATCTGCATTTTGCCAGGTTAATTGTTCATTACTTTCAGAATATGTTGGTGGTTTTTTTGGAATACATCCACAGTCAACCTCACTACCCTCAGGATTTTCTTCTGATGCTTGCATTGTTGTTGATATTGGTGTAATTACCAATATCATAATTATTGTTATTATAATTGCTATATTTTTATTTTTTATTTTCATCTTATTTTCGCCCCATATCTTTTTTTCTTGCTCGAGAGTCCCAAACAAGTAATTTTATATTCTATATTAGATAAAAATTTTAGATTATTTAATATTTAAACTTTATTGTACAATTGTTACCGGAATTCTTTACAATTTAATCTAAAATTGAACATTAATGATTTTTCTTTAAAAATTTATTTCTATAACGAAGAAATTTATATCAATATTTAATATTAAAATAATTAGATTTTTGGTAAAAATGTATTAAATTAAAAATCGAAATTATGTAATTTTTTTTTATTTTATTATGAATTAAATCTCTTTGAATTTATTGTTGCTATGTTATTTTATTTAATAGGCGGATTTAGTAAAATGGTGTTAAAAAGCCTCTATTATCTTAAATACATAAATAATAGATGTTTTAAAAAACGACAATTTAATACAAAAAAATAATTTTTATACAAAATAAAAAAATAAAAATTGGAGGTGAGTGGGAGGGGATTTATAATTTCTCCCAGTACAAACTTAAAGATATATTAGAGGATATTTATGCATTTTATACTGGTGCCCAACCTTCAGGACATTGGGTTCCATCGAACCACATCTGTGAACCTATCCAACATCCACTTAAACATGAAGTTAATGCAAGATCGCACCCTGTTAATCCTCCTGTAAGAGCAGATTTACATATAACTAAATCAGCACCATAGACCAATTGACAGCCTAAGCATCTGGCAGCACACCAGGTCGATGAGTCACATCTTCCTTTACATGATCCTTCACATAAATCCTTTGAATACTTTGCAGCATTAATACATGCTTGATATGCGGATTGAACCATGCTTACACATACTGCGTGATCATCATCGCAATCGTCTGAACAATCAAGAAACGCATCAATACTATAACATAAAATTCTTGGATTAGTTCCTGATTGCCCTTGATTAATTTGCTCATTAAGTAATTCTAGATCTGGATCTATAATATTTAACTTTTCATTCAATGCAATGCTCAATTCTACTCCATTTGTAAGTCCAATAAATTCAATCTGATTACCTTCATAATCAGTTAAAAACATAGATGGAAAACCGATTGTATCTTTTGTCATTTCAGGATTCTCATCAATGTTAATGTATATAAATTCAACAAAATTGTGGTATATCTTTTCTAAATTTTTGATGATCGGTAACTGTTGTTGACTATACTGACAAGAATCTGAATAAATAATTTTAAAAACTGGGCGCCCCATGAGTGGTTTTTCTCCTATAATTGAAGAAATTATATCTTTTGATTTAACATAATAATTACTTGGTTCTCTAAGATAGGAAAAATATTCATCTGAATCTAATAAA
>Ga0180432_10010772_pt1 | contig 10878 bp, 12 predicted proteins | sample SS_ome_10_FD_132414 | JGI IMG/M metagenome (GOLD analysis project Ga0180432, IMG submission 132414) | Hypersaline lake sediment archaeal communities from the Salton Sea, California, USA - SS_1_MS_2 metaG | ecosystem: Environmental > Aquatic > Non-marine Saline and Alkaline > Hypersaline >...
GACGGCTCCGGCGATGAGGAAGGCGACGGCTCCGGCGATGAGGACGGGGACGGCTCCGGCGATAAGGACGGGGCCGGGGATGGCGATAAGGACGGCGACGGCTCCGGCGAGGGCGACGGGGACGGCGACAGCGAGCCGGTGGAGGCGCGGGCGGGGCGCCTGGCGGTGGAGTTGAGCCGGACGCGGGCGGAGCTGCGCTCGCTGCAATCGGCGAAGGATCGCGAGATCGGGGAGCTGAAGGCGACGCTGGCGGAGACGGAGACGAACGCGGCGAGGCACCTGGGCGAGCTGCGGGGGGAATTCGCGGCGTACCGGGAGGCGGCCGAGGGCGCGGCGGGCGAGTCGGCGGAGAGAATTTCCGGGTTGGAGGCGGAGTTGGCGACGGTACGGGAGGCGCATGCGGCGTTGTCCGGTGCCGCGCTGCTGGATGGGGGCGAGGCGGCGGTGCAGTCTTGGCCCGATGCGGTGGCGCGGTATGGGCTGGCCGAGGCCATGAAACGCTTTCCGGCGCTGGCGCGGAGCTTTCGCGAGGCCCGGCGGCCGAAAGGCCAGAAGTGATGCGAGCGGAGCCGTCCCCCGCGGGTGCGGGGCGGCGGCGTTGAAGTGAAGAACTGTCCTGGATAAGGAACTGGACGATGATCATATTTCCAAACGAATCGAGACCCGACCTGGCGGTCGGGCTGACGCGGCAGGCGGTGGTGGGCTCGGCGAAGATTCTCTCGCCGCTGATTTTCCCGCACTGGGGCGTGGCGGAGAAGGGCGGGAGCTTTACGGCCGCGCAGCGGATCGAGGGCTCGGCCACGAGCGACCGGGCGCACAACGTGGCGCTGACGGGGACGCAGAAGGCGAGCACGGAGATCGAGTACACGATCACGAAGCTGGAGGATCGGGCGACGCTGGACGAGGCGGACATCAAGAACCACGGCGGCGAGGAGCCGGCGAAGGCGGCCGGGGCGCTGCAATCGGCGCGCACGGTGATTTTCGCGGTCGAGGCGGTCTCGGCGGCGGCGGTTTTCGACGCGACGGCCTACGCGGCCGCGGAGACGATCGACGCGGACGAGCCCTGGAAGGAGATCGCGGACGCGGCGCGGGGGGTGAAGTACTACGGCGAGCCGCACCTGTTCTGCTCGGAGAGCTGGCTTTCGACGTTCGTCTCGATCGAGAAGGTGGCGGAGAACCTGCTGAGTCTTTTCGGCGACCGGATCATCGTGGACGTGCTCGGGCAGGTGGACACGGTGTTGCGCGCGGTGGGCCAGGTCTTCGGGGTGAAGGGCATCCACGTGGGCGATGACGACGCCTGGGACGTGAGCGGGAAGACGGACGCGGCCGCGGTGGTGGCCATCCGCCCGGAGGCGGCGGCGAACCCGATCGGGACGGTGAAGGCGCAGCCGAGCTACGGGATCGGGCCGATGTTCCTGCCGGACCCGGCCAACCCGGAAACCTTCCTGGAGATCGACACGGCGTTCGTGCCGACGACGAAGGTCAACGCGGTGGACGCGACGGCCTATTACAAGCCGACGGTGATCAATTCCGATGGCCACAAGCTGGTGAAGCTGCCGGCCTCGGAGAGCTGAGGGGTGTGAGGGGCCGGGCGGGGCTTTTGTCCTCCCTGTTTTCACCCGCCCGGTCCTTCTTTTTTCCGAATATCCGATGGGGATACTCTGAGCATGGATTTGGATTTTCCAGGAGCCTTCGAGCCGCTGCGGGATGTGTCGCTGCGGGTGCTGGCGGCGGGGAGCCGGAGCACGGAGGCGGCGGATGCGCTCTCGGTTCCGGGCTCGGTGCGCGAGGCGGACTCGCAGCGCGACGGGGTGGCCGGGGGGGCCCGGGGGGAGCTTTGGACGGTGAGTTTCGCGGTTTCGGACTGGGTCTCGCCGCGGCGGCCGAGCCGGGGGGCGCGGATCGTGGCGGATGATCTCTCGGGCCGCTGGCCGCGGCTCACGGTGCAGAAGGTGACGGTGCTGGGCGGGATCTATTACCTGGAGTGCTCGGCGCGGGAGAGGGGGGCGTTGTGAGCATCGAGGGCGGTCTGGGGCTGGATGTGGAGTATGACCCGCGCGAGCTGAAACCGTTTACGGCGGTGGCGCGCCGGTTCCCGCGGGAGCTGTACCGGGCGCAGGGCCGGGCGGCCTCGATCGTGGCGCGCAAGTTCCGCTCGGCGGTGGCTCGCGGGGGGAACAGGGACACGGGGCGCCTGGCGCCTCTCTCGCCGCTGCGCCTGGCGTTGCGGCCCTCGCAGCCGATGGGCGGGGTGCTGGGCAGCGAGGCGAGGAGCCTGGTGCGGGTGCAGCGGCGCTCGGGGGCGGTCTACGCGGGGTATATCTCGCGGGTGGAGGGGGTGTTCTCGCGCTGGCAGTCGGGGGGGCGGATGGCGATCGGAGATCGGGCGCGTTCGGCGTTGTACCGGAAGCTGCATTACCTGGGCGTGGCCGCGGATGCGATCGAGATCGGGGAGATGGCGGTGCAGCCGGCGCGGCCGGTGACGGAGCCGATCGCGGCGGTGGCGCGGCGGGAATTCCCGCGCTGGGTGCTGGGCAATCTGAACAAGATGATCGACCGGACGCTTACGAGAAAGGGGTATTGAGATGGATCATTATGCCACGGCCCGGAAGGTGGCGGCGGCGCTGGCGGCGGATGAGACCGTCGATGCGATCTGCCTGGAACGCTTTGCCCGCTCGCTGCGGGTCTGCATGCATGATGTGGGCGAGGGAATGGAGGACGGGCGGCTCTACCCGTACGCGGTGGTGACCCTGGGGGAGAGCGAGGGCGGGGTTACGGCGGAGCGGGAGACGGCGAGCGTGGAGATCCACCTCAGCATGGATGCCTCGGCCAACGCCCTGGGGGGCTGGACGGACACGAGCAAGCCGCAGGTGGCCTCGGATGGCGTTTATGACTGGGGCGGGGACAGCGTCCTGGCGGACCTGGCCGAGGCGGTGCGGGATGCGGCGGAGGCCAACGGGCACGGGGCGAACGCTTTCGAAAGCGCCATCGCCTATGACGGGATGACGGCCTACCCGGTGCAGTTCGCGGCGGTGACGGTGCGGTATTTCGGGATCAATGTGTTTTAATCAACCCGCCGGCGGATAATCCCCGGCACAGAGCAGGAGATGAGTGAGATGGCAGCACGTAAAGCGGCAGTGAGCCTGGCGGTTTCGGCCTCGGGCTTTTCGGGGGGGATCGTCAGCGGTCCGCCCCACGCGGGGGTCACGGCGGAGAAGACGCTGATCGCGGCCTTCGGGGACAATTCGAAAACGGCCTACGTCTCGGACGTGGTCGAGTACAAGGACATCGTCATCACGGTTCTGGACGAGGGGGCCGTGGATCCGCCGCTGGCGGGCGATGTGGCGGAGTTTACCATCACCACGGGCTACGATAACGGCAGCGGGACGCCGGTCGAGCGCACCTTTACGCGCACCTGCTACGTGCAGGACATCGAGCCGGAGGTGGTGGAGGTGGACGGGCAGCGGCGCGCGGCCTACACGATGACGCTCAGCCCGCAGGGCGGGGATGATCCGGACTCGGTCGGCTTCGGCGTCTCGGAGAGTTGAGGGTTTCTGTAATACGGTAACCCACGGTGAGAAAAAGTAACCGAAGGTGATCAAAGTAACCAAAAGTGCGCAAAATAACCCACGGTGAGAAAAAGTAACTCACGGTGACAAAACGGGGGGAGGGAACGATGCCTGTGAACGAGCTGCAAACAAGGATGGATTTGCCGGACGTGGCGCGCGTGAGTTTGCGCGGGGTGGAGCTGATCGTGCGGGCGGCGCCGTTCCGGATGGTGGCCGACTGCGCCCGCGATGGTCTAAACGACCTGGAGAAGATGGAGGCGCTGGCGCGGATCGTCGGGCGCTGTGTGCGCCTGGCGCGGACGGGGGAGGCGCCGGACATGGACGCGCTGACGGCGGAGGACCTGGGGCGGCTGGCGGGGATCGCCGTGGCGGGCGGGCCGGATGAGGACGATGCGGAGGCGCGGGACCTGGTGGGCCCGGATTTTTCGAACGAACCGCCGCGGGGCTGCGCTTCGGCCGCCTCGGGCTGAATGACCCGGATACGGCCCCGGCGGCGCTGCTGGGGGAGATGCGCCGGGATAACTGGGCGGAGTGGCTCCCGGAGGCGCTGGCCGATGTGCTGGTGGCGCTGGCGGCCCTGGGCGGGGCGCGGCTCTCGCGGCGGGACACGCTGGAGAGCTGGGGGCTGCTGGGGCGGCGGGAGCGGGAACGCTCGGCGGATGAGCGGGAAACCCTCCGGGCGCGGGAGTGGGCGCGGTTTTTGAGCGGGACGGAATCGACGGAATCGACGGGAACGAAGGGGAGCGGGATAAAAGGATAGCCATGCCGATTGCATCCGGAGTGAATCTGAGAATACGCGGCGAGGACCGGACCGCGGAGGCTTTCGCCTCGGTGGCGAAGCGCTCGAAGAAGGCCATGGGCGGGCTGAAGAGGGCCATGGCGTGGGCGGGCGCGGGGATCGGGGTGGCGGCGATCGCCCGCTCGGCGGCGCGCGGGGCGCAGGAGCTGGGCCTGCTCTCGGACCAGGCGATGCGCTTCGGCGAGAGCGCGGAGTACGTGCAGCGGCTGACGGGGGCGCTGGGCCAGGTGGGCATCGTGGGCGCGGAGGTGGAGACGCTGGCGAAGGCTTTCCAGGAAATGACGGAGGAGACCGGGCGGCAGGGGGCGGAGGGTTTCCGCGAGACGCTCGCGGAGATCGCGGCGATGGGCGATGAGCAGGAGCGCGTGATCCGCCTGGGCGAGGTCTTCGGCCGGAGAATGGGGCCGCGGCTGGCGCCGCTGGTGCGCCAGGGGCCGCAGGCGCTGATCGAGGGCCTGGACGGGGTGATGGACGCCTTCCCGGCGGTCTCGGAGGCGAGCGTGAACGCGGGCGATTCGGTGGCGGATGCGCTGGCGGCGGCGGGGGCGGCCTCGAAGGCGGCCTGGCTGGATGCGCTGGGCTCGGTGATCGAGGGCTTCGAGAATGCCTTCGGGATGAGCGCGGAGGAGGCGATCCGAAAGGCGGTCGCGAATTTCGAGTGGGGCTTCGGGGTGCTCACCACAATCCTGGGGGTCTTCATCCATAACGTGGGCGAGGTGGTGCGCTTTTTCGTCTCGGACTGGCGCGGGGCGCTCCAGTGGGTCTGGGACGGGTTCAGCGGCTGGCTGAAAGCGGTCTGGGAGCTGTTCAAGAGCGTCTTCACGGGCATCAAGAACGTCGCGGTCGAGTTCGGCAAGAATTTCTGGAGCTGGATCAAGGGCGAGGGGTTCGACTGGGGGGCGGTCTTCGATTCGGCGATCGACGGGGCCCGCGATGCCTCGCAAAAGGCGCGCGATCTGCTGAAGGCCTCGATCCCGCGCGGCGGGGAAAAAATCGAGTTCGCCACGGTGGACCTGGAGGCGCTGCGGCAGGCGCGGCGGGATACGATGGCGGAGATCTCCCGCGGGATCGAGGCGAAGGCCAAACTGGCCACGGGGGCGGCGACGGCCTCGGCGGAGGTGGCCGAGGCGGGCGGGCGGGCCGCTGAAAAAGTGCGCGATGCGGCCCGGGAGGCGGATGCGGAGTTTGTCTCGGGCTCGGGCTACGAGGCGCTGCGCCTGGCGGCGCGCTCGCGCGGGGCGGGCGGCCTGGCCGGCGGCGGCGCGCCGGCGGAGAGGGCGGCGGTGAAATCGGCGGAGACGGCGCGCAATACGGCGGAAATGATCCGGGTGCTGCGCGATATTCTGGTGGAGGCGCGCACCGGGGCGGGTGCCCTGGGCAGGCTGGAGGCGGTGTGATATGGCTCTGATCGGGGCTTTTACGGTGGGCACGGCGCGGCACATCCGCCGCGGGAGCGTGCAGACGGACCGCGAGGGGGCGGCCATCTCGTGCACGGAGATATACGGGGTGATGCACGAGGCGGGCACGATGGCCACCCCGGACAACACCCCGGGGCTGCCCTCGGCGGGGGATGCGCACACGGGCGCGGGGCTGACGCACCTGCTGGCCGGGCCGATGCAGTTCGATAACCTGGAGCCGACCGGGGTGGTCTGGGAAATCCGCATCGAGTACGTGCGCGCGGAGGCCTCCGAGAGCGGCGAGTGGGGCAGCTCGCGGGTGGTGGCCCGCGACTGGGGCACGGTGAGCTACGCGGAGGACCTGATCGCGGACTATGACACGGGCGAGGCGGTGATTAACGCCGCGGGGGATCCCTACGATTCGGTCCCGCAGGTGGACCGCAGCGCCCCGAGCGTGCATTTCCGGCGCCTGGAATCGAGCCATCCGGCCACGGCCATCGCCTACTCGGGGAGCGTCAACTCGGCGGAGGTGACGGTGATGGGCTTGACCTTCCCGGCCTACACGGCGCGCATCCGCATCAGCGCGCGCGATCTGCTCAACGACGCCTCGCTGCGCTACGAGCTGGATTACACGATCGAGCGGCGCAACACCTGGATCTACGAGGACGAGGCGGCGGTGAATATCGGCTACGACGTGGCCGTGGTGGAGCAGGGCTACTACTACCTGGACGGCGAGGGGGAGCGGCAGCGCTTCATGGAGAGCGAGGAGGAGACCGGCGAGCCGCGCCCGAGCGCCCAGCCCTGCCTGCTGGACGCGGACGGGGGGGATAACCGCGGCGGGACACCGGTGATCAAGCGCATCGCGGTGGACCCGGCGCTTTCGTGGACAAATCTGAGACTGCCGAGCAGCTGATATGGCCTACCTGATCACATCCGAGACCGCCCGCTGGCTGCGGGGACAGATGCGGGGGCGGACCCCGGCGGCGACCCGCCGCGGGCGCGGCCCGCGCGACCTGGGCTCCGCGGCATACCCCTGGGGGCAACGGTGGAATTTCGGGCTCAAGATCGGCTCCGGCGAGGTGACGATCTATCCGGGGGTGATCCGCTCGGGGATCCGGCTCTACGAATCGGCCGAGACGGACATCCCGCTGAGCAGCGCGGGAACGTTCATTATTTTTTGGAGTTTCCATCACGGCACCCGGGCGCTCTCGGTCAGCGAGGGCTCGAAGACGGTCGCGGACTGGGACACGCACGAGATCGACGACGCCTCGGCCTCCAACGGGCTGCTCTACGAGCTGGAGGTCAGCGAGGGCGCGGGCGAGGGCGACCCGACGCGGGTCACGCTGGCGAAAATCTGGCAGGTGGGGCTGGGATACCCGCAGATCTGGGGGCCGGTGACATGAGCACGATCGAGAGGGGCTGGGATGTGATTCGCGCCGGCACGGCCGCGCGCGTGGCGATCGTCTCGGGCACGCTGGCCGCCTCGATGATCGGGGGGGTGTGGTGGTACAACCGGGGCGGCAGCGCGCCCGATCCGCAATACCGCCCGCAGGAGGAGCTGGTGGTGGACGGGGCGATCTTCGAGCGCATGCTGATCGTCCACGAGCCGGATGTGGACTACGAGGGCAACGCGCTCTCGGAATTCGATCTGCAGTATGATGCGCGCGGGGCGCCCTTCGCGCCTTTTGCCACGACGCTGGCGATCACCAACGCGGGCGGGAGCGTGAGCACGAATCACGTCTGGAGCTACCTGGGGGCGGTCCCGCGCGATCTGGCCCCGCCGCCCTACTCGCTGTGGCGCACCTCGGTGGGGGGGGAGGGGCGGCCGTGGTTCTGGCGCTTGAGCGAATACAACCGGGCGGGCAAGCTGCGCGAGCTGCTCAGCCTGAGCCGCTGGCGCGAGGAGAGCGAAACGACGGGCGAGGAGGCCTGGGAGAACTACCCGGATCCCTACGTGCTCTACCCGGCGGCCTTCCCGGCGGCCTTCAAGGTTTTCACCCGCACCAACAGCGTGGAGGGGCTGGTGGCGACCAACCCGGCGGCCTGGCTGCCCTCGGTGATCTACGACGCGGCGCACTGGACGAATGCGGTCTACGACTCGATCTCCACGATCGGCTCCGCGCGGCTGCGCATCCTCGGGCTGGTGATCTACGGCCGGGGCGGGGCGGGGGATATTTACGCCTGGGGGCGGCCCTCGGTGCACAGCAACCTGGCGGACGATACCTGGGCGGACTGGGACCTGAGCGGGGAGGTCCGCGTCGAGTCCGGGGCGCTGGTCTTCGGGCCGGCCACCAACTCCGGCGACCGGGCGGACTGGGACGGCCCGCTGAGCAACGGGCTCTACCGCGCCCGCGTCGAATACGAGCGCGACAGCCTTCTCGCCCCCCCGCCGCAGCTCTACACCTTCACGGCGCTGGACAGCGAATACACCGTGCAGTACACCGCGGGCCCCGTGAACCTCTCCTGGGCGCGCAAGCTGCGTTTGCGCCGGACGCCCTGGCATTCCGCGGACCTGTCCGGGCTCGATACGCCCTATGTCCCGGTCTACATCGTGCCGGGGCAGACGAACGCCGCCCGCGCCATCCGGGTGAGCAGCAGCCTGGAGGATTACCGCGAAATCCTCACGGGGATGGACACGAGCGCGCGCATCCCCGAAGGCATCACCCGGGGATGGGCGAAAACGGAAATATCCGCCACCGGGACCAACTACGCCCAGGCGCGGGAGGGCGCCTTAAATCGAATGCTCCTGGACGTGGTGGATGGAACGACGAACGTGTGGACCGAAACGGCGGGAGGCGAGGGCAACGCCATCTCCTACACCGTGGAGACCTACCCGGTGCGCCTGGATACGCCGCTGCTCATCGGCGGCGTCTACGACAGCGTCGATTACGGCTGGGACGGGTGGGTCGTCGTCGGCGGCGGCGATTTCGACGGCAGCCTGTACGTGGGGCCATTCGACCAGGAGAGCGTCGGCCACACCGGCACGGTGGCCAGCCTGCACTCGGTCGATGTCGCGGCCTCGCCGAGCGAGGGGATCGGCGGCGCGGGGCAATCCTACACCGGGACCACCGCCAGCGTGAGCTTCGACGGCGGCGAGGTGGGGCGCGATTACGAGGTCGACTCGATCGTGGTCTACGGCTGGGACCCGAACCCGCGGTGGGAAATCACCCTGAGCCCGGAGCTGAACGATTTTTCCGCCCGGATGATCTACCAGGCCGAGCCCGAGAGCACCTCGGCGCGGGTCTACATCGCGGGGCGCAACTGGCTGGATTTGTCGTACGAGGGGACGGCGCCCCCGGGGCTGGAATGGCCCGATACGCCGCCGGTGCGCGATCCGTACGGATGGACGGGGACCGAAATCCGCACCAACGCCGCCGCCCCCGTCCTGGGCGCGGATTACATTTTCGCGCAGGTCGGGGAGACGCTCGTGGCGAGCAACGCCACGACCCACACGCTCGGCGGCGGCCTGGTTGTCGACGCCTACAAGACCGGCTACAACGGCTGGGGCGCGAACCGCTCCGACCAGGAGTGGCTGGAATCGCTCATCGGCGAGGAGGCCCCCTGCGAGTCCGGCTATCCGGATAGCTACAGCCTGAGCATCGAGTACGGATACGCCCCGTACCGCTCGGGCGCGGCCGCGACCGGTGGCGCACTCGACAGCTTTGCCGAAGTGGCCCCGCTGCTGCTGCTGGGCCTCAGCGAATACGATCCCGAATACCTACCCAGGGGAGATGCACCATGAGCCGAATCGAGATCCACCTCAGCTATACCGGGCGCCGCCAGCTCGACTGGCAAAGCCCCGCCTACCACGGCGAGAGCGCGACGCTGCGCGTCATCGGCGATGATCTCGATTCCGCCACCGCCGCAACCAGCTATCTGCTCATCACCGACAGCACGGGCGCGGCCCTGGCCGCGGCGGGGCCCTTCGTGGAGATCGAGGGCGAGGACGTCACCAGCTGGGACGCGGCCGCCGATCTGGCCACCGAGGCGCTGGAGACCTTTTTCGAGGACGAGGCCGCCCACGCCCGGCTGCGGGCCTACTCGTGGCTCGTCGACACGTCCGCCTCCGAGGTGATCGGATCGGGCGATTGCGTGCTCGTCAACAATCCCTACGCCACGGGGGGCACCACGCCCAGCAGCGATACCGTCTACGTCAAGCGCGCCGATCTGGCCGAGATCGACGTCAGCCGACCGGCCAGCCTCACCAGCCTGGCCGACAAACTCGCCGAAATACTGGAGGCGCTCAAAGGATGAAAACAACGACCCTGCTCCTGATCTGCTCGATCCCCGGCCTGCTGTGCGGCCCCGCCCGCGCCGCCGAGAACGAGACAACCCTCGGCGGCCTGACCGAGACGGCCGTCGTCGTCACCAACGCCCCCAGCCGCGCGGAAATGCTCACGCTGAGCAACGCGCTGTCCATCGCCGTGACCCACGAGGCGGCGGCGCGGGCGCAGGTAGCTGAGGCGCTTGGAGTGCATACGAACCGGACGGACAACCCCCACGCGGTCACGGCGTCGCAAACGGGGGCGCTGGCCAGTAATGCGACCGCCGTTGCCGCATCGCGGTTGATTTCCGATGATCTGCACTTGTGGGATGCGCTCTATATCGGGGCTACAAACATCACGATCGTGACGACATCCGAAGAAATCGAAACATACCGCTCCGGAGATAGCTGGGTTAGCTACTACAACGACGACCCCGAATCCGTACTGGTCGAGATTGCGGGAGAACCGGGCGAGTGGACATTGACGCACAACGGGGGCCTGTATGGCTTGAATTGGGACTATCAACTCTCTTCGGATGCTTCCACTTCTTTGCCGCCGACTAACCGGGCAGACTGGACGTTGGTGTATGATTGGAGCGTAGGACTTTCCGAGAATGTGGATTCTCTGGACTATAACGCCTTGATTTTGGGGCCTGCCTCGGACTTTGCGACTCCGGGTGATATTTCGACGGCGATCGCGGCCCTGGGGCTGGATACGATGTCGCAAGAGGACGCCGGGGACTACTACACGGCAGCGGAGATCGATACGGAGATTGCCGCCGCCATTCCCCAGAGCGCCTACTGCGTGGGCGGATACCGCAACGACAGCTACTGGACGGTCGGGACCGA
>Ga0180432_10010773_pt1 | contig 10877 bp, 8 predicted proteins | sample SS_ome_10_FD_132414 | JGI IMG/M metagenome (GOLD analysis project Ga0180432, IMG submission 132414) | Hypersaline lake sediment archaeal communities from the Salton Sea, California, USA - SS_1_MS_2 metaG | ecosystem: Environmental > Aquatic > Non-marine Saline and Alkaline > Hypersaline >...
AGGGCCTTCTTCCACAGCTCGCACAGCGAGACCGCCTCCTGGAGCATGAGGTAGCCGGGCGACTCCGGGTCTTCATCCTCGGTGCCCCAGAGCTTGATGGCGAGTTGCACCTCTTCGTGGTTCTTGTAGATGCGCAGGCAGGCAAGGGCGGCGTCGCGCGTGATGCCCTCGGAGGCGGCGCGGTCGGCGGTGAAGGCCCCATTGAAGCTGTTGAGGGCCTCGATCGGGCGATCGAGCCCTTCGAGCGCCTGTCCCTTGCAGAAATAGATCTGGGCGAGTTGTTCGCCGGTCCACTCCTTGTCTTCGAGGAACTCGTCGGCCAATCCGACGAGGCGGCTCCACCCCTCGGTGCGCACGGCATCCCACAGGATGTAGACCTTCTCCTGGTTCTTGTGGACCTCCCGCGTGAGCGGTCCCGACTGGAAGTCGTCGAGGAGTTCCTTGAGGGTTCCGAGGTCCCGCATCTTCCGGCAGCATTCGAGCATGTAGAAACCGGCCAGAGTGCTGAAGTTGCCCGGCAATTCGTCGATCGCCTTGTAAGCCTCCCGGCATTCCGCGAACTTCTCCCTTGCGCCGGCATAGTCCCGCCCCTCGTAAAGCTCCAGAGCCTCCGCGAACAGGGGCGGTTCGTAGAAATAGATCGCGTCAATCTCGGCGCGCAGCATCCGATGACGGTTCAACCCTCCCTTGACGCGCGTATACTCGATCAGCCTCTCGCTGGCCGCGATCAGGAAGACCTTGTCGGCGTCTTCCCCGGTCACCAGCACCACTTCCGCCAGTTCCGCCGCCTCGATCGACGCCCCTGCCATGAGCGCCGCGGTGATCATCAGTCCTTTCTTCATGTCGTTTCCTTTCGATCAGAGTCTGCGCTTCAACGTCCGCCGCGGCGCCGGCGGAGTTCTTCTTCCCGCTTCTTGACTTCCTCCATGTTCATGACCACCGGGTCGTTCTCGTAGCGCTGCACCAAGGCCAGAACCTCGTCCCACAATTCGATTTCGTGTTCCTTGATCTGGGAGCCGTTGCGGATGTGGCGGGTCGAGTCGCAGTAGTTCCATCCGGTTTCGTATGCCACCTGGCGGTCGGACTTGCCGCCGTTCACGCCCGGCTTGTTCCGCTCCCATGTGAGCTTCATCATCCATTTCACGGCGGGGGCCGAGACTTCGATCATTCCGGCGAAGGCGCCAAGGGTGTTGCTGTAGGCCGCGATCGCATCCTCCCGCATGTCCCGCTGGCGGTAGGAATCCGCCAGAAGCAGCGAGGCGTACCCGGCGAACTTCCGGTAGCCCTCCGTGGTCAGGTACTGCTTGGCGCGCTCCGTCACCTTCTCCCAGTCGCCCCGTTTCGCGAGGACCGTCATGATCCGGTAAAGGGCGGCCTCCTGACGGCTGCGTTTCGGGGCGTTCTTGAAAACGTGCTCGAGACTCCGAAGCGCCTCCTCGGTCTCGGCCGGCTCCGAGGACCCCCCGAGGATGTCGGCGAGACCGAAATAGGCGCTGAACCGGTAAGCCTGATCCTCCCGGTCGATGACTTCCCGGTAGTACGGCACCGCCTGCCGCGGCGCCGCGGTCTTCTCGCGAAGGTAATCGCCGAGGCGCACAAGGATGTAGTTCGAAAGCTGCGGCGGATTGAAGTCGTTCTTCAGGTCCTCGAAGAGCACCTTGACCATGGCATTGGCCTGCCGCAGGGCCTCCTCTTCCTTTTCCTTTTCGGCCGAGCGGGCCCGGTCCTCGAAGACCGTGATGAGCGCGATGCGCAACAACGCCTGAGCCTCGCGATTCCGGGCGTCGATCCCCGGGAAGTTGTAGTAGTGTTCCTTCAGCTTCTCCGCCGAATACTCTTCGAGATAGGCCTCGGTGTAGGAATTGATGGCTTCCTCGAGGCCGAAGGCGCCCTTCGTCACGGCCAGTTCGGTGATGACGCCCTGCAGGCGCTCGAGGGCCTCCCGGATCCGGCCGGCCTCCTTCAGGGCGTGCACCCCGGCCACCGCCACCTGCGCCTTGTACGGCGAGTCCGACTCGTATTCCTGCCAGAACTTGTCGTAATAGGGAACGGCATCGCCGACCCGCGGGTTTTTTTCCTTGCCGCGTTTCTCCGCCCCCAGCAGAGCCACGAGGTAGAAGAGAGACTCGCTCGCCACGATCCGGTTCTCCTTGCGCTCCGCCAGTTCGAGGCCCTTCAGGTAATATTGCTCGGCCTGGTCGAACTCTCCCTGGGTCTCGAGCACGTTGCCCTTGAGGTTGAAGGCCATCTCCATGATCGCGGCCCCCGGAAACTCGCTCTCGATGCGGTTCAACTTCACAAGGGCCGGGTCCAGCTCCTCCTCCGCGTAGTGACAATTGGCCCGGTCGTAGAGCGCGAACGGGAGGAAGGCGTTCTGCTTCGGGTCCGGATATTCCGCGAGAAACTCGTCCAGCAGCTTCGCGGCCCGGCTCCAGTACTGCAGCCGCGAAAGATTCGAGGCCTGAAAATAAAGGGCGGCGGTGCGGAACTGGCTTTCGGGATAGGTCTTCGCGTGCTCGTCCAGCAGCTCCTGCGCCATGTCAAACTTGCCCGTGTAATAGTAACTGCCCCCGAGGACGTGGAGGCAGATGTCGTGCTGCTTCGAGGGAGACGCCAGCTTCGGCAGCATCACGGTGGCCACCTCGATGCACTTCTCATACTCCGCCTCGAGGAAGAGGCTCGTCAACATCATGCTGCGCACCGACTCGACATGCTTGCTGTTGGGAAAGACCTTCAGGAAGAGACTGCCGTATCTCTCGGTGACGAGGACTTCCCCGATCAGCGCCGACGTCCGGACAAGGTTGTAGAGGTGCTTCTCGCGGGCCTTCGACTTGTTGTAGAAGCGTTCGAGGATCTCATAACACGCGTAGGCGCCGCGCACATTCCCGTGCTGCTCGTGGATGTAGGCCGTGGCCGCCAGCGCCACCACCTCGTAGGGGTCGCCCGAACTCAACCGTGCCTGCAGGGTCTCGAGATCCTCCTCCATCACCTTCTTGTGGATGATGTTCTGGCTTTCCGGGGGATCCGCGAACTCCCGATCGACCGGCCCGACCTGCGCGAGCCGGGCCCGGATGTCGTCGATCGCGCCCCGCGTGCTCGGAACAAGGGCGTAGAGCTCGAAGGCGGCCCGCAACATCTCCGCCGAGAGAGCATCCGCCGCCAGCTTCATGAAAATGTTCGCATACCGGTGCATGCGAAACGGGGCGAGCTTGATATGGGCCCGGTTCTTGGAGAGGAAATCGATCAGCACCGGCTCCTTGCTGGTCTCGATGACCGCCTCCACCAGCGCCCGGAAGGCCACCATGATGCCGGCGTCGGGCGTCGGAAACTCCTCCTTGTTGGTGATCGCCACTTCGAGGTTCCGGATGCCCTCGGGAAGGTTCTCGAGCTTGAAGTAACTGAGGGCGAGATTGATGTAGAACGCGCCGCGCTCGTAGGTGTCCCGCTTGGGGTCGCGCTCCGCGAGGAATTTCTTGTACATGCGGATCGCGGTTTCGTAATCTTCCGCGCCCACCGCGGCGTCCCCCCACTTCAGGAGCGCCTTCTTGTGGTAATGGTTGAAGCTGATGTTGATGGCGTCGCCCGCCTTGTCCGGGCCCCGGGCGTTGTTGGGATACTTCTTGTAACAGTGCTCGAAGGACTTCATGGCGTCCCCCCAGCGCTTGAGCTTCAACTCGCAGTAGCCCTTGTGGTACCAGAACCAGCCGAACTTCGGGCCGAAGAGCAGCGCGGCACGCTTGTCGTACGCGCTGCAGACCCGGGCCAGGATGGCGTGCGCCTCGGACCACTTTTGGGCCTTCATGGCGGTCAGGGACTGGCTCCATGCGTCCTGGATGCCCTGCCCTCGGAGGGAACCGGAAACGGCCAGCGCCACGACGGCGCCGCAGAACGCGAATTTCGCAAATGATCGAGTCATGACAATCGGAATGGCAGGTTTGAGGGAATTCGTGAAACAGTAACCGGAATCGGCGAATGTGCCAACGCGCCGGCCTCTCGATTTCTTAGAAGCGGCCCGCCGCCGAACCTACGCTTCGTCCATCAGGTCGGTGAAGGTGACCTTGTCGATCTTGTATCGCGACAGCACGTTCAGGACGTCCACCACCCGCTGGTGCCGGGCGTTGGGTTCGACGTAAAGCTGCACAAGGGGCTCGGAATTCCCGGCGTTGGCGGCGGTCTTGTAGAGGTCCACCCGTTGCGCCAGCAGCGGGCACTTCCGCTGCGAGGGATCCGTGTCGAGGACCTCCTGCGCCGCCCCCGTCCCGGCGTAGATGTATCCGTTGGCGTCGACCGTGATGAACATGGGCTGGATTTCCGGCTGCTCTTCGGTCGGCGCCGCCGAGGGGAGCTGCATCGGGGTGTCCTGCTCCTTGAGCTTGATGGTGGTCGTGACAAGGAAGTAGATCAGAAGCAGGAAGCAGACGTCGATGAGGGGCGAGATGCTGAGCTGCGGTTTGTCCTCCTCGAGATTCTCCGCGCGTCGATGGCGTGCCATGGGTTCGATTCGGTTAGGTTTCCTGCCGGTACGGGTAGCTCACGAAAATGACCTCGTTGACCCCGGCCGCGGCGGCGTTCCGGATGACGCGCCGGACGTATGTGAACTGCACATCCTCGTCGCCGCGCAGGTGGATGCGCGGCGTCTGCCCCGCCTCCTTCCATTTCTCGGCCGCCTTCTCGATGTAATCCACCATGTCCTCGTCGGTCAGGAACACGACCCTGCCGTCCTCGTCCTTGAAACGGCCCGGGGCCTCCGAATCCCCGGCGGCCTCGTCGTCGTAGACGTTGATCACGATCCGCCCCAGCTTGCTCTCCTGCGGTTCCGAGTGCTCCGCGATCGGCACCACGACCCGCTTGTCCATCTTGACCACGATGAGCGAGGCGTTGACGATGAAGAAGATCAGCAGGAGGAACACCATGTCGATCATGGGCGACATGTTGATTTCGAGTTCCTCTTCGGCGCCGGACTGGGTGGCGCGTAGTTTTTTCGAGGCCATGCGAGGGGTGGTCGGGTTCGGGAGCCGGCGCCGGCGCCCCGGTTCGCGCCGGGAGCGGCGCCCGCCATCGGGTTAAACGGCGATCCCCTCCGGAATCTTGGCAAGATATGCGTCCTGGTTGACGGTCTGAATCGAGGAATTGATCAGTTCCTCGGAGGCATGGTGGCATTCCGCCACCAGGTTGTTGAGCCGGTTCTTGAAATAGAAGTAGGCCAGCAGCGAGGGAATGGCCGTCAGGAGCCCCCAGAAGGTGGTGAGCAGCGCGATCTGGATCTTCGAAGCCAGTTGGATCGGGTCCGCCTGGCCGGTCACGGCCAGCGTCCCGAACGCCAGCACCATCCCGTAGACCGTCCCGAACAACCCGAGCATCGGGGCGGCCTGCGCGATGAGCGCGATGTAATTGATCCAGACCATGTTCTTGCGGCTCTCGTTGATGGTGAAGTCGGCGACGGCGTCCTCGACGCCGTCGCGCCCCAGATCCTCGGGACGGGTGGCGTCGATGTTGGGCAGGGAGTAGGCCAGCATGCGCCCGAGGTAACTCGGGTGGGAGGCCGCCAGCTCGATCGCGGAGCGCACCCGGCAGTTCGTCATGTGATCTAACAGCGCGGCCTTCAGGTCGTCCGGACAGAACTTCGGCTTGGTGAGGTTGATGAAGTTGAAGACGCACAGCGCGATCAGGGCGATGATGGCGAGACCGATCAGGATCATCGGCCATCCGCCGGCGAGAACCCATTTCTGGAGCAGGTTGGAGTCGCTGGCGGCGGCGCCTTCCTCGCCTTGGGCGAACAGGGCGGGGGCGGAGGCCATGAGGCTGGTGATCACAAGGGCGACGGTGGTGGGGCGACGGTGGGTAGGTGTGTGTGACATGATTGGATTCCGAATTCGTTGCGTGGGGGGGAGATTTGTCCGCCGGATCAAAGGCAGGGGATTCTGTAAAGTGTTGACGGGGAGTAAAGGACGTTTTGCGGGTTTTTGGGGATGCGGAGCCTTGTCCGCCTAGCCTTTCCTCGTCCGGACCGGGCGGCGGCCCGGGAAGAGGCGCCGGCAAATCTCGCACACGGTGCCGTCGCACGACCGGGCCGAGCAGTGCTCGCGGCCATAGTAGATCATCCGGAGGTGCAACCGGTTCCATGAGTCCCGCGGGAAGAGGCGTTTCAGGTCCCGTTCGGTCTGCGCCACGCTCCGGCCGCTGGTCAGCTTCCACCGTTGCGCAAGCCGGTGAATGTGCGTGTCCACCGGAAAGGCCGGAATCCCGAAGGCCTGCGAGAGCACCACCGACGCCGTCTTGTGACCGACCCCGGGCAGGGCCTCCAGCGCCTCGAGATCGGCGGGCACTTCTCCCCCGTGCCTCTCGACCAGCAGCTTCGAAAGGTCCGACAGGTGCCGCGCCTTGCGCGGCGCAAGACCGCAGGTCCGGATCAACTCCTCGATCTCGCGGACTTCAAGACCCGCCATGGCGGCCGCGTCAGGCGCTCGGGCGAAGAGGGCCGGCGTCACCTGATTCACGCGGCGGTCCGTGCACTGCGCCGACAACAGAACGGCGGCCAGGAGGGTGAAGGCGTCCCGGTGATGCAACGGAACCGGCGCCTCGGGGTAAAGCTCCTCGAGGCGCCGGGAGATGCAGGCGGCCCGCTCGGACTTCGTCATGCGCGCGGACAAGGCGCCCCGGGGTCAGTAGGAACGGCGCGTCCCGCCGGCGACCGCCGCATACCGGCCCTCCCGGCCCAGCTTCCGGACCGTGGCGTAATACATGCGCGCGCAGTGGTCATACTTGGTGCGCTTGCGCAGAAGGTTGGCGGTCCGGTCCAAGGAACCCCAGTGGATGACATGAATCTCCGCCGGCCGCGTCCCCCAGCGGCGCATCCCGCTCAGCGAGGGATGATAAATATCGATCGTGTTGGTCCCCACCAGACTGGAGCCGTAGTCGTCCACGACATACGTGTAGGGCAGCCCCTTGATCTTGAAGGTGGTCCCGACGGGGTAGCGCGACCAGTCCGCGGCGGCGCTACGGACCCGGCCGTACTTCAGCACCGTCCCGCTGGCGTTCAGGTTGCCATAGGCCCCCGGTTCGTTCTCCTTGCACGAATAGGCCGTGGTTCTCACGTAGCGATGCCTCACGCTGTCCGGATAGGTCGGCATTCCGTGGCGATCCCGCCCATACGACGAGGCCGAGTGCAGCAAGGCCACATCCGCCGAGACCGGCAAACCGCCCGACCGCAATCCCGATCCGGAACCCGTTCCGGCCAGCCGGCGCGCTTCGTCCTTCGAAAGAAGACTCACCGAACTCAGAGAGCCCGAGTCGCTACTCAAGCCGCTGCTGCAGCTTGCCAGAGCCCCGAGAGCAATTGCACACGCAACTGCTTTAAACAGCAGGAATTTCATACGGCTAAGGAGAGACAGGGACCTTGATTTTCAAGAAAACCAAGGTAAGGAGTTGGGAGGTTTTAATACAGAGCCTTTTCTGACACAATGCTTTTTTCGCGAAATGGCCCAAAATGACCGGTTTTTGAGGATATCCGGGCCATGGGCCGGGTGTAAGGTGTCAGGATTCGGGCCTGTCAATCCTCTTCGAGGAGTTTCCGGATGCGGTTGGGAACGAACGAGTCTTCGGTGGCTTCGTCGGCGGCGAGGCGCATTTGGTGGCGGAGGATGTGGAGGGAGACGGGCGGGAGGTAGTCGTCGAGGCAGGACCGGAGGGCGGCCACGGGGTCGAGTTTCCGGAGGCGGACGAGCCGGAAGCACTTTACCGCGAGGGCCTCGGCCGCACCGGGGGTGAGGAGGTCGGGGACGCGGTTTTTGAGTTCCTCGAATGCTTCAGCCGCCACCGCGAGGCCCCGTTTGCGGCACAAGCCCCGCAGCAGGGCGAATCCTTCGGCCGGCGTGGTGGTGGGGAACAGGGGCAGCTTGACATCCACCCGGCCCGGCCGCTTCAGATCGACCTCGATCAGGTCGGGCCGGCTGGAGGCCAGCACCCAGATCAGCCGGCCCCGGTTGTCCGGGTCCGACATTTCGCGTGCGATCATCGAGTAGACCCGGTTCGAGACCCCCGAATCGCCGCCGGCCGGCTGGCGGCGGCCGAGGGCCTGGTCGGCCTCGTCCACGAACACGATGCAGCGGCCGAGGGCATGGAGCAGGGCGAAGATCTTTTCGAGATTGGCCTCGGTGCTGCCGACCCAACGGTCGCGGAAATTGCGGAGGGTGACGACCGGCACGCCCGCCTCTCCGGCGAGGCACTCCGCAAGGAAGGTCTTGCCGGTCCCAACCGGCCCGCAGAAGAGGAAACCCATCGGAAGCGCCTCGAGTTCGTCCTGCCTCCAAAGGGCCAGATCCTGTCGCAGCCACTCCTTGACGGCTCCGAGCCCGATGACGTCATCGAGGTTGCGGCGGGGTTCCACGAATTCGATGAGACCCTCGCAGTCCTGTTCGACGAGGGATTTTTTCAACCTCCCGAGGTCGTCGTCCGAGAGGGGCTGCCCTTCGTATTGCCGCCTTCGCAGGAGGGCCTCGACCGAGCTGAGGGTGGCGCCCGAGAGGCGCCGGGCGGGCCGGGAGAGGTTTCCGTCGTATCCTGCGAGGGCCGCCGGGCAGTCGGTTTCCATGACCCGCATCGCCTCTTCCAGTTCCGCCGGCCCGGGCAGGGGGATCTGGACCATGCTCAGCCGGGGGTTTCCCGCCACCAGCGGGTGCAGGTTGTTGATGTGATCGACCATGAGGAAGGCCGCGTGGCCGTGCTCCCGGAGACGGGCCTCGGCCGCCCACGAGCGGAGCAGCGAAGCCATCGCGCTGAGGCTGTAATTCAAGGCATGAGGCAGGTCCGGCGCCACCAGTTGGGCCTGCCGGATGATGACCGCCACCCGCGGCCCGTCCCGCCCCACCACCGCCAGATTGCGGCAGAACATCAGATACTGGGTGAGAAACCGCACCGCCTCGAGAGGATCGGTCTCGTAGCTTCCGCGTTCCCTTGCCCGCGACCAGTCGCGCAGGATTTCCTCGCCGCGCTCGGCGCGCAGCCCGAAGCCCAGCTCATAGCTGAGGATCACCTCAAACTGCGGCAGCAGGATGTCCGTGAGGAACTCGCTGAGGCGTCCCAACCGGGGGCCGCCGGGCGGGGCAAGAAGCAACTGGTCGTCGATGTTCCCGTGGAGGACGAAACATCCCGCGGTCCGGCTCTCGTAGCGCGCGATGACCTCGCGGGCCCATGGAGGGAGGGCTGCCATCGGGCCGCGCACTATTCGCTGGCCGCCGGCCCCATGGTCCCCCGGGTGGTCTCGCCGGGCGACGCGTCCTTCTGCTTCTTCGCGGCCTCGTCCGGCGCCGGTTCGAGTTCGATGCCCTCGGCGGCCGCGAAATCCGCCAGCGCCATTTCGGCGAGGACGTCCTGCTCGGCGTCCTTCATCTCGATGTCGGAAAGGCTCATCGCGTCGCGCGCGACGCGGGCCCGGCCCGCCGCCTTGGTGCGTTCCTCCTCGACAACCTCTTCGAGGCGATTGAGGGTTTCACCGGCGCCGCCGATTTCGGTGACCATGCCGGCGGACATCTCGTTGAGTTCCGCCATGGCCCGCTGGACTTTCATGTCGTCGATGTTCCGGCGGAGGCTTTCAATTTTCTCCTTGGCCTCCTTGACGCTCACGTCGCGGGCCCGGACGAGTTCCTTGTAGCGTTTTTCGGCGTCTTCGAGCTGGCGGGCCACTTCGTCGTGGTCCCTGTCGACGGTCTTCAACCTCAGGGCGAGGTGACCGGCGGATTCGCGATTTCCCGCCTTCAGGTTGGCGGCCGTCTTGCTCCGCAATTCCTCCTCCTCCCGGCCGAGTTTCCTGACCTGACTGATGAGCCGTTCCACCATGGCGGCATGGGTCGCCAGCCCGCGGTTGAACTCCGCGATCTGTTCCCGCAGGTTTTCCTTTTCGACCTCCAGCAGGGCTTCCGGATTGGACTTCTCCGCCCTGCCGATCAGGCGAAGAAACAGCCCCTTGATGAGATTTCCGAGACGTCTGAACATGCTGATTTCCTCCCGGCCCCGAGGTTGTCCCATCGATCCACCTCCCGCAAGCACAAGCGCGTCCGGGATTTGTCCACCACGCGGAGGCAGTGGACGCTCGTGCCCCGGCACGCCCGGCTTGCGGACCGGGCCTCGCTCGGTTCCAATGGCCGGGTGAACGACCGGTCCGGAATCCTCGTCCAGTATCTGCGCCAGCTTCAGAGACACGGGGTGACCCGCATTCGGCTCGACGAGGGGGCGCGCGAAGTCCTGCGGGTCCGCTATCGGGCCGGGCGGGCCCGTCCCCCCGGGCAGTCGGCGGCCCCGGCGCCGCCCCCCGCCCCCGCCGAGACCATCATGGAACCGGACCCCGGCGAGGGCGCCCCCTCCGGCCAGTTGGCCGCCCTCCGGGAGCAGGCCCGCCACTGGCCGCCGGTCCGCGCCCTCGGTTCGCTCCGCGAAACCATGGTCTTCGCCACCGGCAATCCCGAAGCCGACCTGATGCTGGTGGGAGAGGCGCCGGGATACGAAGAGGAGCGGCGCCAGCAACCCTTCGTCGGCCAGGCCGGCCGGAAGCTCGACCGCATCCTCGCCGCCATGGGACTCGACCGTGACAAGGTCTATATCTCGAATATCTGCAAGTTCCGGCCCGCCATGCGAAACCAGACCACCAACAATCGCAAGCCCACCCCGGCCGAAATGCAGGCCTGCCTCCCGTTCATCCGCGCCGAAATCGGCATCGTCCGCCCGAAATGCATCGTGGCCCTCGGCGCCACCGCCGCGGAAGGGCTCCTCGACCGCAGCGATCCCGTCGGCCGCCTCCGCGGGTCGTGGCACGAGTTCGAAGGCATCCCGGTGCGCGTCACCTACCATCCCTCGTATCTCCTGCACAACGAGGCCGCCCTCGG
>Ga0180432_10010774_pt1 | contig 10877 bp, 7 predicted proteins | sample SS_ome_10_FD_132414 | JGI IMG/M metagenome (GOLD analysis project Ga0180432, IMG submission 132414) | Hypersaline lake sediment archaeal communities from the Salton Sea, California, USA - SS_1_MS_2 metaG | ecosystem: Environmental > Aquatic > Non-marine Saline and Alkaline > Hypersaline >...
CGGCCGGAAAGAAGAGATCTTGATAAGATATTCAGCCTGGATAAATATGAAAATAAACTTGGGGAGGAACATTAAACTGTTTAAGATTTCTCTATACCGATTATTGCCAATTAAGAAGTAAATAATATAGATCCCTTTTCTCTTCTTGATGAGTTCCGCAGTGACAATCCCGAAGATTATATTGCAGGATTCCCCATGCATCCGCATAGAGGCATAGTGACGAAACCCTCTATTTACACGAGTGTGACCGCATCCGATATCGCCGGCACTGAAAGCCCGTTTCGATTACAAATCGTTGGGAGCTACCGTCTTCTCGCCCGCTCGACGAGCTTCCCGTATATCCCGTCGAAGCCGCCGTTGGACATGACCACCAGCACGTTCTTCCGGGAGGAATCCATGCGCCGAAAGACGCTCTCCACCATATCATCGACATGCCGGTGGAGCTCGGCATCCTTCCGCATTCTCCGCAGTGCGTCAATCACCGCATCGATATCGATCTGCTCCGAATCGGGGATGGTATCAAGGCGATAGGGTGTTTTTATGATAATTCTGTCAGCGGGAGCGAATGCCCGCGGCAGCGCATCCTGGAATACCCTCCTCCTGCTGGTTGCCGACCGCGGCTCGTAGAGCGCCCAGAGCACGGAGTCGGGGAACCGCTCCCGGACCTCCTCCAGAACGAGTCGAATTGAAGTGGGGTGATGGGCGTAGTCCTCGTATATCCGCAGCGAGTCATCTGTATGGATGAGCTCCATCCTCCGCTTCACCCCCTCGAAGGTTTCCACCGCCTGTTGAATCGCCGACACATCGATGCCGAGAAGCAAAGCGAGCGAAGCCGCGGCGACGACATTGCAGAAGTTGAACCGCCCGAAGAGCCGTGTCCGCAGCGGGAGAGAGCCGTGGCTATCCGACCTGAGCTCGATACCGGTGTGCTCATCATCGCTGGCCGTAGCGGCATACGCGAAATCGCCCCCCTCCCCGAAGGAGAAGGTGCGTGAAAAGGAGCGTGACGCCATCTCCTCAAGTATCGGATATTCGCCCGAATAGAGCACCGTTCCCTCCGATGGGACGATGTTTATCAGCCGCCGGAACCAGAGGGCTATCTCGTCGAGGTCCCGGTAAATATCGGCGTGGTCGAACTCGAGGGAGGTAAGAACGATATGTCGGGGCCGGTAGAGGATGAACTTGGGAAACTTTTCGAAGAAGGCCGAATCGTACTCGTCGCCCTCGATGACGAAGTGCTTTCCCGTGCCGAGCACATAGTTGGAGCCGTAGTTCCGTGAAACGCCGCCGACGAGGAATGACGGCGAGCACCCCGCCGTCTCCAGGATATGCCCGAGAAGCGCTGTGGTCGTCGACTTGCCGTGGGTGCCGGCGATGCAGATCACCTCTTTCTCCCGCAGGAAGAAGCGCGAGAGCGCGTCCGCCATGGAGCAGTAGGGGATTCCCCTGTTCAGGATATGCTCGACCTCGGCGTTCCCCCTGCTGATGACATTGCCGATAACAACGAGATCGGGGCTGTCGAGATTCTCGGCGCGATATCCCCGCTTCACATCGATTCCCCATCCGGCAAGCATATCGCTCATAGGGGGGTAGACAGCATCATCCGATCCCGTGACCCGGTATCCCCGCTCCTTGAGCATCGCGGCAAGGGTTCCCATGGCGACACCGCATATCCCGATGAGATGTATTGTGCTCCCATTCATATTCCCGTTCATCGGGGACTTCATTCTCCCCTCTAATGTTTAAAAGAATAATCGCATATCAACGCAGATAGTAAACAGTGATTAGTGACAAGTGACGAGTGATTAGTGTTCAGTTGACAGCTATCAGTTATCAGTGAATAATCATGTGATTTCCTATTGGATGCCACTTGTTACTCGTTACTCGTTACATGTCACAAGTTACAAAATATCCATCGGTGTCCATCTACGGTTTCAAATTTGTCATCGCTTATCTGCAATTTTATATTACTGATCAATTGCAGCAGCTCACATCAATATATATCACCCCGGGCCTTTCCGCTTCACCACAACATAATTTCGGTACTCGCCGGGATACCAGCCGGTGAGCTTCCCTATTCTGTTGACGATTCGCCGCTTGATATCGCGCCACCCGGGGCGGAAGGATATATCCGCGGGATCAAACTCCACCGAATACTTTTTGATCCGATCCCGCATAACTGCCGGATGCCTCCCCCTGAAGGGCTTCATGCAGCGCGGATCCATCTCCTGCAGGTAATTATATTCACTCCGATGAGCGGCGGCGGAATAGTTTTCACCGTGATGGAGCCGGTCGTGCTGTTTTCTCTTCTCGGCCATTACCTCGGGCGGGCGAACCCAGCCGTAGTGGAAGATGCGACAGCCGGTATCGACAACCCGAATCTTCCTTCCGTCGACTCTGAAGCTCTGAGCCGACCGCCAGGACACTATCCCCCGATGATTCCTGATAAGGCGTATCTCCTTCCGATACCAGTGATAGGAGTCGCCGTACCAGTCATAGTTGCCGAAGAAATGCGTGTAGTCGAAGAGAAATCCCTCTACCGCTTCATCGCCCTGATACCGCTCGCAGTACTGCACTATACGCTCCCGATCCTCATCGTGAAAGACCTCGTCGGCCTGAATGTAAAATGCCCAGTCGCCGGTGCACTGGAAGAGGGCCATATTGCTCTGAACGGCGAGGATCCGACCCTTGACGGTAAAGCGCGGATCCCAGACTGTTTCAATTATTCGTATCCGGGGATCGCCGATTCCCCTGATAACTTCAAGCGTTTCATCTTCCGATTGACCGACAGTGATAACCAATTCATCGACGACAGGGAGAATGGAGGTAATCGACTCCACGAGGGGATACCCGAGCATGACACCATTCCGCACGGTCGAGAAGCCGGATATAGTAATGCGCTTCTCCATCGCTTCTCCTATCTGCAGCTCCACTCTCTGAGAATACGCACCCGGGATAAAACACGCTTCCCCTTCTCCATCCGGTACCACACGCGGATCACCTGGCACAGACGGATGCTGTCCCTGCTCCCCTCGGCGCCTCCCCGGACATAGTAGCTCGTGTTCGGAGCGAAGTAGAATGTCAGCTCAGCCCCGTCCCACTTCAGCTCACAGAGCTCATCGGCGAGATAGATAACCCGCCCCCTGTATGTCTTCAGGGTGCCTTTCTTCCCGGCATAGGATGCGGACGAAAACAGCACAATCATCATGGCAAGTGCTCCAATCACATATCGTGACTTCATCTTGTGCCTCCCTTTATGAAAAATACCGGCTTCTCCGTATATGCTGACATGCAGAGAAGAATCTGCTGCAGCAAACCCCTCGACATATCCCGGGCATATTCCGGGAAGCGTTATCAGTGAATGAAGTCGAGTACGGTATACAATTATCACGCGAACACTCATCTTCTCCTGAAGAGAGGTAATGCCAGCTCCATTTCCGTTCCTGAACTCCATCGTCGGAGATATCATGTCTATATCATCATCATAATTTTAACAAATAAAAAGTTAAATTATTTGACAATTTTTTTAAAGAACCTACGATGCCTGACGAATAAATACATCACGTCGCCCCTCTCCGGGGGGATAAAACCTCTCACAGCGAGATACATATCAGGAATTATCATGCGTCAGTATCGATTCTCCGCGATCATCCTGTCAGCGCTCATCATGATGCTGCTCTCCTTCGCAATTCCGTCCCGAAGCGCTCATCCGCTTTCAGATTTTTTCGAATGGGGCATCTCGAAAGAAGAGACGATACGCCGTTACGCATCGCAGAATCACCGTATGCTCACACCCGCGTCTGATCCGTCATATAAAAACAAGATCATGAGCTACATCATCGCCATTGACCAGGATTTAAAACCGAAAATCGCCATTATCCGGAGCTCGAACGGAATAGTGAGGGATTTTCTCCTGATCGACAACACCCTGTACTCGGTTCTCGAAAGACACGGAATCATCACCCCGGAAAAAAGGGATGATATTGTCAAGACGCTCACCGCGAAATTCGGCTCACCCTCGATTCAACGCGACAAGAAAATTACCATATACTCCTTCAGGGGAGAAGAGACAAAGGCGCTGCTCATACTTCATGACCGGTCATCGGATACGCAGTGCACCATATACTTCTATGCGCGGAATCTCTTCAAGATGCTGATCTCCCGGTAACGTTCTCACAACCGGAACCATCGGGAGCTGTATCCCGTCAGCTCAAATTTTTATCGCTTTTTATACTTGACATGAAAAAGTGGTGAATACATAGTTGCTTTTCATATTAAGCTTCCCGGAAGCGGAAGAGCATAACGAGGATAGCAGATTGGCTAATATCAAATCAGCAAAGAAACGAAACCGGCAGAACGAAAAGCGCCGATTGAAAAATCAGGCGGTGAGATCCTCCATCCGATCGGCAGCGAAAAAAGTTATCAAGGCCGTGGAATCAAAGGACGAGCGCGATCCCGAAAAGATCAGGGAGCACTATCGTACCTTTGTGAAGACCATTGACAATGCGGCCAGAAAGAGAGTCGTACATTCGAATACCGCAGCGAGAAAGAAATCCCGGCTCGCCAAAAAGGTCAATGCTGCTTTATCGCAGTAACCCTTTCAAACAAAGGTACCTTCTTGAAAAAATCCGAAATAGTTGAAAAGCTCTGTCGAAGAAGCGGTATTCATGAGAGGGAAGTCCGGTATGTTATTGACAACTTTCTCGATACGATTCTTGAGTCCGTACAGAATGGCGAGAATGTGGAGCTGAGAGGATTCGGCGTCTTCTACCGGTCAAAGCGGAAGGAACGAAAGATCTATTCCCCCATTGCGGGGAAGAAGATTGATATCCCTGAAAAGGTCATCATCGCCTTCAGGGCAAGCAAGTCAATCGAAATGAGCGCGGGCGCTTAGCTCAGCTGGGAGAGCATCTGCCTTACAAGCAGAGGGTCGGCGGTTCAATCCCGTCAGCGCCCAAAGAAGCAGAAAGGGTATATCGATACCCTTTTTTTATTTACCATCACGACTAAATCCTCCTGCTTGATCTAATACAGGTAAAGAATTCAGACGGGATTCAGAGGATTACATGAATTGATAATCCTGTTTATCATAATCCACGCATGCATCACCATAAAGAATAGCCAGTATGTATCATCTACAACCGGGAAGTTTCTCATCACCGATTAAAAATATCCATTAGACCCCGCAATCCTGCTGAAAGAGGAGTTCTCGTTCAGGATGGCGCGTCATATTATAACGGGAACCGAATGGTGAATTCTGTTCCTCCTCCTCTGGAGATATTCATCTCCCCTTTGAGCTGCATCTGAACAAGCTGAGAAACAAGCTTGAGTCCCAGCGTGTTTGTTGTTCCGGCATTGATGTTTCTCGGCAGTCCAACGCCGTTGTCCCTGATGGAGAGAACTCCCGATCCGTTCGTCTTTTTCATGCCGATAGTAATGCTGCCCTTCCCTTTGACGGACGGCGGAAAGGCATGTATGAGCGAGTTGGAGAGTATCTCATTGATGATGAGACCGCAGGGAATCGCCCTGTTGATGCCCATTCTCGGCATCTCCACATCGATATCTATTGCGATAACTCTCCTTCCGGTTTTATAAATCTGATACAGATCCCGAACCAGGGCGTGAATATACTCGGAGAAATCGATTGAAGAGAGATCATCCGATCGGTAGAGCCGCTCGTGAACCAGCGCCATCGTCCGTATCCTCTGCTGCGCCCTGTAAAGCACCGATTTCGCCGTGTCATTATTTATTCTGTTTATCTGAAGATCCAGCAGGCTGGAAATCACCTGAAAATTGTTCTTCACGCGGTGATGAATCTCCCTGAGGAGAACCTCCTTCTCGCGGAGGGAATCGCGAATCTCCTCCTCCGCCTCCTTCCGATGGGTGATGTCCTCGGCAACACCGGTGACACGGTAGATATTCCCCCAGCTGTCGGATATGGGATAGGCGTTATTCCCGACCCATCGGAGAGAGCCGTCGGGGAGAATGACCCTGAACTCCTCGTAGGTATGCTCGCCCCGGATCTGCTTCTCCTGATTGGCCTGCACCATCTCGACGTCGTCCCGGTGAATATGTTCCATCCACCTCGCCGGATTGCGATACAGCTCATCGTGCGATTCGCCGAATATCTCCTCGTAGGCGGGGCTCACGTAGAGCATACTTTTCGAGGCCGGATCGGTCATCCAGAATATCTCCCTGATGTGGTCGGCCATCATCCTGAATCGCTCCTCGCTCTCGCGAAGGGCATCCTCGGCACTCTTCTTATCGGTGATATCGCGAATTATCGATAGGATAACCTTCTCGCCTCTCAAATCGATAAGCGTGCTTCGCACCTCAGCCCACCGGATTCCGCCTTTCGGCCGCGTTACCTGATAGATGCTCGGGTCCGGAACCTCCTCTCCGGACAGAATCTGTTCCATTCGATCTCGCACAATTTCACGATATTCCGGGTCCACTATCATCGTTGCATCCATGCCGATGATGTCGGCGGGAGCAATACCGTAGAAGTTGCAGATTGCATTATTCGCCATCACAATACGTCCCCCGCCGATTATGAGAATGCCGTCCCTGATCTCCTCGAAGAGGGTCCGGAAAGACTCCTCGGATCGCTTCAGCGCCTCCTCGGCACGCTTCCGTTCGGTGATGTCGCGGACAATTATCTGTATCGCCTTCCCTCCCTGATATTCGATGATAACTCCTATCAACTCGGCATCGAACTCGGTTCCGTCGACTCGAAGCAGCTTGTACTCGTAGACGGGGGACCTCCCGCCCTCCTTAATCAGCTTCGCAACACGCTCCCGGGCGACACCCCTGTATTCAGGGTGCACAAGATCGGCAACCGAGCTCCCGACGAGCTGATCGGCGCTTTCCGCACCGAGGAGCCCAACACCGGCTTCATTGATAAAGAGAATTTCGTTTCCCCGGTGAACAACAATCATGTCGGGCGAGAGCTCGACGAGCTGCCGGTACCGCTCCTCACTCTCACGAAGGGCATCCTCGACACGCTTGCGATCGGTTATGTCACGAGATGAGCCAAAAAATCCAACAATTGCACCATTTTGATCAAATAACGCCTGTACTCTGTTCTCCATCCAGACAGTGTGCCCCTCTTTATGGTAATATTCTACATCGATGTTGACATACCTGTCCGTATTTAAACCCTTCTCTTCATAACGCTTAATCTCCTCTAAAACCCCCTTCCGAATCCTCTTATTAGACGCCGGTGTCATCATCTCTTCCAGAGCTTGCTTTTTCCGCTCTTCGGGCGTAAATCCAAGCACCTTCTCGACAGATGGGCTCATATAGGTTACCATGAGAGACAGATCGGTGGTCCAGACAACATCGGCCATGTTCTCAGCCAGGAATCTGAATTTTTCCTCGCTCTCGCGAAGGGCATCCTCGGCACGTTTGCGCTCGGTTATGTCGCGGCAGGTGCCTATATAGCCAATAAATGTGCCATCAATGTCAAATAATGGCGTGGCATTCGTTTCGAAGAGGACATCACGGCCGTCCCTAGTCCTCATCCTGTCCTCCAGCCCCACTATTCTCTTACAATTTGCCATGATCTCAGAGAATATCTCGCCGACTCTCTCCGCCTCGTCGGGGGACATGTAATGAAAGGGGGTCTTGCCAATTATTTCTGAGACCGGGTATCCCATTATCTTCTCCGCCTGCGGGCTCACATAGGTGTAGATACCGTTTCCGTCTACCTGCCATACCCAGTCGACTACATTTTCAACCAGTGCACGGTATTTCTCCTCGCTCTCGCGCAACCGTTCCTCTGCCATCTTCCGCTCGGTGATGTCCTGGACGGTGCCTGCGTAGCCGGCAAATGCCCCCTCCTCGCTGAAGACCGCCCTGGTCTCATTGTGCACCCAGATAAGTTCCCCGTCCGATCGTATCGCCCGATAATCCAGTGCAAAGGGCTCCTGTTGCTCGATTGCTTGCTGTATGGTATTCTGCCAAAGGGCAAGATCGTCGGGATAAACGTAGGACCGGGCTAATTCATAGGAGGGTTCCCTGTGCTGTGCCTTGAATATCCGGTACGCTTCATCGGACCAGGCAGCCCTGCCGGAGATGAGATCCCACGACCAGTTGCCGATCCTTGCAATGCTCTGCGCCAGCTTGAGCTGCTCCTCGCTCTCGCGAAGGGCATCCTCGGCACGCTTCCGTTCGGTGATGTCGCGGACAATTATCTGTATCGCCTTCCCCCCCTGATATTCGATGGCAACTCCCAGTACCTCGGCATCGAACTCGGATCCGTCGATTCGAAGCAGCCTGTACTCGTTGAAGGATGATTTCCCGGTTTCCCTATACCACTTTTTATTACGCTTCCATGCAAAATCCCTGTATGCGGGGTGCACAAAATCGGCAATCGAGCTCCCGACGAGCTGATCGGCGCTATCCGCACCGAGGAGCCCGACACCGGCTTCATTGATAAAGAGAATTTCGTTTCCCCGGTGAACAAGAATCATGTCGGGCGAGAGCTCGACGAGCTGCCGGTATCGCTCCTCGCTCTCCCGCAACCGTTCCTCTGCCATCTTCCGCTCGGTGATGTCCTGGGCTGTGCCTAGGTAGCCGGCAAATGCCCCCTCCTCGCTGAAGACCGCCCTGGTCTCATTGTGCACCCAGATAAGTTCCCCGTCCGATCGTATCGCCCGGAAGTCCATTGCAAAAGGCTCCTGCTTTCTTATTGCCTGCTGTATGGTATTATGCCAAAAACTCTCGTCGTCGGGATGTATGAAGGATCGGGCGTATTTATAGGATGGTGTCCTGAGCTGTGCCTTGAATATCCGGTACGCTTCATCGGACCAGGCAGCCCTGCCGGAGATGAGATCCCACGACCAGTTGCCGATCCTTGCAATGCTCTGCGCCAGCTTGAGCTGCTCCTCGCTCTCCCTGAGCACCTCCTCGGCACGCTTGCGCTCGGTGATATCAAGGACGATGCCCTGAATATGGGTAATCTCCCCCTTCAAATCCGGAAGGGCGCAGTTCCGGTCGCTAAACCACCGAACATCACCCGATCCGGTGATCAGACGGTATTCCTGAGACCACTCCATCACACCCTCCTGAAGGTACCGGGCAACTTCCCCCTCAAGTCGAAGATCATCCTCGGGGCAGGTAATGCCGTGCCAGCTCACGCGCCCTGACAGGAAGTCCTCCGTTGTATAGCCGAGAACCTTTTCCACATTGTCGGAGACATATTCCACCGGCCACTCGCCGGGCTTGATGCGCCAGACAAAGACAAGTACCGGGCTTCTGTTTATTATATTCTTGAATTCCTGCAGTTTCTCAGAATAGCTGCGCAGCTCCTGCTCGGCCTCCTTCCGCTCGGTGATATCTTCGTGAGCGCCTATCATCCTGACCGCTTCGCCCCGCTCATCGCGCTCAACCACCCGCGCCCGGGCACGAATCCAGCGGTACCGGCCGTCTTTTGTTCTCAGGCGGAACTCGTTCTCGTAGAGGTCGGGCTTCGTCCCGAGATAGGTCTCGGCAACTTCCAGGGCATGCTCGAGATCCTCGGGATGTATCAGGTCGCGCCAGCTCTCATAGGATGCGGGAAATTCAAAGGGCTCGTATCCGAGCATGGCATAATAGCGGGGACTGAAGAAGAGCGTATCGGTTTTGAAATTCCACGTCCAGATTCCGTCCGTTGTAGCCTCAAGGGTTTCCCGCAGTTCGCTCTCCAGCCGCTTCTGATCGGTAATGTCCATACCGGAGCTGAGCGTTCCGCTTATCCTGCCATTGCGGTCCCGCACTGCCATGTTGCGCCATTGAATCAGCCGCTCCTCGCCTCCCCCGGTGACAACGAGATCGCAAACCCGTTCACCCGGCTCGACCTTCCCGGAGATCAGGCTCCGGAACATCGACCGTATATTCTCTCTCCTTCGCGTCGGAACGAAGTTCTCGAACCAGTTTTTCCCGACAATCTCCTCCCGTTCGTATCCGAGGAGATTGCAGCATGCCCTGTTCGCCAGGGTGACTTGCTGATCGCGATCGATGCCCACAACCAGTGCGCCGATGAGATCGAGGTACGGCTCGACCTCCTCCTGCGAATATTCAAGCGGCGGTCCGGTTCCGCGGTATCGCCCTTCCCCCTTTTCGAGCTCCCTTTCCCGCTCATGGCAATGAAGCGCCGCTTCGATTACGGCGATGAGCTGCTCCCTCTGAACCGGCTTCACAATATATCCGGAGGGCTTCATCTCCCGGAGGCGGGAGAAGGTGTCACTCGATACATCATCGATACTATAAATGAGCGGCGCCCGAAATGCCTTCATAATTCGCTCGCCGGGTGCCGTACTATTACTCCCCTGCGGCAGTGATCCGCTCACAATAATCACACCGGTCTCGGATCCCACCGTCAGCCCAAGCGCCTCCTCTTCCGAAGCAGCCGATCGAACGGTGCCGTAGCCCAAGCCATCAATCGCCCTCCTGATATCTTCAACTGCAGTCGGATCTCTGTCCACAACGAGTATATAATTTTCCGCGCTCTCTTTCATAGCACATCTCCGTGAGGTTGTTACCGGTCACGCATGATACAATAGAATTATGCAATGATCCGCAATTGAGTATGCCACCTCAACGAAAAACATCTTCCGAAATATTACACTCAGCGATATTTATGCTCTCAATCGATAAAGAGAAGAGAACAAACGTGGCGATAGATTCGATCGTCCCGCGAGAGAAGCTCGGTTTCCGGGGTGTGGGATATACATATTACAATAGTTGTTCAACATGTTTTGTTCAATCGTTCAATTTCATCTCGGAAAAACAGGCTCATTTCAGACGTGGTGATTAAACTGTCCCTCTCTTTTCACTACCGGTTAACATTCAAAAGCAACAATAATACTAATTATAGAAGAATTCAATAAATTCAG
>Ga0180432_10010775_pt1 | contig 10877 bp, 7 predicted proteins | sample SS_ome_10_FD_132414 | JGI IMG/M metagenome (GOLD analysis project Ga0180432, IMG submission 132414) | Hypersaline lake sediment archaeal communities from the Salton Sea, California, USA - SS_1_MS_2 metaG | ecosystem: Environmental > Aquatic > Non-marine Saline and Alkaline > Hypersaline >...
CAAATCGTCGGCGACACCCTTGAGCTGGTCGGGTGAGACATCACCGGCTATACTGATCAGCATTATCGGCATTTCGGCGAAGTTGAACTCGCTGATGATCGGCTCTTCGGCATCCAGCGGCAGCTCGGCCTTGGCAAGGTCCACGCGGTCGCGCACCCGCTGAAGCGCCACCTCGCTGGGCACGTCGGGCGCGAATTCAACGCTTATAATCGACAAGCCCTCGGCGCTGCTGGATGTGATTTCCTCGACGCCCCGGATGCCGTTTAGTTCCGTTTCGATCTTCATCGTCACGGACGTCTCCATGTCTTCCGGAGAGACGCCTTCGTAAGTTGTCGTGACATTGATAAAGGGAATAGGAATATCCGGGGCCGCCTCGCGCGGCAGCATCATATAGCTGTAGGCGCCCATCAGGATTATGATCAGGCCCAGCACGGCAACGGTGGTCCGGTTTCGGATGGCTACGTCGGTTAGCAACATGGCGGGCTATTTGCTCTCTATTATATTTACCTTCTGTCCCGGTGCGACGAAACGATGGCCTTCGACAATCAGCTTGTTGCCCGGCTCAATACCGCTGGTGATGCGAACACGTTCGCCCTGGATGATATCAAACTCCACCTCGCGGCGTTTCGCTTCGCTCGAATTGACCACGTACACGGAGTGGCCCTTTTCCATCGGGATCACGGCCAGCAGCGGGATCATCACGGCGTCTTTCAAGACCCTGCGCGTCAGGTTGACCGTGACGATTTGCCCGCTTCGGACGACTCCTTCTTCGTTGGGCACGGTAATTTCCATGCGCGTCGAGCGCGTCTGCTGATCGGCCAGCTCGCTTATGAAAGTGATCTCTCCGGTTAGCCATTTGTTGCCGTCTCTGGTATGAACGCGAACGTCTGCCTGCCGGCCGACGTCGAAAAACACAATGTCGCGCTCGGGCACCTGCACTACCGCCTTAACGACGTTGGTCTCCACAATCTCGGCAACCGGCGCGCCTACCGATACGTATTCGCCCTCCTCGACCATGATGTCGTTAAGAATCCCGTCCAGCGGTGCAAGGATGCGCGTGCGTTCCAGACGGGCCGCGACCTCGTCCAACTGAGCTTTGCTGATGTCCCGCTTGGTAGTGGCGTCATCCAGGTCGCGTCGTGAGGTAGCGTCGTCGTCGACCAGGTTCTTCATGCGATTGTACTCGATTTCGTCTCGCTCCAACTGTGCTTTGGCCATGTCATACGCGGGCCGGATAAGGTCCTCATTTAGCAGGATCAGCAGGTCCCCGCCTCGAACCTCACAACCCTCTTCGCGTGGAATTCTCTCGATCCGCCCCTCGAACTCTGCCGAAACCGTAACGACGCGATTTGGCTCGACTACCGCCGGCAGCTCGAATGTGTCGGCAAGGTTTGGTTCGGCGGCAACCGTCATGACAGTTACATTTACCGGCGGCGCCGGAGCCGCTGGTGCCTCACGGTTCTTCTCAGGAAGTCTTCTGAGTGCCCAGACGCCTGCTATCACGATGACTATAATCAACGCCTTCAAGGCGTTGCGCCTGAGCCACTTCCTGACACCATTGCCCACACTCGTTTTAGGCGATTTTCTACTCATAGGCTTTGCCCGTCTCCCAAACTAAATGGTGGCTCACCCCATGAGCCACCTTCAAACCTTCTATTATAGCCTGTGAGACGACGCAAAGCAAGAGTTGAGCATAGAAATTGTGCCTGTTGAAGGCGAAAAAACGCTTTTCTAATAAGAAGTTGAGGGTAATGTAGGGGCGACCCTATGTGGTCGCCCTTTCGACTTTGCGTGTGTTAGCTCTCTCTCCAATCTTCCTGCCGGCCCCCCTGGTACGTTCGGATGGTATAGTCGAACTTACGGATCGAGCCGGGTTTCAGCGTCAGCGTGAACTTAAGGGTATCGAGATCCACTTTCTCGAATCTGCCGGAGTCGCCGACTCTTGTGATATCCCAGTATTGGGTGCTGAAGTTTCGCCGAATCTCGACTTTGACGGAGATTTCGCGGGTATTCCTTACTTCGATGCCGAATGTGCGGACCTCATCCCAGCCGGAAACGTTGCCCCTGCGATCGAACCGATAGTTTTGGGTCTCAAAATTCATCAGCTTAGGCTCAACGACCACGTTTGCCGCCGGTCCGAGATTAAGCTCAACGTCCTCATCAACCGGGATATACTTGAACGAGGATTGTCCCGTATACGACAGATGTCCGGCGTCGCCGGCGTCTCTGTAGACTTTGAGCATTCCGCCGGGGATCGGCGTCTCGCCCAGTTCATGCTCCTCGTCGTTCTTGAAGCTCAGAAAGCGGACAACGGAGCTGCCGTACCGCTCCTGCTCATATTTGTACAAATTCACTACCGGCACGTCCTCGACGTCGAAGCTCATCAGCCTTTTCGACCAGCCCGTTGGGATAGTCTCAGTTCCTTCGATAGTGTAAAGGAAGTACTCGCTCAGGCCTTCCTTTACGATTTTTTTCGGTTCGCTCCGTTCATACATACCATACGCGGCTGTCTCCATTTTCATCTTTACCATGCGTCCGCCCATTCCTGATGCTCTTCCAAAGCGATCGGCGGGCGTGGAGACGCCCGGCCGGCCATAGGGGTGTTCCCTCCGGGCAAGCTCTGCGATCTGGTCGAGTATGTGGACCTTGCCGACGATCAGGCGTGTCTGGGCGTTTTCGTAATCTTCGCCGCTGTTGTTGGTCACGCGGACATAGGCTTGCAGCCGCATCGTCTTTTCATCTTCGGTGAGCGTACCCATATAGAATGCCCGCCATGACAGGCCGCTGGTCAGATACGTGATCTCGACCGGCACTTTGCCGCTGACGCCGCTGTCGATATTCCACAGGCCCAGATTTCTCACTCTCGGCGGAAAAGTAAGCTCGGCTATGTCGATCTTGTCGGCATTCGCTTTGGGCAGCATCTCCAGACTGGTCGGATCGATGAGAGTATTGGCCCATGAAAATTGCAGCTTGTTGCCGCCGTCTCTAAGCGTCAGCGCCCGGCTCTCACGGACCAGCGTCATGTCCGCAGAGTTGTAGATCGTAAGCTGAACCGTATCCCGCGAGGGCAGAGTCACCAAATCCACCTTGCCCTGTGCGGCAGAAATCATCGCGATGCTGATAAGTATCGTAAATATGCGTTTCATTTTCTGATCCTTGCTATTCTGAAGTTGGTCTCCAGTCTTGTTGTCTTTCGCCTTGATAAGTCCGCAGAATGTAGCCGAATTGTCTTGTCGATCTCGGTTCCAGCATGAGCGTGAATTTGACCATGTTCTGATCCACCTTCTCGAATTGGCCGGAGTCGCCGCGTTCGGTCAGGTCCCAGTAGCTGGTGTTGAAGTTGCGCTTGATCTCAACCTTGACGGGAATGTCTCTGGTATTCCTGACCTCGATCTCGAATGTGTGAATCTCGTCCCAGCCGGAGACGTTGCCTCTGCGGTCGAATCTATAGTTCTCGGTCTTGAAATTCATCAGCTTCGGCTCGACGACAACGTTCGCCACGGCTCCGAGATTAAGCTCAACGTCTTCATCGACAGGAATGTACTTGAACGAAGATTGGCCCGTATAGGACAGATGCCCCGAATCTCCGGCGTTTCTGTAGACTTTGAGCAGCCCGCCCGGGATGGGAGTTTCGCCAAGTTCATGCTCCTCGTCGTTCTTGAAGCTCAGAAACCGAACGACGGAGTTGCCATAACGCTCTTGCTCGAACTTGTACAAATTCACCACCGGCACATCCTCGACCTCGAAGCTCATCAGTCTTTTCGACCAGCCGGTTGGGATAGTCTCAGTTCCTTCGATAGTGTAAAGAAAGTACTCGCTCAGGCCTTCCTTCTTGATGTCCTTGATTTCGGAGAGTTTCTTGAGAACAATACCCGCTTGCGGTGTATCTCCCAATAACGGCACACGCCGACCGCGATGACGGCCATCTTCCGCTTCAATCTCGACGATTGCCCCCGGCCTGTTATAAGGATATTGTCGCCGGGCAAGCTCTGCAATCTGGTCGAGTATGTGGACCTTTCCGACGATCAGCCGGGTCTGCGCGTTTTCGTAATCTTCGCCGCTGTTGTTGGTGACTCGAACGTACCCTTGAAGACGCATGGTTTTCTCGTTTTCGGTTAGTGTCCCCATATAGAACGCCCGCCAGGAAAGGCCGCTGGTTAGATATGTGATTTCGACCGGAACTTTGCCGCTTACGCCGCTGTCGATATTCCACAGGCCCAGATTCCTCACCCTCGGCGGAAAAGTAAGCTCGGCTATGTCGATCTTGTCCGCATTTGCTTTGGGCAGCATCTCCAGACTGGTCGGATCGATGAGAGTATTGGCCCATGAGAATTGCAGTTTGTTACTGCCGTCTCTAAGCGTCAGCGCCCGGCTCTCGCGGACCAGCGTCATATCCGCCGAGTTGTAGATGGTAAGCTGAACCGTATCCCGCGAAGGTAAGGTCACCAGATCCACCTTGCCCTGTGCGGCAGAAATCATCGCAACGCTGATAAGTATCGTAAATATGCGTTTCATTGCCTTGTCCCTACTATGTTATTATGGAGTTGGTCTCCAGTCTTGTTGTCTTTCGCCTTGATACGTTCTCAAGACGTACTGGAATTGCCTGGTCGATCTCGGCTCCAGCAGGAGCGTGAATTTGACCGTGTTCTGATCCACCTTTTCGAATTGGCCGGAGTCGCCGCGTTCGGTCAGGTCCCAGTAGCTGGTGTTGAAATTGCGCTTGATCTCGACCTTCACCGGAATATCCCGCGTGTTCCTGACCTCGATCGCGAACGTTTGAATCTCATCCCAGCCGGAGACGTTGCCCCTGCGGTCGTACCTGTAGTTCTCGGTCTCGAAATTCATCAGCTTGGGTTCTACGACGACGTTGGCCACAGCCCCAAGATTGAGTTCGACGTCTTCATCGACGGGAATGTACTTGAAAGAAGACTGCCCCGTATACGACAGGTGTCCGGCGTCGCCGGCGTCTCTGTAGACCTTGAGCATTCCGCCGGGAATGGGAGTCTCGCCGAGTTCATGCTCTTCGTCGTTCTTGAAGCTCAGGAACCTAACGACGGAGCTGCCGTAACGCTCCTGCTCGTATTTATACAGATTCACCACCGGCACATCCTCGACGTCGAAGCTCATCAGTCTTTTCGACCAGCCTGTTGGGATAGTCTCAGTTCCTTCGATAGTGTAAAGAAAGTACTCGCTGAGTCCCTCTTTCTGTATCTCTTTTGGCTTTCTAGTTGGAGCTGGAGCGGCAGCACCCGGTACGGCAGTCGTTGATAGGCCGAGCATGCGCTTGGCTTCTCCTAATTCACGTAACTTATCTGGCATTCGCACTCCTTCGCCCGGTCGGCCGTAGGGGTATTGTCTGCGTGCGAGCTGGGCGATCTCATCGAGCAGATGGACCTTGCCGACGATCAGGCGGGTCTGGGCGTTTTCGTAGTCCTCGCCGCTGTTGTTGGTCACTCGAACGTAACCTTGAAGGCGCATGGTTTCTTCGTTTTCGGTTAGTGTCCCCATATAGAACGCCCGCCATGACAGGCCGCTGGTAAGATACGTGATCTCGACCGGTACTTTTCCGCTGACGCCGCTTTTGATATTCCACAAACCCAGATTCTTCACCCTCGGCGGATAAGTAAGCTCGGTAACATCAATCTTGTCGGCATTCGCTTTGGGCAGCATCTCAAGACTGGTCGGATCAATGAGTGTATTGGCCCATGAAAATTGTAGCTTATTGCCGCCGTCTCTAAGGGTCAGCGCCCGGCTCTCGCGGACCAGCGTCATGTCCGCCGAGTTGTAGATCGTAAGCTGAACCGTGTCCCGCGCCGGCAGCGTAACCAGATCGACCTTCGCCGTCGCGATATTTGCCGTCGCAGCGATTAGCAACAATGTGCATAATGTACGTTTCATTTTGCTGTTCCTTTAGATGGAAAGGTGTGCGGTCCCAGGGCCCCCTGACGGGGTGCACACCCTAACTTTATTATCTGCTGATTGACGGCCTTGGTTCGGCTCCCGGCCTGAGATTTCTGCGGTGGTAGTACATCTTCAATTCCCTGGTCGCCGGTCCGTCCTCGGTGCGGGCGGGCAGCTTGATCTCGAATTCGAGCTTGTAGGCGTCCTTTTTCTTATAATCCGTGCCGAGCCTCAGCGCCCTGCCGTCGAGCGTGCACGATTCCATGTCCCACTGGCCGGGGATGTGCTGGATCATCGTCAGAACAGCTTCGCTGTCCTTGAAGTTCTCGATCTTGGCCGTTATCTGCTCATTCGTATCGTAAAGAACGGCTTCTTCCTTATTATTCTTTCGCGTGATCGTGCGGTCATTCCGCATCTTTCGCTGTGTAACCACGATGTCGCGGCTGTCGCCGATGTACAGCTCCATCTTCTCGCCGACCGGAACCAAACCCGACCTGTCCTCGCCCAGGAAAATCGTGCTCTCGTGCCCGTCGTCCTGGAAGAGCCTTGCCTTGCCGCCCCAGAGGGAGAATTTGCCCAGACTGCTGCCGGAATTATTTACAATGCGATAGCTGACCGGAATCCCCACGTTCTGATTATCCAGCTTCTCCGGGTCCCAAGGCTGGATTGCAGAGTCGAACTTCCATATCTTCGTGATAGGCACCTTCGGCGCCTTGAGAAACAGCATCTGTTTGGTTTCTTCATGGTCGATGCCCTGCTCGAAGGCCTCGCCGTAATCCAGCAGCACGCGCGCCTTTTCAAAATCCTCGCCCGAGAAATTCCGCAGCACCAGGTAGCTCTTGAGATCGACGAACGTCTCGGCCTTGTCGGCAACTGCCTTGTACGTAATCAGCCGGTCGATATTGCTCAGCAGGTAGCTGATCCGCACCTTTTCGGCGTAATTGCCTTCGCTGCTTATGTCCCAGACCAGAGCGGCCTCATTGGGCGGATAGCTCACGCTGAGAAGCGTCACATTTTCCGGGTGATCGATCGCCCTGAGCCTGATCGAGTCGGCGTCGATCGAAACGGATTTCCAGGAGAAGTCCACCTTGTTGAGCCCTTGCTGAAGGGTCAACACGCGCTCTTCTTCGATCAGCGTTGCTCGCGGATTGTCCAGGCGAATCACCGTAGCCGCCCGCTCCGGCAGCGCCACCAGCTTAATGCGGCCGAAAGCCGCCGAGCCGATGCCCAGGATCAACACTAATACGATTGCTGATTTTGTTTTCGTACTCATTTTTGTCTCCTTGTACACTTTCAGGTTTCTTACTTGGGTTGTTTGTTGCTCCATTAAACGTTATGTATCCAAAATGTCCAGAATATCATTTAAGACCCGCCAATGTTGATACGGGTGTTGCGATGACGGTCCAATCGCAGTCGTAGAGTTTCACTGCTTCGACCTTAGTAGCCTCACATGCTGCCGCCAAAAGGACGAGTGCCGTTACCGTCACAAGACCACATGCGGTCGCTACTGCCGTTCTATTCATTTCGCTTTATCCTCTATTCTTTTTATATCGCTCAGGTTGAATCCTGCTTTTTTGATGACGTGTTTTTCGTCGGTCAGAACAAGCCACGGCGAGCTTCTCGCTCCCCAGGCAAACAGAGTGTCGTATGAATCTCCCTGGATATTTCCCGCCGTCAAAGAGGGTCCGTTCTTCTTGAGCCAATCGGCGACTTGCTTTCCTCGTTTGCTGCCGGAATGCACGGCAAGTACTACAACGTTCTTATCCCGCCACGTCTGACTTTGCTTTTCCAGAACCTGTATGCACTGCCGGGATGGCCGCTGCTCGAAATCCCAGAAACATATCAGCAGCGGCTTGCCTTTGATCTGGTCCTTTTCGAATGCCTCGAACCGGACGTTGTCGAGTCCCGGGATCGGCTTTCCGACTTTTGACTCAGCTTCCGCCAGTTCCTTCCTCGGCAGCTTGGGACGGGGAATCTTAAAGACTCCGGCTTTGGTCTTGTCCTGAGACAGCAGGCTTGCCGGAAACGAATGCTCGGCTCTCGCCCGTCCTTTTCTGACCATATCGGGGATGTAGATATTTCTCTGCGGCTTTTCCGCGATCAGCTTCTCATGATGTTCTTTAGTCAGAGAAACCTTGAAGTATCCCTGCGGATCGATTTCGGTAAAACCGCCGTACCGAATGTCGACCCGGATTTCCGCTCCCGGCCACGGGGGCGGATCGAGAATCGCCGGCGAACCGTCCTCGAAGAGTATCCTGCCGTAGTAATATGCCGGCGTCGCAACCTTGAACGGCTGCGCCTTTTCCTTGTCCTTTGTAAGCATCTCGACGGGAAATCGCGTGTCGCTGTTCTTTGCTTTGACCAGCCAGTTGCCGATGGTCATGGTCAGCCAGGTCGTGCCCTTCTTCAGGTCAGCCAGCTCGGCATCGGACAGCAGGATCCTGATATAGCCCTTGTTGTCGATTCGTCCAATGCCGATGCCGTATCGTTCCTTTTGCTCCCACAGAGTGATCCGGCTATTTACTCCTTTCACAAATCCCACAGGTGGAGAGCCGTCCGCAAATTCGCAAAGCCCGTAGTAAATGTTTCGTTTCGGCTTTTTGTTGTTGCTGTTGATAGAAACGCCGGGAATCTCGCTCTCAACGATAACATTCCTGGGCCACTTCAACTTCTTCACCAGCGAAGCGTCATCGCCTGTAAGAATGGTCAGTCGCGGCTCCAGAGGCAGATCGTCTCTCATTTTTTCGCGGGCAAACGACAGGACGATTCCCGCCACGATCTGAAGCTGGACGTTGTATTCTATTTTCTCCTTGCCGAAGGTCGTGGCCTGCTTGACGCCCGGCTCAATCCGCACTACGTGGTCGCGCATGCGCGACTTGGCAAAAATGTCAAGCAGCTCATTGATCTCGTCGACCTTGCACTTGAAATAGAAATTCTCATTGCCGTTGACCCATATCGAGTAGACCCGTGACATGTGTCTCGGAATCCCGACAATTCCCTTCGGCCAGTCCTGTTGCTCTACGGTCGGATGTGACGTGTCGGGGCCGATCTGCTCGGTCGCCATGCCGTAGCTGTTCCTCCACAGGCCAAGAATCCCGACCGCCGCTATGATTGCGATTTGCTTTTTCATTTTCGGGCCTTCATTATTCATTAATTTGTTCCTGTCGTCTGCCGTGATACGTCGTCACCGTGTATTCGAGTTTCTTTTTGCTGCGCTGCTGAAGCTGTGTCTCGAAACGCGCGTGTGTGGCGTCGTGCTTATCGTGAAGAGCATCGGTTTGCAGCGTCCAGTACGGCGTGCCGAAGCCGCGTGTGATCTCGATCTCGACCGGAAGCGGCCGGGTATTGGTAATCTCCATCTGCCAGGTTCGCAACTCATCCCAGCCGGCAACGTTGCCCTTATTGTCGAACACGTAATTTTCCGTCTCGAACGACATCAGCTTCGGCTCGACCTCGACCAGCCTTGCCGCACCGAGATTCAACTCGACCTCTTCGCCCACCGGAATGTACTTAATATTCGTGCCGCCGACGTATGATAGATATCCCTGCTCACCGGCGTTGCCGTATATCTTTACGCTGCCGTCGGGAATAGGCGTTTCGCCGAGATTGTGCTCATCGTCGTTTGCGAAAGAAACGAATCTTATCGTATGGCTGCCCCAGCGCTCCTCATCGTACTTGTAGAGACTCTCGACATCAATATCCTCAATGTCGAACGAAGGCAGTCTTTTGCCCCATTTGTCGGGGATAGTCTCGGTTCCCTCGATCGTATAAAGGAAATATTCACTCAATCCTTCCTTCTTGATCTCCTTAAGGTCGAGTCCGTCAAATTCGCTGACCGAACGTCGAGAGTCGAACCAGAAGTTCCCGTTTACGCTATGAGTGCTCCATTGAGATGAGCGCCCCCCAGACCGGGGCGTTTCACCCGGCCGGTCATATGCGTACTGCCGTTTCGCCAGATCCGCAATCTTGTCGAGCACGTTGACTTTACCCACGAGCAGCCGGGTCTGGGCGTTCTCATAGTCTTCGCCGCTGCCGTTGGCGACGCGGACGTAGCCCTGAAGACGCATCTTCTTCTCGTCCTGCGACAGCGTGCCCATGTAGAAGGCCCGCCAGGTGAGGCCGCTTGTGAAGTACGTGATCTCGAACGGTACCTGGCCGCTGATCTCGGAACGAATGAGCCAGCGGCCAAGCTCCCGCAGCCTCGCTGGAAACACTAATTGTTGCACGTCGATCTTGCCGCCCTGCGCCGCCGGCTCTAAGCTCAGCGACGTCGGATCGATCAAGGTGTTGGCCCACATAAGCTGAAGCCAGTTCCAGCCCATCTTCAGCGTCAGATTTCGCTTTTCCCGCACCAATGTCAGATCCGCCGAGTTGTAGATCGTAAGCTGAACGCTGTCCCGCCGCGGCAGCGTTACCAGCTCGATCGCACTGGCCGGAGCGAAAGGCGGCTTTTCGGATATCTTCGCAAGGACTGATTCCCCCGCAACAGTTCCGGGCAGGGCCGCAACGTCCTCGAGCGTCTCCGTCCGGGCAACCGTCGTAATATCCGTCAGTTCGGGAGTCGATAGCCCGGAAGTACGCTGCCCGGCGGTTGCATCTTTTTTTTCCGGTGCCGAGCCTGGTCCATGCGGCGCAAAGGCGTAAGATCGCGGACTTATATCGGCATCCGGCCGAGTTGTCGGATCCACTGTGAAATCTTCTGTTCGCCTTTCCACACTTTTCGTTGAGGGCGCCGGCGGCGAACTCGTTGCCAACTCCCTGCCGGTGGCCGTATCATCCAATTGCACTCTACTTCCATCTTTATCGCCAAGGCCCTTCGATAGAAGCCTGGGCCGATCCTCTTTTTCCAATTCCGGTCGCGAAGACGACCTGTCGTGGTATGTATATCTCTCCGACTCCGTTGAGTCGACAGATCTCGTCCGCTCTGTCTCCTGCCGGCCAAAATCGCCGATAAACACAGTCAGCCCTAAGACCAG
>Ga0180432_10010776_pt1 | contig 10877 bp, 21 predicted proteins | sample SS_ome_10_FD_132414 | JGI IMG/M metagenome (GOLD analysis project Ga0180432, IMG submission 132414) | Hypersaline lake sediment archaeal communities from the Salton Sea, California, USA - SS_1_MS_2 metaG | ecosystem: Environmental > Aquatic > Non-marine Saline and Alkaline > Hypersaline >...
GATATATTGATTTCGATGCGGACATCTAAAAGGAGGTCTTAAGTGTATACGGTTTTAAAACAAGACGAAGAGATCGTAGGAATAAAATACAGTGGATTATACATTCCTATAGATGAAGACAACCGACATTACCAAGAGTACTTAGAATGGGTGGCTGAGGGAAATACGGCTGAAACAGAAGAAATATAAGGGAGAAAAGCAGCGTGGGACATCCCGTCGGAGTAATTCGATATTTATTGGTAATAGCTAAATTGGCAGGGTGACCTGCCTAAATACAAGGAGAACAAAATGAGTGGAGAATTCGGAACAGAGAACTTGAAGAAGTGCCTCGCCGTTATCGTCGAGTCCGGGAATGTTGCCGGCGACATCGTTGCCATGGGCCCCAGCGCCAAGTGGTACCAGAAGGTGGCGCTCTGCGCCAACGTCCTGGACGAGATCTTCGACCTGACCAAGGTTGATTTTAAGGTCGTCATCCCCGAGCTTAAGGACATCGACGAGTCCGAGAAGACAGACCTGATCGAGTGGGGGAAAGAGAAATTCGACATCCCACAGGATGAGGTCGAGGCCGTGATCGAAGAGGGCTTGGGCATCTTGATGGTGAACATCAACGCTATCCAGAAGGATATCGAGTTCGCCAAGAAGATCAAAGACCTCAAGAAGAAGTAGAGGAATCGGTACACGGGGCCCCGCCGGGAAGAGGGCCCCTCTTTCCCGCCATGAAATTCAACGAATACCACATTTCAGACACCCATTTCAACTGCGACAAGATACTCGTGTATAGTGAAGACACGAGGCCGTTCTCCTCCATAGAGGAGCACGACGAGTACATAGTCAAGGTCTGGAACCACTACGTGCGGCCGTTCGACGTGGTGTATCACCACGGTGACGTGGGCTACGGGGATTTCAGGAGGATAAAAGACATACACTCGCGCCTTAACGGCGTAAAAGTCCTCATCAGAGGTAACCACGACAAGTACACCGTGAGCAAGTACAAAGAGCTGGGGTACTCGCACGTGTTCCAGGAGCTCAAGACTACCATAGGGAAGCACATCAGGCTTAAGCACAGCCACGCCCCTTACCTGGGGGTCGAGACCAAGTACAAGGACCTGGAGGAGAGGGCGCTGGACATCAGGCCCGTGCCGGAGGACGGCTACTGGCTGGTGTGCGGCCACGTCCACGGCTTGTTCAAGGTGGACCTGGAGCGCAGGGTGATCAACGTGTCCTGGGACGTGTGGAAGAGGCCCGTCAGCAGGGGTGATCTCATGTCCATAATACAGAGAGCGAGCGTTACATGCAACGCCCTCCCAGCCTGCACGACGCACTAATCTATGAAGTAACGGAGGTCTCGATGTCAGAAGGTGCGAACGGCAAAGAAGGTCAAGAAATCAAGAACTCAATACCAAAGTCGATAAGGGCGCTCAAGATAGGAGGGGTCTCGGTTACGAGCCTAGGGGTCCTCTTCGCGTTCATGTACGAGCAGTTCCAGACGGTGAACATGGCCAGCGAGCAGAAGATGGCGCTACAGAACCGGATACGGGAGGTGGAGTCGGTGTCCAAGACCAACTTCGAGTACATCAAGGAAGACATAGGCGACATCAAAACTTCCTTGACGGAGCAGAGGTCGCTCTTGCTGGAGCAGTCGCGGCAGATACAGAGGCTGATCGTGATCACCAGGGGTTCCGACTGATCGATATTCCTTCGTGTCTTACGGAGAGATCTGATGAAAACAGGAGTCATTATGCTTAGGAATCTGCTTCTAGTTCTGGTGCTGGTCTCGTGCACCTCCACGATGTCCATTAAGCCCATAGACGCCGGCTACCACACGCTATTCTTCGAGTACCTCGCAAGCGGCGAGTACAGGGCCGCCAAGGGCGTGGCCTCGGCCGTAGTGGACGGCGGGGAGGAGAGGAAGATCAGGGTGCTCGTCCCGAAGGGTGCGAACGGCAACCTCATGGTGACCGACAACGGCGACGACTACTTCAACGTGGGCCTGAAAGGGAAGTCCTGGGTGGACCTCGACCTGGCCGCCATGCCGCACAGCTCGAAGTCCTACGAGGTGGGGCTCGCCATGGTGACGAAGAACTACGGCATCATGACGGGGAGGCTCCGGCTCATAGGCAACCTCGAGGTCACGGCGGCCGCCGACGTAGACTACAGGTGCCCCTACAAGCATGACTACGGCCCCACGGGCGCCTGCCTGAGGCCGGCGGGTTACAGCTTCACCATAACGATCAACATAAACGAGGACCTGCCGGGAAAGATGCGAGTCGAGGCGGAGGGAGTCTGCGATGGGAACCAAGGTTACTACGACATAGGCGGAGCCGGTAGCCTCGACATGACATTCACCAACGACGGCACCGTCGGCTACTGCATCATACGGGTGGACACCAGGCAGGACAAGGTGGGCGACGTGTGGAGGGTGAGCAAGTTCAAGGAGATCAACGTCAACTACTACGACCCGGACTACGTCCCGTTGGCGGAGCCAGACGTGGAAAGGACCACGGAGGGGTACACGCTGACCCCCGCCGACGAGTACAAGGCCTACTACCTCAACGGGAAGCACAAGAAGACCATGGGGATCCGGACGAAGATAAAGGTGGAAGGTGACGACCTGGATCTCGTGATCTGGGACAAATACGGGAGGACATCACATGTCAGAAGATAGCAAAGAGAAAGGCGTGGACGACCTGTTCAGCGGGATCGAGTTTCTATCGGGATTGTTCGCAAAGAGTACCGTCCTGGGGTGCGTGTTCACGGCTCTTCTGATAGCGGCCTGGATATGGTACGCGATCGCCAGGGCCAAGATGGAGTGGAAGGACGCGGTCAAGAAGGCATCCAAGAGCCTGAGCGCCGTGGCTGGGGAGTCTCAGATCCACAGCCAGGTGACCAACGCCGGCGATGGCTGGGAGACAGGTTCTAGCTCCGGGGGCGGGGCGATAACGCCATCAGACGACGGCTTCTAGTCCAGGTCCCAGTACAGAACCTCTGTACCCTCCTTGAGCGCCTCGCTTATATTATGTGCAGAGTCGATCGCGTCGCCGAGGTGACTTTCTTTTATCCTCCTCAGCAGGCTCTTCAGTTTGGTGACTTCCTTGTGGTACTCTATGCACAGGTTGTTCAGGCGCCTCCTCTCCGAGACCGCCTCCTCTAGGTTGGCCAGTCGGCCGTCGAAGGCGTTCCTGCAGTACTGCTTCCTGATGGGCTCACCCAGCTCGAAGCATAGGTGACAGTCCTTACAGAACTTATCGAAAGTGTCGTAGAACTTCCTGGGTGTTTTCGCCTCTTTGATCTGGTCCATCGCCCTCTGCTCCTTTATCTTCCTCTTCATCTCTAGTGTTTCTTTCATGCGTCGCCGCCGTCTAAGAGCGTCTGCATCTCCCCCTTGACTTCGCTCTGAATCTCGCTGAGCTTGTCTAAGACGTACCCCAGGGCCTCGCCCTTGGCACATCTCAGGTCACGGTTCTCCAGAACCTTCCTCAGTATACCGAGATCGTTACATGATAAGAGCCACACATCGTCTGGGTGGTTGACGTGCTTGTGCACCGACACCTTCATATTTTTTATGATGATGGTGTGTATTTTCGCCTTGTCGTCCACGAAGCCGCCCTGTTTCCATCTTTTCATCCCACTTTTGTTCATCTCCTGCCCCTCATCCACCTGGCCCAGTCCTTCTTCGTGTAGCCGGTGTTCAGCAGCCTCTCCGAGAGCTCCTTGTTCCACCTCACCTTCTTCTCCTCCGCGAGTCCTTCCAGGAGATTCTCTACCGCTTTCGAGTCGATCCGGTCTGACTCCTTCCGGTACGCGCAAACCTCGCACAGCCCAGGGCCCATGTCTTCGCCCCAGTATTCGAATCCGCACGCGCACTTCTTCTTGTGCAGGCTCATCTTTTCCCCCTCGGGTCTTCGCAGAGGTACAGGTTGTGGAGCGACTTCTTCACGTTGTGCTTCTGCAGTGAGTTGTGGTGCTGCACCTCTAGCACCGCCCTGTCCTTCGAGATCCTCTGGACGACCCCCACGACCCAGGTCTTGTGCGATTCGCTGTAGAACCTGACCCTGTCTCCCTTGCGGGCGTTCAACTTCACTTCCATCCGTTCCTCCGTACGTGTGTCTCTAGCAGTTCATACTGACCTTTGACGTGCTCCCGTATGAGCCGCTTCCTCAGGGTTGATATCGGCTGGAACCCCCTTATGAGATCCAGCACCTTGACCTTGGCGTAGAAGATCTCCTTGTGGAACATGGTCTCCACCCCGCGGGCCCTGGACTCGGCCAGCACGCCAGTCACGGTAGGCCTCTTGCCACCTACCAGAATCGCCATGGACCGCAACGGTTTGCGTGGGACGATGCCCCAACCGTAGAAGCTATGGTTGTCGTAGCTAGGCGCCATCCTGTAACCCGTCTTGGTCTCAATGAAGGAGACGTTTCCGGCGTGCCTGTCATAGTTGCCGATCAGCGCATCGTACATCGCCACCGACGTCATGGAGACCACGTCTCTCTCCTCCAGGCCCACTCTCCTCATGGCCAATATGATATCCCCTAGCTCCATCGGTTGCTTGGCCATCGACCCCACCATGTCTGCCAGGTTCTTGACTTCCTTCCCCTCCGAGAAGTCCTCGCTGATGAAGGCGTACTTTCCGTTGACCGAGACCACAGCGAACGGCGGCACGCCTATGCCGACGATGTGCGCTATCATGTTGCACAGGTACTCGACGAACACCAGCTCCGGGTCTATGTCGCTATGGGGCCTGACGAAGTACCTCTGCCCAGACCAGTGCTGGGCCCTGACATTCTCCAGCCTATACTCCAGATCCCAGTCGAAGTGCCTACCAAAGGGCCATAGTATGGGGAACCTGTCGCTGTAGCTCACCTAGTGCTCCTGCTTTCCCGAGTGGTTCTCGGGGCTTTTGGCTATGGCCTTGGTCCCGAAGAACAGCGCCTCCTCGGCCTTGGTCAGGAATATGCTCTTCTCTCGGCAGTCTTCCATCAAAGCCGCCGACGCCTTCACCGCCGCTGCCATCGTCTCCTTGTACAGCTTCACCTTTTCTTTGCCCCGCTTATTCAGCGTGTATGTCTCGAACATGATAACCTCCTCACGGATTTCTATATCAAGTACCCGAAATTTTACGAGTTTCGTCATGAAAACTAAAAAGAGTTGCGTCCTCGGCTGTTCCGTGTTATAATGCCCGCTCCTTTTGATTTATTGACGAGGTGTGGCATGGCCCAGGTACTTTTCGACAGCCCGGAGATCCGCAGGGAGATCCTTAGGCTGAAGACTTTCGCTCTCTCCAACACGATCGACCTTTCGAACGGTGTCCCGGACGATTACAAGCCGGTCGGGGACGACCCAGCTCATGTGGTAGTTAATGGCAACATCAGGATAGTATACAGTACGGAGCGGCAGCCGGACGAGAAGCTTGGCCTATGCCACCATTTAAGTGTCTCCAAACAGGGCGACGGGCTCCCGAACCCCGAGATAGTCAGCGCGGTGATGGAACAGTTCGGTATGGGCAATCTCCGTGACAGCAACCCTAGGATGGTGAATGTGGAGGACGGCTACGCCGTGAATGTATTACAGCCGGTGTCCTGAGTTGAGACGCTCCATAGGAGATATCCTATACGGCCAGATCGAGGCCTTCAAGGCGAAGGCTTTGAAGAACCCCGTGACATTCTCGACGAAAAGGGGCGGGCCCTACCTACCCGACGACGAGTGGCTGAACTTCGGCGGGTTCAGGGTGTCTTATCAGGTCGGCTGCCTGTATGACGACCCCGATTCTCTGCCCGACCCGGTACAGAAGCTCATGATACGCGACATGGATAACAGAAAGCTCACCCTGGGAGAGATGAATCTAATAATGAGATGCTTCGGCATGGGCGACATGGACGACGGCCAGGTCCGGCACGTCTACTGCATGGGTAACTTCATGCTAGATAACTCCGTGTCCGTGGTGCTCCAGGGTCGTGACGGTGATCTCGTGAAATCACCCGGACCGTACACCTTCCCCTTATGAAAGCCCGGTCTTAAAAGGATCGTGCACGTTCTCCAGGTAGCTTTTGAACGCGGCCAGCGCGCACGGGCTAACGACGCCGTTCCCGCACATTTTGTAGCGTAACGCGTCCGGGTTCCTCTCGGTCTGCCTGACGGACTCGTTACCGGTGCCTATCACCTTCCTGGAGGTCCACCCCTCGGGCCACCCCATAACCCTCTCGCACTCCGTCGGTGTCAGGTGCCGCAACCTGCACTTCCCCCTCTCTCTCAGGGTGACCAGGTCCACCACGAAGTTGAAACCAGATCTGTTGTTGCACCCGTACGAGGCGCTAAGTGTGTTCGCTATGTTGTCTATCCTGATCCTCGCGTCTATCACGGACTTGGCCTTCCACGCCCGATGCGACGTCCCGCAAGCTATCAGCGTCACCCTGTCTGAGGTCTTGACCGACTTCCCATCGTACTCCCTCTTGAGAACGATCTCGAGCGTCTCCTTGTCCACCTTGCAGCTGATCCACCTGTCCTCCACGCCGTACGTCTCTATTAGCTTCTCGAACACCGGGTGCCTAACGCCGTACTCCTCGAATAGGCCGATGTCATCCGACACGATGTCCGACAAGGAATATCCGGTCTCGGCTCTGAGGTACCCCGAAGTCTGTGGCCGACAGAACCTCCCACCTAACGTCATACCCGAGTTCGGCCAGCTCACTTTGTAGGAAGAGAAAATCCCAGCCTCCCGTGCACGCCTTAGCGTTAACAACATTCTCCCAGACAAGCATCTCAGGCTTTTTATCCCCTGCGATTCTGAGGTAATGGCGGAGTAGTCCTGATTCTCCCTCAAGTCCGGATTTAGTCCCAGCAACGCTGAAAGACTGACAAGGGCTTCCTCCTGTGAGAAGGTCAAAGTCGGGCAATTTACCGGTGTCGATTCTCGTGATGTCTCCATAGTTCTTAACTCCTGGGTGGGTGTTCTCGAATGTCTTCGCTATACTATGTACTACCTCGCAGTAGCCGACTAGCTCGCAGTCATACGTCTGTAGGATCTCTCTCTCCAGGCCTCCCACCCCGCTGAATGTGCTGAATACTCTGATCTTCCTCATACTTCCCCTCGTTCAGACACCTTTCGGTTTCTTCTTTCACCCTGCCCTCGATCCTTTCGATGATCCTGGGATGAGCCCTTGCCGCCTTCGCTCTCTTCTTCATCCTTAGCAATCGGTCCAGCGGGTGTTCGTCAGACCTCATCTTTGGCCCTTATGTAGTACTTCCTCTTCTCCATCTTCGTATCGAACCTGTCCGTCTCCCACTTGCCGCAGGCGTTCCTCACCCCGGCCCTGACGTCGTGCCAGTGAAGGGTGTCTCCTATCTCGTTTATCATGCTGGTGACGTCTACCCACCCGCCTTTCTCCTGTGCGTAGTCAAGGATCTTCATGACGGACAACTTGTAGGGTGTCAACTTCTCCACTCCCGTCACGCCAGCGTCCTCGTTCTTGTACAGGTCGTGCAATTCATACGAATTGTCGCTCTTGATCTGCCGCCTCTTCGCGGTCATCTCTATGTGAACCCCCCAGTTTCCGGGTACCCAGAGACCTTCCACGGGAGACCTCTCGCTGGTGAGATTCTTGACATCGTGCGGTCTTTCCTCGAAGAACTTGTAGTAGTTCGTACTGTACCTAACGGTCTTCTGTATCTGGATGCAGCCGATGCCCAGGTCTCTCATGTGCTTCTCGAATATGTAATTCGGTTCGAAAGGTGTGACTATGCTCACGGCGTTGAACAGCCCCAGGTTGTTCTCTGCCTGACGTATGACGTCCGCGCTGCATGACATTTTTGCCTCGACGCCCCACCTGACCTCCTCGCCGTCGATCTCCCTCACGGCCACGAAGTCGCAGTACCCGTTCCTGGTCGAGACTTCCTTGTACACCTCCCACCCGGTGTCCTTGAGCCAACGCTCGAACCAGGCGCACAGGCCCTTCTCGTCTTTGAACTCTATCTTCTCCCGTGTGGCCATATCCCTCTCGTAGTCTTCCGTGGTGTATGCCATCATGAGATCTCGTCAGGAGACGTACTCATCCTCTGGTTTTCCGTACAGGTTTGGGAACATTCTCCGTAGTTGGTTCTCTGTTGTGGGGTCTCTCCGGGTGATGTACCCTGGGGGATCTCCGAGCTCTCCGTCGAGTTCGAAGTACCAACAGTACCCGTCCTCGTGCGGGCACGCCGCAACGACGTGTAAGCCCTGAGACTCCGCGAGTTCCTTAACGACTGACTGGGGATGACCCCCTGGTTCTGTTGAGACTCCACGCCAGGCCCCTACGCAGAAGTGGTACACCGGCCCTAAAGGCAGGTCACGCCTGGATGACGTTCGCGCTGACACCCTTGGCGACCTCTCCGACACCGTAGAAATCTGCCTGGCCGAACAGCCTGATTAGCTCAGCGTCTGGCATGATCACGGCAACATTCCGTGTCTTGGCGGGGTCCTTCTTGGTCGGAACCATCTGGTTCTGCTTTAGGTTGTTCCTCTTGGCGTAATCCCAGACCGCCTTGACCGCCTGGCCGCGCGTTCCTTCTGATAGCCCGAACACCCTCTGGAACTCGGACGAGAGCTTAACCTTCTTGCTCACAGCATTTTCTTTCTTTTCCATCTGTATCTCCTTGATGATATCATAAATACCTATATCGCATCACTCTAAGTGGTGAGCCACGGAGTAGCTCTCGGAGAACCCAAAATCCACCCCCACGTGCACCTTCGGCGTGGGTTTCACCTCGCCCATCTTGGACTTGGCCTCGTGGATCAGATTCTTCAGCCCCGCCCCTATGGAGTTCATAGAGGTGCCCTTGCCGTAGAGCCTCTCGTCTATCATCCTCCTGGCTATCCAGTCCTCGTCCATGGGCGAGAGCTCCTTGTCCCACCACAGGTCTTTATTCTCGATCATCCAGTCCACCTTCTGTTCCCTTGTCGATAACCCGGCCATTCTCACTCCTCTAGCAATTCTGTTCTACTGGAACCGTACCAGTCTTCTGCCACCAAGTCTTCCTCTCTTAGGAACACGGGACATTCGACCCCATCGGAGTATTCCACTATTGATTTGGACTCGTTAAGGGTGCATATCCTTTTAGAGCCTTTCCTCTTGAAGTACGAGAACCCCTTCATGGCGTCCAACAAAGTTGTGCCGAAGAAGAACATGGCGGGGTGGGTAACCATCATGGCCAGGACGCCCTCCTTGACCTCGACCGGGAGTGGACCTTTCTTGCCGGGGAGGCGTACGGTTATCTTGTCTAGAGAGTCTTTCGTGACATTGAGCGTGCCGAGCACGGGATCTTCGATCCTGAGGACCCCTCCAGCCTCGAGTATGTTCAAAAGGGTGTATGTCGCTTTCGGATTTAGCATAGAACCTCCTTGCAAGAGATTCTATCGTAAGAAAGCCTCCGCGCGGGAGGCTCTCTTGGGTTTTCTGAACGCCTGACTCGGAAGGTCAGTGTAGCGTTGTCTGTAAGATTAGCTTATTCTTCGCCCCTCACCCTAACTCCCACAGGGAATCTGGGCACGCCGTCTGGCGTCAGGTTCTGGTACTGGACGGTGAGCATCTTCCCTTTGTAGTCCTTCTTGAAGTTCACGAGGTACTTATCCAGGTCTTCCAGTGCACCCTTCATCTTGGCCTTGAATCTCTTCCCGTCCTTGGTCTCGCACCATATCGCGCCGGCTTTGCCCTGGAGCTTACCGTTGCCCTCCTCGACGTCGACCATGACGAACTCGTCGTCGGCCATCTCCTTGACCTTCAGGAGGGCCGCCGATCGCTTGTGCTCGTAGCCCATGGTCGGGTGCCGGTACATCGCCCCCTCGTAGCCCTCGTTCAGGCACTGCTGGAAGTACTCCATCAGCTCGTCTTCACTACCTACATCGGTCCAGGGTAGGAATTCTAAATGAGAGAAGTTTTCTACGGCGTCGATCACAGGTGTAGTGCGAACAGAATAACGAACGTCGCTGACAGTATCGTAAATGTAATACTTAATAATCTCGTGATCCGGGTGGACCTTGTCTCGCTTGATGACAGAAGCGATCTTGTTGAAGTCGTCCTTGAGGTCGTGATTATAGAGCTCACCATCAAGTAGGTGCCTACCTTTGTCTCCTTCATAAGCGTCCTCCAGTTGTTCTATTATGTGCGGTAGTGTGGTTATCGGTTTGCCGGTCCGGCTGTACAGCTTGGCCTTTCCTTTGTCCACGATCGCCAGGCATCTCAGCCCGTCGAGCTTCGGCTGCGCTATCGCCGGGAATATGGCGTGCTTTTTCTTCTTCTCTATGGGGTGCGCCAGCATCGGCTTGTACCCCTCGACCTCCGACTCGCCCTTATCCGCCTTCTTGATGTCCTCGACGTAGCGTTCCTTGACCTTCTTGTCCCACTGTTGCTTGGCCTTGAGCGCCGCTTGCTCCTCGTCGGTGGTCTCGTTGGAGCGGCCTACGTTCTTCCCCTTCACGGTGTCGGAGGTGGTCTGCAGCGACCCTCCCATTTGTCCGTACTCTGTGATTACGGTGTTACCCTCGGTCCAAACGGTCCATTGCTGTATGCTGCCGTTCACGTTCTTCTTGTAAAGTGTAGGTAGTTTGTTCACACCCCCTCCTTTTTGTTTCTAGACTTTAATATGCTATCTATAATGGGATTTCTCTTGGCTATCTCTTTTAGTTCTTTTTGTGTCATAAGCCTGACATTTCTGTACTTTTCCTTCCTCTTCTCGAATTCCTCGGTACCCGCCTCAACGTATCTAATGATGGGATAATCGAATTGTGCTGCAGTCGGGTCTACTATCTCACCATCTAGCTTACAGTACCAGTGATCGATCTCTTTCTCATTTTCCAGGACGACATACCCAAAGGTTATTTGCAGCCCGCTGCCTTTGAACTCCGC
>Ga0180432_10010778_pt1 | contig 10876 bp, 10 predicted proteins | sample SS_ome_10_FD_132414 | JGI IMG/M metagenome (GOLD analysis project Ga0180432, IMG submission 132414) | Hypersaline lake sediment archaeal communities from the Salton Sea, California, USA - SS_1_MS_2 metaG | ecosystem: Environmental > Aquatic > Non-marine Saline and Alkaline > Hypersaline >...
ACGATAGCCCGATGCTGCGAAGGATCGCTGATCAGGAACCAGTCGTCGGTGCCGGTGATGTACTTGGACATCACGACGCCAAGGCCGATCTGGTTGAGCGCGTTGACGGCGTTGGTAGCAGTGTCCGACCGCATCTGGGACTTCAGGATCTCGTGCGCAACCCAGCGCAGCTCGACCGGAATAACCAGCTTGGTAGGAGAAGCCTCGATGGGCAGACTGCGGTCGTCAACCATGTTATCGAACAGGTTGATAGCAGTCTCCAGGTTGGCCTGCGAGAGGTCACCGGTGGCGAGGTTACTGTAAGTGCCGCCGCCCACGAGGGGATGGCTGGCGTTGAACAGAGTCACGCCGTCGGGAGTGTTCTCGCTGGAGAAGCCCAGGTTGAGCAGGTTCCAGATATAGGTCTCGATGCTGACGCGGGCGGCGCGAGCCAGCGCGGGAGCCGCGTTGGTGATGGCACCGTCGAGGTCGTCATCCATGGCCTCGGTAGTGATCTGGTAGCCCTTGCCGTACGTCAGGTGGGTGAACCGCTTGTCGTACGCCTGGAGGATGGTATCGTAGTCAACCTTCGCGCCCTCGGACTTCTGAGAGAAGGTGCCGAAGCCGGTCAGGCCGGTAGTCTCTTCGTAAGCTCGGGAACTGGTGCGCACGTTGAAGACCTCAGTGTAGGTCAACGACGGAGCGTCGAAGTTCTCGAACATGATTTCGTCCATGAACGCCAGCCGACTCTGGAAAAGATCGGTATAACGCTGGCGGTTCATCAGATTGCCTGCACTAGCCATTGGTTATGCCTTTCTTTAGGTCGCGCGGGTGCTGGTGTTGGACAGGATGTGCGCCTTGTCGGTGATCTTGACCACCCACTTGGCGTTAGCGGCGTCCTGGTCATTGTCGTCCGCATGCCACTGACGAACGATCTGCAAGCAGTCGAACGCAGCATAGGTGGCAGTGAGGGCCGAAGTGTCCAGCTCGCTCTTGCTCTGCAGGGTGGTGGTGTTGCCAGTGACCGCAGTCACGGGGCCCATCCAACCAACCTTCAGCAGCGGCGTAGCCACAGCCGAATCGCCCTGCACCAGGAATTCCTGGGCGGGATCATCGTAGACGTACACGTCGGTATCGCTAGCGCCATGATAGTTAGCGGCAACGCCAACAATCTGGTACGCGTGAGCGGCGGTGGTGCCGGTATACACGCCGGGACCGGAGGTCAGCTGAACAAGCAGCGCGCCTTCGTACAGCACAGCAGTATTGCTGCGAGTGTACATGGTCACGCGCGGGGCAGTGCCCGCAGTGCCGTTGTTCAGGGGACGCAGACCGCTCGGCCAATCGAGGTTAGCCATGTGTCATTACTCCTGACTGAACATCTCCGTACGTTTGTGGGGATGTTCGGGTGTGGGTGGGGCGCTTTGGCCCCGAAATCCACCGGGAGGTGCCTGCTCCTTCTCGACTCCCTCGCCGTAGGTGCTGACGCCCGGCATGATCGCGCGGTTACTGCGGCCACTGGCAACACTTTCGTTGCGCAGTGCCTTCTCCTCGCGCCGTGCCTGGCGTGCAAGCCACCACTCCAAGGGAAGCCAACACAGGATGCTATCGGAGCCTCGCCGGACGTAATTGTCCTGGTGAGCAATCCCCTCCAGCTTCTTGGGCGGGTCGTTCAGGTAGCGCTCCAAGTTCTGCCCGATCTCGTCATCGTAGCAGACAGGAGTCCAACCCTTCCAGTTGCCCTGTCGGATGTTGGGGTTCTTCCAGCTCAGCCATTTGCCTTCAGGCTGTTCTTTGATCTCATGAGGATTCTGACTGGAGTCGAAGGGATCGTGGTACATGTGCACCACAGGCTCCGTCTCTTCGCCAGCATCGGCTTGCTTCTGGATAAGCGCCTCCATCGCCTGGACACGCTCAAGCAGCTCCTGATGCGAATTACTCAATGCCTCATTCTGGGCCAGGAGATCAGTGTTCTCCTGCTCAATCTCTCGCTTCGTGCGGTTCTGCTCAGTCATTCTACTTCACCCTCTGATCGATGGTATCACGATACAGCTTATCGCGCTCGGCGATACGCTTCATCTGTTCCTCGGTGAACTTGCCTCCGGGCATCGCGCTAGCCAGGCTAGCAGCAATCGACGCGTGCTCGTCGGCATGGTCATTGCTATCGCGTCCGGGAGGTGCGGAAGACCGGCGTCCGGGAGCTACCCGGCCGGGCTCTCGTCGCGTGCCGCCGGGCAGCAAGCCAGTAGACGGGCTCATGCCCAGCTCCAAGCCAGCTTCGTTGGCGGCGTTGAGGACGGCGCGCGGGTGGTTAGCCGCCTCGCCCATTTCACTGAGGATTCGATCAGCCTTGCGGTAAAGCTCAGACGTTTTGTCGCGGAGCTGGGGCCAGCGCTGGACCGCCTGCTCGTTGAACCGCTGCTCGGCGGTATGGTTCTGCGTCTGGGTTTCAAACTGCTGCAGTCGCTCGTCAACCTTGGCATCGACCTTTCGCTGGAGCAAGTACGCGTCAAACTGCGCGAGGCTCTCCTCGGGCACATTTACACGGGCCGCTTCCAGCTGGGCAACGCTCATGTCGTCGAGAGTCTGAGGGTTGTCATTCTGCGGAGCCGGGGTTCCGTACTGCTGGGCGTTCTGCTGCGCCTGCTCGCGGATACTGCGAAGCTCCTCCATGATCTCGTTGTTGGATTTCTCCAACTTGCGAAGCAGCTCGCCTCGCACGTTTTCGATAGATCGTCCATCGCCCTTCCCGTCGCCGGTATCGCCCGTGTCACCCTCGGGCTGGGTAGGTTCGGCGGCATCACTGGGGTCGGTGTTCTGGTCTTCGATCTGATCGGCCGACGGGGAATCGGCAGGTACACCCTGAATAGCTACATCCAAGCGGGACATTGATAGCCTCCGTCCGAATAACGCCTCGGAGCGATTAATCGGAGGTGTTGGTTGTTTGGTGTTAGCCCTTACGCAGCCTGCGCAAGCACTCTTCCGCTACCTTCAAGCCGTCAAGAAAGCCAGCCTTGTAGCGGATCTCGGGAAGCCCACACTCTTGCTTGCGGGCCGTTCGTACTAGGTCCAGCATTGCGCTAGTGCTCTCGTCACTGAGCGCATCGAAAATGCGCTGGGCCTCGGGGATCTCAAGAATTTCCTTGATCGTCATGTTACTGGACGCCTCCCTCCAAGGCATCTAGATCCGTGCCGCCAGCCTGCGAAATGCCGGTCGGCACATTGTTGCCCATGCCTGGACTCACCTGCTGCTCGCCCATGCGCTGCTGCTGCACCATGAATTCCATGTGCTGCTTCTGGTGCATGGCGAACAAAATCACGCGGTCCTCGGGCATGGTCTCGAACGCCTTGTTCCTGGCGAACCGCTCCATCTCCGCGAGATGGGATGCGTGGTCATCAGTAGGCAGAGCGTCAAGCTGCACGCCATGTAGCATGGCTTGGTTCTCGGAGGACTGGGACATGGGAGCGTGCTGGTAGCCGCCCTGTCCAGGCAAAGCAGGCAGCAGACGCGAGATGTCAATGCCCTCAGAGTGGTGACGCAGGAAGTCCTTCAGCGCTTCACGTCGCGCAACAGGATCCTGGCTCATATCGGGGTGCGTCAGAATGGTGTTGTACCGGACCTGGGCCAACGACCGCAGCACTTCGCGGTTAGTGTTAACCGTGTTGCCGGTGAACGTAAACATCCAGCGCCCACGGATCTCAGCAGGCGAGATGCGGCGCGAGGCGATGTTGCCCTTCGCACCTGTCACGTACACGTGCTTCTCGTCTGGCATGAACGACTGGTACAGACCCATCAACTGGTGCATCAGCTCACGCCAGCCGGTTCGCTGCCAGCGCGTGATGATGTTGTCTAGCTGGATGCTGCCCTCGCTCAGCAGAGCCAAGGTGCCACGGGCCGTACGCGGAGCGTTACGAACCTGCGGGCTGCCAGCGTTCATGGGACTGATGGTGACTCGATCCGCATACAGCAGCAGCGTATCCATCGCAGACAAGTTCGCCAACGGTTGCTGCTGGAACTTCGGGAATGTCACGCCATTCAGGTCGCCGATGGGGATACCATCACCTGGGCTCACGTTGTCCAGGATTCCTGGATCGGTCATCATGGCCGCAGGCACGTAGAAGAAGAACGGGTTGTTGATCAGTTCCTGGTTGTTGTTCACCCAGTTGACAATGGTGTTGACTTCCAGGTTAATGGGGACCAGGATTTCGCCCATGCCCTGTCCGTACCAGCGGTCAGAGATGGCCTTGTACTTGATGGTGGCGAATGGACGCCTGTTGTGCGGCATGACCCCTGAGAGGTAGTTCCAGCCCACAATCTTCCGCAACCCGTAGGATACGTGGTAAACCATCTCGATGGGATCGCCATCGCCGTCCACGTCGTCACAGATGTAGACCTCATAGAACAGCAGGCGGTTGTTATCCGTTGACGTGTCGCCCTCGGTGGCCGTTTGGTACGCTTGCTCCTTAACGCCTTCGCCGATCACACGATCCTTCTGGCGCTTGAGGTCCTCGTTCTCTTCCATCTCGTCCATGCGGCTGTTGTTGGTAGCCATGAGATGGTCGTAGTCTTCCTTAGACATCTGGAACTCGCCGGTCTCGTAGCGGCGCTTGATCTCGTCCTTATCCAGCCAGTACTGCTGGGCGACCCAGTCAGCGGTCTGCGTGTCCACAGAACGGAACGGCAGGATCAGATCCTCGTGCTCGACCACGTCCACGCAGGGGCGGTCGTGCTTGAGGATGTGCCGGTAGACGTGCACGTTAATTTCATCAACATACTCGCTGGCGTAAAACACAACCTTGGCGGTATGCCTGCGCCGCTCCTCAATGAAGTCAATCTCGAATGCCAGGCCTACCAGGTGCGGCAATGGCTCGTCGCCAACCGGCTTGTGGTCACGGTCCAGCGGCGTGATGCCAAGCAGTCCGTGTTGCGTGGTGGGCTGGCCGAACATCTCGATCAGGATTTCTTCCGCTTCCTTGGGACGCGGCTCGATCTCCTCGATGTCGTGAATGTTGAGATCGCCTTCGTTGTACCACGCTTTGATCTTGTGGACCTCGACCGTCTTCTCCCACTGGCGCGTCCAATAAATCTTGAGGCTGGACATTCCGTCGCGCAGTGCGTTGCGGAACCAGCTCTCCGACGTATCGTAGAAGTTGGGGAAGATGTCCTCTTCGATGCCCCAGTTGATCAGCCGCTCGGCATCGTCGGTCTCTTCGGGCATGTACTCGTCAGGCACGCGCTTGACGTGCACGATGGGCTCGGTGCCCCAGAACGCATTCACGATCTTCGGCACGGCGGTCTCGATCTTCTCGTACACCACAGGCAGGTGCATGTCGCTGGCACCCTCCCACGGCAATGATTCGAGTTCGCCCTTGTCCATCCAGTACAAGGAGCGGACCATCTGGAGCTTGTCGTCTAGATCCGCACGGTCACTTACGGCCTGCCGAAACTCCGAACAAAGCCACCGGCCTCGCTCTGTGCAAAACTTATCTGAAAGGTTAGCCATGTGTTCTCCTAGGTCGCATCCGTCACCATCAGCTCAACCGTTGCCAGGTTGGTCTGGGACGTGTTGCGGAGAAAGACGCTGGTCACATCAGCGGTCATCATGAGCGAGCCACCTTCCAGCACGGGGTACAGCAGGGTGTTGGTGTTCACCCCGACAAGCACGTCTCGGTTCGTATAGAGAAACAACGAGCGCCCGGTGTCTACGCCTTCAAGGTCCACCTTTGACACGTCAGACATTGAACGTGGCAACGTGATGCGCTGGTATGTTTCCTCGCTGTGGTCCACGTCAGGCGAGGAGAACTGGCGGTCGTGTACGTTCACGCCGTTGCGTTCTAGCCGAAGACGTGCACGCATTGTGTGATTGGTCGCGTCGGCCATTACCTGCCTCCGTAGCCGGTTTGTACGCCCGGCATGTTGATTGTGAACCTACCGCCCATCTCCTCCAGCTCTTGCTGGTAGCGGCGGTCGTCTTGCTTTCGCATCAAGCCCTTCAGTCGCCAGTAGTCCAGGCGCATCTGGTAGTAGTACCGCAAGCAATCAATGAAGTCATCATTCACTTTGCGGATCGCGTCCTTCTCGCCCATGATGTCGCGCTGTCCGCTGGTCTGCCAGTCGTCGAACGCGAAGTTCATGAAGTTGCTCTTGACCTCGGGACAGCACTTGAACACCTGGAGCTGCGGTTCGTCCCACTCGTACGGACCCTTCTTCAGGGCTTCGTGAATGGCATCGTAGCCCGCTTGGGCGTTGCGCTTGGGAGCTAGCTGGTAATGCAGCCCCTGCTGCAGGAATGCGAACCGAATGGACTCGCCGCTGGTGCGGTCAGTTTCCTGGGCGCTGTCATCGATGATGCGCAGCACCACGGGCTCGCGTTGGTCTCCCTTGTCCCAGCACTCAAGACGCTTGATCTCGTCGCTGACCTCGCGCACGGTCTTCAGGTCTTTCCGGTACATGCATCGGTACACGAACGCCTGATTATCTGGGTTGATCGCTAGCCACACGCACGCGATGGGCTTCCTGGAGTGTGGATCTGAGATCTGCACACGCGGCCAGGTCGGCGGGATCTCGAACGGATCAATCCAGTAGGGTGCCCGTGGTTCCCATTCCTTGTATACGCGGCCTGCCAGCTGGATGAAGTTACCATGCAGACGGGCTTCAAGCTCGTCCTCGCGCAGGTCGGCAAGGAATTCCTCGATGGCGCTGCGTTTCAGGTAACCGCCGTTCTCCGTGCAGTTGTCCCAGATGCTGAACTTAAACATCGTCACGCCGCTGCCGGGATTCTCCGCACGCTCCACGATCTTCTCGTTGATCCAGAATGCGCCGAGCGGCGTCATCGTCATCCACAGGTGGCCGTTGAAGTCAACCAAGCCGCGCTTGAGGCCGGTGTACTTGCGCTGGCCGCAGGGCTCGTCGATCCAAGCCCAGTGTCCGTTAGGTCCCTCAAACGCCATGTCGTCCTGGTCGTCAGACATGAAGTAGATGATGGAGCCGTTCTTCCAGTACACTTCAGTTGGGATGCCCTGTGCGTTGCGCACGATCTTCTTGATCATATGCATGGGAGCCCATTCTTGGAACTTGGGCCAGATGGTCTGGTTGATAGCCTGGCGATAGTTCTGCGCAAGGACCCGGCCCACGTTGGGCACGGGGATAGGATCGCCACCCGGTAGCCGCACGATACGGAGCGGGTGGTCCTCGGGCAACCAGGGCCGGAATCCCAGCGAGTGGGCTATGGCCTCAACCGCGCCGCTGGCGGTCTTGCCGGAACGGTTGGAGCCCAGCACCAAACGGACGCTGGACTCCTGCTCCTCGAAAAATCGTTGCTGGTCGCCCTGCGGTAGCGGTGAGTAGAACACGATCTTGTTCGTACGCATGGCCGCTTCGATGGCGTCCAGGTCGCGTAGCAGATCGTGCAGCTCAGTAAGCCGCAGGTCTTCATTCATTATCCACACCCTCCATTATAGCCGCAGGTGGGACAACTTTGGCAGGTCCCGGTGCGGATCATCATGCCGCCGCAGTCTGGGCAGGCACTGTCAGCGTCTGCTGTTGCGTGCAGTACTTCGATTAGTTCTTTTTGTCGATCTTCAGACAGCGGCGAGTAGTTAGTCCACTCGTACTTAGTTTCATGTGGCTTCAACGCTTCCTGCGTGTCGTGCCGCTGCAGCATCCACCTCGCCACGTAATCGATGATGCTGTGCGCCATCGGGATCTCGGAGTTCGATGTCAGGCCAGACGGCTCGAATCGCGTAAACGCGTGCTTGTCCATGAGCGTGTCCAGCGGTACTCCGTGCTGGAGCGCGATGCTGACCGCAATGGCCCAGGCATCCAATGCCCCAGAGATAGTGGACCCCTCCTTGCTAGAGTGCAAGAATACCTCGCCCGGTGAGCCGTCATCGTATAACCCAACCGTCAGGTAGCAATCATGCCCGGCTACGGAGAACTTGTGATTCACAGCGTTGCGAGTCGCGGGGAGAGCGTGCCGATTCGCAACGGGCTTCACCGCCTCTGCCGTAGCCGGGGTGTCGTTGGCGACCAGCGGCTGAGACGCCTTGCAGCCGTCGCGGTAGACGGCAATGGCCTTCAAGCCACGCTGCCATGCCTCCATGTAAATGTCTTCGATCTCGCCGGTCGTCGCATCGTTCGGCATGTTTACGGTCTTGCTGATTGCACCGCTCAGGAATGGCTGGCACGCAGCCATCATCTTCACGTGATCGACGGGTGCGATCTCGCTGGCGATCTTGCCGACGTGGTCGTACTTCAGTTCCATCGTGCTGCCACCGGCTAGAGCCTTGGTCATGCTGCGTGCGAACAGCGGCTCAATGCCCGTGGTAACACAGTCCATGATGAAGCTGATTGTGCCGGTCGGCGCGAGCACCGTCATCTGCGCGTTTCGGAATCCGAAGTCGCGTGCCAGCTGGATCGAGCGCGTGTACATGATCCATGCCATGTCCCAGATGTCCGAGCGCCCAACTGGCGTGGTATGCTGCTCGCCGTGTTTCATGTGTACCGAAAGGTGGCTGCTAGCGTCGTACCCGTCGTACGTGCCACGGTTGCGTGCAAGCATCGCCGACTGATTGCTGGCCGCAAAGTGCATCAGCGCCGTGATGCTGGCGGCTAGGTCCCGTGCCTCGTGCGTGTCGTAGTCCAGCCCGCGAGCCATCAGCAGCCCGCCCAGGTTCGTGAAGCCCAGGCCCAAGGTGCGGTAGCGTTTCGATTGCAGCTCGATCATTGGTGTCGGGTAGCTGGCCAGGTCGATGATGTTGTCCATCGCTACAACTAGGTCGTTGACGTCCAACACAAATTGCTCGATGTTGAACTCACCTTCGTCCTCATACGCCAGCAGATTCAAGCTGGACAGGTTGCACGCGGTCTCGTTCAGGAACATATATTCGCTGCACGGGTTGCTGGCCGTGATGGTGCCTTCATGCGGGCACGTGTTCCACGCGTTGATCGTATCGTGGAACTGGATGCCAGGATCACCGCACTCCCACGCAGCCCGCGCGATCATGCGCAGCAGGGTGCCTGCCATCATGCGGTCTACGGTGTTGCCGGTCGTACGGGCAGTGAGTTCCCATTCATGCCCATCGTTAACTTTCTGCATGAATTCATCTGTAACCCGCACAGACAGGTTGGAGTTTTGGAAGAACACACTTCCGTACGCCTCCCCGTCGAACGACGAATCGTACCCGGCTTTTTCAATTAGATCCTTGGCCTTGCTTTCCTCGCGCGCCTTGCACAGCACAAACTGGGCGATGTCGGGATGGTCCGCATCCAGGATCTGCATCTTCGCAGCTCGACGCGTTTTCCCACCAGACTTCACGGTGCCCGCTACTGCGTCGTACACGCGCATGAACGAGACTGGCCCGCTGGCGTGCCCGCCACCGGTCAAGCCCTCGCCGGATCCTCGGATCGCGGACAGGTTCGTGCCGGTCCCGGAACCATACTTGAACAGCTGGCCTTCCTTCGTCGCCAGCTCCAGGATCGAATCCATGTCGTCGTTCACGCTCTGGATGAAGCATGCGTGGCACTGGGGCTGCGGTTCGATGCCTACGTTAAACCAGACTGGCGAGTTGAAGGAGTACCGTTGATGGTAGATGCCATCCACGAGTCGTGCGGCGAGCGCATCGTCGTCGTTCGACACTCCGTTAGCAACCCGGTTGATAGCACACTGGATGTCGCCGTGGTCATCGGCGTGCAGGTACTTGTCGGCAAAGATTCGGATCGCGTTGTGCGACCAGCCTTCCGGGGCACGAACTTCCATGCCCAGCTCGGCAATGTAATGATCCACATATCGCAAGGTCTCTCCCCTTGGTGTTACTGGTGTTATGGGTTGTCGAAGTCCAGCTCTTCGTAATCGGCGTCTACGATGTCCTCATTCAATGACGCTTTGTGCGCCACCTCCTGGACCTTCTGCGCGATCTCGGGCTGGTGCTCTGCGAACTGGACGTCCAGAATCCTGAGACGCTGGACCCGTTCGCCGATTTGCTTGAGCGCTGCCTGCATGTCGCCTGGCAGCGGCATCTTGGTCGGATCGCCCTCGTGGTCCTGGGCGATTGCTTTCTTCGTTTCCTCGATGACCTTCAGCTTGTCGGTGAGGATGGCGGCCGAGGTTACTTTTTGCATCAGCGATGGCCCGTAGCCCTTCGCGGATACCAGATTACCTTCGTCGTCATACTTTTTGATCAACCCGGACTCGATGTCGTCTGGGCTGATGGAGTCGATGATCTCTACGGCCTTGCCGTGTACCCGCCCAGCAACCTCGTCCAGCGCACGGGTGCGTGCTTTTTGCAATGCAAGATCGGATTCGGCTTCCTTCAGCACCTTCGCCACGCTCTGTGTCGAAATGTGCATCTGGCGTGCGACCTCGGCCTGGTTGCCGGTGATCGCGTAAGTCTGGACGATCATCTCCCGTTGAAGCTGGGTTAATTTACGGCCTTGCTGGTGGCCCTTCGGTCGTCCACGTGACCGCGTTTTCGGCTTGCGCGGCATTACTGCGTTGATCCGGCCTTCTGGAGCCGTCCGACACCCGAACCACCGCCAGCAGACTTCAGGGATCCTTGGCCGTTCGGCTGATTCAGCAGCTTGTTCCACTTGTCGGTGCTGCTGGCGCTGCGATTCTGGCCCATCTCGTGTCCTTTCGTGTGGTTGGGCGCGTGAGGCTGGCGTATTCCTAACCTCACTACTAGTATGACACATTTTCAGGGGTTTGTCAACCCCTTTTTTGCTAGTTTGCGCACCTTTTAACTGTGCGAAAATTAAGCCATTGAAAATAAAGCACTTAGTAATGGATAAAAAGGTAACCATAACTGGGAATTTAAGTACATAAAAGACCATTTAGTGTACATAATTTTAAAATATACGTATTCTGTAACCATATTTGCGCAAAACTAGTAACTTACACCT
>Ga0180432_10010779_pt1 | contig 10876 bp, 8 predicted proteins | sample SS_ome_10_FD_132414 | JGI IMG/M metagenome (GOLD analysis project Ga0180432, IMG submission 132414) | Hypersaline lake sediment archaeal communities from the Salton Sea, California, USA - SS_1_MS_2 metaG | ecosystem: Environmental > Aquatic > Non-marine Saline and Alkaline > Hypersaline >...
CCATGGCTAGATATGCATCCGTATCGGGTGGTGGTCCTTGGGCAAGGCTTTCTTCAGCACGCTCTTTTGCAGCCGAAGCCCTAGAAACATCAATCTCTCTGACATTTTCAGCCGAATCAGCCAAGACTGTAATTAGATCCGGTTGTACTTCAACAACACCGCCAGCGATAGCAAAATGTTCTTCTATTGATTGATTACGGACCGTTAAGATACCAAACTCCAGCGTTGAGAGTAAGGGTGCATGGTTTGGTAAAATTCCCATCTCCCCATGTGTACCCGGTAATATAACAATATCTGCATCCCCTGAAAAGACCTCACGATCTTGTGAGACAATTTCACATCTTATAGGCATAATATCTTACCTTATATCAGAATAGGCTATTTGTATCGAAAACTTATCACCTAAGCGTATTTATTCAGCCTGCGCCATTTGAGCAGCCTGTTCAGCAGCTTCTTCGATCGTACCCACCATCATGAATGCTCCTTCTGGTAGGTCATCATGCTTGCCATCCAAAATCTCACGAAAACCACGCACTGTTTCACGTAAAGGCACATAACGTCCTTCGCGTCCGGTGAACTGTTGGGCAACATAGAATGGCTGCGAGAAGAACCGTTCGATTTTGCGAGCTCGAGAGACGATTAACTTATCATCCTCACTCAACTCGTCAACCCCCAAAATTGCGATAATATCCTGCAAATCTTTATAACGCTGCAGAACCTGTTGAACTTCCCGGGCAGTATTATAATGTTCCTCACCTACAATCTGAGGGTCAAGAATTCGAGAAGTAGATCCAAGCGGATCGACCGCCGGGTAGATACCTTTTTCTACAATTGAACGTTCAAGGGCAATCGTTGCATCCAAGTGAGTAAAGGTAGCCACAGGTGCTGGGTCAGAGTAGTCATCAGCTGGTACATAGACCGCTTGCATCGAGGTGATCGAGCCAGTATGCGTGGAGGTAATTCGCTCTTGAAGCTCACCCATCTCAGTAGCCAAGGTCGGCTGGTAGCCAACTGCGGAAGGCATACGTCCTAACAGGGCAGAAACTTCGGAACCAGACATACTAAATCGAAAAATATTATCAATGAAAAGAAGCACATCACGTCCCTGATCACGGAAATATTCTGCCATCGCGAGTCCTGAAAGGGCAACGCGTAGACGCACGCCAGACGGTTCGTTCATTTGACCATATACCATCACAGTGTCTTTCATTACACCCGATTCAAGCATTTCCCGATAGAGTTGTGTACCTTCTCGAGTGCGTTCGCCTACTCCCGCAAATACGGAGTTGCCTTGATGTTCAATCGCAATCGAACGAATCAGCTCCATAATAATAACGGTTTTTCCAACCCCAGCGCCGCCAAAAATGCCCGTCTTTCCACCTTTCGTGAAAGGCGCAATTAAGTCAATGACCTTGACGCCAGTTTCAAACACTTCTACACGAGTGGATTGTTCCGAGAAATCTGGCGCTGGTCGATGGATTGAATAACGATTTTTTGTATGCACAGGTCCAAGTTCATCAATGGGTTGTCCTAATACATTAAAGACACGACCAAGGATTTCTTGACCAACTGGAACTGTGATAGGGGTACCGTTTGCTACAACGGTCTTTCCGCGTGCCAAGCCATCCGTGGCTCCCATAGCAACCGTGCGAACCCAATTATTACCCAAGTGCTTTTGTACTTCTAAAACAAGCGGTTGATCTCCATTCCCAGGAACTTCAAGCGCTTCAAATATCTCTGGCAGATGATCGGGAGGGAATTCTACATCAACCACACCTCCCAATATTTGGACTACTTTTCCATGCGTACTAACCATTAAACCTCCAATACCATGATGGTGACAGATCTTGATTGACATTGATTAGTAAATCTTTCAAGATTCTTGTATATAGAATTATTTTCCTTGATAATTGCATTTTTTTATCGTCCATAAAGTCTTGATGGATAGTTTTCCTTGGTTGGTATAACTACCTTACGATTGGGAAAGAGCTTCCGCTCCACCAGCAATATCCAACATTTCATTTGTGATTGACTGTTGGCGGGCTTTGTTATATTCCAATTGAAGCATCTCAGCTAAGGCAACTGCACTATCGGTGGCGTTTTTCATCGCTACCATTCGAGCAGCATGTTCGCTAGCAAGTGATTCAATAATCGCTTGATAAACTTGAAGCGCTGTAAAACGCGGCACAATCTCATCTAGTATTTCAGTGGCGCCGGGTTCGTAAATATAAGTCGCAATTGGACCTCTCTGGGGTTCTTGGATATCATAAACTCGTCCTTCACCTGTATCTACTTCTAATGGCAATAGTTTCTTCACAGTTGGATCTTGACGAACCATATTAATAAAATCTGTGTAGACGAGATAAACCTCATCCGCCTCACCGAGCAAAAAATCATCAACGACAAGATGACCAATCGCAGATACATCAGAAAATTCAGGCGCAGCGGGTAAATCAGTGAACTCTGCTAGTATCTTCTGACGACGACGTAACATCATATCACGCCCTTTTCGTCCTATGGTTACATACTGAACTGGAACTTTACTATCTAAAAAGCGATGCATACAAAAACGCACAATATTCGTATTGTAAGCGCCAGCTAATCCACGATCTCCAGAAATCAAGACAACCAAAATATTATTTACGTTTTCTCTCTTAGTGAGTAAAGGATGCAAACTCTCTTTGGCAGGTTGTGCTGAGATATGAGTAAGCACCTGCCAAGCTTTTGTAGCATAGGGACGCGTGTTCATCAGCGCTTGCATCGATTTTCTGACTTTACTTGCGCTAACCGCTTGTAAGGCACGTGTGACTTGTGAGATATTTTTGACGCTTTTTATACGGAGTCTTACTTCTCTGGCATTTGGCATTAGTTATATTCTTTGTTATCAATTATTCTAGATATTAATTATGACCAAGTATTTGCAAACATTTTTAAAACTTCTTGCAATTGCGCTTCGACTTCATCTGTAATTCTCTTTTGTTCAGCAATTTGATTGCATATCTCTTGGTAACCCGTTTCCATATAGCGAAGCAGCGAAAGCTCCCAAGATCGCATGCGTTCAATTGGAACTTTATCGGCATATCCGTGTGTTCCAGCATAAATGACAATAACCTGATCAGACAAATCCATCGGTTCATATTGAGGCTGCTTGAGGATCTCTTGCAACCTGCGCCCACGGTTAAGTTGATTCTGGGTGGTTTTGTCAAGATCAGAGCCAAATTGAGCAAAGGCAGCCAATTCACGGAAGGCAGCCATATCCATTCTTAATCTACCTGCGACCTGTTTCATGGCTTTCGTCTGCGCATCGCCACCGACACGAGAAACCGATAGACCAACATTGACAGCTGGTCGGATACCTGCATAGAATAGATTGTTTTCCAAATAAATCTGTCCATCTGTGATCGAAATGACATTGGTGGGTACATAAGCTGAAACATCACCTAGCAAGGTCTCAATAATCGGTAGAGCGGTCAAGGAACCACCACTACCTTCGACTTGCACTATTTTCAGGTTTTTCGCATTCTCTAATGCATCTAATGCAACCTGTGCGTCATGTTTTCCGACAGGTCCACCATAGACCTTGCCATTCACTGCTTCTCCTTCATCCGCAAATTGCCCATCAAAATCCTTAGCAACGATGACATATTTATTTGCTAAACGGGCAGCACGTTCCAACAAACGGGAGTGCAAATAAAATAGGTCTCCTGGATAAGCCTCTCGACCGGGAGGACGGCGAAGGAGCAAAGAAACCTGACGATAAGCCCAGGCGTGCTTGGATAGATCATCAAATACCACAAGCGCATCCTGCCCCTTTTCCATGAACTCTTCCCCGATTGCACAACCAGCATAGGGAGCAATAAATTGAAGGGCAGCTGATTCATCTGCTGAGGCTACAACTACCGTAGTGTATTCCATTGCTCCAAAGCGTTCCAGGATAGCAACTGTGCGCGCGATCGCAGCTTTCTTCTGCCCAATTGCTACATAGATACAAAAGAGATCTTTACCCTTCTGATTAATGATCGTGTCAATGGCAATTGCCGTTTTCCCAGTCTGACGATCACCAATGATCAATTCTCGCTGACCACGCCCAATAGGGATCATTGAATCAATCGCTTTGATACCAGTTTGGACTGGAGAATCAACATCCATCCGAGCAACAACACCTGGGGCTATGCGTTCTATAGGACGATAGTGGTCAAATTTGATTGGACCTTTACCATCAATTGGCTGACCGAGTGCATTCACAACTCTGCCGACTAAACCATTTCCAACAGGGACAGAGGAAATCCGCCCAGTGGCTTGCACCTGCATCCCCTCTTCGATTTCAGCATAATCACCCATAATAATCACGCCAACGCTTTTCTGTTCGAGGTTAAAAGCGATGCCAATGACACCATTTGCGAATTGCACCAATTCTTGAGCGCGCACATCCGCTAATCCGGCGACTCTAGCGATACCATCACCAGCTTCAATGACAGTTCCAACATCACGAATATTTAATTCTGGCTCAAACGCTTCAATCTGTTGTTTAAGATCAGCGGTAATTTGATGGATCAGATCGGACATTTTTCCTCCGGTAATAATTTTTATAACAAACGAATTGATCCTATCAGGAGAGATTGATGTTATTTGAATAGAAAGCTTTGCTAACCAATCGTTTTGCGTTCTATTCACTCAATCGTAGAAATTTGATGAACAATATCAATTCTAACAGTTCCTGAAGAAAATCTCTTTAATATCGCCAAGATTTGGCTATATCGGCGTCAAGTATACCATCTTTAGAAAAGCCCGTAAATAAATTCGTGCTAGTTGTACTGACTAGAATAATGATTCAATCTTCTGTAAAAATCGCTATAATAATCGAAATATACCCATATAGAGGATGACTTACTTTTGATCAACCTATGGTATTCTTAAACTATTCCTGTTGCACTTTATAGCGGAATCTTCGTTTGAATTATTTTTAGCTTTGAAGTAAAAAAAAATCAAATAGTCCAAAAGAAGTAAACATTCAAAATGATATTAAAAGAGAGGACAATAAAAAAACAAGAGGAAAATTCCATGGAACCCATCTATCTTGATTACAACGGTACCACACCCATCGACAACGAAGTTGCCAAAGCGATGTTACCTTACCTTTTCGAACATTTTGGAAATCCTTCCAGCAGTCATCCTTATGGGATCACTGCAAAACGAGCTGTTGAAAATGCACGCTCACAGGTCGCCGAAATACTTGGCTGCCAGATTACAGAAGTCGCCTTTACCAGCGGAGGAACAGAAAGTAATAATTATGCGATAAAAGGCGCCGCGTTTTTTAATCAATCACGCGGCAACCATATCATCACTTCAATGATTGAACATCCCGCTGTGATTCAAGTCTGCAAATGGCTCGAAGCTCAGGGCTTCCACGTCAGCTACCTACCGGTTGATTCATACGGATGGATTAACCCTGACGACTTGGAAAAAGCGATAACTCCACAAACAATCTTAGTTAGTATTATGCACGCTAACAACGAAGTGGGAACAATTCAATCAATAAAAGAATTAACAGCCATTGCTCATCAATCTGGCGCCTTGATGCACACTGATGCAGCACAATCTTTAGGTAAGATTCCCGTTAATGTGGATGACCTCGGAATCGATCTACTTTCTATTGCTGGGCATAAACTCTACGCGCCAAAGGGGATTGGGGCTCTTTATATACGAAGTGGTACACATCTCACCGCTACTACGCATGGTGCTGAACAAGAATCAAGACGTCGACCAGGAACAGAGAATGTATTGGAGATCGTTGGACTCGGAAAAGCTTGCGAGATAGCCAATCGAGACCTTGAAAAAAACATGATTTATTTTAGAAAAAATCGAGATCATCTTGAACAATTATTGATCGAAAAATTGGGTAATGAATCTACCCGCGTTAACGGGCATCCAGTAGATCGTTTACCAAACACACTCAGCATAAGCTTCAGAGGAGTAGAAGCCAATACACTGCTCTCTGAAATCGGTGAAAAAGTAGCCGCTTCAGCTGGAGCAGCCTGTCATGCAGATCAAGTGGATGTCTCAGCGGTATTAGAAGCCATGCACGTCCCTATTGAATACGCCATGGGAACCGTCCGCTTTACGGTTGGTAGAAGAACCACAAAAGAAGAAATCGATCAGGCAGTAGAAGTAGCGATTTCTGCAGTGCAACGATTACAACCAGAAAGAGATTTGTCCTTTATCCTCGATTCTCCTGATCAAGGGGAATATAAACTAACTCATTACACGCACGGGATGGGTTGTGCGTGTAAATTACGACCACAAGCGCTTGAAGAGTTATTAGCTGCCCTACCAATTCCAATTGATCCAGATGTTTTGGTCGGCAGCGACACATCTGACGATTCAGCCGTGTATCGGATCAATAACAAGATGGCTATCGTTCAATCAGTTGATTTTTTCACTCCGATCGTAGATGATGCCTATCTTTTTGGAGCTATCTCAGCAACGAATTCGCTTTCTGATATCTATGCGATGGGGGCGCGTCCACTGTTCGCTCTTAATATCATCGGATTCCCAGATAAACGCCTGCCATTAAGTGTACTGAAAGAGATTTTACGCGGTGCACAAGACAAAGCAGAAGAAGCAGGTATTTCAATCATTGGCGGACATACCGTGGAGGATACTGAACCAAAATTCGGATTGTGTGTGACAGGCACCATACATCCCGATAAACTTGTTCGCAACAGCACTGCTCAGCCCGGGGATGTATTAGTACTAACCAAACCAATTGGTCTTGGGATCATTTCAACAGCGTTGAAAGGTGGTTTGGCAAACGAGAAAACAGCGCAAGAAGCTTCAAAAATTATGTCAACACTAAACCGTGAGGCTTGTGAAGCTATGATGGAGATAGGTGTTAATGCTTGTACCGATATCACTGGTTTTGGATTTCTGGGGCATTTACATGAAATGGCAAATGGTAGTGGCGTAAACGTAGAAATATCCACTCAGGCAGTCCCCATAATCGCAGCAGCATGGGACTTAGCGGGTGCTGGATCTGTCCCTGGCGGGACAATTAATAACCTGAATCACGTAAAAGATAAAGTTCGTTTTGGAAATGGTATTTCAGAAATAGCCAAGTTAATACTGGCAGATGCGCAGACTTCGGGTGGTTTACTGATCAGTCTGCCTGAAAATCGAGTCGATGAGTTGATGAAAGCTTTGGAGGTACGCGGTGTTAGTGAAGCAGCAATGATTGGTCGAATAATTGAAAAGGGAGAGGGAATGATTATGGTCAATAGTTAATGGTTAATTGATAAAATGTAATTCAATTCATGAAAAGAGACTAATTTTTACCATAATAATCATTTGAGAACGTTTTATTTGTCATCCCCTTCGATAATTATTGCTAGAAGGGGATTTCTTTTAGGAGCTTGATTAGTGCAAATTTCAGAATGTGGGATTAGGAATTATTAGAGTTGCTGCGTTCGGGGGGACGACTTTCTACACCTTTACCCAATCCACGTGAGCGTTCATAAGCTGCCCAGATGGCGCGTGAGATAGCTGTACGAAAACCAGCTTTCTCCAAGTAATATAGTGCAGCTGCGGTTGTTCCCGCAGGTGAGGTGACTTCATTGCGCAGGCGCGCCAAGTGGACTGGATCTTCACGATGGTCAAAGTAATTCACGGATCCGCGTACGGTTTGCGTGACCAATTGTTCGGCGATGCGACGTGGGAATCCCAAATGAACACCAGCATCCACCATGGCTTCCATAAATAAAAAGACATAGGCTGGACCTGTACCGGAAAGCGCTGTCGCCATATCTAGATAATCTTCGTCATCTACACGCACTTGATCTCCTAGGGCGCCTAGGATCTGACGCGTCATTTCAACCTGTTCTTCACTTACCTGGGGTGATGGCATCCAAACTGTAATCCCTTCCCCTATTTGAGCAGGTGTGTTTGGCATTGAACGCACAATCACACGATGATCTAATCCAGTACTGATTTTTTCTATGCTTGTACCTGCCACAATAGAGAGAATAAGTGTTGTGGTTGCTAACTTGCCTTTTAACTCTGCCAAAACAGTATCTAAGGTTTGCGGTTTAACAGAAAGAACAACCACATCCGCTAATTGAGCAGCTTCTAAATTATTAGAATAACCAACAATTCCATAAGCCTCGTTTAAGGCATCTAATTCATATTGGTAAGGTCCAGCTGCAATCAGCGATTCAGCCGGGGCAACATTTTGTTTTATTAATCCGTAAATGATTGCCCCAGCCATATTACCTGGACCAATGAAAGTGATTTTTCTACTTTGAAACAATTTTGATTCCTCCTCATGAAAATAAGTATCAAAACATGATTTAGTCTAACACAAATACCTATGAAAAATGTTGTAACGCAATTCGCAAGCGCGTTTCTACGTCCTGTGGTGTATCACGTGGAATGCTTTGCAGAGCAGATTGCGCTTCGACAACACTATAGCCAAGTGAAGTAAGCGCTGCTATAACCTCGCTATCCATATCGCTGGAAAATTCCAATGGTTGAATATTATTGTCTTTCGAGATACGATCCTGAAGATGCAAAAGAATCTTCTGAGCAGTTTTTTTACCTACGCCTGGCACACGGTTAAGCACTTCTACCTGCTCCTGATACACTGCCTGACGGATTGCTTCAGTTGAGAGTGTAGAGAGTATTGCTAAAGCTAATTTAGGTCCAACACCATTAACTGCCAATAGGAGGATAAACATTTCTCGGTCAAGGCGTGATTCAAATCCAAATAAAGTTAGCGAATCTTCACGTACCACAAGATGAGTATACAAAAAAACCTCTTGATTAGTATTCATACTAGCAGCATAAGGAGCTGGAACAAATACTTGTAAGCCAATACCACCAAGTAAAACAACAAGATTATCTTGATTGATCTCTTGAATACGTGCATTAAGACTATTAATCATGTTGATTTTTTATCCTGATAAATTGCATTCATTTTAGCACTATGGAGATGACAAATTGCTATAGCCAGAGCATCCGCAGCGTCATCTGGACGAGGAATTTCATTGAGTCCCAACAAAGCGCGCACCATTTGTTGAACTTGGTTTTTATCTGCAGCACCATATCCTGCCACAGCTTGTTTGATTTGCAAAGGAGTATATTCTGCGACGGGGGTATCCGCTTGTGCTAGCGCTAAAATTGCAACCCCACGACCCTGCCCTACACTGATAGCAGTTGTCACATTGCGATGAAAAAAAAGCTTCTCCACCGCTCCATGATCAGGTCGGTGGAGTTGAATAATCTCCGATAATTTTTGATATATCACTTGCAGCCTTTTTGGCATCGGTGATTCGGTTGAGGTGATAATCACGCCATATGTGATCGTATCCAGGCTTCCATCTGGATTCTCCCTGATAACACCATAACCGGTTATCGCAGTTCCAGGGTCAATCCCAATGGTAATCATTCCAAATCAGACTTCCGCTAATTCTTCCATCAAGCTTTCCGAAATCGCTAAGTTAGATGAGACGCTTTGTACATCATCCAAATCTTCTAAAGCTTCAACTAGTCGTAAAATTTGCATGGTTTTATCGTCATCTAGCTCAATATCATTATTTGGGACCAAACGTAATTCAGCTGTTTCAGGAGTAATCTTATAAGCCTTAAGTTGGTCACTGATCTCCTTGAACATACTTACTTCAGCGAAAATCTCAACATAATCATCATCAAAAGTAACGTCGTCAGCGCCAGCCTCAACAGCTAATTCAAAAATTTGATCTGGATCTAAATCATTGAGCGGGAATTCAAAATAGCTAATTCGTTTAAACTGCCAAGCAACAGAACCAACCTCACCAAGGCTACCACCCGATTTGGTGAGTATATGGCGTAATTCCGCTACAGTACGATTACGATTATCCGTCAGACATGCGATCATGAAGGCAATTCCATGGGGAGCATAGCCCTCATATATAATCTCTTCAATCTCAGCAGCATCTTTTAATTCACCTGTACCGCGTTTAATTGCACGCTCAATATTATCCTTAGGCATATTATTAGCGCGTGCTTTTTCAACGGCATATTGTAAGCGGATATTTGATTCTGGATCTCCACCACCTTCACGTGCTGCGATAACAATTTCACGAGCTAGTTTCGTAAAAAGATGACCACGTTTTGAATCAGCAGCATCTTTCTTACGGCGGATTGTGGACCAATGTGAATGTCCTGACATAGATAGACTCCTACAAAATAACCATAATTAGAATTGATATTATACCATGAGCAGCTATTTGATGAAGAAAGCAAATAGGCTATTCCAATTCTTCATTTCGAATGAAGGCTTCCGTTAGTTCCAAGGCAACTTCGTCCTTATATTGTTTAGGAGGTGATTTCATAAAATAAGAAGCTGGCCCAAATAAAGGTCCTGATAATCCGCGATCCAAACCTAATTTTACACAACGAACAGCATCAATAATCACACCTGCGGAATTGGGAGAATCCCATACTTCTAGCTTTGCTTCGATATTGAGTGGTACATCGCCAAAAGTTGTACCTTCCATACGAACATAAGCCCATTTACGATCACTTAACCAGGGAACATAGTCACTTGGTCCAACATGTACATTCTCTTTTTCAAGCTCATAAGGAAGCATACTGGTAACAGCATTAGTCTTGGAAATCTTTTTCGATTCAAGGCGATCACGATCAAGCATATTCAAAAAATCAGTATTACCGCCAAAGTTAAGTTGATAGGTGCGATCCAGATGAACGCCACGATCCACAAACAAGCTAGCAAGCACTCGATGTAAGATGGTAGCACCAACCTGGCTCTTAATATCATCACCGATGATCGGTAAACCACGCTCACGAAAGCGTGTCGCCCAATAGTCCTGACTGGCGATAAAAA
>Ga0180432_10010782_pt1 | contig 10874 bp, 7 predicted proteins | sample SS_ome_10_FD_132414 | JGI IMG/M metagenome (GOLD analysis project Ga0180432, IMG submission 132414) | Hypersaline lake sediment archaeal communities from the Salton Sea, California, USA - SS_1_MS_2 metaG | ecosystem: Environmental > Aquatic > Non-marine Saline and Alkaline > Hypersaline >...
CCTCGGGGGTTTCCTGCTCGGGATAGGGAGACTGCCCGTCCCCTGGCAGGCCCTGCTCCTATCGATATCGGTATACGTCGCGCTGCCCCTCGCAGCCGGCTACGTATCGCGGAGAATGATCATCAGAATCAAGGGGCAGAGGTGGTTCGAGGAGAGGTTCCTCCACCTGCTGACACCATCGACAATTATCGCCCTCCTGGTCACACTCGTACTCCTCTTCAGCTTCAAGGGAGACCTGATCGTACAGAGACCGATGACGATACTGTGGATCGCGATACCGCTGTTCATACAGACAAACCTGATATTCTGGCTCGGATACGGCCTGTCGAAGATGCTGGGACTCGAGTACCAGGACGCCGCGCCGTCAGCCATCATAGGCGCGTCGAACCACTTCGAGGTGGCGATAGCCACCGCAACGATAATCTTCGGGCTCCAGTCGGGAGCGGCCCTGGCAACGGTGGTCGGTGTCCTCATAGAGGTGCCAGCCATGCTCCTGCTGGTCAAGATATGCCTGAGGACACGCACGTGGTTCGGATACCGGGATGAAGACCGGCCAAGCCTCTCATCCAGGACCTAGACCCAGAGATAGAATTCCCTACCGGATTATGACCAGCATCAAACCAGTCCAGGAACCGGAGCATGTAGATATCGACTACAGGATGGTGGAAGGCGTCATACGGTATCGAAGCCTTGAAATGAAGTCAGCGATGTCCGGTGTTTGCCCGCATCTGAGGTAGGGGGTGTGAAAGGGATCGGTTTATATAGCCGTTACCGGAAGGAAGCCTTCAACGTAGGTAGATTTCGATGAGTAATAGTAGAGTCATTTTGCTGGCGGCACTAATGTTCGTTCTCGGAGCCGGGGCACTTGCAGCCTCTGTCGACCCGGTTCTCTTCGATCCCTGGGAGGCCGGGAATGCGTCATTTGAGTGCGAAGAGGCCGGATGCAATGCCGAGCACGGATACAAGATAGACGGATGGGCCGAGGCCGGTTCCATGAACGGGACCTATGTGACCGATGGCAACACCATCACGATCTCTCACCAAGACGGCTATACCTTCAACTGGAGTTCAGAGTGGCCGGTGACATGTGTGATCGTGAAGGCTGCCGGCAAGGCCAACGTCTTCTATTACGAGGGCGGTGCCTACAGCGATGCGGATCTCTACGCGCCCCCCAGGAATCTATCCATCCCGGGCGATACGTACGAGATCAGCCACGTCACCTTCTGCTACAACGCCACCGCGCCGCCTCCACCGACCCCCGACATCCCGGCCCTGCCCCTCCTGGCTATCCCGGCAGGGATGGCAGCCGCGGGAATCATCACCTGGAAGAACCGGAGAAAAAGCTGACCGCGCGGAATCCCCTAACGGGAACCCAGGCGTATTGTAGAGTCTTTCAAGCGAGAGCTATACTGCCCGAGTAAGGACCGGTCGGGATCTCGGCATCCGAGTCCTCTGCCACGGGCGGATTCATTCATGGCCGCATACCCGTTGCTCGCCACTAACTCTCTTTCCTGCTTCTCCTTCTCACCAGTGACGACAGGACGAGAAGAACCAGAACCGGGGATCCGATGACGATGAACGGAACAAGCCACGCCATGGATTCGGGCAGAAGGCCGGTGAGGAGCGTGGCGGGCTTCACCAGGAATGGCAGATACTCGACGAACCAGGAAGGCAGGCTCTTCTCGTCTTCTTCCCGACCGTCACTGGGCCTGGAGCCGCTCTGGTTGAGCTTGAAGTCGTGTTCGGTGAAGTACCCCCTCTCCAGAGACGCGTCGTACTGCTCGTAGAACTGGTGCGAGGTGAATACCAGGGGGCTCCCGGTCTCCACATCCCTCCCCTCCACCTGGACCGTGGCGTTGTAGCCCGGCGGGGGCACCTGGACGTATATCATCCCGTTCTGATTGTCGGTGGCGAAAGACTCGTACCACGTCAGATCGCTCTCCATCTCCTCGTTGTCGTAGTACTCGATGGTCACCTGGTAGAAGGGATGGTCGTTGTCGGTCTTGACGAAGTGCCCGGGGAGGCACTGGGTGCTTCTCCGCTCACCCCTCTCCTGGGGATACCGGTTCGCGGCCCTGCCTATCTCCTCCCCCTCGTCGTACTTGAAGCCCCTGGTAGGGTAGTCCACGAAGTACTCCCCCTGGTCCCACCTGCCGTTCCCGTTCGCGTCCCGGTAGGGCTCTCCCTTCTGCCACTTCCCGTCGCCCTGGGAACCCTCGGTGAACACTCCGTGGGCCTTGAACACCTCGTCTATCCCGGCCCTCTCATCCGGGAATGCCTCGATCAGCGACAGGTAGACCGAGAACAGATCGCTCTGATAGTCCCCGAGAACGCTCCAGATCTGTTTGAAGCTGAGGTCAACGGGGTCATCGTCATCCGCAGGGAGGATCACCTTGACCAGGGAGGAGAGAGCGCCGCCCAGCTTATCGGTCCCCGCATCGTTCGCAATCCCCACGTAGTCTTCCCGGGTGAACTCCTCGGGCAGGTAGTCGATACTGCTCGATAGCCCCCTTGCCATCAGGTAGGCTATCTCGTCGATCTCTATCTCCCCGTTCCCGTTCACATCCTGCTGGGACATCAGGTCACTGGCAATGCCCTCGGCCCGGCGCTGAATCTCGGAACCGTCGAGGGAACCGTCCCGGTTCCGGTCAGAGGCCTCGATGCTCGCCTTGTCGTCTGGCTTCTCCCGGTAGAGCTTCTCGAGCTCCCCGGGGTCAAGCTTTCCATCCGAGTTAGCGTCATGCTTCAACAGATCCTGTCTCTCGATCTTGGCCAGCTCCGGCTCCGTGAGCCTGTCGTCCTCGTCGAGGTCGACCTCCCTCATGACGCTCTCCGCCTCTTTGACCTGCTCCGAGTAGGGGACCCCGGCGCCGCCTGCCAGGTACAGCTCGGCTCTGTCCAGTTCGCCGTCACGGTTCAGGTCGTAGTACTGCAGCAACTTGTCCCACATATTCTTCATGTTCTGTGACCGAGAGGCATCGACCTGGCTCTGACCATCGTAGAGGTCCCAGAGCAGGCCTGCGATCGCGTACTCCTCGTGCCTCCCCCTATCCCCCCAAACCTCGTAATCCCTCTCCAGGCTCCCGTAGGTCGAGCAGACGTCCGGCGTGGAGTTATCGGCCCAGTTTCCGTAGTGCTCGCCGATAATCATCGCCATGAAGATCGCGAACCCCTCGGTGTACGAGTCGGAGGTGGACGGGTTGATGTAACCGTCGTGGTTCCTCTCCTCTATCACGGGCCCTAAAGGCTTGGGCCACCTCCCGCCGTAGATGCTGTGCATAGCGAAGTGGCTCATCTCATGGTACTCCCTGTTCTTGGGCCTCCACGGGCTCTCATACGAGAAGTACTTGCCGGGTATCGTTATCCCCACCTGTGTCTCGGTGTACCTGTAAGCCATCGAGACATCGTCATCGACCCGGGTATAGATCGCAACCGGTATCATGTAGGTCATCTCCTCCCCCAGGTGGTCCTTGTAGAACTCGAGGGCCTCCGCGGCATGGATGTAGATGGCGCCCCATGACTTGGGGTGTAGGTCGTATCTCTCGAACTCGTCGAGACAGAGGGAAGGCGAGATGTCTCCACTCTCCCACTTCCTGTTCACCTTCCTAACAGTCTCCCCCCCGATCATGAAGGACAATACCAGGGTCTCATCCGCGAAACCGTCCCTGACCGAGAAGTAGCTCCTGCCGCCCTGCAGGTACTCCAGGTGAATATCCATCGTGTAGTTGTTTATCCCCCCAAGCCCGGAGAGTGGAAGATCGTAATACCCGTCGCCGTTCGTGGTCGTCTCCACCATCCCGGAGCCGGATCTGAAGACCAGCTTACAGTGCTTGACCGGCTTCTCCCCCAGGGCAATTATCCTGAGCCGGGTGGTGACCCTGGACTCAACCGAGAACTGGAACATGCTGGAGGAGCCGAGAAGCCTCTCCCCGCCCCGGGCCTCGACCTGAACCCTCATCTCCATCGAGTTGACCTCGCCCTGAAGCGAGCCATGCTCCAGCGCCAGGCGACGCCACCGGGGAAGGTTCGGTGCACCCTCCCCGCCCACCGCCATATCCCACGTGACGGCCACGGTCCGGGAAACCGTTTCCAGGAGGGTCCATTCTCCGTCGCTTTTTCGGTACCAGAGAGCCCACTCCAACAGATCTACATCCTCGGCCTCCGCCCCCTTAGCCTCGGCCTCGAATCCCGCCTCGACCTCGCTCGCCGCTATCGTCACGGGGCCGGTTATCGTCACCGTGAGGCCCCCCTGGGACATTACGGCCCTGAAGAGTTGCGGATCCGCGGTTGCGAGGACAGTGCCATCCCGAGACTTGACCTTCGCCACGGCCCGCATATCCAGATATCCCTTTTCATCCTTGTCGCTCTCCTCGGCGAGCCGTATCCAGCCACCGATCGCGGGGGTTCCGGAACTCCTGTTCACTACGATATCCGAGAGGCCTCTCTTCTCCAGAGAGCCAGCCGTGGCCCAGATCCCGTCTCCTTTCTCGTATGAGAAGATCCAGACCGTGCTGATCCCAGCTGTCGGTACCTCCCTCGCCGAGGTTACGCGGAACGTGGCTCTCTCAGTCTCGTTGCTGACCGAGAGCGGCCCTGTCACGGAGATGAGATAGCTCGGTGCCTCGACCTTGAATCGATGGGTGTTCGAGGTCGCTGCAAGCTCGCCGCTCGCCCCGTATGCCTCGGCGACCAGCCTCATCTCCAGGGACATACCGCTTCCCTCCACCTCGATCGGGGTCCCCATGCACATTGCCAGATCGATCAGGTAGGTATCCGTCCTCCTCAGTCCCGAGGTCCCGGTCACCCTGTAAGTCCTGCCGGGTATCCAGCTTCCGGCTCGATCTCTGTATTGGAAGGTGTAGTTGACGTGGCGAATCGATGAGGTGGGGCCCTCGACTTTGATCGGGAAGTACATCTCGGTATCGAGGTCGGTGACCGTCTCAGGGCCAGAGAGGGTGATCTTGGTCTCCTCGCCTCCGTCGCCCCCAACCGTCAGGGGTCCCCATCCATCTATGTTCTTCCAGACACCGTTGAAGGCCGCGTACTCGATCTCGGATAGAACCACCATGTGGTATGCATCTCCGGTCGGGTACTTGAGGGCGAAGGGCTTCTCCATCTTGACCACGACCTCGCCAGAGAGGGGGGAGGACTCGTTGAACCAGATCTTCCCGGTAATAGAGCTGCTGACTACCGTTCCCTCTGGTGCGGCCGTGGTGATGTCGGTGATCCCGAAGAGGGAGAACCCCCTGAGGGTTTCCGCCGTTTCCACCAGCGCCTCCGCCTTCTCCCGGTCCTCGTCGCGGTAGAGATAGGCCTTGACGTAGCAGTACCTGAGGCTCTCTATCTCCCCGTACGGATCGGCCCCCTCAGGCGGCCAGGGATTCCCGCATGTCGAGGCGTCGTAGCTAATCGACACCGAGACATGGCGATCCAGGATCTCCACCCCCGATATCCTGAAAGACGAGATACCGAGAGTTACGCCCTCCTCCCCCACAGCCACCAGCAACGGCATCCCCCCAACTGCCAACAGTGACAGTGCCAGAGTCATCACCTTCTTCCCGGCTATGTAGAAACCAGTTGACGGGGTGGATATCAAGCCTTCACATCGGTTTCGCGATTCCTTTTATCTATTCCATTGGTCCACCGGTTCGGCTGCCGTGTGGTCAGACTTTCCCTCCTCAACTGTGGAGGGGTCCGGCGGAAGCACTGGTGACTAACTCAAGTAGTGGGTGAAGGGAGGATCGGGCTGAGACCCTGGAGTAACTCGTCTCGGTGTTCCCCGAGAAGATCGAGATCACCGAAAGGATCGAGAAGGCTGAGGGGGTCAGGAGGAGGGTCAACGACTGAATCCTATCCACCGATCAGCGCTTCTCCCGACCAGTTTCAATAGCATCGCGCACTCTCCGCACATATTCTTCTACGGAACCGGGAGGGTAAAGCTGGCAGCGCAGTCGAAGCATTCCTCGGGCGTTCCCGTCCAGTAGATGGTAAGCATAGTTGACGGTCCGTATTTCTCGTCGCTATACCTGTAATGGGTGGTGGGGGTCTTGAGTATACACTGCACTGGGATGTGGGGGGATGTAGAGATGATACGGCTATGCGGGCTTATGCGAAGCCTTTTTACGTAGGTATCACTATAGTGATACTCTGGTGTTTCTTTGGATTCGGTTCCAGCCAAGATGACGAAGAGGCTGGTTGAGGAATTGGATAGGATGGTGGATGAGGGCTGGTACGCTAGTCGTAGCGAGGCCATCAGGGATGCTGTCAGGCGGCTTGCTGGGATGAGGAAGCTCGATCGTCTCGAGTCTGCCATAGAAGAGGACATCGAATGGGGTCTGCATGGTCATTGAGTCAGCCGCTTCGGATACCGGCCCCATTATCCATCTATCCGAGATCGGTGAGTTAAGAGCATTCACTATAGTCAGCCGTCTATTCATTCCTCGTGAGGTTGCGAAGGAGCTTGGGACCGAGTACATGTCCATAGATCTCGGAGAGTTGGACTTCGTGGAAGAGAGCTTGGCCGGTAAGGGGGGAAAGGAGAGAACATGGCGGCCGTCTTTGTCAGGCGTTGGGGTTTACAGATGGGGGAGGCAGAGGCTATTGCTCTTTCACTTGAGCTTGGGGTCCCTCTGATCTTCACGGATGATCTGGATGCCAGGGCGGTGGCAAAGAGGTATGGCCTCAGTTCCCACGGTTCGGTGGGGATCCTGCTCAGGGCGTACAGGGAGGGGATACTGAAAGAGGTGGAGGTCATCGATGGTCTGAGGAACCTTCATCTCCGCTCTTCCCTCTTCATCACTCTGGATTTGGTGAAGAGGGCCGTGGAGTCGGTCAAGAATCAGAACACTGCAGCGGGACAGGACCGGAAAGACTTCTTGTGACTCACCCTTAGGACTGAAGAATACTCTCAACGTCATCACGAGGTCGATCAGACAATTGCCGGGATCGCTTCAGCATGGGCCAGGTGTCAACTGTTCCGCCCTTGATTCATCATGGAAATAGCTAGGTGTCGGCGACGAAGCTCATTCCATCAATCCAAATCTAGGGATTTCTCCGCCCGAAACCGCCCGGGATTCAGGGAAGGCAGACTACATCCGATCAGCCCCAGTCGAGAAGTTGAGGCACCTGTCACCTGTCAGATGGAGATCTAGAGGTCAAGCAGTTCTTCAAACTCGGTGGGATCGATGAATGTGCAACCCGTAATCTCCCGCAGTCCCCTTCTCCTGTCGAGAAAGTCCCTGTCTCCGGTGACGAAGAAGGGTACCTCCCTTCCCAGTAGATTCTCGGAGTACATCAAGGCCGCGAGGTGAATAGAATCCAGCGACTTGAGTCCCAGTCTGTAGCTGAGGTTGATCGACGCATTGAAGATGGCGGGCATCTCGACAGAGAAGCCATCGAGGGAGAAACGGGTATCACCCGCAGGCTGTATGAAAACCAGGTTAAGCTTCGTCAACCTCTTCAACAAAGCCGAGATAAGCCTTCCCCTCTCCCTCACCGCTTCCTCGGATCCAGCGCCGATTCTATGGTCATACATCCGGCTGGCGACACAGGAGGCCTCCAATATGGTAAGCGTCGAGGTACATCCCTCAAGTGAACCTTCCTCCAGCCCGTTCAATATGTTGCTTGAACTCGAGTGATAGGGATCGTCAGGCTTGTACCTGGATATGAAAACGTTCGTATCCATATAGAACATCATCGTCCTCGCCCTTCACCGATCAACTCGGAGGCGGTGGAAGGGCCCGAAAATATCTCGGCACACACCTCCTCCAGCTCGGAGTCCCCCATATCTCCTCCGCCTCGCCTCTCGTACCTTCCTAAGGGGAATAGCTGGGGATGATTGTCAAGGAAATCCTTCGTTATGCTGCGTAGTGCCTGGCTCCGATTCTTGAACACGCCCTTTGCCACCAGCTCATCTAGCCTCGAAATCAGCTCCTCATCGAATCTTACATTGATGATTTCCATGAATACAACGCCGCGGCGTAAGATAAATATATTACGTAAAGCGTAAGTAATACAGGCTCACTGTCTGGAAAGCCCCTTACGGTATCCGTAAGCCGGAAAGAACACATAGAAGAGGAGGTGGCATAAGGGCATCAAGATGAGGAGGGAGAGAAGATGTTCCCGAACCTATCCCCAGGCGCGGTAGGCATTCAACCGAAGGACGTCGCAGACGCGGTGCGGATCGCGAGGTCATCCGGATTCCGCGGAGTCGACGTCGGCAAAGAGGAGCCCGAGAGATTCGGCGCCGAGAAGACCAAAGCGATCCTCACAGAGACCGGGATGAGGCTCGGGGGCTGGGGACTCCCGGTGGATATCGAGGGGAGCGACGAGAAGTTCCAGGCGGATCTGCGGGAGCTTCCCAGGTGGGCATCCTATCTCCCCCAGTTCGGCTGCAGGAGGTTCACCTCCTTCATGATGTCGGGCTCCAATGACCTTTCCTACAGGGAGAACTTCGACCGGATGCAGCGCCGATTCAGCGAGATAGGGACGATCCTAGCCGACCACGGATGCGTCTTTGGCATAGAGTTCCTCGGCCCTAAGACCATCCGCGATGGCTTCAGGTACGAGTTCATCCACGACCTCCCGGGGATGATCGGGCTCTGCGAAGCCGTGGACACGGGGAACATGGGCGTGCTGCTGGATTCCTGGCACTGGTACACCAGCGGCGGCGACCTGGAACAGGTCCAGAGGCTTCGCCCCGAACAGGTAGTCTACGTCCACATCAACGACGCCCCCGCCGGGGTGGCGCTGGAAGAGCATATAGACGACCAGCGCGCGATGCCAATGGAGACCGGGGTCATCGATCTCCCGGGCTTCCTCCGGGCCCTGGACGAGATCGGCTACACGGGCCCCGTGACCCCGGAACCATTCAACGAAGAACTCAGACAGATGCCCGCGGAACAGGCTGCACGGGTGACGGGTGCCTCTGTCAAGAAGGCCTGGCAGGCCGCCGGCCTGGAATGGTAGATATCAGAGCAGCCAAGGTGCCAGCTGAGTCCATGCTCTGCGGAGCCGATCATCGGGCCCCGTCACGGTCCAGGCACAAGCCGTGAACCGTGACCGCCGGGTCCCCATATGCCCCTCCCCTTATCGTGAGCGCCTTTGGCTCCAACATCTCGATCTCGCCCATTCAATATCTGCCTCGTTTGGTGAATGTCCCACGCGATCTCTGTTTCTCGCAAGCATCCGGCCTCTCCCCGGGGCACAGTTCTTGAATCAGCAGCGAGCAATATCCCCAGGCGTTTCTAGGCGCTCAACGGGTGGTTCTGGGCGTGCCACCCGTATCGAGGAGGTGCTGTACATGTCGTGGGATGACTGGGTATTCGGTGCATTGACGGGCGGGCTGTACAACGTCGGGAAGACTGCCTACAAGGCCGGTGAGGCAGCCGACCAGGCAGGGGACGCGATCGAGGAGATCGCGGACGGCGCGGGAACTGCGCTCGCCGCGGTGGGTTCAACGGTGACCAAGCTGGGGAAGGATATGAGCTCCTTCCTCAAGGAGATGGAGGAGCTACTCACCGTCAAACGCCTCACGCCCAGGGATGAGGACGACCTCTGGGACGAGGAGGTTGAGCGGCTCAAGGCCCTCAGGAAGAGGGAGTCCGAGCTCCTAGCGGAACTCGAGGACCTGGGAAAGGCCGACGACGACAGGGCTTGGACCGACAGCTTCTGGGGAGCCATCTTCGGAGGCGTACCGTACAAGGAGCTGGCCATACGGACGAAGCTCGCGGTTGTCAGAAAGGCGATCAACGAGATCCTGTACGAGGAACCGGGAGTCGTGCCAACCAGCGTGTACAACCTCCAGCAGGTACTGGAGAGATTCAACACCCTCGAACAGCCACGGATAGAGGAGATGATGGACTCCGCCAACGACGGCCTCGAGGAGCTGGACGAGATACTTGGAGAGGTGAAGAGGCTATTCGTCCAGAGAAGCTGGAAAGCCGTAACCCTCCAGGAGCTATCCACAGAGAAGCGGAAAGAACTCGGGGCCCTCGAGGCCTCCCTCGACAAATACGACCAGCTGATAGACAAGAACAGAGAACTCTCCACACAGCTCCAGAGCGCCCTGGTCAAGGCACAGCCAACAAAACTCCAGATACCCAAGATGATCGGGTTCAAGCCCCACAGCGAGGCAGAGGGCACAAACCCCGGGAATTCCGGGACCCCCGGGAACCCCGGCAACCCCCAAGATCCAGGGAACCCCGTAAATACAGATAACGGAGATGACCCTGGGCCCGGCGATGGGTACGTGGCCAGTGGCCCCCGAGGCATCTCCTCCGCCACCGTCGACGGGTCAGTGCTCCACGCCGTAATGCACAGCGGCCCCAGCCTCGCCCTGAAGGGAAAGGTCTCAGCCATGGCCATGCAACCGATGGCGGCAAGCATCGCCACAGGGATGAACCATAACGCCGTCTCCGCCTACCTAGACAACTACCACGCCGTCCAGGGCAGGGTACGCTACTACCAGCGCCAGAAGCTCAAGATCGAGAAGAAGATATACCGCATCAAATGGATACCGGTAGACGAGCCAGGCGTCATACCCCGCACGCTGGAGGAGGTCAGGCAGATCGTCGAACGGTTCCGGGCCGAGAGCCAGCCCCGACTTGAGACCCTGCTAGACACCGTCAACTCCACCGTCGCAGAGTCCAGATCCATGCTCACAAACATCAATACATCCCTCGAGAAAACCGGGGGCGTACTCGACTTCCTAAACAGGCACAGCCTACTGGTCAAGATAGGGCTAGGCATCACGGCCGGACTGGCGATCTCCATACTCGTACTGCTCCTGATAGTCCTCATACGGCTGGCCCTAACCATCTAGAAACTGAGAGACGGTCTAGCCTTTGTCAAATGCCGAACAACACGAAACCACA
>Ga0180432_10010784_pt1 | contig 10873 bp, 7 predicted proteins | sample SS_ome_10_FD_132414 | JGI IMG/M metagenome (GOLD analysis project Ga0180432, IMG submission 132414) | Hypersaline lake sediment archaeal communities from the Salton Sea, California, USA - SS_1_MS_2 metaG | ecosystem: Environmental > Aquatic > Non-marine Saline and Alkaline > Hypersaline >...
ATCGTATGACAATTTGCATACGATTCGTAATACAATTTTTTGGATGGATTTTTGAAATTTCATCGTATGACAATTTGCATACGATTCGTAATACAATTTTTTGGATGGATTTTTGAAATTTCTCCTGAAGTAAAAAGAAAAAAAAAAATAAGATTTAATCATTTATTTTAGCATATTTATCCCATAGCTCTTCAGCTAAAGAACTATATATTTCAGAGACTTCTTTATATCTCTTTTTGGTTTCTGGCTTGAAGTTTTTTTGCCTAATAGAAACTTTTGCTCTGGTTTCAGCTAATTGAACAACTTTAGCAACTCTCCTTCTCTTAGCATTAGTCTTAGCTGAATTAAATTCTTTCTCTAATTTCTTAACAGCAACTTTAGCTTTTTCTGGTGATTCATAAGTTACTATTTCAGAATATTTAGAATATCGTGGCGCAGCATACACACCATAATCCTTTTTAGGCTTAATATCATAGGGATTGTGTGGATTATGTTTAACACCAGCTTCTTTTTCCATTTTCTCTAAGTATGTATAATAATCTGGGATCTCTTCTAAATGGTCTTTAGCTATTTCTTCAGCAACTTTAGGATTATCTGTGTGTTCCATCTCAACATTAATTCCCATTGCTAATTGATCTGGATTATACTTAGATTTAGGCATATTATCAGCATAGCCACCAATAAGAAATTCTTTTGAAAGATCTGGATTAGCTGGTTCTTCTCTAGGGAAAGTTCTTCTAAAACGACCAAATTTATCACATTTATAGAATTTACCTTTAACTTTAATAATCTGACCAGGTAAACCAGGTTTTGTTGGGATTTTCTTGTATTCTGGCACTTTTATTGTATCTAAGCCTAAAACATCGTATTTATCTGGATGTTCAAGCCATAACTTATTTGGCATTTCAAAAGTAATTCTAGCAATTTCTTTATGATCTGGATTTGTAATTTCCATTCTTTTCTTATGCCATTCTTCAACCCATTTATCACTTAATACATCTAAACTATCATCGTATGGGATTTGGCGTTTATGCTTAGATACATCAATAGTTTTGCCAGATTTTAGAGTTCTTTTATGCTTAATTACATCAATGGTCTTATATCCCATTCTTAATCACCTAAAGTTAGCATCTCTTTAATCTGTTTATCGGTTAAACAATCTAAGTATTTGGCATCTTGTTTATTTCCATTATCAGCACTTTCAGCAACATCCATTAATCTTGAGAATTCATCAATATTCTGGCGTTTTTCTTTATATAAAGTATGGTTTATATCGCCTAATCTTCTTACTCTTTTTGTATTTAATTGAATCTCAACTAAAGCATTATTTTTATTATCCCTAACAAATAGATGGATGGCTTTATAATTATCTGGTCGTTTGGATTTATAATAATCCTTATGATTAATTAATTCATAGTTTTTCAATAGTTCGCCACGCAATTTTGATAAATCATTATAATTATTGCCAATATAACGCATTCCTAATTTATCGTGCACTTCACCAATCCCCCTTTCATAAGCCTTATTTAAGGTTGATATTGGCGTTTTAACTCTATGCTGCGTTATTTTTTTGACATTCTTTTGTTTCACGCCTTTAGTTTCAGCAACAATATTTTGAAAGTCTTTTACGATTTTATTCATTTTCTTCTTATCTTGAATGTATAGATTATCAATTTGAATTAAAGTATCAGATAGTTTTGTTTCTTCAACTGATTTTTTTGATTTGATAAATGGAGTTGGATCATCTATGTTCTTAATGTTATCGTTGTCTAAATCACCTAAAAGATATTCTTTATTGGATATTTTTTCAATATCTTTTATTGAAATACCTGGATTATTTGGTTTTCCACATTGATCACAAACAGATCTCTTTAAGCCTGGATTTTTTGAAGTTTGAATTTCGTGAATTGTATAGGCTTGACAATTCGGACAATATCCAGTTGTAATATCTTGAATTATCCATCCAATCTCTTCAGCTTGTTGCTTAGCAACCCAGTCTTCAGATAAAGGATCAAATTGTTCTATTTCTGGGATTTTGCGTTTATGCTTCTTAACACCAATAGTTTTGCCAGATTTTAGAGTTCTTTTATGCTTAGATACATCAACTTCTCTAGACATTTTTTAATCACTTCTTTTTATTTTATTCTTGGTTTTTGGTTAAATTTTGAATTTTTGATTGTTCTAGAATAGTTTCTTTTACTACATCAACCATAGAATCTATTCCAGTATTTCCTAAATAAAGTTCTGGATTTACATATTTAATTATCCATCTTTTTAATTGAGCTTTATCACAAGAAAATAATGCAGTTGGTTTTAATCTGGATTTTAATTCCATCAGAACCAGATCACTAATAGAAATGCCATTGCTAACCTTTTCCTTATATTTATGATACCATCGTTTCATTGTTGTTGCAGGAACTGATACTATTGCTGAAATATCTTCAAAACTCATACTCTTTTCATCCCTAAGTTTCAATATTATTGGCAATTTCACAGATTTATCCATCCGACTATTAGGTATTTCACAATCATTATCATCGTTATTTTCATCTTCTCTTTTATACAAAATACCCTTAGCTCTAATAATAATCTCTTCAAAATCAGATTTACTTATGCGTAATTTCTTTTCAGTTTGCTTTAAATCATCTCTAAGTTCATAAAGAATAGATTTAATATGATCTTTTTTCATAGACAAATCTATTTTATTAACCAGTTTATCAACTAATAGATCTCTCTGTTTTTCAAATAATCCAGTTCCATAGATGTAAGAGAATCTAACAACTGGCAATTCTTTCACATTTGCCATAAATAGAGTATATTTCTTCATAACATCCACAGCAACGCCTAAAGATCTAAAGAAATAATCACAAACTCTTACACATTTATCATACATCTTTAATAAGAGTTTTTCAATCTTAGGATCTAATTTAAGTTGTTTAACAGATCTATCATAAGTCTTATAGACTTTAAATGCTAAAGCATTTCTAATTCTTATATCTAATGTCTTAAATTCTTGAATGATTAAACAAATGATAATCAAGCCACCAGTATTTCCAGTTGCTTTTTTGGCGTGATCTTCTAATTCGTGCCTAATCTCAAAATAAAATTGAGTAATATCAACATTATTATTTGAAGATGATCTCCTAGAATCGAATAAAGGCGCACTATCGTCAATTATTATATATTTTACTAATCTGGGATCATTAATAACAGCATTAGTTGTGGCAAATAAATCTCTAGCTATATAACAACCACAAACAGAATTTCCATTCTCATATTCGCATTCTATTCCATCTTTATCAAGAAAACTATTTGGAATTGATTCATCGTTCCATAAATCTAAAATGCGATTTGCGAAATATTTTTCAGCTATGGTTGTTTTCCCAGATGCTATTGCGCCAATAACAGCAAAAGTCTTTACTTCAAAATGATCATTTGGGAACGGTTGATGTTCTGGTAAGGAAAAGGTTTCAATTTCCCATTTTTCTGTATTTCTGATTTGATAAACTATATCGTTATAATTTACATTATAGGTTTGTCCTTTCGTTATCTGAGTAATTATTTCACACCTTTTGCTTGTAGTTCCAATAATTTGGCTTGTAGTTCTGGCGTTATCTGACCATCCTTAGCCAATTGGCTTTTAATCTCTTTTATCAATTTATCCCTTTCAATATCTTCTTTTGCTTTAGCAATGCGATCCTTATTCTTTTCGGCGTGTTTTTCTGTGTAAGTTCCAGCCGCCTTACCAGCCTTAGCAAACGCAGCTTCAAAAATATCTGGTGGCTTAACTGGCATTCCATATTTTTTCGCAGATTCAAAAGACTTCTCATAATATTCCAGAACTTTTCTATGCTCTTCATTCCTTTCAAATCGACTATTCTTAGTATCCATTACTAATCTACCAAGCCTTTTCATATTTGAAAAAATCTCATTCTGAAATTGAATTTTAGCCTTCTTATATTGCTCTTTTCCCTTTTCTGAGAGATTAGAATCATCAATAGGTTCATATTTATCATAGGTTTTTATTACTTTCTTTAACTCAAAAAGTTTATCTAAGACAATAAAAACCATACAACCAGGTGATTTATCTTTATTTGGATTTTCTTCACCTGGCTTAGTTTCACAATTAACATTAAATAGATGGATCAAATCAAGATGATAATAATATGCTCTACTAAAATCATTCTTATCAATAAAAAGCTCTATAATCCTTTCGTGCAAACCAAATTTGAACATAATTAATGTGCACGGCGCAGAATTACAAATCTTATCTTTAAAAATACAATTGAACTTTCCATTAATACAATTAGAAAAAGGATTAATTTCTTCAGATAATTGTTCTATCTTCGCCACCATTCTCACCAAATTTGATTTTTAATAATTGTGCTATATTGCTAACATCAATATTAGCTTTTTTGCCAATTTCAATTACTAAGAGTTTCACAGCTTTTATGAGCTGATCCATTTGATTTGTTTTATTTGCCTGGCGTTCATCGTTTAACATTCTCATAACTCTTTCGTGCACAGCATCAAAATTGCTATTAATATAATCTTCACCATATATCCCATTATAAATACTAGCTAAATTGCCACGCAAATAATCTTTCATTGCCTGGAATTGCATTCCAAATTTCTTTATGTCTTTATCCTTAGTTTCTTCTATATGGGATAATTGTTCAAATAAGGATCGGTATTCCTTTTGTAATCTCTCATTTTCAGCTCTTAGTCTAAAGTTTTCTTCAGCAAAAGCTCTATTTCTGGCTAAATATTGGCGTTTTAGATTTAACATTTCTTGAATTGTTCGTTTTCTGGTTGTAGTGCCAACAATCTTAATCTTTTTAATATTAATTAGGGAATTATTTTGCATCTTATATAATTCTTCATAACCAGTTATAGTTTTATATTCAATTGGCTTTCCTTTTTTATCATTTCCATCAGATAACTTTTCTTTTCTATAAGATTTAGCTTTATCATCTGTTTCAATCAGTTTCTCTTCAGTTCCTTTAACCCGATATACATATAATATCTCTTCTTCACTTTCTAAAGGTGACATAAAGGTTTCTTTAGTTATTTCTTCAGTTTTTTTCTTTAGTAAATTATTTTTTATCAGATCAGATTTTTGTAAGTAATAGTTTATGATACTTATCCCAAATCCAACGCCACAACCTAAGAAAAAAGAGAATGAAGTATCTGGAAATTGCCAGTTAAACAAAATTCCCATAATTAATGCTGAAAATATTAAACCAGAACTAGATAAATTAAAGCAAAAAGTAAAAGCTCTATAAATATAGGCTTGTATTGTCCAACCTAATTCTCTTTTATAGTAATCCTTTTTCTTTAATTCCCTTTCATAAACTAAGCAATTTATAGAATAATATATCAAATAATTTCTCTCAATCTTATGAGCTGACATATATTGCGACATAGTATAATTAGAATAGATGTTAAAATAATCAAAATTATGGCGCATTCTAAATTCAAAACATCTTTTAGCTGTATTAAGATTTTCTTCTTTAAATTCTCCAATTAATTTTAATTCAGAAATAGTCTTATTTCCAGCTTGATCAGTAATTTCTTTATAACATTTTATCATTCTCTTTTCTTTAGCTCTTCTTACAATATCATAAATAGCAAATCCAATTAATAAGAATATCACTAAAGACCAAGCTGACCATTCAGTAAATTCTATTTCACTAACCATTTATTACACACCAGATCTCTTAGCTTTTTGAATTTGATGGTATCCATTTGGCACAACAAAAATCGCAGCAATTAACAATACCTGGATCAAAGTATTATCACTTAATTGAAAATCTGTGAAACCAGGCGCAATAACAAATGTTATCAATAGTAATAAAGACCATAATAATACTATAATTGCCTTTTTCAACCAGGTTATTTTTCGTAGAAATGCAACAACTAAGATTAACGCAAATATAACATAAGCAACATTAATGAAAAACTCAATTGCAGTTGCTGGTGTTAATTGTGGTTCAATCATCGAAATTATGCCAAATCGCCATATTGTAAATAAGATCGTTGTAATAGTTAAAGCATAATAGAAGATCTTCATTAGAACTTTCCTATTCCCTTTTTCTTCAGCTGTTATTAAAACAACCATAATAGCAATAATAGAATAACAGAAAATCCCAATTACAAATGGTATAGCTTCTAATGGCATCCCATTAAAAATCATAGTGAAACTTTCATCAATAAAACTGAAAATCGCATCTAAAAAACTCCAAAAAGCTATGAATACAGCTAAAAATCCATCCATCTTATATAATCACCATTTCTTTTTTTTTTATTTGATTTTTTGAATTATTTATGGTTAAATTCTCTAAAAAACTTTTTGTCCAGGATGGCTTAAAAGTTACAGATGGCCGCCATCCCCTGTCAAACTTATAAATCTCAAATAGAATTTCTTCAATCAGATCCCTTAGAACTTCTTTATTTATGTTATCTATTAATCTTTTAATCATCTAAAATCAACTCTTTTTATCTTTTGGAACTTCTAACAATATTTTATTGTCTTTTATTTGAATCTTTAATTCAGAATAACCTTTTTGCTCTTTTTCTTTTGAGATTTTATCTATTATCTTCTCTTGAACAAAACTTCTCACCTTTTCCAGCTTTTTTTCATTATGCTTAAGATAATAATAAACGCCAACTATAATGCCGCCAACAATAAAAACAAAAATGGCTTGAACCCACATTTCAGCTGGTGTTGCGAAATTTACATAAATCTCAATTATGGTTATTCCATCCTTAATTTCTGTGCTATAAAAGTATAAATAACCATCCCAATCGCCAGAATCAGTTAAACCTAATACTTCAAAATCGTTGCTGGAACTAAGAACACTAAGAGTATGTGCGCCAGATGGATCAAAATTATAAAAGAAATACACATTTTGCACATCTAAGCTGCAATTTATTGTAATCGTGATTATTGAAGTTTGATCGTTAAAATCCCAATTAACCGATTTGAAAGGTGTTTCAGTAAAATGGATGTAAGAATTAGTTATTGCTGGTGAAAATCCAGAACTTTCAAAAGATCCAATATTAGTTGTTAAAGTTTGAACTGGTATAATCTGAGTTCCATAATAAACATTGATTAATTCCCAGCTGGGTTCTTTAAGAATATGATATAATGTAGAAAATCTAAAATAGGATAAAGTTGCGGCAAAATCTATAACAGAACCCACAACAATTCTATTAAAAGTTTGATCACTTTCAAATTGAGTAATCGCAGCATAAGGGATTGAACTAGTACCATTGATAATTATTTGTTGGCTTATTGGCGTGAAAGTAATATTAGTTAATGTAAATACAAAATCATCAGTTTGAGTTCCATTTGTCCAACTTTCGTGAAAAGTTCCATCAGTTTCAAGATCTAAAATAATACTTACATTCTCTATTACAAAATCAGCTTTATAATCTATGGTTAAAGTTGCGAAAGTTCCATTATCAACTAAAGTATATTCAACATCCCAACCTGGATCTAAATCTAAAACTGCATCGAAAATATCATTTACTTCAGTTTTCTGAGCTAATGAGAAATAGTATGAATTATTTTGTGTTGTAAATTCTGTTATTTGCTGCGCAGTTCTTCTATGTGTTAAGCTATTTATTCCATTCAATTGGTCTTCAATTGTAAAATACCAATAACGATAATCCAAATCAGCAATAAAATCTTGTTCAAATAATACACTATCTATATTTGTTGTTGGTATTTCAGTAATTTGGGTTCTTCTCACAGCATTTTCAATATAACGCAATTCTATTAAAAATTCATCTTGATTTTCATAAGTCTTTCCAATAGGTTGTTCTGGATATAATGTATCATTATGTAGAATATGAGCATATTTAGTATTCTGAAAGTTATTATAGTAATAATAGGTGAAATTATCTGGAATATCATAAAGATAAATATTATCAACTACAATTGATTCAAATTTGCTATTGTATCTATTAAATATAAAATCATATTCCACAATCCCAGAATAATCAATATCCAGTTCAAACCATAAACTAACATTATCCATCAATAAATCAAATGTTGCAGTTCCAAGATGATCAATGTTTAAGTAAAAACTGGATGCATCCAGATCAACAATATGCCAGGTATTATTAATCACATCTTCACCATTTATGGTAAAATCTATATCTGATGCGTTGGAGATCTCTTTTACAATTGGAATAAGTTCAAAACTCATATATTTCCAAGATCCATAATAATCATCAGAACCATTGAAAGAACAATTAATATGATAAAAACCAGCATCCCAAAATTCGCCAGTTGTGAAGTTAAAATAAAATTCGCCATCTATATTTGTTGTATTCAATTGGCTTATTATTGTAGTTCCATTAGGCGCAATAAGAGAAGAATTTACAATTTCATTGATTACTGGCAAATTATAATGATCCTTTAACTGAATTGTTAAATTTATCTGGTCAGCTTGATCATAATCAGAATGTAAATTCTGGATGTCAAAATAGGTTATCTTTTCAATACAATATAGATTTGAAATGTTTAGGCAAAAAGTATCATTATTCTCAGTAATAGCATCAATAGAGATATTATAGATCGTTCTTATTGGATAAGAGATAGAGAAATTGAACTCATAATAACTAATCGGATAAGAACTATTATCATATTCCAGCACATAATCTGTAGAATTATCATAATGGATCTGAATTATAGGATAATCCGATATAATACTCACAGAAACTTCATTACTCTGATTAACTAAAACTGGGTTCTGAAAGGATGCACTTATAGAAACTAAAGAGATTAAAGTATAATTTACATACCAAATCTCATAGTTGCCACCTAAATCATAAAAGGTTAAGTTTAACTCATAATATCCAGTTGAATAATTTGAAAGAACATAAGAATTTAAAACGCCTGGATAATCATCGGTTAAACTATAATTATCAATTTGATGCATAGATACATTAGGATCTAATACGCCAATAAACGATTGATTTACAATTAAATGCGATGGATTATTTTCTGTATAATTGAAATAAAGAATTATGGGTTCATTTTGCACAGCATAATCATCGTTAATCCAAATTGATGTAAAATCTTCAAACTCAGAATCATATTCATATAGAGTTATGTTTTCTAAAGTAAAATTTGTTGGGTTGCCACCAATGAAAAATTCAAAAGTAAAATTATAGAACTTTTCCTTTCCATTATCTAATAAAATCTGTGAGATATTCCAATGATAAAACTGAGTAAAGCTAACATCGGATGAATAAGTTAAAGACAAAATCCCATCTTCAGTTGTAATATTTATCCGATAAGAGAATACTGAATGATTAAAACCATTCCAATTAGTGCTATATTCTTCAATCACCTTAAATTGATCAAAAATTTGTGAAGTGATCTGATTTGATCGATCAATGTAGAGATAACTTTCTTCGCCAAAATCTAAAAGTGCAATTCTCACAACATCAGTTCCTGGATCTAATTCATTCGCATACATCTGACCAATATCATCTGTAAAATTCATAACTAATACCACATCGTCTTGATAATTCGCAACCCAATAACTATTATTGAAGACTTCAAGATCATAAGGTGTGTCACCAGGCATATAACTATCAATATTTATCGTGCTAACTAAAGACCAGGTGCTAGTATAGTTTCTAAGATATAATGTGCTAGAACCAGTTCTATGGCAAATATAATAATTCCCATTATATTCATCAAAACCAAAAACATTACCATAACCTAAATTATGGATTATACCAGATGAAGATGTAAAATCCCAATTAAAATCAAAAACGCCGCCACCATAAGTAAATAGCCATCGTAAATTTGTTGCATCCCAAATCCACGCAGTTGGTTGATAATTTGGAAAACCAGGCACAGATGCCAGATCATATTTTTTAATATAATTCCCATTGAGATCAAAAACATAAGCATCGTGATCTGATGGCGAAAGAAAGTTAAAAACAACAAAATGAGTTCCATTACAAGCTATATCTTCGATATATCCACTAGAAAATTGAGAAGATATATCAAAAGTTTGATTAAATTCAAATGGATAACTTTCACCAGGTGGTGATCCACCATCAGAACCTAAGCTCATACTCATATTAAGATATAGTTGATCTGAATCACCAGAATAATCATTCCTTTCCAATTCTGGCGTGATTGTTAATCTCTGATATATCCCATTAGTTCCATTTAGAAACTTATATATATAAGTTATATTTGAAATATGCAGATAAGCTAATTCTAATTCTACATAAGCCAGATTTATCGTGATATTATCTGGGATTTGACTTACTTCAGAATATTCCTTATAATACAAATGATATTCACCATCAATTACAAGATTTTCGCCATTTATTGTTGCATTTGGATGATATACAATTTCTTGTATCCGATATTGATTAACATAAGTATAAGTGCCTGGATACCAATCTAAAATCCCTAAGAACATTTGGTCGTGAGTTCCATTATTTCTTTCATAAATAGCTAATCCAGTAAGAAGTGAATTTGCTGAATATCCTATTCCTGTATGTGTAGTAATTAAATTAAAGGATGTATCATATTCTACTATTAAATCCCCATTTCTATTTCCTGCATAAAATCTCCCATCATAATATTCTAAGTTCCAAGCTTGATCACTCCCATCCAGAGCAGGAATGTCATATATATATTGCTCTACAAAATGTTGATCATATTGAACTACTTTTGCATCTCCTGAAGTATAAAACAGAATATACCAAGATAAATTGTCAGGATTCCAACAAATCCCTCTGGGAGTCCAATATCCATTTAAAGGATTTGTAATAACAGGAGATGCTCCTATATAATTCCAATCTGTGTCATAAAAATCAATTGTTTCAGAAT
>Ga0180432_10010788_pt1 | contig 10870 bp, 9 predicted proteins | sample SS_ome_10_FD_132414 | JGI IMG/M metagenome (GOLD analysis project Ga0180432, IMG submission 132414) | Hypersaline lake sediment archaeal communities from the Salton Sea, California, USA - SS_1_MS_2 metaG | ecosystem: Environmental > Aquatic > Non-marine Saline and Alkaline > Hypersaline >...
GGTGTTTCAATCCACGCCCCCGTGCGGGGGGCGACGGTCGCGGGGCTGGAGCTGCTGGACGCGCGGGGGGTTTCAATCCACGCCCCCGTGCGGGGGGCGACTTCGTGATCACACCAGCACCAGATGCCACGCCGAGTTTCAATCCACGCCCCCGTGCGGGGGGCGACTAACCCAGGCCAGCGAAATGGTTGGGGCGACGCGTTTCAATCCACGCCCCCGTGCGGGGGGCGACCTCGACGACATTGTGCCCGCTAACGATGATACTGTTTCAATCCACGCCCCCGTGCGGGGGGCGACGCAACTTCTGGAGACATGATGCCCACCGAAACTGTTTCAATCCACGCCCCCGTGCGGGGGGCGACATAGCCGTGTGGCTTGACGAGGCTGGTTCAGTGTTTCAATCCACGCCCCCGTGCGGGGGGCGACACTGCGCCTAATACTCTGACTGTCACCTGGCGGCGTTTCAATCCACGCCCCCGTGCGGGGGGCGACAGTCAAGGTGCCCGAGGCTATGGTGCTATTGGTGTTTCAATCCACGCCCCCGTGCGGGGGGCGACCGTCGGCCTCCTCAGCCATTATGCCCCGCTTGGTCGTTTCAATCCACGCCCCCGTGCGGGGGGCGACGCAGTACTTGTGAGGCCCTGTCGCACAGACCCTCCAACGACCTATTTCGCGAACCATTGCCTTTCTGATAACCTCTATGGTGTGCTTCCGCTTGGTTGCAGCCCATCTGGCCCCATTTCTCAGGGCCTCAGGCCTATTCGCGAACCCCCCCGTGAATCCGTGTTCTCTTGGGGTTCGCGCGCGGCCTCAAACGATCAGTGGCCCCTCCGGATCATAGCTGGGCTTCGCCCCTACATGCTCCACGCGACGCTTCCAGTTTGCCCCGAGGAAGTAGAAGCGCAGGCTGTCCTTCTCCGGGTCGATTCGCTCCATGAGCATCCCCTGTAGGCGGGTCCACTGGGCCGGGTCCACCAAGCACTCGAATACCGAATTCTGTACCCGCTGCCCATAGTTCTCACACGTCTTCGCTACACGCCGCAGCCGCTTCTGTCCCTCCTTGGTCTCAGTGCTAACATCATAGGTCACAAGCACCATCATGAGCATCATCTCCAGACAAAGGCCGGATAGCCATCAAGGTCGCCCCGCAAGTAGCGCGCCAGCAGCAAAGCTTGTGCGTGCGAAAGCAGGCCCGCAGGAATCTTCTCTTGCAGGAAAGGGTGCTGAAGCTCTTCCTGCTTGCGCGTCTGGTAGGCCACCAGGAGAGCCTTGCGTGTGTCGTCATCCATAAGCACTGCGCCGCTCTCGGTTTGACGGAAGCCCTGTGGCTGGACCTGTTTCCGGTTGATCAACGACAGGGCCACCCGATCGGCCAGCACCGGCCTGAACTCCTCCATCAGATCAAGCGCGAGGCTTGGCCGTCCGGGACGGTCTCTGTGGAGGAATCCGACCTGAGGGTCAAGCCCGACGGTCTCCAAAGCCGACACGCAATCATGCGTCAGCAGCGCGTAGAGGAAAGACAGCAGGGCATTGACAGGGTCCAGCGGTGGCCTGCGGGTGCGGCGAGTGAACGCGAACTCGGGTTTCTGGGCGACGATCAGATGGTCGAACACGCGGAAGTACTCGCGGGCTGCATCGCCTTCAAGGCCGCGCAGCGTGTCGAGGGGCGCGTCCTCAGGCACCGCCCTGGCCATCAGTGCCAGGTGACGGGCGGCGTCTGCCAGAGCGGGTCCAGACTCGTCGTCGCCGTGGTCTCTGATCGCTCTCTGCAGAACGGTGCGGCAGTTCGCAATTTTGGCGAGCAACATCGGCCGCGCGATGGCGGCAGCGTCCGGTTGAGCATCGGTCATGCGGTACTGGGCTCGGCGCAAGAGCACATTGCCTGTCGTTGGACCAATGAAGCGGCCCTGGAAGCGTCCGTACTGCGTCAGCCACGTAATAGCCACGTCACGCTCTCCGCATGATGCCATGAGCGCCGGGCTACAGCCGACCCGCCCCAGACACACGATGCCGTCAAGCGTATGCAGCGGGACACGGAGCTTGGTCTCCTGTTCGACCCGGATGGCGACAGTCTCTCCATCGCGGGCAAGATAGGCGTCTTGTGTGGTGACATAGAGAGTGTTAAGCATCCGTTTCATCGGTATCGCTGACCTCTCCCAACGCGTCGGTAAGAGCCTTAGTGAAGTAGCGCTGAACGCTACGGCCGGCTCCGGCGGACTCTGGCAGGCAGACGTCGAGCATCGAGCAGCTCTTGCACTTCTTCTCGTAAGCTGCCGGTGGTGTGACTCCACTGGCAACCATCTCGTGCAGCCGGAAGGCCAGCCGGTCGGTCGCCTCTCGCAGGTAGTCCAGGAACTGCACCTTATGGCGACGATGCGGTTGACCGTAGTAGAGTGCGCCCTCAGCGAGGGCCGCGCCCAGCATCTCCTCCAGGCACATCGCCTGCGCACAGAGCTGCACCTCGTCACAGGGGTCGGCCTTTGGCCGCCCCCGCTTGTACTCCACGGGGTACGGCTGCCATCGGCCATCAACCTCGGGCAACTCCACCCCGGCTGGCTCGGCGCCGTTTGCAGCGGTGCAACGGTGGAACTCCACCACGTCCGCCTGCCCGGACACACCTAGCCGCAGCGACTGCAGCCGCAAGCCGCGCACGATGCGCAAGTCGCCGCGCACTTCCACGTCCGCTGCATGGGTACGCTCATGGAGTTGGCGGCCCTCCATGGTCAGGCGGTTCTCCACCCATGCGTCTTCGAGGTAGATGAGCGCACACTGGCGCTCACAAAAGGCCAGGTGCTGAAGCGCCGACAACGGAAGCAAGTCATCCTCAGCGTAGGCCACTGCATCACCTTCTCATCTTAGTTGGTATTGTGCCGGAGACAAGCAAGTTGCCTCCGGCACAAAACACTTTCAGTCAATCCTCACCTCTTCCGGCACCGCATCCCACACAATGCCAGCGCCACCGCCATCTCCGGTGACCACGAAGCCAGCCTGTACGCCATCGGGCAGGCGGCTCTTGTGGAATGTGACGGTGTATTCTGAGAAGGAGCGCGGGCTCTCCACACCCTCGTTCTTGCGGACCTCGATAAGCTCGAAGAGCTTGTGTGAGGGGGCGCAGCCGAGGACGGCTTGCCGGGCCCGCTGTTGTTGATTAGTGTCGGTGCCGACGTGCTTGAAGATGAAGATCGGCTCGCGCACCGACATCAGGCCCTTGCTGGCGGAGCGATCAAGCTCGAACATCTTCAGCAGAGCTTCCCAGAAAAGAGCGAGATCGTCTTCAGAGAAGCCGGTGCCTCTGGCGAGGTGTGCACTGATGAAGCCCTTGCCGAGATAAAGCCCGTAAGGAATCAGCGCCTTGCGGCCCATGGTGCGGAGCTTATCCTCAGGCTGCTCCATTTCCCACTTGAGATAGTCCTCACTGGTCTTGGCTCCCTTGACGTTCTCAGCCACGGCCATGCGTGTTATAGAGATGTCCATGGGCAACACGGGATCAAGCGAGCGCGAGAAGGCAATCTGCACCGGCCCACGGACCTGTCCGGCGTTAGGCCCCGTACTCATGACAGCCCCAAATGTGCGAACATCGTAGAAACTGGCGCACATCCATTCACGCGCCGATGCGACGTTGGCCTTGTTGGCTGCCTTGCCGGCGGGATCCACGCCTGTGCCAGTCTCCTCATGGGCGCGCATGATGGGCCTGTTGAGGTTGGTTGCGTGCTCAACGAAGATGGCGTTGGGCATCTGGTTGCCGCACGCGGCTTCGACGTAGTTGCGGATGCGGCGCTTGATGGCGACATCGGAGACGAGGCCGTGAAGGTCCTCCGGGTCAATGCGCGGGGCATTACCGGCATCGGGGTCGCCGTTGGGGTTGCCATTCTCACAATCGAACAGATACATGAACTCGTAGCGGTTGCCAATCGGGTTAGCCATTGTTATCTGCCTCCTCAGGCTCTTTATTGTCAGACTTCTTTGTGCGCATATCCGCCATCTGCTGGTAGTAGCCCAACGCGAACAAGCTCTGCTCCTCGAGGTTGAGGGTTCTGGGGACAACGTCGCGCAACCGGCCCCAGATATCGGCCAGTCTCTGCTCGTACCAGTAGGCCAGCCCGCCTTCGAGTTTGTTGAGGTGGAACTGGGCGGTGCGTGTGAGACGTCCCAATACTAGAGCAGGTGTGGTGCTTGCCGCGGCATAGTACCGCTGCACAACACCTGCTCCGACGTCACCAAGTGCGGCATGTTGCAGGGAGGCGAGCACAGCCATCAGTCGCCCACAATGATACGCGGTGCTGGGGTGCTCGTCGTTGAGATACGGTCTGATCTCAGACATTGCGTCGCCACCTTTCTTTCTGGCTTTGCGGAGATGGTATGCTTTTAGCAGCCCCATGCGGGCATGGTTAGCCGGTTGGTCGTCTATGACGTCGGCCCTGACCCGAAGCAGCGCCTGCGCGAGGAACGTTCTGGGGATAGGCTCATTGCGAACCGCGACGCGCCACATGCGAGCGACCAGCGGGCCGACAAGATCGTCGAGTTGACGGACCGTAGCCCCTAGAACAGCAAGCAGCTTGGGTGGTCGAGCCGTGGCCCCGCCTGCGCGGTGCACGATTTCCAGGTCATCAAACCACCCGTGGACGTTGCGCACCAGTTCCTCAAAGCGGCCCTCCATCCAGTCGCGAACCACGACACGCCCGGAGTTGCCTGATAGGGTCAGAGCATAGTAGTAGTTGTCACCCAGGTCAGGACGTTTCCCTGCCTGGATGGACTGCAGCAGTTCACGAGCCTGACGCTGGGCATCAATCTCGTCGTCATCGTCGGCGCCGCCTTCATATAGCCACGCCATCGGGTCGTCTTCGACCCTGACCCGCTGCTTGTACCAGTGTACCGTCAGGCCGCTTGCCAAGCGGTGCGAGTGTGAGGCGATAAGTTCATTGAGGCCCGAGCAGTACTCCGCCGCGGCCCCTTCAGAACAAGCAGCATTGGCGGATTGCTGCAGGCCATAAGACTCAAACGCGTCCTTATCGAAACCGACCACAACGTCGCCCATTCCCCGGCCACCGACGGAGGCCAGGCCCTTGATCTTGGTGTCATGCGTCGGCGCGGGTATGACAAGCTCACCGGCGATCAGACAGCGCATCTGCTCGCCGGCGGCTGGTGGCTTAATCGTGTGCCGGAATTCTCGCCACCATTGGTGCACTGTGTCCGCCTCGACCGGGAACTGTTCACCGATTTGGAAGGTAACCTTGTCGGCTGGCTTCGCTTTGGCCTCGGTCAGCGCCACACGTATCCTGCCCAAGACCGTCTCATCCGCCAACGCGTCAGCCAGTACGCTGAGTATGGGCGCCGGCTCTGCAGCATCCCGCAACATGCGGAGATGGAACGCAAAGCGCTGATGAGCTTTTTCGTCATCAGGCTCCACTCCCAACAGCACCAGACGCTCAGCGGTGTCCACCAGGAGGTGTGTTTTGGGTATGCTTTCCGCCTTCATCTCCCCTTGCGAGAGATTTGGGCATTTGCCGAACTGACGCCCGCTGTCGTTCTTCGCGCCACTGGTCTTGAGTGTCACGACTCCGAGGAAGCGGCCGTCTTCGCTAAACTGCAACGCCCAGGCAGCATGCTTGGGTATGAAGCCCGGCTCTGCGTCGAGATGCTTGCGGGCGTAGTCACGCAGTTCCTTTAGCATTACCGACCACCCCCTGGCTTGAGCACGGCATCGCTACGGAAGTCCGGGACCTCCAGGATACCGCCCTTGACGGCGGCATCGAAGAGGCTCACTCTCACCGGGTCAGTTGCGGTGCCGGGGCGCGAGAGATCGAAGACATCGTAGAGCATCGGTCCGATGTCAGCGTTCCATGAGATGGGCGGCTCCACGTCCGCGCCCGGCTCGACCAGTTCGAAGTAGGCCGGGAACTCGCGGCAGCCGAAATACGGCTGGTAGATACACTTACCGGCTCCGGCGCGCCGCCGGAATTGGGCCTCCATTCCCTGCAGCCGGTCCGCGAAGTCCGGCCAGGGCCTGACCGTGGCATGCAGGCGATAACGGACGTTCTTCAGCGCCATTGTCTGTCGCTGGGTGCGTCCCTTGGCCGCGTCCTCCGAGCCGTCGGCCCATATCGGCTCCGGCTCCTTTTCCCCCGACATCCACCGGCGGACGGTGCCGTCCGAGGGGCCCTTGTCCTTGACTTCGTTCCGCCGAAGCGCGATGTAGCTAGGCGGCGCGAGCACCTCGATGCGGGTGATCTGCCAGCGGAATTCCGCGTGCTTGCCATCTCGGTGTGGCTTGCAGTAGATGGCATCATAGATGCCACGAGCTGCAGACGGCGTGATCACCGGATAGCTGAAGCGTTCGACCTTGAGTTCCGGGCGGGTGAAGCAAGCGAACTCACCCCACACCTCCAGAACCTGGTCTTTGGGTTGCATGGTGTTCACTCTCCTTCACATCTGTCAACTGAGTACTGTTACGCGCGCAACTAAGCCTCCTTTCCCTCGGTCAGTCTCAGGCCATGAGTATGCTGTCTGCATGCGGCGGTGTGAGTCCTCTCTCTTTGCTATAGTGGCCCTCAGTGATATAGAGAAACCAATCATGTGCGAACTCGCGCGCGCCAGGCAGAGGCACGGGCTCCAGGTGTGTCACTATGGGGTCGCCGTCACGGGGCCGGAATACGCCGATGGTATGAGGGCGGGCGTCTCGAACCCAATCTCGTGAGATACCATCCTGCCGGGCTTGGTATGCCAGGCGGTTGAACACAGTGGCATCGAAGGGCACGACCACATTGATGGCGCTCTTATCAATGACCCGGTACTCATCCGCAACACTGGGGAAGTTCCGTTCGCAGATGGCCCTGATCAACTCGTCCCTGGTTCTCATACAGTCGTACTGCGCGGGATCCTGCAGCGAGTACAGCCGACGGTAGTAGCGGTCGAACGTCTCCTGGGCAGCAATATCGAGCCCCTCGGGCCCGAACTCAGCAAGTAGCGTCTCAGCGACCTGCGCAGCCTGAAGATAGGCCCGGTCTGGATAGGGTCGCTTCCCATCTTCGCTTGGTGGGTAGAAGACACGGACATCGCCGTGCTCGGCATGGCCATTGCGGTTGCAGCGGCCAGCTGCCTGGGCGATGGCCTCCAGGGGCCCCCACGCACGCCAGACCAACGGAAAGTCAACATCAACGCCTGCTTCCACGCACTGGGTTGAGACTAGCCGGCAGGGCATGCCCTCGTCCAGCCGTCGCCTGACCTCATCGAGGACCTGCTGCCGGTGTGCGGGACACATGTTCGTTGATAGATGGAATACGTCGTTCTTATGGCCGAGGGCATCGAGCAGAGCCCACGCGTGGCGCTTGAGGTTCACGATACAGAGAATCTGCTCGTGGGCGGCCAACTCGTCGGCAAGCTGTGCCCAGTCGGAGAGTACCTCCTCCTTGGATGGCCAAAGCACGCGTGTGCGTTCGGAACGTTCAAAAAGTTGAAGGCCGCTGGGGACGATCTCTCTTGGTTCCCAGCCTGAAGCGGAAAACTTCCTCACGACATCATCGAGGTGAGAGAAGGCTGGCTGTGTCGCTGTTGAGAAGACGACGCTGCTACCATAACGCTTAGCGAGTCGCGACAACGTGGCCAGCGTCGGCACTGCCAATGACGCAGAGAGTGTTTGTACCTCGTCGAAGAGAATGACGCTACGCGCCAAACGGTGCAGCTTCCGGCATGCGCCAGGACGACCCGCAAAAAGCGATTCGAGAAACTGGACGCTAGTAGTAACAACGACCGGCGCATCCCAGTTCTCCGTCAGCAAGCGCAAAGAAGCGGTCTCTGCATCTCTCCCGTCTGCGGTATCATCACCAGCGTCTCTACGCATGCCCGCCAAACTGTGGTGTTCGAGGATGTACCGTCCAAGCGCTTCCTTGTCCCACCCAGCCGCCAATGCCTCTCGATAGGCTTTGACCGTCTGCTCAATGATGCTCAGGTACGGGATTACCATCACGACACGACGCAGACCATGCAGTTGAGCGTGCTTCAGAGCGAAGGCCAACATACTAAGGGTCTTGCCGCTGCCCGTGGGGGCAGTGAGGGTGAACAAGCCGGTGGGCATTTCGGCGCCACGCAGCGACGCCTCCAGGAGGTCGGCGCGCATACTACGTACTGTCTGCGATGAGGCGCTCGTCCGAGCGAGTTCGTCAATGTGCGCCAAGAGTGTCTCAAGGGCGCGCGACGGCTCCAGAGGCAACGGCTCCGGTCGGCCGATCTTCTCCTTTCTCGCCAAGCAGAAGTAGGCCTCAGTCTCTATGAAGTCGGCGTCCACAAGGGCGGAGAAGAGCATGCGGACATCGAGCATAGCTGCGGCAGATGGTGCAGAGAGTACAGGGAAGGAGTCGTCACCGAGGTCGTCGGGGAGGGTCAGGCCATCATTCACGAAGCGGCGGAGGAGCAAGTCCAGGTCGACTTCTGAGCGGGTCAGACCCTCTGGCGAAGGCTCGGAAAGGCAGGCCGGGGAGAGCTTGCGAAGTGTCTTCCTGTCTGCTACGTGCAGGCCGCCGTGGTGTCCCTGGACAGCCAACGCAATGGCGACACCCGCGATCTGGTATCGCCTGAGCGCCTCGGCCGCCCCGGCAGAGGAGTGGTCAATCCGGCGCACACGGCCGTCCAGGCGGTCTTGGAAAAGGTCGCCATACTTGCCGAGATCATGGAGCAGACCGGCAGCACGGGCCTGCTCTTCAGTATTGAGGGCCTTCGCGAATTCTGCAGCTCTGTCCGCCACTGCCGTGAGATGGTCACGTACGGGTTCATCCTCGTGAGCCTCTGGACCCTTGTGGGCACGGTAGGTCGGCATGGGCGATTCCCCCAATACTGAGGTTAGGTACCCAGTCGTCCCACCGCAGCCACGCTGCTGGGTATCGTTATTATTCGCACCCTTCGTTATACCGGTATGGATAACCTGCACACAAAAAGAACTTAGCGATAGACATCTGTACTAAATTCAATAGTAAATATATCATCGATAGTTGCAGGGGTAGCCCACTGAGGTTTCAAGCTCACTATCCTGGCATCGCACCGGCACTCCATCCACTGCTGCACTATGTGCTCATCTCATGCCTGCCTTGCTCGTTACACCACCTTACCACTCTTTTCGTGCTCCCGACGTGTAGCATCTCCCGAATGTCGTTCATGGCGACGCCTACGGTGATAGGACTGCTGCCCAACTCATTATCAATCTCACGGTACAGTTCTGCGGCTGGGACAAGGATGTTCTGAACCCCGAATCTTGGTCCACTTGGCATGAGAGTAAATGAAGGTCTATACTCTCGACAAAAAAGCTGGGAGTCATGAAGCGGAAACGGTACACAGAGCCGCAGATTGTGTTCGCCTTACAGCAGGCTGAAGCAGGGACTACGGTGGGAGAGATTTGCCGCAAAATGGGCGTAGCGGAGGCGACTTTCTACCGCTGGAAGAAGCGCTACGGCGGCTTGGACGTGAGCGAGATCCGGCGGCTGAGGCAGCTCGAGGATGAGAACCGTCGGCTGAAGCAACTGGTGGCGGACTTGACGCTGGACAAGGCGATGCTGCAGGAAGTGCTGCGAAAAAAGCCCTGACGCCTGCGCGCTGCCGGGACACGGTGGCGTACCTGCAGGTCAGCTACGAAGTCAGCCAGCGGCGGGCATGTGAAGTGCTGGAGTTCTCCCGCGCCACGCAGCGGTATCAGAGTGTGGCGGACAGTCATGAGCAGTTACGGATGCGGTTGCGTGATCTGGCGGCTGCGCGCCCGAACTGGGGCTATCGTCGCTTGGGCTTGCTGTTGCGGCGGGAGGGCTGGGAAGTGAGCCACAAGCTGGTCTACCGGCTCTACCAGGATGAGGGGTTGGGATTGCGGCGCAGACTTCCCAGACGACGTGTGAGCGCTGCCAGGCGGGAAAATGTGCCTGCGCCGAAGCGCTGCAATGAGAGCTGGAGCAAGGACTTCATGGCCGATCAGTTGTATTCGGGGCAGCCGATCCGCATTTTCACGATAGTTGATGACTTCAGTCGTGAGAGCCTGGCTTTGCGGGCTGGTTTTCGGCTGACCGGCGACGACGTAGTTGATGTGCTGAAGAGGCTGATCCGAGCGCGAGGAATCCCCGGCAGTATCCGTGTGGATAACGGTACGGAGTTCACGTCTAAGGTGCTGGACCAATGGGCTTACTGGAACGGCGTGACGCTGGACTTCAGCCGCCCTGGCAAGCCAACTGACAACGGCCTCATTGAAGCGTTCAACGGGCGTCTACGGGCGGAATGCCTCAACGAACACTGGTTCCTGTCGCTGGCCGATGCTCAGGGAATATTGGACATCTGGCGGGAAGACTACAACAGCGAACGGCCGCACGGCGCTTTGAAGAATATGACGCCAGATGAGTTCGCAAGGCAGGCACTTGGCGGCCAGTCCCATAGGGTTGGGCGCCCACAGCCCGCCAAACTCACGTGACGTAATTGCCTATCGTTTGGGATAGATGGTATGCTACACATTGTGAGACTATCTGCGGACCAACTTAGTTAGGGGCATGGTTAGATGCTGGGTTCTTCGTTGACGTGGCTTGACTACTCGGAGCAGGATCGGCAGGCGATGCTCGATGTCGTGGATCTCTTCAGAGAGCGCGATATCGTTGATGAACTGGGGATTGGGAGGATCCGCGATACCTTTGCTGACTTGCTGTTCCCGGGCACAAGTACCATCCAGACCAGAGCCCGGTACTTCCTGCTGGTGCCCTGGGTTTACCGTCGGCTCGAATTGAGAAGAACCCCTTCGGACAGGATTCACGAATGTTTGCGCCGAGATGAGACCACCCTAATCGAAATGCTGGCTGCATCAGAAGACAACAGAGGCGTAATCGGCATTGAAGCGGGTGGTGGCCTGAAGAGA
>Ga0180432_10010790_pt1 | contig 10869 bp, 7 predicted proteins | sample SS_ome_10_FD_132414 | JGI IMG/M metagenome (GOLD analysis project Ga0180432, IMG submission 132414) | Hypersaline lake sediment archaeal communities from the Salton Sea, California, USA - SS_1_MS_2 metaG | ecosystem: Environmental > Aquatic > Non-marine Saline and Alkaline > Hypersaline >...
GGCTGCGGGAAACGACCGATATCCTCCCCCATTCCACCACGGAGTGATGCGCCGACAAACGGAGCAATAACGTCGCCCATAGCCGGCACCGTACTGGAAGTCCCGTGCAAGGAAGGCGACACAGTGGAGAAAGGGCAGGTGTTGGTTGTGGTGGAAGCAATGAAGATGGAAGCGGCCATCAACGCACCGTCGGCAGGCAAGCTGGGTTCAGTGGAAGCATCGGTGGGCGACGCGATCCGAGAAGGCCAGGTCGTGGCCCGGTACGTTTGACACGGGAGTGATTCGGTGGACGTACTCTATGAATTTCTTCAGGCTGGAGCCCTCGGGAACTTCACGTGGGGTCACTTGATCATGCTGGTGGTGGGGTGTTGCTTCATCTACCTCGCGGTCAAGAAGGATTACGAGCCCCTGCTCCTCGTGCCGATCGGTTTCGGCATCCTCATTGGGAACATCCCCTTCATGTACGGCATGCGCATCGGTGTGTACGAGGACGGCAGCGTGCTGCAGATTTTGTATCAGGGCGTGACGCAGGGATGGTATCCGCCCCTGATCTTCTTGGGGATCGGGGCAATGACCGACTTCTCATCAATGCTGTCGAATCCACGTCTCGTGCTCTTGGGTGCGGCCGCGCAGGCTGGAATATTCTTGACCCTCATCGGTGCGATTTTGATTGGCTTCAACGAAATCACTGACGCCGCGGCAATTGCAATCATCGGAGGGGCGGACGGCCCTACTGCGATTTTTCTGAGCTCGAAGCTCGCGCCCCACTACCTGGGTGCGATCGCCATTGCCGCCTACTCCTACATGGCGCTCGTGCCGGTGATACAACCTCCCATCATTCGCGCTCTGACCTCCAAGAAGGAGAGATTGATCCGGATGGCTCCCTCGAAGCCGGTGAGCCGCAGGATGCGCATCGTCTTCCCCGTGGCAGCCTTTCTGGCTACCGCGTTTGCGGCTCCGGCATCGATTCCGCTATTGGGAATGCTCTTCTTCGGAAACCTCTTGAAGGAAAGCGGAGTGACAGAACGTTTGGCGGTGACAGCGAGAGGAGCTTTCGTCGACGTAATCACCATCTTGCTCGGTCTCACAGTGGGGACTTCCACCGACGCCACGAGGTTCCTCACACCTGAATCAATAAAGATCTTCGCGCTGGGCGCATTTGCATTCGCTGTGGCCACTGCCACTGGAGTGCTCTTCGCGAAAGGCATGAACCTCGTTTTCAAGGAGAAGATAAATCCTATCATCGGTGCGGCTGGAGTCTCGGCCGTGCCCGATTCGGCTAGGGTGTGTCAGATGGTGGGGGCCAAGGAGGACCCTCACAATTTCCTGATAATGCACGCTATGGCACCCAACGTGGCAGGCGTGATTGGATCGGCGGTGGCGGCAGGGGTGCTGCTCGCCACTCTTGGGGGATGAGGAGAAGAACCATGCACGATTCAGATCCAGCGATCCTGGTCATCAATCCGGGATCTACATCGACAAAGATTGCGGTTTTCCGGGGCGCATCGAGAATCCTCGGAGGTCAGGTACACCACAGTACCGAGGAACTGACCGCCTACATCAAAATCGCGGATCAGCACGACTTCAGAAAGAGAGTCATTCTCGATTTTCTGTTGGACAACGGGTTCGAGTTTCGAACGCTGTCGGCAGTGGTTGGGAGGGGCGGAATGTTGGCACCGATGGCATCGGGTACTTATACGGTCACGGATGAAATGGTGGAGTTCTTGCGGGAGAATCCCACCGAGCACGCTTCGAACCTAGGCGCCATCCTAGCCTGGGAGGTGGCGTCGATCGTCGGCTGCCGTTCCTTCGTCGTGGACCCCATAGTAGTCGATGAGTTGGACGATGTGGCCCGCGTGACCGGCATCCCCGAGATTCACCGCAGGAGCATCTTCCACGCGCTAAACCACAAAGCTGTGGCACGGGAGGCTGCGCGCAAATTGGGTCGACCTTACGAGGATACTCGCCTGGTAGTGGCTCATCTTGGAGGCGGCATCTCTGTTGCCGCGCACCGTTGCGGCCGAGTGGTGGATGTAAACAACGCGCTCAACGGTGACGGACCAATGGGGCCCGAGCGCGCGGGATCGTTGCCCGCTTGGCAACTCATCGAATTGACTCTTTCGGGCACGTACGATCGGGAGAAGCTGAGAGCGATGGTTACGGGCCGCGGCGGTCTGGTGGCTCATCTGGAAACAAACGACGTTCGCGAGGCGAGGCGGCGCGCATTGGAGGGCGATTCAGAGGCTGACCTGGTTTACCGTGCGATGGCGTACCAGACCGCCAAAGAGATTGGTGCTATGGCTGTCGTGCTGGAAGGGAAGATCGATGCGATCGTTCTCACTGGGGGCATCGCCCATGACCAATCGTTCATAGATCTCATCACGCAAAGGGTGTCCTTTCTCGCGCAGGTGATCGTATTCCCGGGAGAGGATGAGATGGCCTCGCTCGCAAATGGGGCTTTGCGTGTGCTAAAGAGTGAGGAAACGGAAAAAACATGGAGGCCGCCATGCACGCGGACATTAGTAGTCTCCTGAGCGGACGCAGGGAGAAAATCATAGCGGCGGAAATACGGGGGTTGAGAGAGCTTCATGCTCCTCACTATGAGGACATCGATCTCAATGAGCTCCAGCTGCGTGCTATACGTGTCGTGGAGTTTTTCCTGGCTTCGCTGACCGCCGGTCCAGCATCGTTTGTCGAGTACCTTCAGTCGGTAGCGCAGGAGCGTTTTCGAGAGGGTTTTTTCCTGGAGGAGATCCAGTCAGCCCTCAACATTCTGGGAGAAGAGGTCTGGAAAATCGTGGCCGAAGAGGCGCCCGTGGACAACCGCGTGGAATACCTGGGTCAGGTGAGCTCCACGATTGGAGCGGCGAAAGACCAACTTGCCCAGATATACACTGAGAAGTTCAGGAGAGCCGAGTCCCGCGCCGCTGCATTGCAGGGTCAGTTGGACCAGCTCTTCGTAGGCACGGTGTCGGGACCGGATATCGATGATGGTGTTTGACCAATCAAGCTCAATCTTCGGTGTGATGCCCGCGACTACCCACAATCCTGGCTTGAAGCGACCCGCCACGTCACCGTGTCTGTCGCAGGACTAGCGCGGTGCGACATGGCATGTAGATGTGGATTTTGTGCCTGAGTGTGTCGCCCTCTTTGACAGGTGTCGCGAGATATTGCCCGTCAGCCTGAATGCGACATTGCCCCCCAAACCGCGTCTCGTCGGTATCCAGCACGTGGACGTACTCCCCCGGAATCGTCTCCACGGCGAAGTCCACCACAGAAGTGCAGGGGTGAAAGTTGAAGAAGAAGTAGTAGTCGCCGCGGGAGAATGCCAGGATCTTCGAATCGTTGTCGAGGAGTAGGCGCATCGGACGCGTCCCTGCCAGCGACTCCATCAGCCCCGGTAACCTCGTCATACATCTGTCGAATTCTGCCAAGAAGCTGTAACGCAATTCGGGGTTGTCCTTCAAAGACCACTGCCGACGAGCATAGTGATAAGACCAACCATTCCCTTCTCGCGGGAAATCGACCCACTCCGGGTGCCCGAACTCGTTGCCGATGAAGTTGAGATAGCCATGTCCCGCGGTACCGAGTGTTGCGAGCCTGGCCATCTTGTGAATCGCCATTCCGCGTTCGACCATTAGGTTCTCTGCACTATCGTGCATTGCCCCGTACATCTCCGCTCCGGCAAGCGAGAAGATCAACGTCTTTCCACCGACCAGCGCCTGGTCGTGGCACTCTACGTAGCTAATCGTCCTTTCGTCGGCGCGGCGGTTCGTCAGCTCGGTCCAGAGATATCCCATGTCCCAGTCTTCGTCCGGCACGTCATTGACCAGCTTGAACCAGCAATCAGTCACCCCCATAGCTAGCCGGTAGTCGAATCCGCACCCGCCCTCACTGACCTGTGCCGCCAGGCCGGGCATCCCGCTCACGTCCTCTGCAATTGTCACAGCCTCAGGGTACAAACCATGGATGAGAGTATTCGCGAGTGTGAGGTAGGTGAGCGCATCTTCATCAACGGAATCGTCGAAGTAGGGAGCGTAGTTGTCGAAGGTCTTTCCCAACCCACGGTGCAGGTAGAGCATGCTGGTGATCCCATCGAGCCGGAACCCGTCGACACGGTACTCATCCAGCCAGAAACGGCAGTTCGACAGCAGAAAGTGCAATACCTGAATCTTGCCGTAGTCGAAGCAGCGGGAGTCCCAGGCTATGTGGTTCCCCCTGTCTCCTGCGTGGAAGTATTGAGTCAGTGTACCGTCGAAGCGTGAGAGCCCCTCTACCTCGTTCTTGATCGCATGGGAGTGGATGAGATCGATGATTACCGCCAAGCCGGCGCCGTGTGCCTCATCAACCAGCGACTTGAATTCCTCCGGAGTCCCGAACCTCGACGACGCCGCGAAGAAACTGGATACGTGATAGCCGAAAGAGGCATAGTAGGGATGCTCCATAACCGCCATCAGCTGCAGCGTGTTGTACCCGGCGTCAACGATTCGGGGGAGAATCTCATCGCGGAACTCGACGTAGGTGCCAACGCCGCACCGCTCCAAAGCCATTCCGACATGCGCCTCGTAGATCATTGGAAACGGAGCGCGACCCGGACGTTCGTGCGCCCACTCAAACGGCTGCTGCGGGCTCCACACCTGCGCGTTGAAGATCTTGGTTTCCTCATCCTGGACAACGCGTCTCGCGTATGCGGGAATCCGATCACCCCGCCCCCCCGGCCAGTGGACACTCAACCGATAGAGGTCACCATGGCTCAGCATCTCTTGGTCAAGATCGATCTGCCAGGTTCCCTCGTCGTTTATTCGCTCTAGCGCGTACTGCGCCTGGTCCGTCCAATCTGAAAAGGGACCGACCAAAAAAACCGCATCGGCAGCGGGAGCCCACTCACGAAACGTCCATCCGCCGGCGTGCCTGTGCAGCCCGAAGTACTCGTGCCCCGAGGCGAAGTCGCACAGACTCATGCCTCCGACAGTCAGTCTTCGTTCTGTTTCGAGAGCCCGTTTCTGGCGCCGCAGAAGAACGTCGCTATATGGATCTAAGAATGGATCGTCTTCGAGTGTCGCGATCGGATCAGCCCCGGGTGACACTGAACCCCCTAGACAAGGTCAGAACAGACCCACGATGGGTCGGTTCAACATCGCCTCATATACGTCGATATAGTGCCTGGCTGTCACCGAGTGGTTGAAGGTCGCCGCCCCCTCCGTCATGACCCGCTTCACCTGTGTTTCTTTGTCGGCGGTTGGGAGTCGATAGAAGGCAACTGCCTGATCGATAGCCCATGAGAATCCCACGGAATCGTAGTATTCGAAAACGAAACCGTTGCCTGCATGCCTGTCCGGAGCGAGGTGAGAGATTGTGTCGTGCAAACCGCCTGTATCGCGAACGATAGGGAGTGATCCATAGATCGTCCCGATCATCTGTGGCAGCCCGCAAGGCTCGAATAGCGACGGCATCAAAACGAAATCGGAGGCAGCGTACGCCAGCCTCGACAACTCCTCCGTAAAGTCGCAGACGGCCACCCGTCCGTGGAGGTTGTGGAACCTGCAGATCTCGTGAAAATGTATTTGGTACGCCCCGTTCGCCACGAATACCACCTGGAGTCCATCCTCCCAGTAGCGAGAAACGACCGAGTACAAGACCTCCGTCATCAGTTGGCACCCCTTCTGCACCGGGTCCAGCCTGGACGGCCAGAACAGCAGCGGCGCATCAGCCCGAGTCTCGAGCCCGATCTTTTCCTGAAGGGAGCGTTTGTTCTTGGCCTTGCCCTCAACGTGATCCTCCGCCGAGTAGCGCACCGCGATCGACGGATCCGTGTGTGGGTTGAACGTAGGATCTGGAGCGTTCGTTATCCCCTGAGCGCACCCCGCTGCTCTCTTGTTGGCGATCTCGCTCCTGATCTGGGGCGGAATGTAGTCGTGGAAGCCCTCGGCGATCTCATCGAGAAATGTGGGGCTGACTGTATTGATGAAGTGGGCGGCGAAGACTCCGCTCGTCAGGAGATCAACCGGGTTTGTAGACCGGATTTCCTCGTATTGACCGGGCGCATGTGTGTAGTAGAGAAATGGCCAGAACTCTGCAGCGTCGATACCATGGTTCTCGATCTCCTCCAGACACATCTCCTTGGTATGGATGTTATGCACGGTGTAGAGACACGGGATATTCAACCGCCTCGCCGCCGCCGGGATGAGACCTGTCATCCAGTCGTTGCAGTGTATGAGCTGTGGATTGATACTGGGTATGATGTTGTTGATCACCTCTCGTTGAAAGGCGAGCGCAACCTGCGCGTTTTCCGCATGGTAGTTGCTGTACACCTCATTGCAGTAATAGAACGCCCTGTCTTCGGCAAGGTGAACGCGGGAGTCCGGGAACTTGGTTTTGTAGATTCTCAGCTCTTCGCTCAGGAACCTGCCGACATCGATATGGAAAAGGCGGCGGTAGTTCGGGATGGTGACGTGTACATCTGCGCCGAGGTCAAAGAGGGCGGAGACAAGCGACGCTGATACGTCAGCGAGACCGCCGGCCTTCGCTTTCATTGTGTTGGCCATGTTCCCCATGCCCTCCGGCAGATATGTTATCTCCGGAGTGACGATGAGAATTCGGGGGTTCTTCCTTTCCACAGATCCAAATCCCCCTAAGACCGTCCATCGTTGTTTGCCCAGGTTACGTAGCCGGGCATAGCCGCCCGCCATGCCTTCCCGCTGGGTAACACGCGTGCCGTCAATCCAAGTCGACCAGCCTGTGAGCACAAGAGTTCGCCGCCGTACAGGTATCGCCCGCCATCCAGATCCTTCTCGACCTTCATGTCCCTGGTATGGCTGTCTATGATCTGGTCACTGGAACTAGCAAGCCCGTAGTACAACTGGACCGTTACCTCTTCAGGTCTTAGTTCTCCGAGGTGAACCTCAGCGGTCACGCCCAACTGGTCGCCGACATGACGGTACGAGGATTCCACATCCACTAGAGGAGTGCCTATCGACACGTGTGGCCACATCGACTGCAAACGGTCGCGCTGCTTTACGAGTTCGATTGCTTCTGCGGCACCGCTAGCCGTCAACCGATCGTACTCTTTCCATGCAGGCTGATAGAACATGGAATCGTACTCAGACACCATGCGGTGGCTAGTGAAATATCCGAGTGCCATCTTCATGGCGCCTTTCATCATCGTCGTCCATTCGCGGGGAACGTCACCGTCGGACCGATTGTAAAACCGCGGGGCAACTTCGGACTCGAGGAGGTTGTACAAAGCACCTGATTCCACCATGTCCTGGTATTCGGGATCGTCGTACTCTTCACCCTGCCCTATGGCCCAACCACACTCGGGACTGTATCCCTCACACCACCACCCATCCAGGATGCTTACATTGAGCCCGCCGTTCACCGCCGCCTTTATACCCGAGGTACCACTCGCCTCCAACGGCCTACGTGGAGTGTTGAGCCAAACATCCACTCCCCGCACGAGCAACCGTGCAACAAACATGTTGTAGTTCTCTAAGAAAACGATGCGATGACGCACGTTGGCGTGTTTGGCGAATTGGAACAGCTGCCTGATCATCTCCTTGCCAGGTTCGTCGGCCGGGTGGGCCTTGCCGGCAAATATCATCTGTACAGGCCGCTGCTCATCGCAGAGCATAGCTTCGAGGCGTTCCTTGTCGCGCAGTAGAAGCGTTGCACGCTTGTATGTGGCAAAGCGACGTGCAAAACCTATTGTCAACACGTCGTAGTCTAGGACAGACCTCAGCTGCATGCTCTCATTACGGGCGACGTTACGTGCCGCATACTGAGACTCCAAGAGTTCTCGAGCCGTCCTGACGAGCGTCGTCCTGGTCCGCTCGTGGACCTTCCATAGTTCCTCATCCGGAATTTCGTCGATGGCCGCGCGCACCTCGTCGCTCTCGGGATTATCCCGCCACTCAATCCCCAGGTAACGGTCGAAAAGTGTAGCATTATCCGGCGAAAGCCACGTCGTCAGGTGACTGCCGTTGGTGATGTGTCGTATGGGAACCTCGTCCTCAGGCAGTTCGGGCCAGAGGTGTTTCCACATTCTGCGCGCAACCCGGCCATGGAGTGCGCTCACACCGTTGCAAAACTCCGACATGCGCAGACCCAGGATGGTCATGGAATATTCGCTGTCCGGCGGATTGCCCTCGGTTCTTCCCCAGCCCAGGACTGTCTTCGGGTCGATGCCGAGTTCACTCTGGAGCGACACGAAGTGACTCTCCAGCAACTTGGCGTTAAACATCTCATTGCCAGCCGGAACAGGTGTGTGGGTGGTGAAGACGTTGGAACGCCGGACGACTTCGAGCGCGACGTCGCGGTCGAGCCCCCTGTCGCGACAGAGATGAGCGATGCGCGCAATGCTCAAGAACGCGGCGTGGCCCTCGTTCATGTGGCATACGACAGGCTCATGCCCCAAAGCGAGCAGTGCGTTGAACCCGCCGATACCGAGGAGCAACTCCTGGCGAAGGCGGATCTGTCTATCGCCCCAGTACAGTCCGTTTGTGACAGCACGTAACTCAGGCGGGTTTTCGGGAACGTCGGTGTCGAGGAGATAGAGCGGTATCCTGCCAACCTGAATCCGCCAGACGACGGCCTTCAAGTCTCCCTCCGGCATGGGCACGCGCACCATTAACTGACGGTTGTTCTGATCGTTTACCTCACTGACAGGCATCCGGAACAGTTCGTTTTCGGGATACCTCTCCTGCTGCCCGCCTTCACCATCAAGGAACTGCTTGAAGTACGCGTGCCTATACAGGAGCCCAACAGCTACCAAGGGGAGATTGAGCTCGGAAGCAGCCTTCAGATGCCCACCAGCCAGTATGCCTAAGCCTCCCGAGTAGAGGCGGACACTCTCGTGAATACCGTACTCCAGAGACAAGTATGCGATACAACGTGCTGGAGGAAAGAACTCCTCTCCCGACCTGGCGTGGACGACTTCGTTCTCAAAAGCTTCGCGGACCTCGTCGAGGCGGTTCACGAAGCCGTCGTCCCGCGCTAGGTTGTCCATCTGCTCCTGCGAGAGTCGACTCAAGAAGACGAGTGGGTTGTGCCCCGATTTTCGCCACAGTTCGGGACTGATGCGGTGAAAGAGACCGACCGCACCGTGGTTCCAACTCCACCACATGTTACGGGATAGAGTTTCCAGAAAGCCGATCTCCTCGCGTATCCGAGGGGCAACGTTAAAGAGCTGCAGCTTTTTCATAACGATTCAGTTCACTCTTATCACGCTGTTAAGCGACCCCTTGTCGTTTGGAACCCACTCCGGGCACCTTGGATCTACACACCAGACATTGTCCACGACGAACTTGTACTCGTGTCTACCTTTGGGCACAAGCAGAGTCTTCGAAAACACGCCATCCTTCATCTTGAGGCGGTGTTTACTTGCGTCCCACCCGTTGAAGGTCCCGGCCACGTAGACTTCGCTCCCAGCACTTGTCTCCAATTCGAACTTCACTCTCTTTCTCTCAGTCTTTCCGCTCTTCGTGCTTTTTGTGCTCTTTCCGCTCTTAGTGCTCTTAGTGCTCTTAGTGCTCTTTCCATTCTTCGTGCTCTTTGTGCTTTTTGCACTTTTCGTCTTCCGCGCCATAGCGGTACCCTCCATTGTATGTCTCCATAATAGTGAACGCTCTAGAGTTCACCGTCCTTTTGTCAGGCTTTTCACAACTCCGTAAACCCTGTGCGACTCTGACGCACCCCATGCCTGGGCACCGCACCCGCGTTGTTGGTGGGGCGAATCCCCGTCGACAATCTCTGGCAGGTGCCCGATGCACCCGTCGTTCATCAGCGCGATGCTGCTCGAAAGTAGCGAGAGCGCAGTAGGCCGAGCTGACTCGCCGTAGACCTTGCACAGCGCCTCGCAATAGGACGGAAAGAGCCACGTCCACGCGGTGCCATTGTGATAGGCCGGCTTGCGGCGATTCTCCTCGTCGCCACGGTAGGTCCCCCAGTAGGGGCGGTTCGGGTCGTTCAGCAACCGTTCCCCGAAGTATACCGGAATCGGGTGGCGCACCGGGCGGTTCGACAGACTGCGGATCGCTCCGGCGACTAGCAGTTCCTCACAGGATTCCAATACATCCCGGCAGACGTCGTTTTCCGTCACCGCACCGAGCGTGATTGCAAGAAGTTGGTTGGGCCGCAAAGCATCGTCCGGAGTCGCCTCGCTCGCTGGACACCCCGGCGGACCGTGCAAACAATCCGACAAGTGACGCTCTCCATTGCCGGCGTACAGTGTGTGAATCGAATCGCGCACTCGTGCAGCAATGGAGGCCCAGTTCCCTTTGAGATCGATTGCCGCCACTAACGTCAGTGTGGCGTGCCAGAGGGCTTGGATCTCGATAGCGTACCCCTCGCGGGGAGAGCCGGCCGGATGATTGGTGTCCATCCAGGTGAAGTGAGCAGGGCTGAAGATGAGTCCGCTATCCCTGTCCATAACGATACCATTGGGAGTCCCGTCTCGGTATCCCTCTGCTATGGACAGTATTACCGCACTGATTGTCCTCCCTCCGCAGTCCGCGTTTAGGAAGTCGTCGCTCCCCTCAGCATGCAACAAGTCGGTACATGCCGTTACAAACCAGAGTGGCGCATCCGAAGTGTCTCGGTTGGAAAAATCGTCTCCACGGATCATGTTGGGCAGCGTGCCCCTAGACTCGAAGCGGGCAAATTGCACGAGGATATCACGCGCCTCTTCGAGGAACCCGGCGGCGATCATACCCCTCAGGACAATCAGCGTGTCGCGTCCCCAGTCGAGGAACCACGGGTAACCGGCAATCACCGTAGTGGAGTCACCACGCCGCACAATGAATTGCCGCATCGCACTCACCAACGCCTGTTCGATCGGACAGTCCTCCGGTTCGTCTGCATCTCCAACACGGA
>Ga0180432_10010791_pt1 | contig 10868 bp, 8 predicted proteins | sample SS_ome_10_FD_132414 | JGI IMG/M metagenome (GOLD analysis project Ga0180432, IMG submission 132414) | Hypersaline lake sediment archaeal communities from the Salton Sea, California, USA - SS_1_MS_2 metaG | ecosystem: Environmental > Aquatic > Non-marine Saline and Alkaline > Hypersaline >...
ACGGACTAAGAACTTCAAATGTGTCGGCGTTTTTCTGATTTTGTCCGTCATGGTCTATTATCTCTCCGGCGGTGCCTTCCTGCTTTTTGTCGTTCTTTGCGCCATGGTCGAATTGATGTTCAGGGCCCGGTGGACGAGAAGCCTGTTCTATTGTTTAAGCGGCGTCGTTATTCCCTATGTGCTGGGACGTCTGATCTTCGGTGTCAGCCTCATCGATGCCTTCAGCAACTTGTTGCCCTTCTCATGGAAAATTCTGAATTATGATGCTCGCAAAAGGGCGATCACCATCGTCTATGTGCTGTATCTGATCCCGCCTCTGACGCTTCTTATCATTGGTCTTTGGCAAATGCTCCGGAAGAGACGATATTCGAGAAAAAAACGAAACGAAAAAGCGTCCGGCAGGAAGCAAAGACCTGTTGTCTTTAATCTGCCGACACGGGTATCCGTCTGGTTCAGACGCTCACCCAAACTCCACCATGCCGCCGGGCTATCGCTTTTGCTTGCCGTCACCGGCTGCGCCGTTTTCTTTTCGCGCAATGAGAATCTCAGAACCCGGTTTAAGGTGGATTACTGTGCCTACCACAAGAAGTGGCTGGACTTGCTGACGTCCGCTCAACGTTGTCCGACCGATCCCTTCGTCGCCTATACCGTGAACAGGGCACTCTATCATCGAGGTCGGCTCGGCTACGATATGTTCTCCTGGCCCCAGCATCCGGATTGTCTGTTTCTCTCTGATAAGAAATACGAGTGGACGTACTGGCAGATCTTCGATTTTTATTTAGACCTCGGTGTTGTCAACATGGCGGAACACGCCCTGACGGAATCTCTCGAAGAGCTCGGGGAGCGCCCCATGATCCTGCAGCGACTGGCCTTGATTAACATGGTCAAGGGTAATGGGGATTCGGCCAACATTTATCTCAGCGCGCTGAGCAAGACGCTGTACCACGCCGATTGGGCCAACCATTATCTTAACCGCCTCCGGACCGATCCCAACCTTTCTTCAGATTCGTATATCCAGCATTTGCGCTCTTTATGCCTGGACAAGAATTACTCCGTATATGCTCTTTCCAAGGAAAGGACTCTTTTGCAGTTGCTGGAGAAGAATCCTCGAAATCGCATGGCGTTTGAATATTTGATGGCCTGGTATATGCTCAAAAAGCAGTTAGGGAAATGTGTCCAAAAAATGGAAGGTATCCGTGACTTAGGCTACGCCGAACTCCCCCCACATTATGAAGAAGCGGCCCTCATCTATATATACGCGACAGGCAAGTCTCTCGATCTCGGCGACTATCGAGCACGTCCTCAAAAGCGTCAACAGATTGAAGACTTTACCCGGATCCTCAATCGTTACGGCGGGAACAAACAAGCCGCCTCCAGAGAACTGTCAGAAAAATTCCGTAACACCTATTTTTTCTATTATAGATATGAATCCTCCGGCCCGGAGAAATAACTCAGTCGCATAGACGTATGAAAGCACAATTACAAAAAACCAGAAAAGCCAAACTCATGTACGCGACCATCGGTTGTGCGCTGATCGCAATCGTTTTGCTTTCTGTTTGCCGCCCGCCGAAACGCTCGATCACAGAATACCGTCCGATCGATCAACCTGCAAAAATCCTTCCGGATTATTCGGGTGCTATGATCCCGCCGAACATCGCGCCCCTGAACTTTCACGTACAGCACCAGGGAACCGGCTACTGTGCCCGCGTCTCTTGCGAAAGAGGAAAACCCATCGAGATATTCAGCAAAACGCCCTTGATTTCGATTCCGAAGCGGGCCTGGCAAAAGCTGCTTGACGCGAACCGCGGCCGGCAGCTCCGTGTGGATATTATCGTCAAATCGCCGGAAAACATATCATCTCCCGAAGGGCGAAACGACGAATGGGTCCGCTTTCAGACGCTCACCTGTGACATTGCGCGTGAGGACATCGATCCCTACCTGGTCTATCGAAAGATTCGGCCGGGCCATAGTACCTGGCGGGAGATGGGGATCTATCAACGTAATTTGAGCCGTTTCGATGAGTCCGTTATATTGGACAGCGGGTATTTCAAGAACGGCTGCGTCAACTGCCATACGTTCTGCGGACATCGCACGGAAAAGATGCTCATCGGCATCCGCAGCAAGGCTTACGGCAGCTCGGCCTTGCTGCTCGAAGGCGACCGCGTCCGAAAGATCGGGACCAAGTTCGGATATACCTCCTGGCATCCGAGCGGCCGGCTCGCCGCCTTTTCCGTCAATAAGGTCAAGCAGATGTTTCATTCCGCCGCCGCCGAGGTGCGGGATGTGATCGATTTCGATTCCTTGATGGCTTATTACTTAGTGGATTCAAAGACCGTCAAGACCACAAGGGACCTGGCCCGAAAAGACCGGCTCGAAACCTATCCGGCCTGGTCCGCCGACGGTCGTTATTTATACTTCTGCAGCGCACCGATCACGTGGTCCGACCGGTCCGCCGTTCCCGAATCCTACGACCAGATAAAGTACGACCTGGTCCGCATTCGTTACGATCTTGACCATGACCGGTGGGGCCCGCTGGAATCCGTGCTCTCGGCCGACCAAACGGGTCTGAGCCTCCTTCTTCCGCGCGTCAGCCCCGACGGTCGCTGGCTGCTGTTTTGCATGTGTGATTACGGCTGCTTCCCCGTGTATCGTCACAGCAGCGATTTGTATATGATGGACCTCGACGCCGCCCGGCAAACAGGCAAGTACACATACCGCCGGCTCGACATAAATAGCGACAACAGTGAAAGCTGGCATTCCTGGTCGAGTAACGGGCGATGGATCGTTTTCAGCAGCAAAAGAGACAGCGGCGTATTCACCAGAATCTATATTGCGTATGTGGATCAGGATGGCCAGGTGTACAAGCCGATCCGGCTGCCTCAAAAAGATCCGACGTATTACAACTCATGCCTCTGGACCTACAGCGTCCCCGAGCTGATCACCGAGCCCGTTCGTCTCACAAAAGAAACACTCGGAAAAGTCGTTCGCGGCTCTCGGAAAATACCCATCCGGATGCCGATTACGATGGCGACGCCCAAAGCCGGAGGATTGCCGGACCATTCTGAGCCGTGGCAGACCGAACGCGAGTAACCGCGGAGATGTGGAGCGGGTTGCCGTGGCCGCCTCATGGTCGTGAAGATGCAATCGCCAACAACCAGGATTCAATAGTCAATAAATACCGGTTGTTTGAACTAAAGGCAATATTCGATATGGCCGATAATCATTAGATATTGTGTTCCTAACGTATCCATATAAATGGGGTTGTGTCTGGTATCTTTATGAATGACGAATCTATCGGCCCGGGAAGTCTCCATTCGGGAGCCTCGAGTATGGGCGGCATAAGCTGGGTGATCAAACGATTCTTGCCGGTCCTTCTTATGACAATCGGTACGGCTGTCGGACTGGCCTTTTTCCGTGCGTCTGAGGTCTTTCTGATCGGGCTTCAGGGGATGCTGGCGGGCGGCCTGCTCGGCTGGATCGCCGGGCGGTTCGGGCGGAAAGACCCGGCGGCGGCCTGGAGTTTTCAGCAGCGATGCTGGCTTGGAGTGAGCATGACGGTCGTTTATGTGGCGTCGCATCTTGTGGCGCTGAGTTGGCTCAAGGCCGGGCCGGTGGATACGCCGTTATATTGGCTGGGTGAAGTAGTGCGGGGATTCCAGGAGGAAAGTTTTGTCAGTACGGGCCGGTTCCAGGGATACCAGGGGAAGATCGAGGGCGGCTGGTGGATCGTCATGACGGTCGTGGATGCGGGATTGTTTTGGTTTTTGTTTATCGTGCTTTGCGTGGTGGGCGTGTGTCCCGATCGAAAAATTGAAAGTGATGCTTCATCCGGTGCGGTTGAAAATCCACCACAGGACATAGTGGACTGGACTCAAAAACGTGATGCGAACGGCGCTTTAATAGAAGCGAAATCGAGAACGGCATTTTTCGCTACACTTTTTGTTCTGGCCGGCCTCAGTGTCGCCGGCGGTTTCTATTGGCAATTCGCCAACGGGGCCCAGCCCGAGATGACCTTTTCATCCGGGATAGCAGCCATGAAACAATACGAGGGACAGTGGCGTTTCAGGGAAGGGCGAGGATTGTTTCCCGATGACGCCGACGCGCGTTCGTTTACAATCACGCCGCTGGGTTTCGGCAGTCTTTCATTGAAAGGGGTAACGAGCAATTTTATGTTGTCTCTCAATCAGGACGGACGGAATTTCCGCGGCCTTTTATTCATGACGCGCGAGTCGGGGGGCGTAGGACAATTCTCTGCACGCGTGCGATTTGCTCCGGATGGGAACATGCTGACGATGTCTGTGGTCCATTTTCAAATCGGCGGACGACGAGACCTTGTCCTTGAGGCCGAGAAGATTTCCGTCGATTAAATTCCAAAAGAATTTGTGTGTGTGATCGTCCATTGACAAGCCGTGATACGTTCGGCGGCGTTGTGATGTCTGTAGGCTCAATAGGCGGGCGTTGCCATTTCACATTCCAGCGCCATCATGACCAGGACCAGGATAATGAATAATACGACGATCCATAGCACATGAAGGTGTTTGGCCCTAATTGTATCCTTTTCGCTCAACATATCTTTCTCCCTGTGTCTATCTCATTATAATGAATCGTTCTCTTAAAGTTCAAGGAAAATTATGCGGATCAAGCGAAAACGAGGTCGATAGGCGCAAAAAAAGAGCCTCGCAACATACGCGGCGAGGCTTTGCGATCATCATCAATTATCTTTGCTTAGTCCCAAAATTTCCTCTTTTCTTCGAGCAGTTCCCTCGCTCTTTGCTTGACGTTCTCTTCTTTGGTTTTGGGATCTTGGTATTTGAGGATATCTTTCCGGCTTTCACCGAGTTGTTTTCTTAAACTCTCGAGCCGTTGGAGCAGCCGTTCAAAGCCCATCTGCTTTCGTTTGAGGATCACGTCATATCTCAGGGCAACCACCTCTTCCAGTTCGGCGATGAGCTTTCGTTCCGATTCTTTATTTTTCGTGGATTTGATTTTGAGAACCAATTCATCCCGCCTTTTTTGCAATTTCACGTCCTCCAGGAGGACTTCGGCCCACTCGGGATTCCGTCGGCTCTCATCGAAAATTCGGTTATATCTCCTGCGAACCAAATCATACTTTTTGTTATAAAGGTCTGTATTCGTATTTTTCAGCCTCTTCAATTCCTTGGTTTCATCCGGGACATTCTTTTCCAGCCATCCGAGGAAAGCGGCGCGCCTTTCTTGAAGCCACTTTTCCCACCGTTCCTTTCCAATCTTTTCCAATTCCCCTCTCGCGTGTTCCCAAAGTTCGTTTCTGAACTTTTCCGCGTCTTTTTTACGCAGCCCGTCAAGCTCTTTCGCCTTTTTCGGATTGCGTTTCTTCAAGCTTTCCATAACGCGGTTGGTTTCATCTTCCGTTAATTCGAACCGCCCTCGTCCTCGCCCTCGTACCGACCTCTCACCTCGACGGTCGTCCTCATCAAAGATACCATCATCTTCTTTGCTGTTATTGTCGGCCGGGCAGGGTAGGGCGGCGGTAAGGACCGCCGCTGCAATCGCCAAAGCCAAAATGATTCCGCGACGTTTCTCCATGTGGTTTACCCCTTCCAGAAATCCGTATTGATTTCTGCCAATTCCATTTCCAATTCAGTGACGGTCGTTTCATTTTCGGTGATATCTTCGCCTGATTCTAAGGTGCGTATTTCATATTCGATCTGTTCGATTTCCGCGGTGAAAACCGCCAGGTCCGCATCGTCTGCGGCGATATCGTCGCTTTCCCATAAGGCGGTCGGCAAAAGGGAAGCCGTATAGTCGGCGTTACCGGGCTGCTTTGTGGATTTTTCGGAGAATTGCAGGCTAACAATCGCCAGGATCGCAACGGCCGCGGCGATGCCCGCCGCTTCGTAAAGCCGTCGCCTGAAACGTTTAACTCTTCTCCGACTCAGAGATAGGGCGATTTCCGCCTTAATATTGGCGATCAGCCGATCATCAGGCTCGGGGGCAGGATGCTTGTGGAGAACCTGCTCCGCCTGCTGAAAATCTTCAGCATAGCGGTCAACCTGCTCGGCATCGAAGAAACTCGCCAATAATGCCCTTAGATTTTCCTGATTTCGATCATCCATATTTTCATCCCTCCATTAGCTGTCGCAGTTTCTTTAATCCCCGGTGCGCTTTGGCCAGCGTAGTCCCGATCGGCTCGGAACGCATCCGGGCGATTTCCTTGAAACTCATTTGTGAATAGTAACGCAGCAAAATAAGCTCCCGAGTATCCGTATCCAATCTTTGTAACTGGATTTGCAGCCTGTCAATCCGTTCATCTTCGGCTTTTGCCGGTGCCCTACTATCGGATTCGATCTGCCCCTGCCGGGCCTCAATGAGTTTTTTTCGTCGTTGCTTACCTCGTAAATGGTCGTGAAAAAGGTTTGCGGCGATTCTGAACAACCAGCCTTCAAACGATCCGCCTTTGTACGAACCGATCTTCTCCACTAACTTGACAAATAGCTCGCTCAGCAGCTCATCGCTAAGATCATGATTGCCGGTTAATCTATAAAAGTAGCCATAGCAACGATTTGCATACATATCGACAATTTGCGAGAAGCACTCGTTACTGCCGTCCTTGCAACCAATGATTAACTTAGCTAAGTCATCGTCTTGTGCCATGTTACAGCATTTTTTTTCAAATGTACAGACGGTATTGGTCAATGATTTATTGCATGAATCCCGGAAATCACGTTTTTCACGAGCATCCGTGCCGCCCAAATGGGCCTCGAACAAGGATCAAAACAGGAGGATTCCAAGACAAAGCACTCGCCTCACTCAGTTATAGGACCTAAATAATAGCTTCGTTTGCGTTTTTCCCGGCTAACTTCCAGGAGTTGCGACGGGATCAGAAATCGACGTCCTCCTCCGGTTCGTCCTCATCAACATCCAGCTTCCATCGCTCCGTTTCGTCCATTTCGTCGATTTCCTTTTGCATGTAGCGAATGATCTTATCCTGAAGCGGTGCCAATTTCCCATACCAGTTAAGCATGCCCTGATAGCTGGCGACCAGCATATCCAGACGAATGAGCTGCCATTTCGTGATACACTCCGGCTCCTTGATATTCGAGAACGGATCGCATCGGAAGGTCCTTTTACCGTCCGGATCAATCTGACAGAATTCGCAATCTTTACATTGGATCATTTTTTGGCTCCAGTCAATAAAATAGTCCCAACGGCACCGTCGAAAACACCGTGGAGATGCGTTGTCCCGGGGCGTCGTCATCACTGGACGGTGTATTTTTGCCTTGACGCATAAATTTTTATTTGCTTTCCAACCGCTATATACTATCATACATCTTTAATATCCAGAAGTTCTTTAAGACAGAGTTTTTAAACGGATTTGGAGAAATTGATGGCAAAAGCGCGACGCAGACGCAAAGTGGGCAGTAAGAAAAGGCGGGCCCGCTGGAAAATTCGACATAAAATAAGCTGATCGCCCCTCGGCGTTTTTGGCACGTGAGCAGATGCGTCAAACGATGTTTTCCCCGACGCATAAGCTCAAGGTGCGGCATAATTCATGGATCACTTCACTATCACGTTCAAACCAGACGGCAAACACGTCTCGATTCATTCCGGCGCCACGCTTGTAGAAGCCGCGGGTCTGGCCGGCATCATCCTGAACACGGTTTGCGGCGAAAGGGGGACATGCGGGAAATGCCGGGTCATTCTCGAACCGGATTCTCGTGAGGTCTTGGCTTGCCAGTACCGTATCGAGAGTGACCTGGTCGTCACCGTACCCACGAGTTCCAGATTCTTCGAGCAGCGCATTTTAGCCGATGGAATCGACGCCCGGCGGGCATTTCAACCCGATATTTATGAAGATTACGCATCGACCGATCCCGCCGGAGAAATAGTCGGTGTGGCGGTTGACATCGGTACGACCACGGTGGTGGCCAGGCTTATCGATATGCGGGACGGGACGACCCGGGCCACGGAAGCCGCGCTTAATCCGCAAACACGGTTCGGCGACGACGTGGTCAGCCGGATCGCTTACGCCGAGACCGACGAGAAATATACGGAGCTGCATAATACGATCATCGATGGCATCAACCTGCTGATCGAGAAGCTCTGTGAGAAGGCGGCTATCGACACGAGCCAAATAGTTGAAGTATGCGCCGTGGGTAATACGACCATGAGCCATATTCTTCTGAGCTTTCCGATCGCCCAACTCGGCCAGGCGCCGTATAAGGCCCATTCGCTCGATGCGCATGACCTGTGCGCCGATCATCTGGGCATACAGATCAATCCCGCCGGAAAGATCCATACGGTCGAGAATATTGCCGGTTTCCTTGGCTCCGATACGACCGCCGTGGCGCTGGCGGCGGACATTGTCTCCGCCGAGGAGATGACGCTCATCGTCGATATCGGCACCAACGGCGAGATTGTCCTTGGGACGAAAGATAAGCTCTATGCCGCGAGCTGTGCGGCCGGACCGGCGCTCGAAGGGGCGCGCATCACCTGCGGCAGCAGGGCGGCCGACGGGGCCATCGAGGCGGTCATCGTCAACGAAGAGGATATTGACCTGGACGTCATAGGAGACTGCCCGCCTCGCTCGATATGCGGATCGGGTCTGATTGACGCGGTGGCCGTCATGCTGGAGCTTGGCATCATCGATCGTACCGGACGGTTCGCGGACCCGGCGACACTCGAAAAAGCACTGCCGCCGGCTATTTTCTCCCGTATCACCGAACGGGATGAGCAGTTGCGCTTTATCCTTGCCGAACCTGCAAGCGAGGATGACGAGCCGGTGTTCCTGTCTCAGCAGGATATCCGCCAGATGCAATTGGCCAAAGGCGCGATACGCGCCGGTATCAAATTTTTGCAGCAGCACGTTGGTATCGAAGATACGGATGTTCGGCGCGTCCTGTTGGCCGGGGCGTTTGGCAACTACATTCGACCCGAAAGCGCCTTACGGATCGGCCTCTTGCCCGCCGTGGGTGTCGAACGAATCCATTCCATCGGCAACGCCGCGGCGTCCGGTGCACAGATGATCCTTTTGAATCGGCGGTATCGCGCGCAGGCCGGCGAATTGGCTCGAAAAATAGAGTATATCGAAATCGCCCACGAGCCCGATTTCCAGATGGTCTTCGCCGAATCAATGTCGTTCTGATTATTCTCTATTAGACCTGCGCCGCCATCCCCAAGCATGGATTTCGTCGTCTATTTGTCGAAAGTGTATTCGATATCGATTCGGCAGGGGGGCTGTTCCGCGGAACGGACGGTCGAAGAAATCGCCGCGGCCCCGTTAAGTGGAAACTCGATGTCGTCGATCCACGCCTTGTCATCGCCCCGCGATACAGAGCTGTCTTTCGAGTAGGTCCATGTGAACGTTCTGAGGCCCGCTGTTACCTCGAACGACACTTCGGCCCAATCCGATTCCCCCGACCATGTGCCTTGCGGTACACCGTCAATGGCAAATTCTAAATCGTCATAATTCGGCTCGCACGAGATTTTGCGATAGAAGGCGATGGGGCCTGATTCGCACTGGAGGCTTACCTCCAATATTGAGCTATTGCCGTGATCGATCGGGCCGGATTGGGCGCTGAAGGTACCGGAATGCCTTTCTTGCGATGTGATGACCCAGCCGGTCTCTTCGGACCGTTCCCACGGGAAGTTGCTGAAATCCCCGGTCTCAAAATCCTCGGTTGTGATAGGTTCGCCGGCGAAATCGGTCAGGTTCTCATCCAGCACGTGGAACGCCGGGCGGGCATCGTCCAGCCAAACAGCGCCGACGAGGGGCGTGCCGATCATGTAGAAATCGTGCAGGCGGGCATAGCGTATCGGTCCCAGGTGACTTCGTCTGGCCCAGTCCTGAAGTTTCACAATGGACGCATCAAGGCTCGTGAGCATGACATTAAGCGAACCGCCTTTTGGCTCGCCGGCGTAGAGAATCCAGGCGCCGATGAACGGCTCCTCTCCGAGCGGACCGTAGTCGAGGGCATACGTTTGACCGAGGCCAGTTCGTTTGGTCAGGATATTTTCAAAGGACGGCCCTTCTCTCAGTTGAATGGACCCGCCGTCGGCGTCGGAAGCGATAACCAGCTCGGCCTGACCGTCCCCGTCCATATCCCCCGACGAAAGGGCGTAAATGGAACCCATATTCTGCTGCCGGGTTGCCACGTCGCCCAGGGTATCCATATCGACGAAATAAACAGATCCGCCGGATGTGCCGGTTCCAACGGCTAAAACGTTTCCCCAGGCCGAGCGCACCTTGATGATATCTGAGATTTGTCCCAAAGCGCCCCGCACGCCTTCGTTCGTAAGTGTCAGGGCGTTGAGTTTTCGCAAGGCCCCGCCGATTTCAGTCGTGCCGATATAGACGGATGCTTCAAGGCCGCCGCGTACGTCCATTGCCGTGATGCGTCCTAAATTCGAGTGAGAAATGATGTCTCGATCGATGTCGGTCAGATCAACCGCACGGAGCGTCCCGCCTGAATCCGTGGAGGCCACGAACAGGCGGGGCAGGGGGGGGCTGCCGACACTGCCGGTCGCCAACGCTGTAATCTCCTTGAGGTCTTCCCTCGAGGCCAGGACGTTGCCTTGCCAGTCGCAAAACTCAAGCACACCATTGCGGTAGCCCGCAACAATGATGGACTGGCCCGTTGGGGGAACCGTAATGACGGTTGCGGCCATAAGAGTCGGTTCCGAAGGAGAAGGAGGCGGGGGAGTCGTTCCATTTTCGACCCGGACGGGATTCGGCGCCATGGCCGAATTGTTCGTGCTGTCCGTATCGGATGGCGCGTTCTGTCCCGGCGTGATTTCAAGGAAAATGTAATACCTGCCGGTTGCGGGTAAGGCCGTTTCGGTATAGAACCATTTCGTGACCGTGGATGAAAACCCCATCGCCCCGGCCG
>Ga0180432_10010792_pt1 | contig 10867 bp, 21 predicted proteins | sample SS_ome_10_FD_132414 | JGI IMG/M metagenome (GOLD analysis project Ga0180432, IMG submission 132414) | Hypersaline lake sediment archaeal communities from the Salton Sea, California, USA - SS_1_MS_2 metaG | ecosystem: Environmental > Aquatic > Non-marine Saline and Alkaline > Hypersaline >...
ACACCTAAATCAGTAAGATTGACTGTATAAACATCTTTTTCAAGAACAGCAGCCTTATCCTTAACAAAATTATCAAGCAATTCCTCTAGCTGCCTTAGATTAATAGTATAGTGCTTAGTATAAGCAATGCCTTTGGACTTGAAACCTTTCTTTCCAAAGTATTGAATTGACCATTTTCCTTTGGCAGGCATCTTACATTTTCCTTTCTTTCCAGTCCCCGCATTTCCACGGCCGCCGCGCTCACCAGCACCCCTATGGCTAACACCATAACCACACGTACGTGAGCCACGCTTTCTTCCAAACTTTTTTCTCTTATTCACTGCCATTATAGCATCCTCTTGATCAAATCATTAATCTTATCAGCACGATAACCATAAGCTCCGCCAAGCTTGAAAGGCATCTTTGTTCCTTTTCTTTCAAAGCCGCCTCTTGGTGGATGCAGAGCAAACCCTTTGCCTCTTTTTCTTTTTTCAAGAGCCTTGATGGTATCTTCATTGATCTCTCCCCAGGTAATCAAGTGCTCAACTTTCTTGATCATACCTTTCAAAGAAAGACTGTTTTCAATAACTGAACAAGCAAATTTCTTATTTAAATTAAGCATCTTCATAGTGTCTTCTACACTAGAAGGCACTCTTAAAGGTCCTTTGATCCTTATGATTGCAATCTTACTCATTCTTTGTTTCCTCTCCCGTCATCTTAGATGTGGCTCTGCCTTCACATATGCCAAGAGCTGCATAATTATTTGGATTAACCTTGACTTTCATCAATTCCTGCAAAGCGAGCATACAAGCTTTCACAAGATTTGTCTTGACTTTTGTCTGTCCAAAAGTCTTGCTCCAGACATCTTTAATTCCAGCAAGCTTCAATATCTTTGCACACTCTGGTTCGATACACAAGCCTTTTCCTTTAGGAGCAGGCATCAGCTTGATTCTTACTGATCCACATTTGCCCCAAACCTCAAAAGGAATAGAGTGAGGCGTCTTGCAGCCGCATTCCCAGCTGCCGCATCCACGCCGTATCTTGAAAATATTAAGCTTAGCATTCCTTGTGGCTTTTTCACGCGCAGGAACAGTATCTTTTGACTTTCCAAAGCCCCCGCCGATATAACCATCCTCATTACCAACAATCGCAAAACAAGCAAAGCTAGGATTATTCCCTTCAGGAGTCTTTTTCTGTGTCTGCTTGAAAATCCTCCTTGCACCGCCGCCAAACTTACCTTTTGACTGGCCTATCAACAAAAGCTCTTTCTGAACATCAGGCATCAAAATGTCTGTAATCTGAGGTTCAAGTATCCTCACTCCTGAATCAAGCACTTCATCAATATCCTTAATCTCGCCAGCCTTAACCTTTTTTCCAATACTTGTCTTAGGCTTCCAGCCTTCCATCTCTTTAGAGATAGCTTTTTCTTCAGCTGCAACCTCTACTTCCTCCTCTTCAGGAACATCCATAACTTCCTTCTCTACCTCTATCTTTTCTTCTTCCTCTACAGTCTCTTCTTCTGGTTCGGCAGACTTTTTTTGTTCTTCTTCAGTCATTTTTTAGCACCAATCTTTGATTTTATCTCATCAAAATGAGCAATCATGTTCTCAGGATCAAAACCTGTCTTAAGGCAGTGAGCGAACTGCTTCTCATATTTTGCCTTATCTTCTTTCAATAACTTTGCATAATTCACGATATGCTCTCCTTTAATCCTCTTTTCATCAGGAAAAACATTCTTTGAATGAGGAATGTCAAGACCAGCATCTATAACGCCTTTCAAAGCAGCAAACAAAGGAGCTTTCTTAACACTGCTGTGCATGCCCAAATCAAGTACGCATTTTTTCACTTTCTTCTCAATAGCCTTCTTGCCAAACAAATAACCGCAAAGATAGCATGCAGGAAGATTGTTCAAGTTAGCTTTCCAACCTATTTTTTGGAGGTCTTTTGAATTTACTGTAAGTATCACCTTATCTCCAGCAGGAACATAATCTATTACCTGAAGCATAATATTCTTAAGGCTTTTTCTGATGACAAGCCTAGGCATCTTTGACATCAAAAGATTTATTCTTTTCTTATAGTCTGTCTTTCCCTTCCTTTTCCTTCTTTTAGTTACAGTGAATCTGCTCATTTTTTCTTTACCAATCCTTTTTCTGTCATATATATCTTGATGTGACGCACGCTCCTAAAAAAACCGCCTTTTGATTTCCTGTACAGGTCCCAAAATCCTCCTGGAACAAGCATATCCTTGTTCTTGAGTTCTTTGAGGAAATTTCTCTGAGCCCGGACAGTATTCATCCAGACTCTCTTCGGCTTTGCACGTGCAGTGAATTTCCCTTTTCTTGAACCGCTGCCTTTCTGGCGGCCTTTTCTTTTCTGAGCCTTGATCTTACGAGCACGCACCCTTGAAACACCCTTGACAGGCTTTGCCTTGATAATGCCCTGCTTAACCAACACCCGAATGTCTGCTTTAGTTATTGCTTCTTTAATATCTGAAGTCTTATCTGGATCAAAATGAACCCTTTTCTGAGAGCACTTCATTATATCAGACGCAATCCTTTTCTGAAGCTTCAATTGTTTCATTTTTCCCTCTTAGTCAACACTTTCTCAAGCTCTTTCCTTTCCTTTTTCTTGGTATCCTCAGGAGCCTCTGCCTCTTTCTTTTTCTCTTCTGCCTTCTTCTCCTTCTCTTTCTTTTTCTTCTCTTTTGCCTGAGCAGTCTTTGCTTTCTTATCTTTCTTCTGCTTGATCATATCTTCCATCTTCTTGAGATATGCATCAACATCCTTTAAATTGATCATCTTGATACCAAGGTCTTTAGCTTTCTTGGCAATATCCATCTTTTTTTTGTTTCCAACCCTGCCTGAAATCACAGCTGCCTGCTTATCTTTATTTATAGCAGACAATCCATCAACATTACAAACCAGAACAGGCATCAAACCAGAGCTATGCAAATGCCTTGCTTTTCTAGGGCTGCCATATCCAATCTCTAAAGTGGCCCTATGACCCTGGAAACCATGCCTCATCTTGCTATGCCTTCCGCGAGGAGACCTCCAAGTATTCTTGTCAACAGCCTTCTTCTTATGATGATCCTCCCTAAGATATTTTGGCTTCTTTGCCTTAATCTTTTTCCTCAATGTTAAGCTATCTTTGGCACTCATTTTATCTCTTTACCTGCCTTTTCAGTAATATAAATTCCGTCCTGGAAAATCCTAAGGTCCCTGCCCCTGATGACAGTGAGCAATTCAATCTCTGAAGCAGTATTTCCTGCAAGTTCCTTGTCAATAGACTCAACAACAACATCCTTGCCATCTACTTTCACAGTGACCCCTTCTTTTATAGTCATTTTTCTAGGTACTTTTTCACCAAGGAAATTCTTGACAATAAAATCTTTTCCACTAACACTAACATTCATAGGAAAGTGGCTGGCACAGACCTTCAACTTGTAAATCCAAGGCTCTTGAACACCCTTAATCATGTTGTTGATATGCGCCTTATAAGTATAAATCCTCTTTTTCTCACGCTTCGTGGCTTTCTTAGCAGTCATCTTAATCTGCTTTGCATCTATCTTAATGGCAATCCCCGGACAATTAAAAGACCTCTTAAGCTCTCCTTTTGGGCCTTTGACAACTAATTCATTATTGCCAGACACCTGAATTCCATCAGGAATTTCAATAATTTCCTCAATGTCCTGCTTCATCTTAGTAACAATAAGCTATCAACTTCCCTCCAATCTGCTTTTTCCTAGCCTCGTCAAGAGTCATCATCCCTTTGTTTGTCGAAATTATGATAATACCCATTGCTTTTGCAGGAAGATACCTTTTCTCAAACTTCTCAAAATTCTCCCAGCCAACACTGAATCGCGGCTTTATCACACCGCACTTATTGATATTTCCCAGCAAATTAAGCTTGACAATACCGCCTCTAGCATCTGTGACCTTATCAACAGACCCAACAAACATATTATTCTGAAGTATCTTCAATACATTAAGTATTATCTTTGAAGTTGGATTTATCATAATCTCTTTCTTGCCCACCTTCTCATGATTCAAGATCGCGGACAATGCATTTGCTAATGGATCATTGTTCATTTTTGCACCTTAACTGAATTTTTTGAATCCTATCTTTGGAGCGATCTCCCTGAAGCAATGCCTGCAAAGGCTAAGGCCATACTTGCTCACATGACCTCCATACCTGCCGCACTGGCTGCATTTAATCTTTCTCCTGCCGACACTGCGGTCCTTAGGAGCATTATGCTTTATGTATTTCTTCATCTTAGCAGGCTTGACTTTCAACTGCTTCAAGACCTTTCTCCAATCACCTATAGTCATGCTACATCACCTACATTGACACCAAAATTGCTCTGCATGAATTTTATGGCCTCTTCTTTCTGAACCTGGTGTTTTTTTGGAATCTTCTTAGGCTCTAAACGCCTGCGCTTGATCCTATAACCTGGCCTCTCAAAAGAGACGCAGACCTGCAGTCCCATGATGCCTATCTTAGGATCATACGCTACCCCAGGAATATCTATATATTCATGGATTCCGAATGAAAGATTGCCCTGCTCATCAAACTGAGTATCTTTCAATTTCTTGTCTTTTGCTTCTAGCAATCTTTTCAATATTTCCATTGCTTTTGCTTTTCTAAGCGTGAGCTTGCAGCCGATAGGAAGACCAGGCCTAATACCCCAGCCAGGAATCCTCTTATTTGTAACAGTCTTAACAGGATCTATTCCTGTGATAGCCTTTATCAAAACAATGCCTTTCTCTAGCTTGTTCTGGTCTTTACCAGCGCCTATATTCAAAGTCACTTTCTCTATCCTTAATTGCTGCATTGGATTCATTTTAGTCTAGTTTGATAGATTCCTTGCCTTTTCCTATAACAAAAGCATATTTTTTCAAGGATTCATATTTTTTCCTTGCAGATGTATATATCAGCTTGTTGCCTTCAATACTGTCCACAGTCCCTTTATTTCCAATGTGCTTACCACCAACAAGATAAATCAAAGCACCTTTCTCAAGCTTAAGATGCTGCTTGATCTCCTGGAAAGGGACTGTAATCAAGACAGAATCACCTACCTTGTATTCTCCTTTGTCAATCAATATATTCTTATTATCAGAAAGATTCAACTGCATCTTCCCTTTGCTCAATACCTTTTTTCCCTTTATTCTTGAAAGCTTGAGCAAGGCCTCATCCTTCTCTGCAGGAATAATCTTCAGCCTTCCTTTCTCATCAAGAACAATCCTCAAAAAGTCATTTGTATCCTTTATTGTAATGATATCCATAAAACCAACAGGAACCTTATGCTCTTTCACTCTCTTTCCGTCAACCAGCACTTCCTTTGTACTCAATATCTTCTTAACTTCTTTTGTAGTCGAAGCATAACCAAGGTTCTTAAGCAACAATGATATAGGCATGCTGAGCTTGGCAGGATGAGCACCAGGCCTAGGCCTGACAACAAACTTCTCTTCCTTCTTAAGCAATTTCCAGCTTTTTGGAACAATCAATCTTTTCAGGTGTGATTTCATTTTTTCCTCTTAATTCTTTTTTTGTCACTCAAATCAAGCTCTTGAATCATCAAGTTTGAGGGCTTGACAGGATACATTGTCTTGCTGCCGTCCTTTTTCAGCAACTCAATGCCTGTAATAAAGACGCGCTGTTTTCTTGTATCAATCCTTTCGACCTTTCCGGTCTTGCCCTTGAAAGTGCCTATCATAACCTTTACCTTATCTCCTTTTCTGACACGCATAGATCTCTTGCCATGCTTCTTGCGCAAATCACCAGAGAGATGACAGCCAGCCAGCTTGCTCTTGACATGCTTAGGGGCATTTCTAGCATACTTTCTCTGCTTTCTCGGTTTCTTACTCGATTTCCATGCGCTTGACCAATTCATTTTTTACCTCTAAACAACATTGCTTGCTATCTTTGCGATATTAGGCCATCTTTCGCAAGCTTCTTTTGCAACAGGTCCTTTAATCATAGTACCTTTTGTATTGCCTAAATCATCTTTCAATATGACTGCAGCATTATCTTCAAACCTTATCCTAGTCCCATCAGGACGCCTGTATTCCTTTTTCTGGCGAACAATTACAGCTGCAACAACCTGCTTTCTCATGTCAGGCTTTCCTACAATGACAGATGCCTTTATCTTATCGCCGACACCTGCAGCTGAATAACGGCCTTTTCTAGTCTTATGGCCTATAACACTGATGACTTTCAAAATTCTGGCACCTGAATTATCACAAGCAAGGATCTTTGCATTATGGGGAAGTACCCTCCCGACAGACGCCTTAATCGCTTTCATCTTTTTCCTCTACTATCTCTTCTTTAACCTCTTCAGGCTTTTCTTCTGATTTTCGTGATTCTGACATTTCTGCCTCTGCTTTTTCCTCAGGTGCTTTTTCTGCTTTTTTCTGCTTGACCTTAGATTCTTCAAGCAACTGCTCACGCTCTGCAAACAATCTTTCTTTTCCAATCTTCTTGACAATGACAAAATTCTTTGTCTTGCTCAAAGGCCTGCACTCCATCAACTCGACAAGATCCCCTTTCTGTGCAGCAATGCATTCAGGATTATGAGCCTTGACACGAGTCCTTTTCTTCTCATATCTCTCATATTTCTGGACATTCTTTCTTCTCTCCCACTCAACTGTCACGGTATGCTGCATAGTATCAGCAATAACAACACCCTTAAAGGTCCTGCCTCTAAGGCTCAAGCTGCCGTGATTGGGACAGTTCTTGTCGTTACATTCTGTTTCCATTTTTCACCTTTGCCTTGATTCTTTCTTCGGGAGCATTAAACAAAAGCTCGCCTTTAACTTTAATTTTCTCTCCCAGATATGTTATCTGGAAGATACTTCCTTTCTTCAGGATTTTTTTCAATCCTTTTGGAGTGTTGATGACAAGCATATGCTTCGTCTCATCGACAATCTCGCCGATGATGCCTACATTTGCTTTGTTATCAGAGCCAATGATCTCAACGGTCCTGCCGACCAGCTCATCTCTGAGCAGTTTTGCGATTTTTTGCATTTTATTGGATCACAATCGTTTCAGGAGCAAAGCCGTTCTGAACCAATATCTGCTTGACTTCCTGCAGATGCCTTTGCTCTGCAGCTGGAGATTTTCCACCGCCGCCCTGCAGCTCGACTACGCCGCTTTTGACAGTGCCTCCGCAAGCAAATTTTGCCTTCAGTTGCTTGGCCAGCTTGTCAAGGTCGATCTCTTTTGGATCAATCCCCTCGATTATCGTGTATTTCTTGCCGTATTTCTTCTTCTCTATCTTTACGATAATCTTCTGGCTCTCCTTTGCGATGCTCTCACAAACGCAAAGATCCTTTGGCAGACCGCATCTTGGACATGCTGTCATGCTTTTTTCACAACCTCCTTGCCAGCAAGAATCGTATTGATCCTCGCTATTGTCTTTCTTGCAATCTTGATCTTGCTTGGATTCTTTGATACTGTGCCTGTAGCTACCTGAGCCCGCTCTTTGATGAGCTCATTCTGAAGCTCAATTTTTTTTGCCTTCAGTTCCTCTACTGGCATTGATCTTAAATCTTTAATCTTCATTTTTCCTTAATCTCAACAATCTCTTCAACAGGTTCTTCAGTGATCTCAATATCATCAGGCAATTTGACATCAGGAGGCATGATCTTTACACGGATGCCTACTGTTCCTGATTTGAGCTGGGCATGAGCATATGCTGTCTTCACGCCTGTCAAAGCAATATCTCCGCATTTCTTCAAATAGCCAGAATAAAATCTCCAGCTTCTTGCCCTTGTACTAGGTATCTTGCCAGACATGACAATCTCAATACCTATTGCTCCAGCATCCATAACATCGCTCAATGTCTTATGGCCTGTTGCCTTGAATTTCTTAAGCCCGAAACGCTCAAGAGTGGAAGCAATACGCTCTGCAACTATCTGAGCATCAAGATTAGGCTGCTCAACCTCTGAAATCTCTATCTGCGGATTCTCAAGCTTGAATTTTCTCTTCAGTGTATTTGTAAGTTTCTTTATGTTCTCTCCTTTACGGCCGACAACAATGCCTGGCCTTGACGCAAAGATGATTATCTTTTCACCAAGAGGTGTCCTGACAAGCTTTGTGTGAGAGTGGCCAGCATTCTGAAGAGTAGATGCTATATAATCCTCTATCTGATACTCCTTCATCTTTGATTTCAACAATTTTCTCTCAATCATTTCGTCTTGACCTCTTGTTTTGCTTCAGGTTTTTGCTGAACTTTTTGTTCAGTAAATTTGGAACTTCCTGGAGTTTCTAATTTTTTCTCAACTTCAGGTTTTTGCTCTTGTTTTGGATTTTCTTTTTTTATGATCTTCTTTTCTTTTTTCTCTGCTTTACGTGCCTTTCTTTCCTCAAGCACGAGCTCTATATGAGTCCTTTTTGCCTGGCGCCTATGATGCCTTCCATAACGCCACACGCCAGGGCCTTGCTGTGCACTCGCATGCTTGACTATCAAGTCAGCTGTGCTCAGCCCCTTGAACTGCGCATTTGCCTCAGCAGACTCAAGCAAAGCAAGGATATTCTTGCAAGCATTGACAGGATATCTTCCTGCTGCCATACCTGCTTTGTGCCCCATATCGTCATTGAATCTAGTGAATGGAACTGCTTTCTTCTTGATTATGACATCTGCAAGGTCTTCTTTGGCTTTCTTCACATTCTTATTCCTAATGAAATTGCAGACCATTACAGACTGCTTGCGCGATATAGGCAATGATATGCCGACAGCCTTTGCGCAATTCTCTCCAATCTCTGTGGAATATTTGTAAGCCATGTTTACCTCACTGATAAGCTAGCGCTTGACCTTGTAGCTCCAATACCAGGGCTTGAGTGTGCTACTTTCTTGCGTGTAACTGCAAACTCTCCGAGCCTGTGGCCAAGCATCTCTTCTGTTATCCTGACAACAGCAAATTCTTTGCCGTTATGAACCCTGATTGTCTTTCCGATCATCTCAGGAAGTATTATCATGTCCCTGCAATGGGTCTTGTAATCTCTCTTGTCTTTTTTCAGAGCTTCAAGCAATTTCTTCTGAGGCTCTGTAAATCCTCTCTCAAGAGACCTTCTTTCTCTTGACTTCAAAAGTGCTGCAAACTCTTTAAGCGATAGCTTCTTTACATCCTCTGCTTTCTTTCCCCTAAACAAAAATACTTTTGCCATGTTTATTTCCTCTTACCAGTCCTTTTTGCAGCAAGCTTACCTACCTTTCTTCCAGGCGGCGCAAACCTTGAAACAGGCTTTTGCTTTGCCTTACGCGCTGAACGCTTGTTACCAAATGGATGATCAATAGCATTCATCTTTGAACCGCTTGTCCTTGGATATAACTTGTTCTTTGCTTTCTTCTTGTGATGCATCTTACCTGCCTTAAGGATAGGCTTCTCATGCCTTCCTCCACCAGCGATTATTCCAATCATCGCACGGCAATTAAGATGAAACTTCCTTTTCTTTTTTGAAGGAAGCATCACATTTGCATATTTCTCTGTCTTTGTCAAAAGCCGTGCAGTATTTCCAGATGCCCTGCAAAACTTGCCGCCATCACCTGGCTGGCTCTCTATGTTAAATATAGAGGTTCCTTCTGGAATCTCTCTGAGCGTCAATATATTCCCAGCATCTGGTGGAGCACCAGGACCTACTGAAACAAGGTCTCCGACTCTTACACCTTCTGGAGCAATCATAAGCCTGTGCTCTCCATCATCAAACTTCACATATAATATAGGCGCTGAATGACCCTGGCAGCTAAGCAAATCAACAATCTTGCCCTTAACAAGATCTTTTCTTAGGGATTTCAGCTTTCCATCTGTCTTAAACCTGAAGCTCGGAACCTTGTATCTCGGGCTTCCTTTTCCCCTTGCTTGCTGTATAAGTACTTTTCCCATTTTTACATCAGTCCTAGATTAGTTGCAATGTCAATTGCAGGCGTCTCTTTTGAAAATTTAACATATGCCCTCTTAAGGCCTTTCATCACATAAACATTAACCTTGTCAACCTTTACCTTGAAAACTTCCTCGACTGCTTTCTTGACATCTGCTCTTGTTGCTTTGTTATCCACTACAAAGATCAATTTGTTCTCAGCTTCCATGAGCCTTATTGACTTTTCTGTGGCCAATGGATATTTTATTACTTGCAGTGATTCCATTTTACATGAATAATTTTTCTTTTTCTAATTTCTCAACAGCAGAATCTGTGAACAATGCAAGCCTTCCTGGAACTGCACCAGGAGCAAGCAGTTCTGCGTTGATGTTCTTCACTTCAACAACCTCTATTCCTGGGATGTTTGAAGCAGCCTTGAGCAATTTGCATTTATCTGAGACTACAATCAATGCACTTTTGCTCTTCTTGTATTTTCTTCCTCTTGCCTTGCCTTTACCTGCACGCACCTTTTTCTTTGACGCGCGTGCAAGATCCTTGTCAAGACCTAATTTCTTCAATGTATCTAAGATGACTTTTGTCTTATCCATCTTTTCAAAATCATTTGAGATTATGAAAGGGTATTTATCAGGAAGCGCATGGCCTCTCTCAGCAACAAATTCCTTCTTTATTGTAGCTGCAATTGCAGAACAGATCGCTTTTTTTCGCTCTTTCTCATTAATCTTCTTGCTGAAGATCTTCTCTGCCTTTGGAGGGTGTGCTCTTCTTCCGCCGACAACACCAGGAACAATGGCTGCAGTCCAGTTGAACTGGTCTCCTCTTCTGGATGTAATCTTCCTAGGCACCCTTGATATTCCGTGACCATAAGATCCCCTGTATTTCCTACGCTTCTTGCTCAAGTCAGCACTGTGCTTCAAGCCAGCCCTGGTATCTGAACCATACTGCTGCCTGTTATGCGATTGTATTGCTTCCACAGCCCTCTTGATAAGATCTTTTCTTACAGGCTCTTCAAACT
>Ga0180432_10010793_pt1 | contig 10867 bp, 11 predicted proteins | sample SS_ome_10_FD_132414 | JGI IMG/M metagenome (GOLD analysis project Ga0180432, IMG submission 132414) | Hypersaline lake sediment archaeal communities from the Salton Sea, California, USA - SS_1_MS_2 metaG | ecosystem: Environmental > Aquatic > Non-marine Saline and Alkaline > Hypersaline >...
AGCCAGGTCAAGAAGGGGACCACCTTTACCGTACGGTTGCCAGTCAAGAAATAGTTTTAGATAAGAAGGGGGAAGTAAAATGATGGATTCCGCCAGTGTTCTGGTCGTTGATGATAATGTGGACCTAATGGAGACGTTCTCCATGATTTTAAAGCGCCGTGGTTTTTGTGTTGATACCGCCGAGAACGGAGTCCTGGCAGTCGATAAATTCCGGAGGCACCATTTTGATGTTATCCTGATGGATATCGTCATGCCGGAGATGAACGGGGTGGAGGCATTTCGTAAAATCAGAAAAATGAGCCCGGATGCGACGGTTATTCTGATGACTGCCTATTCTGAGGATGAGCTCATCAAGGCGGCGTTAAGTGAGGGTGCCCACCGCGTTGTTCATAAGCCACTAAGAATCGATACGATGGTACAGATAATTAAAGATGCGGCCATGCACCAGCCGGTACTGCTCGTGGATGATGATGATGATATCCTGACGACAATGACCCATACGCTGGAGTCACAGGGATACCAGGTGCTCGCTGCCAGCAGCGGTGAAGAGGCGATTTCACTGGTCGAAAATAAGCCCTGTTATGTCGCCTTTATTGATGTTAAGTTACCGGTTATGAATGGTCTGGAAACCTGTCTCCGGCTAAAAGAAATTAACTCCGGAATCAAGACCATAATGATGACCGGGTACCGCGAAGAAGTCCAGCCCCTGATTGATGAGGCGCTGGCGGCATCAGCCGTCACCTGCCTTTATAAACCGTTTGACCCTGTGGAAGTAATTGGTTTGCTGAGCCAGCTCAATAAGAAGCGAAATTACGCAGGTAGGCGACATGAAAAGCAAAAAGAGTATATTAGTCGTTGATGACGACCGTGATTTTCTGGAAGTAATCAAGCGTATTCTGGAGTCCAAGGGCTATGAGGTAATGACCGCTCCTTCGGCGGAGACGGCAGTATCCGGAGCCAGAGAGCGTTTTTATAATGTGGCTATACTGGATATCAGCTTACCTGATGCCGATGGTACGGAACTGCTGTCACTGCTGCTTGATGTGCACCCGGATATCATCGCGATAATGCTGACCGGTTACTCGTCAGTACAGAACGCCATGCAGTCGTTAAACCGGGGAGCCTTTGCCTATCTGGAGAAGCCGTTAGACCCGGAGCATCTCCTCTCGGTTATTGAGCAGGGCCTGGAGAAGCAGTTGCTGTTGTTTGAAAACCGGCAGTTGATGGGAGAGCTTGAAGAGCGTAACCGTGAGACCACTATTCTCCTTAAGGTATCGCGGGCAGCCTCCCAGTCCCTTGAACTCCAGCAGATAATAGATTCGGCCATAAAGGAAGTTACTAGGTCAATGGATATTGATGCCGGTTACGTGTGCCTTGTGGAAAATAGCCACCTGGTGCTCGGGGGATACTACGGCTTACCGGAACAGATTATCGGAGGAATCGGTCAGGAAAGTAATGACAGTATTATCGGCAGGGTCTTCCAGCGGGTTGAGCCGTTCGTTGTCGGTGACCTATCGTCTCATGATGAGCCTGGTACGGCAGCGCTGGCCCGGGCTGGCTTTCGGTCTTACGCGGTTGTCCCGCTTATGATACTGGGGGAATGCATCGGTATCATGGGTGTCACCACCGTTTCCCAACGGGACTTCACCAGTATGGAAATCGATCTGCTTATTGCCATTGGCAGGGAGATAGCTATTTCGGTGCAGAATGCACGGTTATATGAAGAGGAATCAAGCAGCCGGGCGCTGCGAGAGCTGGATACCATGCGTACCGAATTTCTGGCGAACGTATCCCATGAGCTGCGCACACCGCTGGCGGTCATCAAAGGTTCCGCCAACAGTCTCCTCCAGCCGGATGTGAATTTTGACGAGCCGACCTGGCGGGAATTCTTGCAGTCGATTGATAAAGATGCCGACCGGCTGAATCGGCTGGTGGACGACCTGCTGATGATGTCCCGTCTGGAGAGCGGGGCGCTGGAGGTCAGGAAGCAAAAGCGAAATCTGGCTGATGTGGTGGCGTCGGTGCGGGACAGGCTGAACAGCCTGGCCGCCCGGCACAGGCTGGAGATTGATATTCCGGGCAATGTGTCGCCGGTAACCGTCGATGAGGGCCAGATTGGTGAGGTGCTCACCAATCTGGTGGAGAATGCGGTCAAGTACTCCGGGGAAAATAACCGCATCATTATCAAAGCCTGCCCGAACCATGACCATGTGGTGGTCAGCGTGACCGATGAGGGCACAGGCATTCCACCGGAACTTCACCACAAGGTATTTGACCGTTTCTTTCAGGTTGCCAACCGCAGTGGCAAGGGGAACCGGATGGGCACCGGTCTGGGACTTGCCATCTGTCGCGGTATCATCGAGGCACATGGTGGGAAAATATGGGTGGAAAGCGAAATGGACAAAGGAGCCACGTTCAGCTTCAGTCTGCCAACTAACTAAGGGGGTAAGGCAATTATGGATAAGACTCATATAATGGTCGTTGATGATGACCCGGCTATAGTGAGGCTGTTGAGTGCCAATCTCAAAGCGCGGGGATATAGAATCAGCCCGGCCGTGGATGGAGAAGAAGCCCTTGAGGTCATGGAGAAGGATTTTGTCGATTTGATAATACTGGACCTCATGATGCCCAAGGTTGACGGGGGGGAAGTGTGCCGGCGTATCAGAGAGTGGTCTGGTGTGCCGATAATAGTACTCAGTGCACGCGGCGATGAAAAAGATAAAGTCAGGTGCCTGGAACTCGGTGCTGATGACTATCTGACCAAGCCGTTCGGTATTGCCGAGTTGATAGCCCGGGTGAAAACAGCCCTGCGCCATTCGGATAAGGCAGTTGCTCCGGTTCAATCCACCTTCAACTGTGGCGATTTGGAGATTAACTTTGCCATGCGACGGGTCATTGTCGGTGGCAGGGAAGTGAAGCTTACCCCCACCGAGTATTCAGTCCTGCAACAGCTGGCGGTCAACAATAATAAGGTGTTGACTCATGCCATGCTTCTGCAGAGTGTCTGGGGTAATGAATATAGCTCGGAGAGAGAGTACCTGCGTGTCTTTATTGGCCGACTCCGCAAAAAGATTGAACCTGATTACAAAAATCCCACGTATATTCAGACTGTCCCCGGCGTTGGCTACCACTTCGCCGTGGCTTCATAAGGCTCCGGCATTATTCTCATGCCGGACTGATATTGTCATCCAAACGAGGCTGTCGAGTTTATCGGCAGCCTTTTTCATTTTCTTAATTCTTACAGGATATTTATCTTATACATATTGACGTTTATGTTTTGTTTATCACCTGAGTGTTAACCTGATATCAGTCATGGGAAATTCATGGGATAAGGAGACTGATATGGCGGCGAAGAAGAGAATACTGGTAGTCAGTAGTGATCCGGTTCTATTGAGATTCCTTCAGCACAATCTCAGTAAGGATAGTTATCAGACAACCTTTGCTCAGCATCATGACGCGGACTTGCAGAGGACAGTGGAAAAGGAATTCCCTGACCTTATCATTTTGGATGTCATGATGCCCAATCTGGAGGGAATTGAGGTTTGTCTCCGTCTCCGGCAGTGGAGCCAGGCGCCAATTATGATGATCAGCTCCTGGGGGGCTGGAGCCGGCGAGATAAGGGCGCTTGATCTGGGGGCTGATAGCTATCTGACCGAACCGTTCGGTACCGACATATTTGCCATAAGGCTGGACAAGGTGCTCCGGCAGGATTTCAACAACATGGAGCATTTATTGAAGATAAGCTCGGGGGCTTCGCTGGGAGGGTGAAATAAGCAATTATCAGTAATTAATTATCCAGGCTGTTACCCAGTCTGGTAACGGTTCAGGAGGTGGGGGGTCCCGGTACTGCCGGAGCCCCTCACTTTTTTGTGGGTACCTGGCTCATTGATTTCGAGAGGTAACCAGAACATTTACAGGATGTTTATAGCTCATACCCACTATTTTATGCGATGTTTCTCACGCTCGCGATAAGCTGAGTTCAGGAGATGAAAGCCAGTATCAAGTAAGACCGCTGGTTTCTTCTCCAGGGTATAGGTAGCCAGTAAAAAATGAGTAAGAAACTGCTCTTTCCATTAATAGCCCTACTACTCCTGGTACCATGGCCGGTCGCCTACGCTTATGACGATGGCTCAGGCGGGACCGGAGTAGCGGAGATTGAAGTTGCCGAGCTTTCGGCAGCACCACGCTGGACCGCTTTCGGGAGCGCTATCGGTGGTGTTGAAGAATCCGGCGAACTTTTCTATGTGAATGCCAGCCGCGAACCCGGCGACCTGCCGGTTACCCTGTATTTCACCAACACCGATGAGCTGATGCATTACTACCGGTACCTGAATCTTCAAGTGGGAGTCTATGCCCAGATTGCTGACCGGTGGGAGCCGGCGGTGGGGGTCAATGGCGAATTGATTCCCGATACATACTTGACCATGCGCAATGGTATGGTGAGTTTCACTTTGCCGGGTTATACCAAATACAAAATAACCATTGAGAGCGGCTGTTTTTACTGTTACCGGACTGATGTTGCCGACGGCAGCGTTTCCCCCAAGTTCTACCTGACCGTGGAATAGGGAGCGCGGTTCCTGGGCCTGGTTATGCCAGAAACGGGCAGGTAACATCAGCACCACATCGCAAAGGGAGGTAAGTAATTATGAGGATATTGTGGATACGGGATGGGAACCAGGATGAGTTTCACTACTATGACCATAGCAAGAAAGAGACGGATGCTTTCCAGAGGCACAAGGAGTCCATGAAGAAATTCCGCCAGTCACATCCCAAAGTGGAGATACCTCCGCCGACAGAAGAGGTGGAAGCCATCACGTCCAAGAACCAGGTCAGGGTTGATTGGCTCGGTATTGTCCCATTGCGTACGGTGCAGTTGAGCCGTTTCGTGCAAAACTAGAGAGCGTTCTTTAAAAAAGGAATTTGGCTGCTACATGGGGGGCCAGTGTAAGATGAACACACCGGCCCCTTTCTTTTTGAGATTATCCGTAGCGGCATTTACTTGCCATCGTACCTGGGAGGGTGCTAAAATTGCCTTAGCAGATCACATGGGCCGCTAGCTCAATTGGCAGAGCAGCTGACTCTTAATCAGCAGGTTACAGGTTCGATTCCTGTGCGGCTCACCAAAAATCAAAGCTAAAAAAGCCCTGTACCGTAATAAAATACAGGGCTTAATTTGTTAAATGGCACTAATTTGGCACTAATTCAGCTTCGGACTAACTCTTTTAGCTCTTTATCAAGTTTGGATTCTGCGTTAAGGGTATTGTCGAAGCCTCTGGCAGCGGCTTCCTGTAACCCAGACGCAACATGGCTATAAGTATCAAGAGTAATCTGAATGCTGGCATGGCCTAATCGTTCAGAGAACACTTTAGGATGTCAGCATCAAAGAGGCATGAGAATGCCGAGCGTCATGCAGCCTGATTCCTTTCAGTCCAGCTTGGAGCGTTAACCTGTGCCATGTGTGGGTAATACTATCCGGTAGCAATGGCTTACCATCATACTGGCTCGGAAGTTGAGATACCTGGGTGTTTAGCTGATTTCTGTTGTCATGGGTGCGCCTGGGCGTTTTCTGCTGAATATCATCGGCTGATAGGTCTTTCCGGCACAGACATAAGGAATCATCTTATTGAGGCACATGGGTTCAGTCATCCACCTGGCAAGCCTGCGGGTGGCATGAGGCGTGATTGTTTAGTTTTGAATATAGCTAAATGTCTGGTAACTGACTTGTATCAGTAAACTGTATTGACTCACTTTTCCATCGAAAAGCACGCCTGAATCCACGTCTTTCTGCTTCAATAATTGTTTCAACATAGCACTCATTGCGTTCTTCTTCTATAATAGTGCGGTCATATTGCTGGTCGAAAGGTAAGTGGTATATCTTTTCTCTATTTCTTCGTGAAACATTACATTTTATGCAAGGATATCTTTCAAGTGGATAGTTTTGTTTGACACATATTTCCAGCAAGTCAGCAAATTGTCTTGCTCTCTCAGTCAATTTGGTAGAGGTAACAAAACATCCTGTCACATCTTCTTTGGGATAATCAACTCTGTAAGCGATAACAGTTCCATAAAGCTGGAAAATATGCTTTTCGTGTATTTCTTTTTCCTGCGACCAATTCTTGCATTGAACAACTTCAGCTGTTTTTCCTCTTTTACATATCAAATCTCTACCTAAATCATCGAAACCCTCAATAATACCCTGGTAATAAACTTCGTATCCCTTTGATTCGTATAGATAACCAATATAACGTTCGTAATCTCTTCCTATTTCCCATTTTGTTTTTTTCTTTTGCCAGTATCTGTCAAGTGCTAGTTGATACTTTTCATTCGACGGAAGCTTATTATATTCTGCTTTTGTCAACCACTTATTTGCAGGGTCACCAATTTCTTCAAAATCAACTTCACCAGCTTCTTTTCCTTCAATAACTTGAGTTATTAATTCATCAATATCCTCTCCCCTGAAATCAATAAGCCAGGGGAAAAGGCTTTCATAGTACTCTAATTGATATCTCATAATACGGTAGGCTTTTTCAGCAACTCTACGTTTGGATGCAATTTCTCTAAGGTGTTCTGCAGCAACAACTGCCGGTCGCTCCTTAGATTCAAGATATTCTGCCAATTGCATATCTTGAAGGTGAAAAAAGTCACTGTACGCTTTAGCTAACCAAGGAAATCCTTGCGATTTTTCTTCAGCTAATTTCATAATTGCTTGTTTAGCTAATATGCCACCTTGCTCTTGTAAAGTCTGAATAAGTCCTTTTCTCCTTTCATCTAGTTCCGCATTTAATCTCTGTCTCTTTTCATCTAGTTCCGCATTTAATCTCTGTCTCTTTTCATCTAGTTCTGCGTTTATCTTTTTTTTCTCATCTTCAAGAGGTTTAATCATTCTTTGTCTTGCATCTTCTAGTGTAGCTTTACCATCATTAATTAGGTTCAATAATCTGTCTATTTCTCTTTTCAATTCCTCATAACTAATATTCAATAGTTATCCTCCGACTGTTAACTTCTTACATTCCTAATCGTTGTCCTGAAATTATGACATTTGTTACAAATGTAGTATCTACGACCAGATTCACTAATTCTTACTAATAGAAGTCCGCCACAATCTTGTTTTCTGCATATGTATCCACTGGGCAGAGTATCTTTAAGGATTTTGGTAACCTTTAACCTCTCCTCGTAAATATCAAATCCATTTAATGCCCTTTGAACCATTTCTAGCTCAGCTTTTATTTCGTTTTCTCGTTCACGTTGCCTTTTTCTCTTAGGGTAATCACCTATATATTTAATGATTAAATATAGAATATATATACCTACGGCGAATGCTATTAGATACTCCATATATACTCCAACGTTTCATCTTCCTTTTTTACAAATCCTGAGTCTTCAACCTATGATTGCTATTACGGCGATAATCGCAATTAATATAATAAATGAATTCTATGTCGAAACATAAATGTAGTCAATGTTGACGTAGAAATGATTCAAACGTAATCCTAGGAGATGTGAGGTTCATATAAAAGTTCTCAGGCTAGTTTGTATTATTAGTCAGCATGGTATTATTTTATTCAAATAACAACATGATATATGTTTTATTTGATAAATTAGCCTTTAGAGTGAAGGCGGACTAGCTATCCCTCTCCTGAATCCGCCGTAGCGACAAGGACGCAAGCCCCAAAGGGGCACGCCAGCAATCCTTCGCCTAGCACGATGATTGCCTTTAACAAAAAATGGCACTAATTTGGCAATAATACAGCTTCGGACTAACTCTTTTAGCTCTTTATCAAGTTTGGATTCTGCGTTAAGGGTATTGTCGAAGCCTCTGGCAGCGGCTTCCTGTAACCCAGGCGCAACATGGCTGTAAGTATCAAGGGTAATCTGAATGCTGGCATGGCCTGATCGTTCAGAGACCACTTTAGGATGTACTCCCTGTTTCAGCATCAAAGAGGCTGAGTGAGCTTGCCAGCATCAAAGCATCACAGATAGACTGGAATAACTCTATCTGGGGAAAGGGCGGCAAACAGCGGAAAGCGCCATTCACGGAGAGGACAGCCGGACTGCTGAGGGCATACGTTAGTGAGGATGGCACTGGTGATAACATCTGGCACTTAAACACCTGGGGGATAATATCGATGTTGAGGAGGTTGCAGAAGGAGACCGGGCTGCCGTGCAATCCGCATACGTTCAGGCGGACGTTTGCCGGTAATCTGCATCGGGCTGGGCTGGATGTAGAGCACATAATGAGATAGGGCGGGTGGGAGAGTTTAGATATGGTGTTGCGCTACACCCGCTCCGTCAAATTTGAGGAGAGTTTGAAGCTTTATCAGGGCTTAAAAATGTGATGTGTCTCCTTACTTAATATGTACTTTTGGTGTGCCTCTTTACTTTGCCAGCGAGGGGCACTTACCGCCACTTGTCTATTAAGATAGCCTTGGGCCTCCCAAAGCCCCATGTCCAGGCGTCCCCGCTTCCTCCAGCTACTATGATGGTAACGGATTCAGGACTGTCAAACATGGGTACCATTGTATCAAGGGGAATGTCAAAATGGTCTGCATTCAGCTGCATTGTACCTGTCCCCCTGCTCTTGTAAAAAGAGCTTAGATGACGGGTCGCGAACCAGTAATTTTTGTACCATTTGCCAGCCTCCCAGGTAACATTCTTCCAGACCCACTCCTGAAACTTCCTCATCGTGCCAGCAAAATCGTACTTCTTCGCCCAGTACTTGGCGGTATCCGGGGTAAAGAGGAGGATAGCACTCTTCTGGTTCGTCCCGGTCCTGAGGGCAGCTATGGCGTGAGCCGGAGTTCCGGGCTGGTTGTCTTCAAGGGTCTCACAGCTCAGCGGCTCTATATTCTGGAATGAAACCAGCTCAGCTTTCATCCCAAAGAATAAGAGGATACTCTCATCGGGCTTATAGCCGTGGTGCACATTCAGGGTCTCCCAGGGGGTATCCGGATTCTCAGCGAAGATTGTGCCCCAGTGCATAGACCCCGTGCGCTCAAGGCAGCCGATACCCCATAGGCACCCTCCCAGGTTAATACCCATCAGCTGGCAGGCCCGCTCCAGAGTCTTATTAGCTGGATTATTTGAAGCCAGGATGCCAAATCCTGCATTCATGCCTATCTCCTTGGCATACGGTCCACTGGCAACGTACATATTCCCAAAGGAAGAATCGCCAGGGTAACCGACACAGGCTCCCGACTCCGCTATCGCCAGTACCGCCGGCAACATTTCCGGCGTACACCCGGCCATCACGGCATTGATGGCTACCTTCTTTACCGTAGCTATATGTTTACCGCCCCGCCCTGCAAATCCCCCAAACACAATTTCCTCATCAGGGTCATGGCTGGTTCCAGTTAGCATCTTAGCCACCCTTTCCTCGGTAGGCGGCACCACCGGGAGTCCATCAGTCATCTCTGCCCAAGGCCCTCCAAAAGGAGTATCCCTGAGCTTGCCCTTAAAGGCTTCCTGGACTTCGTCGTAGGTGCCCGTCATCAGGATACCTTCGTGCTTGGGTGGCGTATAGGTTCCCGACTTCTTCTCTTCCTCGGTAAGGGGTCTGGTCAGGGCATCAATGAACTTGGGTATATACTCCTTGGGAATCTTGGTTAGCGACGTATCCATGGGAGTAGGCACCTGGCGTATTCCTCGCACACCATCCCGTAGGGCAGTCTTATCGGCAACGCTTAAAAGACCGGGCGTATCAAAACTTTCCAATACACAGGGGATTCCCCTCTTTTCAATTTGGGCCGTAACTCGGCTCGTCCAGGCGGCGGCTCCCCCTCAGTAATTATGCCCAACTATAACGGCATCGTAGGGCTTTATAAAGTCCCATAGTTCTTCCGTGGCACCCATATGACCCGTCAGCAGGTACTTAGCATCGCAGCCAGGGACAGCCGCCTCTAAATCAGGGGCTATTGATTCCATTACCTCTTCGTTTCCACCACCCAAGTTTATGACAGCCACCTTCTTACCCTCCAGGGTGTCAAGGCGGGGGGTAAGACCCTGGTAGTCTACCTCCGGCTCATAACTACGTGGATCCAGTACGGTATAGACCGGTTCCGCTGATAATCCCTTTTCTTTCAATGCCAACACCTCCCTAATAGATTAATCTTGACCTAATTGAAGTTTAGTTATATATACTATACTACTTTGTGACTGCGGTCAAATCTGCTAGCTTGCCCGTAAACAGGAGCACAATCGGCCTGGCGCAGAGTAGGGCAGACAGGTCAAGAAGCTTGAGCCGGAAGCAACAGGGCGCAAATTTGCAATTTATTGTGGCATGCCAGGTTAGTCTACTCTATTGGGCTACTATTCTTAATAAGCATTTACCTGGCAAAGGGGCTCATCCTATCTCAGTACCACGGTTCAGAAGAAGTACGGCGAGAGAGGCGTCGGCGCAATACCAAAGTGAGCAGAAGAAGGGAGGCACACACCAGCGCACACATGGGCCGCTAGCTCAACTGGCAGAGCAGCAGATTCTTAATAAGCAGGTTACAGGTTCGATTCCTGTGCGGCTCACCAAAAAAACGAAGCTAAAAAAGCCCTCTCAGCATTTTAAGCTCAGGGGGCTTTTATCATTTAGCTAACGGACTTCTCGCCCTTTTATGTTCTGGCGGTCTTCACTGCCGTTAACAGTGAAAATGCTCGTCTACCAATTTACTTATCTCATCGGCGTTACCATGACATTTTTCACTCAGGTCCTTATCATTGAATTTCCTGAGTGTTGCCGCCAATCCATCAATTACGATTGCCGGAAAGACTCCGTCTCTTTCATAGACTTCGCGATCTTTCAAAAGACACTCGGCTGATGCCCAGCACGAAGTGGGTAATTGCGGTAGTGTATCGCAAAGGCTCTTGTGTTCTTCGTGAA